>Ga0315899_10005271_pt1 | contig 13968 bp, 12 predicted proteins | sample LakEriMetagenome_2_FD_203518 | JGI IMG/M metagenome (GOLD analysis project Ga0315899, IMG submission 203518) | Freshwater fungal communities from buoy surface, Lake Erie, Ohio, United States - Buoy 4 MA112 | ecosystem: Environmental > Aquatic > Freshwater > Lake | place: USA: Lake Erie, Ohio...
ATTCTTCGTATCGTTCATCCGTCCAGTTTCTCCGGGGCTATGCCCCCGCTCATCGCTTGCTCGGACCCACGATCGCGCGCGGGCTAGTCATTCGGTTCTTCGCGCGGTTCGTCCGCGAATTCGTTATCGGGATCCGCGTGCGAAACGCCGTCCTGGGGGGCCGCTTCGGCCAGACCGCCCGCGCGATAGCGGGCGAGCCGGCGGCAGCGCGTCAGAAACGCGTCGCTTGCGGCTCCTTTTCGAAGCGCAGCATGTATCACATTTGTCCGACCCAATGCCAAATCCAATTGGTCGGAATCGAACAATTCCACCCGCGGCGTCTCCGCGGCCTCTTCGCCCCAGCGCCGCAGCAGCGCCGCGAAGATCTTGCGGGCCCCGTCGCGACTGCCGTTAAGGGCCTCGATCAGGGCCGCCGGAGCCCGCTGGGCGATCTCCGACTCGACCTTGAACGCGCCGGCGAGCACGAAACCCGCCTTGTTCGCCATAGCCAAGCTCTGGAGCGCGTCCTTCACCAGAAGGGCGTCGACCAGATCCGGCAGGTCCGCGGCGGCCTGCGCGGGCGCCTTGAACCCCCGGGCGAACGCCTTGCGGCGCACCGCCTCGGCCACCGCGTCGCGGCTGGCCTGCACCCAGGCGCCCCGACCGGGGAGCTTGCGGCGCAAATCCGGCACGACCGCGCCGTCGGGCGCGAGCGCGAAGCGGAGCATGTCCTCCGGCGCCAGTTTCGCGCGGGTGACGAGACAGGTCCGCTCCGATCCTTCCGGATCGTCGCCCTGCGCCGCCTTGCGCGATCCCACGCCGCGAACCACGCGCGCCTCCGATCAGGCCTCGCCCGCTTCCGCCGGCTCTTCGACCGGCGCGGCGGCTTCGACCCAACCGGCGCGCACGCGCGCGGCCATGATCATCGCCTCGGCCTCTTCGCGGCTGATCTCGATTCCATCGAGGAAGCCCGCATGTTTCACGCTTTCGCCGTCCTTGCGCTCGCTCCAGCCGACGAGATCGTCGGTGGCGCAGCCGGCCAGATCCTCGATGGTCTTCACGTCGTTCTCGCCGAACTTGACGAGCATGGGCGACGTGACGCCGTCGATTTCCTTCAATTCGTCGGCGACGCCAAGCTCGCGGCGGCGCGCGTCCAGCTCCGCCTCGATGCGCGCAAGATGTTCGCGCGCGCGGTTCTGGATTTCTTCGGCGGTCTCCTCGTCGAATCCCTCGATCGAGGCGAGTTCGGCCAGCTCCACGAAGGCCAGCTCCTCGACGGAGCGGAATCCTTCGGCGGCGAGCAATTGTCCCACGACCTCGTCGACGTCCAGAGCCTCCATGAAGGCCTGGGTGCGCTCTGCGAATTCCTTCTGGCGACGCTCGGATTCCTCGGCCTCGGTCAGGATGTCGATGTCCCAGCCGGTGAGCTGCGAGGCGAGCCGCACGTTCTGGCCGCGACGACCGATCGCCAATGACAATTGGTCATCGGGCACGACGACTTCAATACGCGAGGAATCCTCGTCAAGCACGACCTTCACGACTTCGGCCGGCTGGAGCGCGTTGACGATGAAGGTCGCCGCGTCCACGGACCAGGGGATGATGTCGATCTTCTCGCCCTGCAATTCATTGACGACCGCCTGCACGCGCGAACCGCGCATGCCCACGCAGGCGCCGACGGGATCGATCGAGGAATCGCGGGAGATCACCGCGATCTTGGCGCGCGAACCCGGATCGCGCGCGACCGATTTCACTTCGATGATGCCGTCGTAGATTTCCGGCACTTCCTGCGCGAACAATTTCGCCATGAATTGCGGATGCGTGCGCGACATGAAGATCTGCGGGCCGCGCGGTTCGCGCCGCACGTCGTAGACATAGGCGCGCACGCGGTCGCCGGGACGGAACATTTCGCGCGGGATCAATTCGTCGCGGCGGATGATGGCTTCGCCGCGGCCGAGATCGACGATCACATTGCCGTATTCGGCGCGCTTGACCACGCCGTTGACGATCTCGCCGATGCGGTCCTTGTATTCCTGATACTGCCGGTCGCGCTCGGCGTCGCGCACCTTCTGGACGATCACCTGCTTGGCGGCCTGCGCGGCGATGCGCGCGAAATCCACCGGCGGCAGGGTTTCGGCGATCCAGTCGCCCACCTGCGCGGCGGGGTTCTTCTTGTGCGCGTCCGCGAGATTGATCTGCGTGGCGTCGTTCTCGACCAGATCGACCACCTGCAGCAGGCGGGAGAAGCGGATCTCGCCCGTCTTCGGATTGATCTCGGCGCGCACTTCGGTCTCCTGACCGTAGCGCGAGCGCGCGGCGCGCTGGAGCGCGTCTTCGATCGCGCTCAGCACGACTTCGCGCGGAATGGACTTCTCGCGCGCCGTCGCTTCGGCGATCTGCAAAAGTTCAAGGCGATTGGCGCTGACGGCCATGGGTCTGTCCTCCTTCGGACGGTCTGATCATTTCGGGCGACGGGCGCCCGGTTGAACGGGTTTCGGCTTGCGGCGGGCGGCGAAGCGGCCGGGGCCCCGGCGCGGGCTCTCGGCGGGCTCGCCCTCCGCGCCGTCCGGCTCGGGAGCCTCCATCGCCGCCTTGCCTGCGCGCAGGCTTTCGCGGATGAGGGCCTCGGTCAGGACCAGCCGCGCCTCCGCCAGATCGTCGAGCGGCAGGCGCGCGTCGGCCTCCTCGTCGGCGCCGGCGTCCATGCGGCGAAGTTTCAGCATGCGGGCCCCGGGAGCGCCTTCGATCCCCTCGACCCAGCCGCGGAACCGCTTCCGGTTATAGTGAAGGCCCAGCGTCTCGATGCGCGCCTCGTGACCGACGGCCCGCAGGAAATCGCTCTCCCGCACGAGCGGCCGGTCGATCCCCGGCGACGACATCTCCAGCCGATAGGGCTGATGGGGCATCGGATCTTCCACGTCGAGGAAGGGGGAGACGGCGACGCTCGCCTTCTCGCAATCGTCGACGGACATGGTCCCATCGGGCCGCTCGGCCATAATCTGAACGACAGGCCCTTGATTCGACGAGACTTTCACGCGCACGAGACGATAGCCCAGATCCTTGAGGACGGGCGAGGCCACCCGCGCCACGCGGGCGGCGGGGCCGGTCTCCGTCATGAGGCGCGGCTCGTCGAGGTCCTCGACGATCGCGGCTCCGGCAAGGTCTGTCTGCTCTTCGTCCAAGCTCCGGCTCCGTCGGGCCCAAAGCGCCGCGAAGGGCGCTCAGGAAACAAAAAAGAGCGGGTCCCGGCCGGGGCCCACTCTCCATAACGTCCATCCCAGGATGAACCATATGAGGAAATGATTTTTCTTTTATACCCGAAGTGGGCCGCGCCGCGCAAGGACAATGGCGGGAGCCCTTCGCCGGACTTTTCATCGCGCATTTTTGATCCGCGTCGAAAGCGCACGCGCGCGCGCCTCGACTTCGGCTTGCGCGCGCTCTACGAAAAACTCTCTTTTCGGATCGGATGCGCAATGCTGAAGCCCCACACGCGCGGGATGACCGTTCTTCTCGCGTTCATGACCGCCATGGGGCCGATCTCGACGGATCTCTATGTCCCCGCCCTGCCGCAGCTCGCCGCAGATCTGGCGACCACCGCCGCGCGCGTGCAATGGACGCTCTCCTCCTATCTGATGGGCTTCGCCTTCGGCCAATTGGCCTATGGTCCGCTCTCGGACAAATATGGCCGCAAGCCGCTGCTGCTCGCCGGTTTCTTCGCCTATCTGCTCGGCACGTTCGCGAGCGGGGCGGCCATGTCCATCGAAGCGCTGACCGTCGCGCGTTTCCTGCAGGGGCTCGGCGGCGCCGGCCCCATCATCATTTCCCGCGCCATCGTGCGCGACATGTATGAAGGCGCGCGCGCGGGACGCGAATTGTCGCTGATGAGCACGATCATGGGGATAGCGCCCATCGCCTCCCCCATGCTCGGCGGCTTTCTGGTCGTCTGGTTCGGATGGCGCGCGGGCTTCGTCGCCATGTTCTGCGCCGTCGGCGTGATCGCGCTTTGCGCGCTCATGTTCCTGCCCGAAACCCTGCGCGAGAAACAAAAGGCGCCGATCTCGCTGCGCGCCGTGGCGGAAAGCTTCGGCGTGGTGGCGCGCCATCCGGTCTGGCGCGTTTACGCCTGCCTGCAGGCGCTCGGGCACACCGGCCTGTTCACTTTCGTCGCGGCTTCGCCCTTCGTCTTGCAGAACGTGATGAAACTGACGCCCGTCCAATTCGGCCTTGGCTTCTCCGCCTGTTCCGTGGCTTTCGTGAGCGGCGCGGCGCTGGGCTCGCGCCTTGTGGGGCGGCGCGGCGTGGACGGGGTGATCTCGCTTGGCGTGGCGTGCCTGGCTTGCGGCGGCGTGTCGCAAACCATCGGCCATTTCGCATTTCCCAACGATCCGCTTGCGCTGTTTGGACCCGAGCTTCTGTATTTTCTGGGCATCGGATTGACGCTGCCGCAATCCATCGCGGGCGCCCTGTCGCCCTTTCCCGAACGCGCGGGCGCCGCCTCCTCGCTGCAGGGCAGCGCGCAAATGACCTTTTCCGCGGGCTTCAGCCTGCTGGTCGTCGCGCTGATCAAGGACGACGCGCTGCCGCTCGTCCTCACGACGCTGCTGATGGGCGGCGGCTCCTATATCGTCTTCACGGCGAGCGCGGGCCTGCGACGACGCGCGCGGCAGGCCTGATTCTCATGCAAGGGCGTCGAACGCGTCGATCAGGCGCGCGATGTCTTCTTCCCGCGACAGACGATGGTCGCCGTCCTTCACCAGCGTGATCGCGACGGGATCCTCCGCCAGATGCTCCACGAGAAGCAGCGCGTGCTGATAGGGCACGTCGGGATCCTGCATGCCCTGCAGGATGTGAACGGGCGCATGCGCGCGGATCGGGGCGTCGAGCAGAAGATGGTTGCGCCCGTCTTCGATCAGGCGCCGCGTGATGGGATAGGGCTCCGGCGAATAGGCGGAGGGACGCAGCCAGACGCCCTTCTCCTCAAGGTCCCGCCGGGCGGAGGGCGGCAGTTTCGGCCACATGAGGGCTTGCGTGAAATCGACCGCCGGAGCGATGAGCGCAAGGCCCGCGAGCCGATGGGCCTCGCCGGCCCGGGCGAGCGCGCGGGCGAGGAGCAGCGCGAGCCATCCGCCCATGGAGGAGCCCACAAGGACCTGCGGCCCTTCCGTGAGCGCGCGAAACACGGCGAGGCTCTCCTCCAGCCACAGGCCGATGGTCCCGTCCTCGAAGCGGCCGCCGGATTCGCCATGGCCGGAATAATCGAACCGCAGGAAGGCCCGGCCCTGCGCCGCAGCATGGGCTTCGAGACGGGCGGCCTTGGTCGACAGCATGTCGGAGCGAAAGCCGCCCAGCCAGAGCCCGCCCGGTCGCGCGCCTCCCGCCGCGGCCGGCGTCCGCCGATAGGCGATGCGGCGGGCCGGGTCGCCGACCTCCAGAAAGGAAGGGGGCGCGATTTGCTGCGCGCTTGTTGCATGGGCGGTTATTTCATGGGCGGTTATTTCATGGGGAGGAGTCGGGTTTGGCGTTTCGTTCACGCGCGCCTTCCTGTAGTTTCGACTTGACCTTGCTTCGCCGCGCCGCGGCGTTCGACCCCTTCTAGCACAGGCCAGAGGAGACCATGCGACCGGGACTGATTTCGCCGCGATATGGCGCTTCGGTCCTCACCGGCCGCACGATCCTCCAGATCATTCCGGAACTGAACGCCGGCGGGGCGGAGCGCACGGCCATCGACGTGGCGGCGGCGCTCGCCGAGATCGGCGCGCGCGCGCTGGTGGCCAGCGAGGGCGGGCGGCTCGTGAGCGAGCTGCAGGCGCTGGGCGGGGTCTGGATTCCCTTCCCGGCGCGGACCAAGAACCCCCTGCGCATGGCGCTCAACATGCGCCGCCTCAAACACGTGATCCGGAGGGAGGGCGTGGACCTGATCCATGCGCGCTCGCGCGCGCCCGCCTGGTCGGCGCTGGGCGCCGCGCGCGGCGCGGGGCGGCCCTTCGTGACGACCTATCACGGCGCCTATGGCGCCAACAGCCAGCTCAAGGCTTTCTACAATTCGATCATGGCGCGCGGCGACGTCGTGATCGCCAATTCCCATTACACCGCCGGAATGATCGAAAGCCTCTATCCCGAGAGCGCGGGGCGCATCGTGGCGATTCATCGCGGCACGGATCTGCGCGCCTTCGCGCCGGAGGCGGTGAGCCCGGCGCGTGTGCAGAAATTGCGCGCCCAATGGGGCGTTCAACCGGACGAACGCGTGGTCCTTCTGGCCGCCCGCCTCACGGCGTGGAAGGGCCAGCGCGTGCTCATCGAGGCCGCGAAAAGCCTGAGCGGCGACGCGGCTTTTGCGAATGTGCGTTACGTTCTGGCGGGCGATCCGCAGGGCCGCGCGGGATATGTGAAGGAGCTGGACGCCCGGATCGCGGAAGCAGGGCTGGCGGGCGCGGCGCTGCGCGTGGGCCATTGCGACGACATGCCCGCCGCTTTCCTCGCCGCCGATTGCGTGGTCGTGGCCTCCACCCAGCCGGAGGCTTTCGGCCGGTCGGCGGTGGAGGCGCAGGCCATGGGATGCCCCGTCGTGGTCACCGACATCGGCGCCGTGCCCGAAACGGTGCTCGCCCCGCCACAGACGCCGGAGGACGCGCGCACCGGCTGGCGCATCCCCCCCGACGACGCGCCGGCCATGGCGCAGGCCATCGCGCATGCCCTGAGCCTTCGCGCCAGCCAACGCGACGCTCTGGCCCTGCGCGCCCGGGCGCATGTCGAGGCCCATTTCTCCCTGCCCAAAATGTGTGCAGAGACGCTCGCGGTCTATGCCGCGCTGCTCGAGGGACGCCGGCCCGGCCCCTCCGGCTGAGCCCGGCCCGCCCTCTTTTGCGGTCGCCGGAGTCGCCTGGAAGCCATAATCGGCGAATCTTCCATCGAGCGTGTTGACACTGGCGCCCGCAACGACGATTTCTTAGCCGGGTCCCAATTCAGGCCGTCCAGAGCGGCGCCTGTCGGGGTCCGGCTCATTCATCGCAGGAGATCCGACCATTCGCCGTCCCATGAAAGCGCCTGTCGCACCGCAGAAAGACGGGCCGCGCACCAATCGCGAGATTCGCGCCCGCGAGGTGCAGCTGATCGATCAGGAAGGCCGGAACCAGGGCGTGATTGAAATCACCGACGCCTTGCAACAGGCCGAGGACGCCGGACTGGACCTCGTCGAAATCGTCCCGAACGCCACGCCGCCCGTCTGCAAGATCCTCGATTACGGCAAATTCCGCTTCCTTGAGCAGAAGAAGGCCGCCGAGGCCCGCAAGAAGCAGAAAGTGGTCGAGATCAAGGAGATCAAGCTGCGGCCGGGCATCGACGACCACGATTACGAAACCAAGATGAAGGCCGTGCGCCGCTTCTTCGAAGAAGGCGACAAGGTGAAGATCACGCTGCGCTTCCGCGGCCGCGAGATGGCGCACCAGGACATCGGCTATCGCCTCCTCGAGCGCGTGCGCACCGAGACGGCGGCCATCGCCAAGGTCGAGGCCGCGCCTTCGATGGAAGGCCGCCAGATGATCATGGTGCTCGCCCCGAAATAAGGCGCGCCGCCGGGACGCAGATCGAGACAGGCGCTTCCCCCGGGAGGCGCCTTTTCTTTTTCGCCGAACTTTCCGGGGAGGCCGGCGCGCCTCAGCCCCTTGATCGACGCCGGGATTCCTCCTATAAGCCCGGCTCTGAACCGCCCGGCCGAAGGGCTGCCGTGGCGGTTCTTTTCGCTCATTCCCGATGCGAACGGGAGCGGGGCCAAGGGGCGCCGCGACCGCAACCTACTGAGGCCTAAGGCCGAAGGAGAGCAAAATGCCCAAGCTGAAGACGAAGTCCGGCGCGAAAAAGCGCTTCAAGATCACCGGCACCGGCAAGGTGGTCTACGCCCAGGCGGGCAAGCGCCACGGCATGATCAAGCGGACCAACAAGCAGATCCGGAACCTGCGTGGAACGAACGTCCTCTTCAAGACGGACGGCGACAACATCAAGAAGTACTTCCTGCCCAACGGCTGAAGTCCTCTCCCGCACCCCATCTGCACTTTTCTGAAGGAATTCCGCCATGGCTCGCGTCAAACGGGGCGTCACCGCCCACGCCAAGCACAAAAAGACCCTCAACGCCGCTAAGGGCTTTCAGGGTCGTCGCAAGAACACGATCCGCGCTGCGAAGGCCGCCGTCGACAAGTCGATGCAATACGCCTATCGCGACCGCAAGAACAAGAAGCGCACCTTCCGCGCGCTCTGGATCCAGCGCATCAACGCCGCCGTTCGCGAATTCGGCCTGACCTACAGCGCTTTCATCAACGGCCTGTCGCTCGCCGGCGTCGTGGTGGACCGCAAGGTTCTCTCCGAAATGGCGATCCACGAGCCGGCCGGCTTCAAGGCGATCGTCGAGAAGGCGAAGGCCTCCTTGCCCGCCGCCGCCTGATCGGCGCGACCGTCAACCAGATGCAAAGGCCCGCCTCGGCGGGCCTTTCCGTTTTGGGCCGCTTCCTCGACAAGCCCGCCCGCCCGTGGCAAAAGCCCGGCGGCTTTCCCCTCATCGGCGCCCGTTCATGTCAGACCTGAACCAACTCGAATCCGAAACGCTCCACGCGATCGCCGCCGCTTGCGACGAAGCCGCGCTTGAAACCGTGCGCGTGGCCGCGCTGGGCAAGAAGGGCTCGATCTCGGCCCTGCTCGCCACGCTGGGCAAAATGTCGCCCGAAGAGCGCAAGAGCGCGGGCGCGGCGATCAATGCGCTGAAGGACAAGGTCGGCGAGGCGCTGAACGCGCGCAGGAGCGTGCTCAAGGACGCCGCGCTTGAAGCGCGTCTGGCGAGCGAGACGATCGACGTGACCCTGCCTGCGCGCGACGCCGCGATCGAGCGCGGGCGCATTCACCCGATCACGCAGGTGATGGACGAACTCACCGCCATTTTCGCGGATATGGGTTTCTCGATCGCCGAAGGCCCGGACGTCGAGAGCGACGATTATAATTTCACGAAGCTCAATTTTCCCGCCGGCCATCCGGCGCGCGAAATGCACGACACGTTCTTCTTCAAGCCCGATGCCGCGGGCGAGCGTAAATTGCTGCGCACGCATACCTCGCCGGTGCAGGTGCGCACGATGCTCGCCAACAAGCCGCCGATCCGCGTGATCTGCCCCGGCCGCACCTATCGTTGCGATTCCGACCAGACCCACACGCCGATGTTCCATCAGGTCGAAGGACTGGTGATCGACAAGTCCGCGCATTTGGGCCATCTGAAATGGATCCTCGAAGAATTCTGCAAGGCGTTCTTCGAAGTGCCGAGCGTCAAGATGCGCTTCCGCCCCTCGTTCTTCCCCTTCACCGAGCCGTCGATGGAAGTCGACATCCAATGCAGGCGCTCAGGCGGCGAGATCCGCTTCGGCGAGGGCGAGGATTGGCTGGAGATTTTGGGCTGCGGCATGGTGCACGCCAATGTGCTGCGCAATTGCGGAGTCGATCCTGACGAATATCAGGGTTTCGCCTGGGGCATGGGCATCGACCGCATCGCGATGCTGAAATACGGCATGTCGGACCTGCGCGCCTTTTTCGAAGCGGACGTGCGCTGGCTCTCGCATTACGGCTTCCGCCCGCTCGACCTGCCCACGCTGGCCGCCGGCCTCAGCTCGTAAGGAGAGAGCATCATGAAACTCACTCTCTCCTGGCTCAAGGATCATCTCGACACCGACGCCTCGCTCGACGAGATCGTCGAGACGCTGACGCGCATCGGCCTTGAAGTGGAAGGCGTCGACGATCCGTCGAAAAAGCTGAAAGCGTTCGTCGTCGGCCATGTTCTGGAGGCCAAGCCGCATCCCAACGCCGACCGCCTGCGCGTGTGCATGGTCGATGTGGGAGCGGGCGCGCCCGTGCAGGTCGTCTGCGGCGCCCCCAATGCGCGCACCGGCCTGAAAAGCGTCTTCTCGCCGCCGGGGACCTATATTCCCGGCAAGGACATCACGCTCGGCAAGGGCGTGATCCGCGGCGTGGACTCCAACGGCATGCTCTGTTCGGCGGCCGAACTGCAATTGTCGAACGATCACGACGGCATTCTTGAATTGCCGGAGGACGCGCCCGTGGGCGCGGCTTACGTCGATTACGCGCAGCTCGCCGATCCCGTCATCGACATCAATCTCACGCCCAACCGCTCCGACGCGGCCGGCGTGCATGGCGTCGCGCGCGATCTCGCCGCGGCGGGCCTGGGCAAGCTGAAAAACCATGCGATCAAGCCGACGACGGGCGGCTTTCCCTGCCCCGTCCCTGCGACGCTCGATCTGGCGGGCGCCGACGCGCATCTGGCGCCGCTCTTCGCGCTGCGTCTGGTGCGCGGCGTGAAGAACGGCCCCTCGCCGGAATGGATGCAGAAGCGCCTCAAGGCGATCGGCCTGCGTCCGATCAATGCGCTTGTCGACATCACCAATTATCTCACCTTCGACCGCGGCCGGCCGCTGCATGTCTTCGACGCCGGAAAGGTGAAGGGCGGGCTCAGTGTGCGCCGCGCGAAGGCGGGCGAAACGATCCTCGCGCTCGACGGCAAGACCTATGATTTGTCGGCGGACGTCGTCGTCATCGCCGATGAGGCGGGCGTCGAATCCATCGCCGGCGTGATGGGGGGCGAACATTCCGGCTGCGACGAGGCCACCACCGACGTTCTGATCGAATCGGCCTTGTGGGATCCGATGAACATCGCGCGCACGGGCCGCGCTCTCGGCATCGCCACCGACGCGCGCTATCGTTTCGAACGCGGCGTGGATCCCGCCTTCTGCATTCCCGGCGCCGAGCTGGCCACCCATCTCGTGCTCGATCTGTGCGGCGGCGAAGCCTCCGAGCTGCTCGTCGTGGGCCAACAGCCGCGCCCTGACGTGACGGTGGATTTCCCGTGGAGCGAAGTGAAGCGCCTCACGGGTCTCGACCTGCCCCATTCGGACATGGCGGAGATTCTGGCGAAGCTCGGATTCAGCGTGAACGCGAAGGCCGGTCATCCCGATCGCGCAGACGTGAAAGCGCCGTCGTGGCGGCCCGACATCGAAGGCAAGGCCGACATCGTCGAGGAGATCGTGCGCATCGCAGGCGTGGACCGCGTCGCCTCGACGCCGCTGCCGCGCGCCGTCGCCGCCGTGCCCGCGCCGATCCTCACGCTTCTGCAGAAGCGCAGCCGCCTCGCGCGTCGCACGCTCGCCGCGCAAGGCATGGTGGAGGCGGTCACCTGGTCGTTCGTCTCGCAGGAGAAGGCGAAGCTTTTCGGCGGCGGGCGGGAGGAGCTGGCGCTCGCCAATCCTATCGCGGCGGATCTCTCCGACATGCGCCCCAGCCTGCTGCCGGGCCTGATCGGCGCCGCCCAGCGCAACGCCGACCGCGGTTTCGGCGACGTCGCCCTTTTCGAAGTGGGGCAGGTGTTCAAGGGCGCGGGCGACAAGGACCAGCGCATGGCCGCCGCGGGCTTGCGGCGCGGCTCTGCGAAAATCGGCGGTTCGGGCCGCCATTGGAGCGGCAAGGGGCAGGCGGTCGATGCGTTCGACGCCAAGTCCGACGCCATGGCGCTGCTGTCCACGCTGGGCGTGGCGATCAATGGATTGAACGTCGTGCAAGGCGGGCCCGCCTGGATGCATCCGGGCCGTTCGGCGACGCTGCAATTCGGGCCCAAGGCCGTCATCGGCTATTTCGGCGAATTGCATCCGCGCGCGCTGGAGACGCTCGACGCCTCCGGCCCGCTCTGCGCTTTCGAGATCATCCTCGACGACCTGCCTGCGCCGCGCGCGAAACCGACCCGCGCGAAGGCGAAACTCGAGATAAGCGATTTCATGCCGGTGGAGCGCGACTTCGCTTTCGTGACGCCGCGCGAGACCAAAGCCGCGGACGTGCTGCGCGCGGCCTTCAGCGCCGACAAGGCGCTCATTTCGAATGTGGACGTGTTTGACGTCTATGAGGGCCCCGGCGTGCCGGAGGGCTCGAAATCCATCGCCATCGCCGTCACCCTGCAACCGCGCGAGCGCACGCTCACCGAGGCGGACATCGAACAGACCTCGGCGCGCATCATTGCGGAAGTGACGAAGAAGACGGGCGGAACGCTGCGCGGTTGATCGCCGCGCAGCGATTCTCACATCGTCAGGACGATCTTGCCCAGATGCGCGTTCGCGCGCATGTGATTTTGCGCGGCCAAGGCCTCGTCGAACGCGAAGGTTCGGTCGATCGCCGGCTTGATGCGCCCGCTTTCGAAATGCGCGCCCAGATCGGCTGACAGCCGCCGCGTGATCTCGATCTTCTCCTCGAGGGAGCGGGTGCGGAAGGTGACGCCGATCAGCTTCATCCGCTTCAGCGCGATCTTGTCGAGATCAATCTCGTCTATCTTGCCCGCAAGTCGCCCGATGGTGATGAGCCGCGCCTTGACGGCGGCGGCGTCCACCAGAGACATCAGCATCCCCGCGCCCACATTGTCGGCGATCACGTCCATGCCCTTGCCTTGCGTCGCCGCCATGCAGGCGGCCACGAGATCGTCCGAACCCGATTGCAGCGGGAGATCGAGACCCATGGCCTTGAGCCGGGCGAGCTTGCCCGCATCGCGCGACGTCCCCGCCACCAGACGCGCGCCGAGCGCTTTGGCGATCTGGATCATCGCGCCGCCGACGCCGGCGGCGACTCCGGCGATGAGCACGTCCTCCCCGGCTTTCAGCTCGCCGTTCGTGACAAGCGCGTCATGCCCGGTCGAAAAGAAAACCGGGATCGCCGCCGCCTCGACAAAGCCTACGCCCGCAGGGACTTTCATGGCGACGCGCGAATTCGCGAGCGCCTTTTCCGCATAGGCCCTTGTGGTCATCGACATGACCCTGTCGCCGATGGCGTAGCCGCGAACCTGAGCCCCGAGGCCGATCACTTCGCCGGCCATTTCCATGCCCGCGACATTGGCCGCCGGATCGTCGGGCTTTGCGATGGGGCGCGCAAGCTCCGCGCGATTGAGCCCGACCGCCTTGACCGCGATCAGAAGATCGTAGGGACCGGGCGCAGGATCGGGAACGTCGCGCAATTCAAGCGTCGCGCCTTCGGCTCCCTTGGCGTTCACAAATGCTTTCATGCGATCCTCCGCTCACAGCGGTTCGAGTTTGGCGAGCGTCGTCACTTCTTTCCAGCGCCGCGAATCCTCCTCGAGGCGCTTGCGCACGAAGGCCGCGTCGCCGGGCAGCGCGTCGGCGCCTTGCGACAAGAGAAACTCACGCGTGGCGGGCATGGCGACGGCGGCGGCGAACCATTTCTCCAGCTTCTCGACGACGGGATCAGGCGTTCCCGTCGGCGTGAAGACGGCCCACCAGGGCGCGACGAAAACGCTCGACGCGCCGGCCTCCATCATCGTGGGACGATCCGGCACGGCGGAGGGACGGCGCGAGCCTGTCGTGGCGAGAATGCGGACTTTACCGGCCTTCTCCTGCCCCAGCGCATACATGGCGTCAGCGAAGGTGAAATCGACCTGACCCGCCGCCGCGTCGGACGTCGCCGCCGGCGTGGTCTTATACGTCACCTGCACCACGTCCTTCAGGCCGATGTCCTTCAGATAAAGCACGGCGGAGGCGAGCGAGGAGGTGACGGCCCATCCATAGGTCGCCTTGCCGCCCTTGCCTTTCAGAAGCGCGTTGAGATCGGACACGCTTTGCACGGGACTATTGGTCGAAACGCTGAGCGCGAAGACCAGCTCCGCCACCGATGCGACCGGCTGGAGATCCTTGGACGCGTCGAAAGGCAGATTTTTGTAGATATAAGGCGAGGCGGCGATGCCGGCCGCGCCGCCGAAGAGAATCGTATAGCCGTCCGGCTTGGCTTTCGCGACTTGCTCGACCGAGAGATTGCCTGCGGCGCCGGGCTTGTTGTCGACGATGAAAGTGACGCCCCCGGCCTCGCCCGCTTTCGCGGTGAACCAGCGACACAGAATGTCGGCGCCGCTGCCGGCCGGAAAGCCGAGCACGACGCGGATCGGCCGATCCGGATAATCCGCGC
>Ga0315899_10005272_pt1 | contig 13967 bp, 14 predicted proteins | sample LakEriMetagenome_2_FD_203518 | JGI IMG/M metagenome (GOLD analysis project Ga0315899, IMG submission 203518) | Freshwater fungal communities from buoy surface, Lake Erie, Ohio, United States - Buoy 4 MA112 | ecosystem: Environmental > Aquatic > Freshwater > Lake | place: USA: Lake Erie, Ohio...
TCTTCGGCATCACCCTGACCCAGATCGTGCGCCCCGGCGTGCCGGTGATGTATGGCGGCTTCACCTCAAACGTCGACATGAAAACCGGCGCGCCCGCCTTTGGCACACCCGAATACGCCAAGGCGGCGCAAGCCAGCGGACAACTCGCCCGCCGCATCGGCGTGCCGTTTCGCTCGTCCAACGTCACTGCGGCCAACGCGGTCGATGCCCAAGCCGCCTATGAATCGCAGATGTCACTTTGGGGCTGCCTGATGGGCGGCGCCCATTTGGTGATCCACAGCGCAGGCTGGATGCATGGCGGGCTGACCGCCAGCTATGAAAAGCTGATCTTGGACGCCGAAATGCTGGGCATGATGCAGGCCTATTTCACGCCCATTCCCGTGACCGAAGAAACTCTGTCGCTCGACGCCATCGCCGAGGCGGGCGTGGGTGGGCATTTCTTCGGCACCGCCCAGACCATGGCACAGTACGAAACCGCCTTTCACGCGCCGATGCTGTCCAATTGGGACAATTACCCCACTTGGGTCGAACGCGGCCGCGAAGAGGCCCCGGTCCGCGCCAACCGCATCTGGAAAGAGCTATTGGCGCACTATGAAGAACCCGCGCTCGACCCCGGCACCCGCGAGGCGCTGGAGGCCTTCGTCGCCCGCCGCAAATCCGAAGGCGGCGCACCGACGAACTGACGCCACCCCCGCTCATCGTCGCGCATGCGCGGGCTCTTCGCCGTTTCATCTTGGCAAAAATACTCCCCGCGGAGCGTCCGACGCCCGACTGCGGGAGCCTCCGGCGGGAGTATTTGGGGCCAAAGTGAAAGGGATTTGGTTTTTGGGGCCAAGCGGCTAGGCTTGGCGCAAGATGGGGCCAAAACGGGGATGGCAATGTTTGTAACGGGTACGCCCGCCTGGCAGGATCTGGGCACCGCGCTTGTGGCCGAGGTGCAGGCCGCAGTGCCCGGCGCCAAGGCCGATGATCTCGCGCTGGTTCTGGTGCAGCGCGGCGCAGGGGGCAGGCCCGAGGGCTTTGTTCATCGCGGGGCAGAGCCGATCTATCCCTGTTCGCTGGTCAAGGCCTTTCATCTGGTGCATGCCTTGGCTGCGCTGGACGAAGGCCGGGCCGAGGCCCATGGCGAGTTGGACCGCGCGATGCGCGATATGATCTTGTGGTCATCGAACACGGCCACCAACTATGTCATTGATATCCTGACCGGAACCACAGGCGACACCCTGTTGGACGGGGCCGAGTATCTGGATTGGATGTCCAAGCGCGAGCGGTTGAACCGGTTCTTCTGGCGCATGGGCTGGCCCGACTGGGAGGGCTGCCGCATTGCCCAAAAGCTGATGGATGACACCCGCTATGGCCGCGAGGCACGCTTTGCCGGCGAAGGCGCTGGCAATCTGAACCGCCTGACCGCCTTGACCGCCGCGCGCCTGATGTGGGAGCTCTTTGAGGGCGATTTGCCCTTGTCACCCCCCGCGCGGGGCCGCGCACAGGCGATCCTGTCGCGCGATCCCGCTGGGCCGGATGCTGCGCGCCCCGAGTATCAGCTCTCCGAATACTTGGGCGGCGCGCTGCCCAGTGGCGTGCAAGTCTGGTCGAAGGCCGGGCATAATCTCTGGACCGGCGATGCGGCGACCAGTTGGTTCAAGCATGATATGATCCGCATCACAGCCCCCGACCGCGCCCCGCTGATTGCAGTTCTGATGACCACGGGGGAGCATTTTGCCGCCGGGCCCGCCAGCGTTTTCCCTGAGTTCGGCGCCAAGATCTGGGAGCGGGTCGCCGCCATGGCGTGACGCCGCCGCAACCCCATTGACGACAAGGCCTTCCGATTGCACGCTGAACGCCACCACAACCGGAGGCGAAAATGGGCTATGTCTTTTCCACCCCAGCCGGTCTTGTCACGCTGTTTGCCTTGGGCATTGAAGCCGCCATCGCGCTGATCCTCGCCTTGGCCAGCGGGCTGTCCGAATTGCACAAGGATCTGCTTGTCGGCTTTGCCATCGGCTTTCCGGCGCTGACGCTGACGCTGACGCTGACGCTTGTGCTGATCGTGGTCTTGCTCGCGCGCAAGGCCCCTGGCGGGCCTACTTCGCCTGAAGAACCTTAAGGTATTCGGCCAATTGCACCAGACGGATCGGGGTCGGGGTCTCGATCCCGTCGCCGCCGTCATAGGGCACCATATCGCCTTGCAACAAAGGCCCGAAATCCGGCATCACGCCGCGCCCCTTGGCCCCGGCATAGCCCCAGATCTGCGCCATCACCTTGGTCGTGGGGAACGCGCCCTCATTGCGGGCCGACAGCGTCGTCAGATCGGCAGGCTTGCGCGACAGCTCGGTCGCCATCTCGCCATCCCCCTGGCCCGTGGCCCCGTGGCAGGCCGAGCAATAGGCGGCATAATCCTCGGCCCCAGTGTCGGGGGTGGCCTTGGTATCGACGCAGGCCACCATCAGCGGCAGGGCCAACACGGCAACAACGGGTGCAAGGCGGGTCATGGGGTTCTCCTGTTCTTCTGGGCGCGCACTCTGGACGGCGCAAGATTACTTGGCATTGATCGCCATCACGCGCCCCTGATCCAGCCGAACGGTCCGGTCCATTCGGGCGGCAAGCTCAAGGTTATGGGTGGCGATCAGCGCCGCCAAGCCCGTTTCACGCACCAAGGCCATTAAGGCCCCGAACACCTGATCCGAGGTTTCCGGGTCAAGGTTGCCGGTCGGCTCATCGGCCAAGAGAAGCTTCGGCCGGTTGGCCAAGGCGCGGCAAAAGGCAACGCGCTGCTGCTCGCCACCCGACAGCGCCGCCGGGCGATGCTCGGCCCGGGCGGCGACACCCACGCGGTCCAAGAGATCCCGCGCGCGCGCCTCGGCCTCCGCCTCGGCCACGCCATTGGCCAGTTGCGGTATGACGATGTTTTCCAGCGCGGTAAACTCGGGCAAGAGATGATGGAACTGATAGATGAACCCCACCTCGCCGCGCCGCGCCAAGGTGCGGTCCCGGTCCGACAGGCCGACCATATTGCGACCCGACAGCGCGACCGACCCGGCATCCGGCGTGTCCAACAGCCCCGCGATGTGCAAAAGCGTCGATTTGCCCGCGCCCGAGGGGGCGACCAAAGCCACCACCTCGCCGCGCTTCACCTCAAGCGTGGCGCCGCGCAGCACGGCGACTTCGCCCGCTGTACCGCGTTTGTAGACCTTTTCAATGCCCGCAAGCTCCAGCGCATAATCACTCATAGCGCAGCGCCTCCACCGGGTTCATCCGCGCCGCGCGCCGCGCGGGGAAGATGGTGACGATGAAGGACAGGCCCAAAGACAGGGCCACGGCCGATCCCACATCCCACCATTGGAGTTTCGCAGGCAAAGCATAGATCCCCCGGATCGACGGATCCCAAACGCCACCGCCCGCCATGTAGTTCACGAAGGAAAAGATCGGATCGATGTAGATCGCAAAAAGGCAACCCAAGGCCACGCCCAGCGCCGTGCCGACCACCCCGGTAAAGGCCCCGCAGACAAAGAAAATCCGCAAGATCGACCCTTCGGTCAGCCCCATGGTGCGCAAGATACCGATGTCGCGGCCCTTGTTTTTCACCAACATAATCAACCCCGAGACGATGTTCATCGCCGCAATCAGCACAAGGATCGACAGGATGATGAACATCACATTGTCCTCGATGTCGAGCGCGCGCAGGAACGACCCCGCCGCATCTCGCCATGTCCAGATCAGGGCATCCTCGCCCGCCATGTCCAATGCCGGGATCGTATAGGCGTCAATGTTTTCAGGGTCTTGCACCATGACCTCGAATTCATCCGCCAACCCTTCGCGGTTGAAATAGGACTGCGCTTCGGCAAAGGGCATATAGATGCGGGTCTTGTCGATGTCCCAGCGCCCGGCGGTAAAGACATAGACCACCTGATAGGCATTGACGCGCGGCGAGGAACCAAAGGCGGTTTTCACCCCCGAAGGTGCCACCAGCCGGATACGGTCACCCACCGTCACACCCAATTCCCGCGCAATGCCCGACCCAATGGCAATGCCCCGCTCAAAATCGTCAATATTGCCATAGGCATCGGCATTGGTCCCGACGCGGGGAATGGTTTTCAGATCCCCCAGCCGGATGCCATAAACCTCGGCCCCCAAGGCCGGCCCCTCAGCCGAGGTGACCATGACCTGCCCCTTCACCAAGGGCGCGGCCCGCGTCACGCCGGGCAGCGTGGCAAGCTTTGCGGCAATCGCGTCATAATCCTCAAAGGCCTTGATCATACGGCCATCTTCGGCGACCCGGCCCGCCGAATAGACCGTCACATGGGCATTGGCCCCCAGAATGGTGTCGACAAACTCCGCCCGAAACCCCGCCCGCACGGCGAGCGTGGCAATCAGCGCAAAGACGGCCAGCGTGATGCCAATCAGGCTGATCCAGGTCATCACCGACACGCCGCCCTCGGCGCGTTTGGCGCGCAGATAGCGCCAAGCGATCATGAATTCAAAACGGGAAAACGGGGCGGTTTGGGCCAAAGGCGCTGCTCAATCTTGTTTTGGGTCAGAGTGACGCTTCAACGCCCCAAGGTCAAGAAGCGGCGGGGTTTCCCGCCGCTTCTTCGAGCATGTCCTGCACGCATCGGCGCCTCACGACGAGGCGGCGCAGCCCCCGAGGAGTTTGCCTCAGATGCCTTCGTAAATCTCGGCAATCCGCGCCACAGCGGCCTCGGGCGACATCTCCACACTCTCGCCCGTGCGGCGCGAGGTCAGTTCCACAACCCCATTGGCCAGCCCGCGCGGGCCAACGGTGATGCGCCACGGCAGGCCGATCAGGTCCATCGTGGCAAACTTCGCCCCCGCCCGCTCGTCCCGGTCATCATACAGCGCCTCAAGCCCCTTGGCCGCCAGCGCCTTGTAGAGGCCCTCGCAGGCCGCATCCGCCGCCGCATCGCCCTGTTTCAGGTTCACAATCCCCACCGGGAAGGGCGTCACACCCTCGGGCCAGATGATGCCCTTGTCGTCATGGCTCGCCTCGATGATCGCACCCAAAAGACGCGACACACCAATGCCGTGCGACCCCATCTCAACCGGAACCTTGGACCCGTCAGCGGTGACGACAGTCGCCCCCATCGCCTCGGAATACTTCGTGCCGAAATAGAAGATCTGCCCCACTTCGATCCCCCGCGCGACCTTGCGGCGCTCTTCGGGGATGGCGTCGAACAGCGCCGGGTCGTGAGTCTCATCGGTGCGCGCATAGAGCGTGGTGAATTCCTTGCAGACCGCCGCCACGTCCTCGCGGTTGTCGTAATCCACCTCGCGGTTGCCCAGTTTCAGCTCGGTCACGGCACTGTCAAAGAACACCTCGGACTCGCCGGTCGAGGCCAGCACCAAGAATTCATGCGTGTCATCGCCGCCAATCGGGCCAGAATCCGCCCGCATCGGAATGGCGGTCAGACCCATGCGCTCATAGGTGCGCAAATAACTGACCATATGGCGGTTATAGGCATGCAGCGCCGACGCCTTATCGACGTCAAAGTTATAGCCGTCTTTCATCAGGAACTCGCGCCCCCGCATCACGCCAAAGCGCGGACGCATCTCGTCGCGGAACTTCCACTGGATGTGGTACAAGGTCAGCGGCAGGTCTTTATAGCTGTTCACATGGGCGCGGAAGATGTCGGTGATCATCTCCTCATTTGTCGGACCGTACAGCATCTCACGGTCCTGACGGTCCTTGATGCGCAGCATTTCCTGACCGTAATCGTCATAGCGACCCGACTCGCGCCACAGATCGGCAGGCTGCAAGGTCGGCATCAACAGCGCGATATGGCCCGCGCGTTCCTGCTCTTCATGGACGATCTGCTGAATGCGGTTCAGCACGCGCAGACCCAAAGGCAGCCACGAATAAATCCCCGCCGCCTGCTGCTTGATCATCCCCGCCCGCAGCATATAGCGGTGCGAGACGATCTGCGCCTCAGCGGGGTTTTCTTTCAGAACGGGCAGGAAGTAGCGCGACAGACGCATGGGACGGCCTCATCATTGGGTTTGGCTGTTCCTAGCGGGAAGGCAAGGCTTGGGCAAGCGGGCAGCGTGTCAGAGGCCCTCCAGCCCCTCACCCAACAGGTCCTCGACGAAATAGGCCGCGAACTGGGCGCGCCCCGAGACCCCCGCCTTAGAATAGATGCGCGTCAACTGCGCCCGCACCGTGCCCGCCGCCCGGCCCCGCAATTCGGCGATTTCAGCCACATCCAGCCCTTTCAGCGCCAGAAAGCCCACATCGCGTTCGGCAGGCGTCAGGCCCCAGTCGGTGAACTGCGCCGCAATCACATCGGCCAAAGCCCCGCGCGCCGTGGCCAGCGCCACATCCTGCGCCCGCATGTCTTCAAGCGTCTGACGCAGCACCATCACACCAAAGACCATGCCCAAGGCCAAGGCCAGCGCCACCAGCATCTCGAACACCAGATGCGCGCTGATTTGACCCGCCAGATAATCGGCCGCGGCGTCGCCCACGAAGAAGACCGTCGCAAGGGTTTGAACGATCAGAAAGACCGCCCATGCGATCGGCCGTCGACGTGGGCCAAGGGGCTTCATCCCTTGCGCCCCCGGCGCGTGATCAGCATCGGGGCCAGAAGATTGCGGCGCAGGGCCCGGCTTTCCACCGCAACACCCGCCACATGCAAGAAGGCCAAAATCAGGATCAGGTTTGCCGCCACTTCATGGACCTCTTCCAAGACGTCGGCATAAGGGCTTTCGCCCTCAGCATCGCCGTCTTCTTCCACTAGCACCGACCAATCGCCCTCGGCAACCGCCGCCTCAAGGTCGGCCTGCGCAAAGGGGCTTAACCCGCTCATGCCAAGCCCGGTCAGCATGAGAACGGCAAGACAGGCCCACAAAGCATAGGCCATCAAGGCCCCGGCCGGGTTGTGCGACGGATACTGCGGAGCCTTGCCACGCAGCAACCCACCCAAGTGCCGCAACGCGGCCATTGGATTGGGCGGAAAGCTGGCAAAGCGCGCCTCGCGCGGGCCAACAAACCCCCAAATCAGCCGCAACAGCAACAACGCCATCCCGGCCCAGCCAAGGGCGATATGCACCGACCCGCCTTCCTTGGTGAAGGCATAATTGGCAAGAACCACCCCCGCGATCCCCCAATGGGCCAGCCGCAACAGCGGGTCCCACGAGGGCAGCACCTGCCCCTTGGGGGGCAGGCGGGACGAGGCCAGATCAGTCATCGGCCTTCACCTCGGACACGGCACCGGTCTTGGGATCAATGTAGATCTCCCAGATCTTGCCGGTCGCGGTCTCGGTGCATTTGGCTTCGATCTTGCCATCTTCGGGTTCAAAGCTGTTGACCTTGCAGCCCGCCGCCTCCAGCGCAGCGGTCGCCGTCTCGGGCGTCGTGCCCAGAACATCGCCCACCACCGGCAAGGCAAAGGCCGCCAAGGGCGACAGGGCAAGTGCAAAGGTCAGGGGAAGAAGCGCTTTCATCGGGATCAATCCTTTTTCAACGAAGGCCGGGGATGCGGGTTTGCAGCCCGGTCTCTCCCAGATGCCCCCCCATCTTGCCCCAGCCTAGTGCCGCCGTGCTTAGCCGGGGGTTGATAAGCCTGCGCTTAGGGCCACGGCCCGCCATTCCCCCCCGCAATGCCCCCACCCGACACGCCAAGCCCCCTGCACCCGGGCCCCTGCCCGCGCATTTTGCCGCCGCCCCTTGAAACCCTGCCCCCGATGGGCAATGTGAGTGTCAGGTAATGGGGCAGGCGCATGGCACTTCCGATCCGTGATCAGGCGAAATACTGGGGCCTTGCCCTGTTGATGTTTTTCATCGCGCTTTGGGTGATGGGCGGGGTGATCCTGCCCTTCTTGGTTGGCGGCGCGCTGGCCTATTTCCTTGATCCCATCGCCGACCGATTGGAACGCGCGGGCCTCAGCCGGGTTGCTGCAACCACGGTCATCACGGCCGTTGGCATCCTTATCCTTGTGGCGCTGGTGCTGGCGGTGATCCCGACGCTGGTGAACCAGACCACCGCCCTCATCAACGCCGCCCCCGACATCGCCCAGCGCCTGCAAATGTTCCTCTTGGAACGCTTCCCCGAACTGGCCGATAACACCTCGACCATCCGCCAAAGCCTCGCTCAGATTGGCCAGACCATTCAGGCCAAAGGGGCCACCTTGGCCGAAGGGCTCCTGAACTCTCTGGCCGGGGCGATTTCGATCGTGGTCTTTATTCTGGTGGTGCCAGTGGTGGCCTTCTACCTCTTGCTCGATTGGGACCACATGATCGCCCGGATCGACAACCTTTTGCCGCGCGACCACGCCCCCACGGTCCGCCGCCTTGCCGGTGAGATTGACGCCGCCCTCTCGGCCTTTGTGCGCGGCCAGCTTTCGGTTTGCCTTGTGCTGGGCATCTACTATTCGGCGGCCCTCATGCTGGCGGGGCTGCAATTCGGCCTTGTGGTCGGCGCGATTGCCGGGGCCATCACCTTTATTCCATATGTCGGCGCCATCATCGGCGGGGCGCTGGCCATTGGCCTCGCGCTCTTTCAGTTCTGGGGCGATTGGCTGCAGATCGGCATCATCGCGGGCATCTTCGCCGCCGGGCAGTTCATGGAAGGCAATGTGCTGACCCCGAAACTCGTGGGCAAATCGGTGGGCCTCCACCCGGTCTGGCTCCTCTTCGCGCTCTCGGCCTTCGGCACGCTCTTTGGCTTTGTCGGCATGCTGGTGGCGGTCCCGGTCGCGGCGGCCTTGGGCGTGCTCACACGCTTTGCCATCGCGCAGTATCACGGGAGCCTGCTTTATGTCGGGGTCGCCGGGCGCATCCCGGAAGATGAGGATCAGGCGTGACCTCACCGCGCCAAATGGCCTTTGACCTTGGCCTGCAGGAAGATTTCTCCCGCGACGGCTTCTTCCCCTCGCCCGCCAATGCCGCCGCCTTGGCGACGATCGCAGGCTGGACAGACTGGCCCCTGCGGCGGCTTTTGCTGATCGGCCCGGGCGGGGCGGGCAAAACGCATCTGGCCCATATCTGGGCCGCCGAGGCCGGGGCCATGATCCTGCCCGCCACAGACTTGGCCCCCCATGACCCCACCGCCCTGCCCTTGGCCGTGGTGGTGGAAGATACCGACGAGATGGCGGGTTTACCCGCCCACGAGGAGGCGCTCTTTCATCTCATCAACCACATGGCCGCCGCCGGGGGGAACCTGCTGCTCACCGCCCAGCGCCCGCCGCGCGACTGGGGCCTTGCCCTGCCAGACCTTCTCAGCCGCCTGCAAGCCACCGCCATCGCCCGGCTTGATCCGCCCGATGATGCGCTTCTGTCGGCGGTTCTGGTCAAGCTTTTCGCCGACCGCCAAATCGCCGTGCCTGCGAACCTCATCCCCTATCTCACCGCCCGGATGGACCGCTCGATCGCCGCCGCGCGCAATCTCGTCGCCACCCTTGACGCCCGCGCGCTGGCGCTTGGCCGGCCCATCACCCGCGCCTTAGCTGCCGAACTTCTGGACAGTGCCGATCAGGGGTGAAACACTGTCACCTGAATGACATAGTCCCGCGGTAACTGCCTGCCATGACCCACGCTGATTTCCTCAAAGCCCCCTTCCCCGAGCCTGTTGTCCTTCCTGCCGAGGAAACCACCGGCCCGCGCCGCTTTTTCAACCGCGAAATCTCGTGGCTGGCCTTCAACTGGCGCGTTCTGGAAGAGGCGGCCAACCCCGCCGTGCCGCTTTTGGAACGGCTGCGGTTCCTGTCCATCTCGGCCACCAACCTCGATGAGTTTTACACCGTCCGCGTCGCAGGCCTGCGCGCGCTGGTGAAGGCGGGCAATGCCACCCCCTCCGAAGATGGCCTCAGCCCCGCCGAACAGCTGACGCTCATTCACGCCGACGCCCGCGATCTGATGCAGATGCAGCAGTCGGTGTTCAAGCGCCTGCGCCGCGAGATGGAGACCGAAGGCATCCTGATCGCCACCCGCTCCAAACTCACCGGGCGCGACCTGAAGTTTCTCGAAGACCACTTCCTGCGCAACGTCTTTCCCGTGCTCTCGCCCCTCGCGATTGACCCGGCCCACCCCTTCCCCTTCATCCCCAACACCGGCTTTTCGCTGGCCCTGGAGCTGGAGCGCGAGACCGATCACCGCACGCTCAAGGCGCTTTTGCCCATCCCCCAGCAGATTGCCCGCTTTGTGCCGCTGCCCGGCAAAGACGGCGAACACCGCTTCCTGCCGCTTGAGGAACTTCTCCTCCTCCATCTCGACATGCTCTTCCCCGGCTACACCGACCGCGGCCATTGCCTGTTCCGCGTCTTGCGCGACAGCGATCTTGAAGTTGAAGACGAGGCCGAAGATCTGGTGCGCGAATTTGAAACCGCGCTGAAACGCCGCCGCCGGGGCGAGGTGATCCGCCTGAAACTCTCCGCCGGAGCCCCCGAAGAGCTGCGCGCGCTGATCAAGGAAGAACTGGGCGTCAAAGACGACGAGATGGTCGAACTGCGCGGCATGCTGGGCATTGCCGACCTGAAAGAACTCGTCGTTTCCTCCCGCCCCGATCTTCTCTGGCCCCCCTTCACGCCCCGCGTGCCCGAACGGGTGCAGGACAATGACGGCGACATGTTCGCCGCCATCAAGCAAAAGGACATCCTTTTGCACCACCCCTACGAGACCTTCGATCTGGTCATCCGCTTTTTGGAACAGGCCGCGCGCGACCCCAATGTGCTGGCCATCAAGCAAACGCTTTATCGCACCTCATGGGACAGCCCGATTGTCGGCGCCCTGTGTGAGGCCGCCGAAGCGGGCAAGTCGGTAACCGCCCTTGTCGAACTTAAAGCCCGCTTTGACGAGGCCGCCAACATCCGCCAATCGCGCCGTCTGGAACGTTCGGGCGCGCATGTGGTGTATGGCTTTATCAACTACAAAACACATGCGAAAATCTCGACCGTGGTCCGCCGCGAGGGGGATCAGCTGGTCACCTACACCCATTACGGCACCGGCAATTACCACCCGATCACCGCCCGCATCTACACCGATCTGTCGTTCTTCACCTGTGACCCGGCCTTGGGCCGCGACGCGACCAAGGTGTTCAATTACCTGTCGGGCTATGTGCAGCCGCAGGGGCTGGAAAACCTCGCCATCTCGCCCATCACGCTCAAACCCCGCATCCTTGAGCAAATCGCCGCCGAGGCCGACCACGCCCGCGCCGGGCGTCCGGCGGAAATCTGGGCCAAGGTCAACAGTCTGGTTGATCCCGACGTCATCGACGCGCTCTACGCCGCCTCGCAGGCCGGGGTCCGGATCAGCCTCATCGTGCGCGGCATTTGCGGCTTGCGACCGGGGGTCAAAGGGCTTTCGGAGAACATCCGCGTCAAATCCATCGTCGGACGCTTCTTGGAACATTCCCGCATCGTCTGCTTTGGCAATGGCGCGGGATTGCCCGGCAAAAAGGCCCGCGTGTTCATTTCTTCCGCCGACTGGATGGGCCGCAACCTCACGCGGCGGGTGGAAACGTTGGTCGAAATTCGCAACGACACCGTCAAAGCCCAGATCGTTGGGCAGATCATGGCCGCCAATCTGGCCGACGAGGCGCAAAGCTGGCTATTAGGCCCCAATGGGCGCTATAGTCGTGATCTGGCTCCCGCCGATGGCAGTGCTTTCAACTGCCACCGCTTTTTCATGGAAAACCCTTCGCTTTCTGGCCGTGGTACGGCGGGCGCTAAGGATGTTCCGAAACTTGCCTGAGGCCCAAATGACCGAAGCCGATACCCTGCCCGATCTTGACGAGGATCACGGCCCCTTTGGCCGTCCCTTGTTCGACGATCCCTCTGCCCGCGCGCTCAGCCGTGTGGGTGTGGTGGACGTCGGCTCAAACTCGGTGCGGATGGTTGTGTTTGATGGCGCGGCCCGCTCGCCCGCCTATTTTTACAACGAAAAAATCATGTGCGGCCTGGGCAAGGGGCTGGCACAAACCGGTCGCCTTTCGCCCGAAGGGCGCGCGCGGGCGCTCATGGCCCTGAAACGCTTTTCGCTTTTGGCCCAAGGCATGGGCATCGAGACCCTAACCGTAGTCGCAACCGCAGCGGTGCGCGAGGCCGAGGATGGGCCGGAATTTCAGCTTCAGGTCTTGAACGAGACCGGGCTGAAGATGTGGGTGATCGACGGCGGCGAAGAGGCACGGCTCTCGGCCCAAGGTGTGCTTTTGGGCTGGCCCGATGCCAAAGGCGTCGTTTGCGACATCGGCGGCAACTCGATGGAACTCGCGCGGATCGGCGATGGCAAGGTCGGCAAACGCGTCTCAACCCCGCTTGGCCCCTTCCGTCTGCAACAGGCGGCCGACACGGCCAAAAAACGCGTCGCCCATATCGATCGCATCCTGAAAGATGCCCAGATCCAGATGAAATCCGAAGGTGAGCGGATCTATCTCGTCGGCGGGTCTTGGCGCGTCATCGCGCGTCTCGACATGGAGCGGCGCAATTACCCGCTAACCGTTCTGCACGAATACCGCATGACGCCCACGGGCCTTCTCGACACGCTCGACTGGATCGAAACCGCCGATCTCGCCGTGCTGCGCGCCCGCACCGGCACCAGCCCCGAGCGGATGGAACTGGTCCCCTTGGCCTGCGAAGTCCTGCGCGAGCTGATCCGGGTTCTGAAACCGTCCGAAATCGACGTCTCCGCCTATGGCATCCGCGAGGGGCTTCTCTACGAACAAATGCCCGAGAAGCTCCGCCGCCGCGATCCCTTGATCGAGGCCGCCCGCATGTCGGAACAGACCCAAGCCCGCATGCCCGGCTTTGGCAAAAAGCTGTTCACCTTCCTTGAACCCCTGTTCAAAGGCGCCCCCGACGGCCGCATGCGCCTGATCAAGGCGGCCTGCCTTCTGCACGACACCACATGGCGCGCCCACCCCGATTTCCGCGCCGAGGCCTGCTTTGACAATGCCACCCGCGCCAACCTTGGCGGGCTTGACCATCCCGGCCGGGTGTTTCTGGGGCTGGCCCTTTTGCACCGCTACAAAAACAGCCGCGCCGGGTCCCGGCTGGAACCGATGTTCCGCCTTCTCACCGAAGAGGACATCCGCGACGCCGAGGTTCTGGGCAAGGCCATGCGCTTTGGCGCCATGTTCGCCATGGGCGATCCCGGCATTGCCGGCACGCTCGACTGGCAACCGCGCAAACGCATCCTTGAACTCGCCCTGACCGAGATCGGTCGCGGCCTGTTTGGCGAGGTGGCCCAAGCCCGCTTTGCCTCTCTGGCGCTGGCGCTTAAGGCCACACCACGGGTCACGGATGCCTGATGCTGGCCTTTGACCATATCGCAATGTCTTCGGTCGATCTGGCCGAAGGGGTCGCCACTGTTGAGGCGGCCCTTGGGCTGCGCCTCTCCGGTGGTGGCGAACATCCCCTCATGGCCACGCACAACCGGCTGATGGGCTTGGGCGATCTCTACCTTGAGGTCATCGCTCCCAATCCCGCCGCCATACGCCCCAATTGGCCGCGATGGTTCGATTTAGACAATTTTTTGGGCCAAACGCGCCTCACAAACTGGGTCGCAAGTTCGAAAAATCTAACGGCCGATCTGGCGCTTTGTCCAAACGGCACCGGGGTTCCGATGTCCCTTCAGCGCGGCGACTATCGCTGGCAGATGGCGGTGCCCGCGGATGGCAAGCTGCCCTTTGACGGCGCCTTCCCCGCGCTGATCGAATGGCAAGGCACGCTGCACCCCGCCCAAGCCCTGCCCGACAGCGGCGCGCGCCTGACCCGGCTCGAGATTGCCCACCCCAAGGCCGAGGCCCTCCAGTCAGCCCTCTCCCCCCTCTTCCACGACCCGCGCGTGGTTATCCTCCAAGGCCCGGCCAAGGCGATGCGCGCCACCTTCACCACCCCGCACGGGATCCGCGTGCTGGAATGATCCGCCCCGCGACGCCCGCCGATGCCCCCGCCATTGCCGCGATCTGGAACCAGATTATTCGCGACACCACCGCCACCTTCACCACCGCCGAAAAAGA
>Ga0315899_10005275_pt1 | contig 13963 bp, 7 predicted proteins | sample LakEriMetagenome_2_FD_203518 | JGI IMG/M metagenome (GOLD analysis project Ga0315899, IMG submission 203518) | Freshwater fungal communities from buoy surface, Lake Erie, Ohio, United States - Buoy 4 MA112 | ecosystem: Environmental > Aquatic > Freshwater > Lake | place: USA: Lake Erie, Ohio...
GATTGTAGAGGTGATAGATCTTTAGATTTTTATTTTTCAGCAAATTATGGTGTAACACAAGACCCAAAATGCTACATGGATGCGGAAATATTCGCTGTGTGTGATGTTTACACCGGGCAAACTGATTGTAAATTAGTTAGTGATGTTGTTATTAATTTAACTGGCGTAACTGTTCAAAACAATTATACTGGGGTTCCTAATTGGGGAATCTACATGCATAAAAATTGTGATGAAGGGGTTAACGTTTATCATGGTGTTACTAATGACCCTACAACATTTTTCCTTAAATCGACTGGAGATACCTGTCAATTTATTGTTACAAATGTAAAAGAAGACGATGAGATTGATGTTTTAATTACCGATGCAGCGAACTGTGATCTTAAATTTAAAATACAAGGTTTAGGAATTAATTATGTTTCAGAAACTGCACACACAATATCTCCAAATGTACAATTTAGAAACAGTTATGATGTTGGATTAAAATCTGATTCAAAGGTATATCGTGTAAGTGGTGTTACAATTAATTCTAATACAACATCTCAAGATATAAACAATTACATTACATCGGGAAATTTAATCGAAACAAATGTTTCAGCATTAGTTAGCGGCCAAACAATATTAACCGCGAATTTATTACCATGTTCTGGATTCACGAGCAGTATGTTTGAAAATTCAGAATTAAGTGGTGATTATTCTTTCTCATATGATTATTCAGCAAGTACTATATCATATATTGATTGTCTTGGATCGGTGAAAACTAGTTTAATTACCGGTATAACATCAAATGGTGTATATGAAGTATTTGAAGTTTTACCAACAACAAAATTAAGAGTATATACAAATAAAGTTGTTGACGAAAGTGGTGTGCAACCAATAACAAGAAAAAAATCTTACTTTTTTGTTAGTAGATCACCAGAGTTTTTACAATTAAAACCAGAAGAACAACAAGAACCATGTTGTGATTATCCATCAGATTATTATGATACTGGTGATTTTATCATAACTGAAACTGGGGAATTAATCGAAGTTGTTTCGGTAGATTTAAATTATTGTGAACCAAATCTTTATTTCAATATAAATGTAACTGGTGATACTAATTTAACAAACTTAGTAGTATTCAATGGTAATAATAACCACACATTATTAGTTCAACACGAATATGTTGAGACAAATCCAATGGATGCCTATCTTCAACAATATTATGTTAATGAACCATATTGTTCACCAATACCAATCAGTGGTTTAACTAGAGATATTGATGGTTTTGATGTATGTACTGATCCACCTATTGCAACATGCGATATAGTGTATGGATATGTTACGCCAACACCTACACCGGTACCAACATCAACTCCAACTCCAACCGCAACACCAACTAGTACACCTACGCCAACTCCAACAGCGACTCCAACTGCAACACCTAGCCCAACGCCTAGTTCAACACCTACTGCTACACCTACGCCAACACCAACTGTTGATTGTTCATTTGATGCAACATTTACAGAAGTGTTTATTACTGCTACACCAACACCAACACCAACTGCTACGACTGGACCAACACCAACTCCAACTGCGACATCTATTATTAGTAGTACACCAACGCCTACACCAACTCAATCATTTAATACAACTTGGTTCTACACTAATGGAAGGATATGTGAAAATAATATCTATTGGTTGAATAACACACCACAAGAAGTTGCAGATTATATAAATCATGTACTGATAAGTCCTAATTCAAGTTATGGTGGGTCACAATATGCATATCCATCATCTCAAACATTAGGTGTTGGAACAGAAATATATAGTGGAAATATTACATACAATTTCTGTAGCTCATGTAATTTTACGGCGGTACAAACAGATTTTCCAGGAAATATAGACCGAAATGTGTCTAATATAATTAAGGTTGTTAATGGTATAGTAACTGAATTCACGCCATTAACATCATTTACATTTAATGCGATTTCGTGTCCTGTTACAATTTATAATATTAGCACTGGACAAACCAACCCATCGACAGAAGGTTGTACAGAATTGTCTGGACCATATCCATATACAGCATATGGCAACAACTCAGATTGGACATTAGTAACTAGATTCTATTCTGAAGCCACTATGTCAGTGCGATATTATGGACAAAATAAATATTATGGTAGCAATCATGCATCAAATGCCGGAACGGAATTAAAAATAGATAATAATGGTAATGTGACAGACTCATATGCGTGTTAAAAAATAATTATATATAAAAAATGTCAAGATACTTTAATATAAAAATTACATCAGGAACATCGGTTGGACCATACAACGTTTACTACAACGCAACGGGTTCAACATATGCAACCTTGGTTAGTAATGGAAGTAACGCGACGGGCTTAACATATAGTCAATTAACAACTGGAAACGGTGTTTTAGTTTCAATACCAACTGAATCAACAAGTATTATTTTATATAATACATTAGAAGAATGTAAGTCAGATATAACATTTGTATTCCCAACTCCAACCCCAACTCCAACGCCTGATTGTGCGTTTGATGTTAATACAAATGTAATTACAGCAACTCCGACTCCAACCCCAACTCCAACACCTGATTGTGCATTTGATGTGGATTTAAATGTTGTTACAGCCACACCAACACCAACTCCTACCCCAACTGAAAACTGTGAGTTTGATGTGGATTTAAATGTGATTACCGCAACACCTACCCCCACACCAACACCAACACCTAATTGTGAGTTCGATGTAGATTTAAATGTTGTCACTGCGACTCCTACACCAACTCCAACTCCAACTGAAAATTGTGAGTTTGATATCAATTTAAATGTTGTGACGGCCACACCAACTCCAACTCCAACTCCAACTGAAAATTGTGAGTTTGATATCAATTTAAATGTTGTGACGGCCACACCAACTCCAACACCCACACCAACTGAAAATTGTGAATTCGATGTAAACTTAAACGTGGTAACAGCAACCCCAACCCCTACATCGACTCCAACACCAACCCCTACCCCAACTGAAAATTGTGAGTTTGATGTAAACTTAAATGTTGTAACTGCTACCCCAACTCCAACACCGACACCGACCTCTACCCCAACGCCAACACCTACTCCAACTGAAAACTGTGAGTTTGATGTTAACTTAAATGTAATAACAGCCACGCCAACACCTACATCGACACCAACACCAACGCCAACTCCAACTGAAAATTGTGAGTTTGATGTGAATACAACCGTGGTAACAGCAACCCCAACACCTACTGAAACCCCAACACCTACTCCTACTCCAACTGAAAATTGTGAGTTTGACGTAAATACAATTGTTATTACAGCAACTCCGACACCGACACCAACACCTACTGAAACACCTACCCCTACTCCAACACCAACAGAAAATTGTGAATTTGGTGTTGATGCAAATATTATCACAGCCACTCCAACCCCAACGGCTACACCAACACCGACTCCAAGTCCGACCCCAAGTCCGACACCAAGTCCAACACCTACTGAAACACCTACCCCTACTCCAACACCAACAACAGATTGTGTATTTGAGGGGGCAATTGGTCAACCATTAGTGGTGGATGAGAATACAGAAATAAACATATGGTTTGATGATAGTGGATCAATGAATGCGACATTAACACCACTACAAACTATGAGAAACACAATATTAAGAGATTGTTTAGTTCAGTTCTATAACAATGACTATGATCTATATGATCAAAATGTTACTGTAAGTAATTTCAGTGCTAAATCAGGTGGATTTGAAAGAACTTTATTTATGTTGAATACTAGTGGATCTACACCAAGTACAACAAAAGTTATTAATCTAGTATTCCAAGATGAAGCATCACCGTATAGTGCTGATGGTAGCTCATTTAATACCGGAGTAAGAACCGCACAATATGATTTGGATTTAGCTTCTTTAAGAACAAATCTTGGCAGTGCACCTAATAATAGTTATTATAGAGGTATCGTATTTAGAGTAAACACTGGTCCAAATTCATACGATGGATTTAGACAATTCTTAGCTGCTGTTAAGAATGGTACAGGATCATATTCTGGAACAAATGGTTTATCAGACAAAAATGAAATTACATATATTGAAAATGTAACACAAGGATCAACACCACAATATTATGCGGATCAAATAATAACTGGATTAAATACGTTAGGTTATAGCTTAAACCTATGTAGTGGAAGTTAATGAGTAAATAATTATATAAAGTAATGGCGAAACAATACACGGTTAATATAGTATCAGGAACAGCACCAGGACCATACAACATCTACTATGATGTTGTTAATCCTTCAAATATTGCTACCGTTGTATCAACATCTCAACCAGCAACAGGGATCACATATTCTGATTTAACAGATATTGATGGTGTGCTAGTTTCTGTGCCAGATGAAGCAATAAAAATAGTATTATACAATACAGATCAAAACTGTTTGGCTGGAGATGAATTAATATTACCAACACCAACCCCAACACCGACTCCAAGTCCAACGCCAACTCCGAGTCCAACCCCAACCTCAACTCCGACACCAACACCTACACCAACACCGAATTGCGATTTTGATGTTAATACAAACGTAATTACCGCAACACCAACCCCGAGTCCGTCTCCAACACCAACACCAACGCCAACACTTAATTGTGAATTTGATGTTAACGTTAATGTTAATTTCCCGCCAACAGATATTTCATTAAGTAATAACACAATTAATGAAAATAGTGCTATTAACACTACTATTGGTACACTATCTGTCACAACATTAGATAATAGTGACACACACACATATACAGTTATAAGTGGTGGAACAAACTTTAATATTTCTGGTACGTCATTAAGATCATCACAAAGTTTTAATTATGAATCCGCAACATCACATAGTGTTACAATAAGAGTTACAGATAGCGTTGGTCAATATTTTGATAAGGCATTTACAATTAACATTCTTAATGTTAATGAAGCACCTTATGGTTTAACTATTAATAATAGTTCACAACAAGAGAATACAGCAACCGGAACAACAATTGGTACATTTAGTGCATTAGACGTTGATGCTGGGGATACTTTTACATATGCTTTAGTAAGTGGAACTGGCGACACAGATAATGCAAGTTTTACACTATCTAGTGCTGGTGTGTTAAAAAATGCGGTAGTTTTTAATTACGAGTCAAAAACATCTTACTCAATAAGAGTGAGAACAACAGATGCTGGCGGATTAACATACGATGGAACATTTACAATAAATGTAACAAATGTTAATGAAGCCCCAACAAATATTTCTTTAAGTTCTTCATCTATATCTGAAAACGTACCAACAGGAACAACTATTGGAACACTATCGGCAACAGATCCTGATGCTAGTGATACTTTTACATTCACATTACATGATACCGTAACATATCCCGATAACTCAAGTTTTTATATTGATGGAACAACATTAAAAAGTTCTGTTGTTTTTAATTATGAAACTAAATCTAGTTATTCAATTAGGGTTAGAGCAACAGATGCCGGTGGGTTAACATTTGATAAAACCATAACAATTACAATTACAAATGTAACAATTTCTGTAACAGCGTCAGCAACAACAAATGTAACATGTAATGGTGGATCTAACGGTGTTATAACAGTATCAAATGCTAGTGGAGGTACCGCAAGTTACACATATTCTAAAGACGGTAGCAATTATCAATCAAGTACTATTTTTAGTGGATTAACTGCGGGTTCTTATACAATTTATGCAAAAGATTCTTATAATGAAGTTGGTAGTACTTCAGTTACAGTTACACAACCATCGGTTGTTTCAGTAAGTGCATCCGGCACTAATCCAACTTGTAATGCCAGTACAGATGGATCAATTACCGTTTCTTCTGCTTCTGGTGGATCTGGAAGTGGGTACACATATTCTAAAGATGGTACAAACTATCAGACCGGCACAACTTTTAGTAATTTAGCAAATGGAACATATACAATTTATGCTAAAGATAGTAACAATTGTACGGGATCAACTTCAGTTACATTGAGTAGGACTCAGGTCACAGCAACGGTATCTCAAGTAAACAACACTTGTTATGGTGCATCAGGTGGTGAAATAACGGTATCGTCATTAAGTGGCGGACAAGGTGGCCCATATTCAACAAAATTAAATGCGGGTGGAACTTATCAAGTAATAACAACATCTAGAACATATTCTTCATTAGCTGCTGGAACATATACCATTTATGTTAAAGATAGTGCAAACTGCGAAAACACATATTCGGTAACAATAACAGAACCAACACAGATTAGTATTTCAGCATCAGGGACAAACCCAACTTGTTGGGATGGTAGTGATGGTTCTATAAGCGTATCGGCGTCTAGCGGGACAGGAACAAAAACATATTCAATAAATGGCACGAATTACCAATCTTCTGGTACGTTTAGTAGTTTAAGTAATGGTACTTACACAGTTTATGCAAAAGATGCAAACAATTGTGTTGTAACAACTTCAGTTACACTAAATAGAACAGCTCCAAACGCCACATTTACACCAACAAATATTGCATGTAATGGTGATAGTACTGGATCGATAGCTGTAACAAGTTTTACTGGAGGAAATTCACCTTATCGAGTTTCAAAAGACGGGACAAATTATACTGGATTCGTTTCATCACATACTTTCACTTCTTTGTCCGCCGGAACTTATACCATTTATGTTAAAGATAATAGCAATTGTGTTAAATCATATTCTGTTACTGTTACACAACCAACAGCACTTTCAATTAGTGTGACAGATGCAACAGCACCAACTTGTTGGGATGGTAGTAACGGAAGTATCACCGTTTCTGGTTCTGGCGGTACTGGAACAAAAACATATTCAATAAATGGTATAAACTTCCAATCAAGCGGAACATTTAGTAGTTTAAGTAACGGAACATATATTTTATATGTAAAAGATCAAAATGATTGCGTTACGGCAACAACACAAGTATTATCAAAATCTGCACCTAATGCAACAACAACAGTAACAAATGTAACCTGTTTTAACGATTCTACTGGCCAAATTGCAGTAACAAACGGTACTGGCGGAAGCGGAAGTGGGTATCAAGCAAATATAAGTGGCGGGGCATATTTTAATTTACCAAAAACATTCACTGGATTAAGTTCCGGTACCTATACAATAGGTATTAAAGATGGTGCAACATGTACACAAACATACAGCGTAGCTGTAACACAAAATTCAATAGTAACAGCATCAGTTTCATCAACAAACCCATCCACATATACCGGAACAGGAACAATTACAGTTAGTAGTCCACAGGGTGGAACTGGATCTGGATTTGCAGATTATGATGTGAAGCTAAATTCTGGTACATATGAAACGTTTAGTTCAAGTAGTAAACAATACACAGGATTAGGATCGGGGACATATAGTGTTTATGTTAGAGATAATTCAGATTGTGAAAGAATTGTTTCAAATGTAACAATTACAATTCCTACAGCACCAACAGCGCAAATAGCGTATTCAAACATTAGTTGTAATGGTGGATCTGATGGTAGCTACACAATCTCAAATCCTAGTGGTGGAAGTGGTAGTGGTTATCAAGTTGCATTTAGCGAAGATGGTTATTTCCCATATTATAATTTACCTAAAACATTCAGTAATTTAGTTGCTAATACAACATACACATTTAGGGTAAAAGATGGTGCTAACGCAACAAATGATTTGACCCCAGCCCAATTGTCACAACCAACACAAGGAACAGCATCGATATCCGTTGTTACACAACCAGATTGTGATAGTAGTGGTGTTATTCAAGTATCTTCTAGCGGCGGAATTTTCCCTAAAACATATCAAGTTTATGAGGATAATACATCACCATATAATGATCCTATTAACACATCTTTAATTGCAACATTTACTGGCGTCAATAGTGGTGATGCAACTAGAAATGTAACCGGATTGACCGCTTCTTTTGCATATCGTGTTAAAGTTACTGATGCAAATGGTTGTGTGGTTACAAGTAGTATGGTGACACTAGATTCATGTGCTCCAGCATATGATTACTATAATGTTGAGGTTTATAACTGTAGCGGTTGTAGTTTATCCGGAACAGGTGTTGCTAGAATCGCAGCGGGGGCAATAGTAGCATTGAATGAGTTCTATCCATCATCCGCAGGCCCTGATGGTTATGCATATAAACTAGTAAGTAATGCTTCTGGTCCTAGCTACGTTTATGAATTGACAGAGATTTATGGATCATTTAGTTCATGTTCACAATTATGTAATGCTTAAAATAATTTATTTACAATAAACGGATATTTATAATAAAAAAAGAAAACAATGACAATTACATTCACATTACAATCGCCTTATACTGGTGCAACATATGTGGCCGGTCCATTTAATATTTCAGGAACAACTACTGGTGGAACCACCTATCAATTAGCAACAGGGGTAACGAAAAATCAATTAATAAGTGGTTATACAATAAACACCACATATGAAACATTAAGTGGTGGTACAATACAAAGCACTGGAACATGTAGCACAAGTCAAGAATGGTTAACTGGAATTGGTGGCGGTGGAGGTGGAGGCGGATCTCTGGTAGATCTACAAGTATATGGTAAAGATCTTGATGGTACACCAGCAAATGCTTCAGTTTATTATCAAGTAAACAGTGGAACAACAGAATATTTAACAACGCTTGATCCATTGACAAATAGTTGTTCTTTAATTGGTACAATTACTGGATTAACATTAGGTGATATTGTTACAATTGGAACAGACCAAACTTATGCGATGGTCGGGGTTGGGTCATCAACATGTCCAGGATCAGCTACTGGAGGTAACGCAACATATGATCATACGATTGGAATTACCAGTGGAAACGATTATGTCGCGTTTGTTTTAGATTCGGGCGCAAGCGTATAAAATTTTTAAATAATATTTTTAATTAAAACCCCTTTATTAAAAGGGGTTTTTTATTTAAATTTTTATTATCGGTATTTATATAGGTATGGGTTTACACATTAGAGTATATGATATAAATTGTCCAAATCCTTTTGAACTTTCATATAGGATTGCACCTACACCAGGTAATGAAACAGTTATTGCTACTGGTTACACACAATATGGTGGTACATATCCTTCTAGTGCATCTAGGAATTATTATACAAACCCAGTTATTTTAACTGGGGCCACATTTGATGATATATTTTTTGACACAGTTTGGATAAAAATACAAGATACTGTTACGGATGGGTATATTATTGAAAATGTTAAAATTCATAGTGAAAGTTATTACGATCCGTGTATGCCGATTTGTGATTTTAGTGGCGGATCTGCAACAGCATCAATAACCCCAACACCAACACCAACTGAAATAATATATTGTGATTTTAACAGTGGAACAGCAACAGCAACAATATAAAAATAAAAGAATTAATATTTATAAAATATGGCATTTAACGCGCTAGTAAATTTAGGTACAGTTGGTGAAGATATAACAGGTAGTACTGTTTCAATATCTGGTTGTACAGGTGCTTCTTGTGGAAGTGGTTGTACAAGTTTGGCAACAGGACAAGCTGTTTCTGGGTTTCCAAAAACAATATCAATAACTAACGATTTGGTAACCTCTTTATATGTTAAGGTTGATAATGGGCAATGTTCGGGGACAACACAATGTATTAATATTAATTTTGTTGCTGGAGCTACAGCAACTCCAACCGCAACACCTACTAATACACCAACACCAACGCCTACAGCAACGCCCGTAGGTCCAACCGCAACACCAACAAGTACACCAACAAGCACACCTACTAGTACACCAACACCAACACCTACAGCAACAGTTGTAATGTATGGTTGTGGTGATACTGTGTCTGATACATACGCACCAAGTACATTTGTAACACAAACAAAATATCTCGATTTGAGTGATGCAACAAATGGCGATATAGTTACAATCACATTTGTGGCAAATGATAGACCAAATAGATTTAACATATATGGTGATAGCTCATTAATTGCGAACAGTGGTTGGGTTGGATCTGATAATACATATGCCGGCCCTTGGGGTAGCGCAGGTAGTTTGGTTGATACTGATGGTAATGGATCATTTAACTTTACATATTCATCTGGAACAACATATGAATTACGTGTTGATGTTGGCCCAGCAAATCCTGATGGAACACCACCAAATCCATCAGATGCTTGGAGTGTAACAATAGGCTGTAGCCCAGCACCAACTGCAACACCAGAGCCAACAGCGGTACCTTACTACGATTTTTATATAGCTTCTCCATCGCAAACGAGTCAAACTCAAACAACATATTGTTCGAGCCCTGGATATGTTATGTCAGCGGTAGTTAAATCAACGTCATCTACAATTTCAGGAATGCTTAATTATACTATATATGATTCCAACGGTGATCCGATTGTTGGTGCGGGATCAGGTTATGTTTATGCAATTAGCACAACCCAATATGAAAACACATATACTCTTGGAACATATTATTTTGTCGAAATCGATTCAATGGGTATGGTAACTAATGTTGGAAATGTGTCGTGTAGCGGCGGCGAAAATCCATTTTAAATAAAAATATAAAATAAAATATGAGCTTTTTAGATAGTAATAATTCAGAATATTTGTCAGCCAGAATAACCAGAAAGGGTAGAAAGTCTATTGCTGAAGGTAATTTTGTTATAAAATATTTTCAGGTTGGCGATTCTGAATTTGATTATACGTTTAGTGGATATACTGGTACAACGCACCAAAGAGTGTTAGCACCTATGGACGGCGATCAACATATCAAATATCCATATCTAGTTAGCTCTGGTGAAACAATTAATTTTGGTAATGCTATTCAACAATCTTTAACAGAAACAATTAAAAACCCGATGGGCCCAGCAGGGTTTGTATCAAATTATAAACCATATGATGCTGAAGAATGTAGCGGTACAACTGTTGAGTGCTTAGTTAAAGAAATTGATATTACTCAAATCGATGGTACAAATTTATTATCAGTTACTGGTGCAACCGGATACACTGGTTGTGAATATATTACGATATTATTTAAAACAAGATTATGCGGACAGGATTATACATTAACTGGTGAAACACAAAGTTTAGTTTATAAGATAGTAGATATTTCTGCAAATGAAATTGAACTAGATAGACCTATGCCTAATTTAACTGGAGAAACTGGATATGCACAAGTTATATGTAATAAGTGTAGTTTAGAATATCCAGAAACACCAACAGAATCAACAGTTTGTTCACCTGTACCGGTTGATAATTTAGACCAACACGATCCATGGTCATTAGAATTAATCTGGACTCAAAAACCAGCGGGATTAGATTCAAATGCTTTTCAAGATTTACTTGATGAAAATATTAGTGGATATACCGGAACCCAATTTGCATCACTAAAAGAGTATCTTGGGTACACATCAACATCTGGCCAAACATTTACAAATTTAACTGGAGGGACAATTTCAAATCCAACATCTTACACAAATTCATTTGGTGAAAAGATTAATATCAAACCAGAAGATCAAAGATGTATTGCAGTTATTCATTATTCAGAATTAGGTGATATTGTTAATGATCCTGAAAGATTTTTTAAGTATGATGATTATATCGGATCAAGTACAACAGATGAGTACGAAATTGATGGTGTAGATGTTTCAGATACAGATTATTTTGAGGTCTATATTCCGTTTGTTTTTTATCACAGAAATACTGGAAGTACTATCGGTGCAAAATTTGTAATGGATACAACAAATTATTATGTTTCATCATCAAAAAACAATAAACCAAACACTAATAATGTTAAGTTTAGATTTTTGTTGGATGAACAAGGTAATAGAGTTGGTAAAGTTTTCGTTGATAAAAAAATAATTGTTTTTGATGACCAAGAATTGGTTGCAATACTTGATTATAAATCAAATAGAAAATGGACACTTCCAGCACCTAGGTTTAGTACAGTTCCAGTTGATCTACCAACATTTTATGATTTAACACCGGTTGTTCAAACCGGAGAAACGGCGTGGGTGACCTATATGTTCCAATACACCGGAGATACTGGTAGAAACGGTATGCACTGTAATTATTATGGGAAAATAACTGGATCAACAGATTCAAATATTGGTTTTAAATTTGATACTAATGATTTCGCTTATTTAAGCTCATCATCATATTTCACAGGATTTACAGCAAATAAGTTTTTTGCCTTAGTTCAAGTAATACCCACAGGAAATCAACCAACAACAGATGATTGGAGAATGGTTGATTTAACATCACAAATATCTGGACATACAGTTGGTAATTTAATACCAGGTAATAAAATGTGTGGATATCAATTTGTTGTAACTGGAGACATGGTAGATTCTGCTGATTATTATGATATTGAAGAATTCTTAGGAAATCAACCATCAGATACTCAGACAACATTACCACAATTTGGAGACACACAACCATTCCCCGGAGCGGTTAAGTTAACCAGAGCAACAGACGTTGAGGTATTAAACTTCATGGTTAATCTACCATCAACACAATTCTTACATACACAAAATCCAACTTATGTTTCTGGTTTACCTAAAAAAATTACTGAGGTTGCATTATTAAATGATAACAAAGAACCATTAGTAATTGCTAAAACGGCTAAACCAATAACCAGAACTGCGGCTCAAGTGTTCTCCGTAAAATTAGATTTCTAATTTCTATTTACATTATTATTTTTTTGATTTATAATTAATCTATGGATGCTAAAATTAAAAGTAAGTCCAAGATACTTGGATTAGACATTTCAACAAAAACCATAGGTTGGGCTTTGTTTGATTTAACTGGTAAAAATTTATTAGAATTAACACATTTCTCACCTAAGATCAAACCACAACCAGAGGACAAATTAGAAGAACTAATAAAGAAAGCAGATGCGTTTAATAAAAAATTGAGTGAATATGTGGGGTTAGGTATTGTTAAAGTGATAATCGAAGAACCATTACTTAATTCAAATAATGTGTATACTGTAGGTACTCTTTTGCGTTACAATACCATGGTGTGTAAATCAGTATATGATACCCTAGGTATTGTTCCAACATTTATTTCAACATATAACGCTAGAAAACATGCGTTCCCAGATTTGGTTGGCGATAATGGTAAAAATAAACATGTGTTATTTGGTGGCTATCCAAAAGACATTGACAAAAAGCATGTTATTTGGGAGCACGTTAATGCTGTATGCCCAGAAGTAAAATGGTTGTACGGAAAAGGTGGAAATTTAAAAAAAGAAAATTATGATATGGCCGATGCAGCAACAGCTGTTATTGGTTATATCAATATGATAAAACAAGGCGAATAAAAAAGGCAACAAATATTTCCAAATAATTTTTTATTTGTTTATATTTAATTTAAGGCGGAAATGTAATAGTTTTTATTACATTTGGTTGGTTCCCTCAGAGGGTGGTGTCTCTGGGGGATTTTTTTTTATCAAATAATTTATTTATATTTCACTATGAACACCACAGAATTAGATTCTTCCGCTATTGTAGAGATCCTAGAAGACATTTTAGGTGACTACTATTTGCATAATGATGCAAAGGGACAAATTTCCTTTGATTGTCCTGTTTGTTCCCATGAAATAAAGGGTTTAGACGAAGGTGATGGTAAGGGAAACCTAGAAGTAAACTATAAATTAGGTGTTTATAAGTGTTGGTCTTGCGGTGAAACTCACGATACCCATGGAAGTGTTTATAAACTGATAAAAAAATATGGAAGCAAAAGGCATATATCGATTTATGAACTATTAAAGCCAGAAGAAACACAAATAACAAAAAATTATAAAAAAATTCTTGGTTTACCAAAAGAGTTTGTTGCGTTTTCAAGTGCGAGTGCCGGGTTAAAATTAACACATTACTATAAAATGGCTTTTAACTACTTGAAAAAAAGGAATATAA
>Ga0315899_10005276_pt1 | contig 13963 bp, 14 predicted proteins | sample LakEriMetagenome_2_FD_203518 | JGI IMG/M metagenome (GOLD analysis project Ga0315899, IMG submission 203518) | Freshwater fungal communities from buoy surface, Lake Erie, Ohio, United States - Buoy 4 MA112 | ecosystem: Environmental > Aquatic > Freshwater > Lake | place: USA: Lake Erie, Ohio...
CGCATCCTCACTCGGAATCCCGATACCCGCTTGCGTTTGCGGCTGGTGCCCTCCAGTGTGCGCCTGGTCATGTCACATTTCGCTCAGCCATCCAAACTACCAGGCCGTCGGTCAGTTAGCGGCATTGGGATCGATCTGGATCAACCAGCTGCCCAGATAGCTCGACACCGGGATGTCGCCAGGGGCTTGGGCAAGGGCGTTGAACTGATACATGCCGATGTTGAAAGGATTGAAAATGCGCATGTAAACACCAATCGTGTACTTATCGGAAATGGGGGTTTCTGGAAAGATTTCAATGGTGCCAGCTTTGGCATTGACTTCAATGTTGGCTGGGATTTGCTTTTCGCAACGCGTGCGCTTGAGCATGCCGCCCTCGCTCATGCGGCAGAGCTTTACCCGCTTGGGATCGATGGTGGTTTCAAAGGTTTTGGGCACCGATACCGTGAGTTTGAGGATGGCTGTTTTGCGATCTTTAGGCTTCAAGATTAAGTAATAATCCGAGAGCTTCAGTCTTTGGGTGTCAGACTGGAAAAAATAAAGCTTGCGATAATCCTTGCTGTTGTCCCAACGGAACTCAAGCAAGCCTGGGGTGCCTTGGGCCCGGGAGGCTTGCGGGGTCAGCACGGAAGCCCCCAGAAGCTGGGCCATGGCCAAGCCAGCACCCAGCCCAACAGCACAAGAAGCTTTGCCCAACTTGGAGAGAGGAGATGTCAAGGACAGGAAAGGGAGGGGGAAAGGAGACAGGGCCCTGCGTTCGGCGCACCAGATGACAAGCCAGGTCAAAGGCCTGCTTTGGCAAGGTTGGTCAAATTATCCTGAGACAGCTGAAACTGCCTCGGGGCTAGTGGTCGGAGGGGGAGCTGGCTGGGGACTGGCTGGCCCGATCGGGACGCAAGCGAGATGCGTCTCGCAGGTAGGGATGCACCAGATTCCGCCCCCCCTCCAACCACGCATGGGCGAGGAGGCGGATGCAGCGAGGCAAATCGCCATGCACTGCCATTTGCTGGCAATCCAGGAGGGCCACATCGCCCCATCCCTCGCGCCGTCTGGCGATGGCGGCAGGAAAGCAGGCATCCAGATCAGCTGTGACGGAGAACGTGACGGAGAGCACCCGGGGACCCTCCAGGTTGTTGGCGACCATCAGGGCCTCGATCAGCTCGCTGACCGCCTCGTCGATGGCCTCACAGGTGTTGGCGCTTGCCGTGGTCGCCCCACGGAGGGCGCACAACACGAGGACAGGGGCAGCCATAGTCATCGGGTGTGGGTTAGGGGCGGTAGAGCCAGAGCGGTTGGCCGCTCAATCCAATCTCCATGGTGATGAGTTGGCGCAGTTCGCGCAGCAAGGAGCTTCCTGGGATGACCCCAGCAAAGCGCTTCGGGGTCTTGCCGAAGGTGACCGTTTTGGCGTGAAGGGGGTCGAGCCCCGCGAGTTCAGCAGCGAGTCGTCGCGCAACCTCCTCATCCCCCAGGACATCCACAAGCCCCAGATCTTTGGCCTGGGCGCCGGAAAACACGCGGCCGTCCGCAAAGCTGCGCACCTGCTCTTCGGAGAGGCCGCGGCCCTGGGCCACAGCTGTGACAAATTGGCCGTAGCTGGAATCAATCAGGTCCTGCAGGAGCTGCCGTTCGGCCTCCGTCAGGGCCCGATCAGGCGAGAGAATGTCTTTGTAGAGGCCACTTTTCACCGTTTCAAAACGCACCCCCAAGCGCTCCAGGAGGCGTGACAGATCATTGCCCCGCAGAATCACCCCGATGGATCCGGTGATGGTGCCAGGGTTGGCCACGATGCGATCAGCTCCCATCGCCACATACACCCCGCCGGAAGCAGAGATGTTGCCGAAGCTGGCCACCACCTTGCATCCCTTCTCCTGAAGGCGCTTCAACGCCGCATGAATCTCCTGGCTGTCGCCCACGGTGCCCCCTGGGCTGTCGATCCGCAGCAACAGCGCCGGGCACTCCCGCTCTTCCACCTGCCGGAGGGCCTTGAGCACCCGGGTGCGGGTGCCGCCAGCGATGGGTCCCTCGATGGCGATCCGCGCCAGGGTTCGACGGGTCTTGCGGCGCCAGGGCCAGGGCATCACGACAATTGGCAACAGCGAGGATCCTAAAAAGGGGCCACTCCCCTGCAAGACAGGATCACGGAATGCCCTTGGCCCCTCCGATGCGTTGGCTATGGATGATCGCCCCTTTCGCGCTGTGGGGCACCTCCATGGCGGCCATGAAGCCCCTCCTAGAGGGCTGCGATCCGTTCCTGCTCGCTAGTTTGCGGCTGCTGCCAGCAGGGGTGGTCGTTGTGGCGGCGGCGGCCCTCCTGGGGCGCCCGCTGGCGGTGTCACCGGCGGACCGACCCTGGTTGCTGCTCTTTGCCCTGATCGACGCCAGCGTGTTTCAGGGCCTGCTCGCCCACGGCCTCAGCGAGACCGGCGCGGGATTGGGCTCGGTGCTGATCGATTGCCAGCCCTTGTTTGTGGCTCTCTTGGCTCGGGCGCTCTTCGGAGAGGCGATCAATCCGGTGGGCTGGGTGGGCCTGATGCTCGGTTTGCTGGGAATTCTCTTGCTGGGCCTTCCGGGGGGCTGGTTGCGCCACTGGTGGTTGCAGGGGCCCCCCACTACGGGGGGCGATTTGTTGAGCCGGGGGGAATGGTGGATGCTTGGGGCCGCCGCGGCGATGGCCCTTGGCACCGTGCTCTGTCGCTACGCCACCCGCCAGAGCGATCCGGTGGCCATCACCGGTTGGCACATGCTGATCGGCGGCGTGCCCCTTCTGGTGGCCAGCCTCTCGGGTTGGCAGGCCGGCCTCCATGCTCTTTTGCCGGACTGGACCCCACTGGATTGGGCCCTGATGGCCTATGCATCCCTGTTCGGCAGTGCCCTGGCCTATGGGCTGTTTTTCTTTTTCGCCAACCGCGGCGACCTCACCGGATTCACGGCCCTCACCTTCTTGACTCCGGTATTTGCGGTGTTCTGCGGTGAGCTGTTCCTGCGGGAACAGCTCCAGCCCCAGCAGTGGCTGGGAGCCGGGCTGGCCCTGGGCTCGGTGCTCCTGATCCACCAGCGAGCGAGGCTTTGGGGTGATCCCGCTGGCCAAAACGGCTCAAACGCTGAAACGCAGCCGGTCACAACTCCGCCTTAGGGGCCCTACAGCCGCGATGTTTGCCAATCTGCTACGCCAAACCTTGCAGAGGGTCATCACCACCTTCGTTACAGCGGCAATCACCTGTAAGTGTGAACACGAATGGTGGCGTGACCTCGATGGCCGGGCGTTGGTAGGGAAGAGCTGAGGAACTAGGCCAGCAGGACCTTCAGCGCATCGACGATCAGCAGATTGTCGAGGGACAGAATTCCCCCACCGCAGAGGATCAGTACCAAGGCCATCAAGGCATACATGGCTGCCTTTTCCCAGCTGGGGGGTTCCCCGACACCCATGGGCCCGGCGTAATCGCCTTCAGGAATCTGATAAGGATCGGGGGCGATGAAGGGAAAGCCCGAGCGGATCTCCAACACCATTGCGTAGACCATCGACACAAGGATCGCCAAGGCTGCCAGTGGCGTGAGCAGGCCGAGCAGCAGGGCGATCCCCCCACCAAACATCGAGGCGGCGGAAAGGAAACAGAGCCATTCAGGCGTGTTCATCGCGGTGGCCCAGGTGCGCAGGTTGCGCAGCTTGGGCCAACCGTGGCGGATGAAGGCCAGGCCCATGAACAGCCGCAACAGCAGCAGACCGACACCGCCCAGACCACTGCCGGCGTTGGGGATGAGGATCTCCACCAGGGTGAGATTGATGGGTTCGAGGGTGTCGATCAAGGGAACCTGGCCAATGTCTTCAGGGTATGAAGGCTGGCTTTCGCTGGCCAGCCTCCTTGCCCCTCTAAGACACCCCGTCCGCGATTCCACTTCGGGAGACGTCAGCCGGGGGTATGGGCATTCCCGAGCGGACTCGGAGCGTCAGGCGGGTTCCTCGGCTTCCAGCTTCTTCGCCAGGACGTGATACACGGGGGTTGGCATCAGCAAACGCCCCATGGAGGCCCCTAGCACGGCGGCCAGGAGCACCCCAGGTAGCCATTGTTGGTCTCCCATCAGGCGAAGGGAAAACATCAGGCTCACCACCGGCAGCTGGGTGGCTCCCGCCAGAGCGGCGGCCATGCAGAGGGCCATGGCCAGGGAGCCGATCCCCAGCCCCTCCCCCAGGGTGTGCCCCACCACGGCCCCCAAGGCCAGGGCAGGGTCGATCAGCCCCCCTGGCACCCCGACACCAAGCGCCAGGGCCGGCCCCAGAAAACGAACCAGCGCGACCGACCAGGGGGCTTGCCCATCGCCAATCAGGGAGGCGATCAGGGCTTCCCCATCGCCATATCCCGCTCCCCCGCTCAGGATCCCCAGCAGCGTGAGAGCTGATCCGAGGGCCAAACCCAGCGGCAGGGGCCGTCGGCGGGCAAGGGGGAGACAGCGCTCTCCAACCGCCAGCGCCACCCTCACCATCAACGCTCCGAGAAGGCCTGCCCCCAGGCCTAAAGGCACGGCCCAGAGGAGCTGGTGGCTCTCGATCACGTTGGTGCGCAGGAGGCCATAGGCAAACTCGGGCTGTCCCCCCCAGCTGCTCACCAGCGCCGCTAACGAAGACACCACCAAAGCAGGCCAGATCAAGATCGGTGTGAACCGACCCATCAGATCTTCCGCCAGGAACAGCACCGCGACCAAGGGGGTGTTGAAGCCGGCGGCAAATCCCGCCGAACCGGCCATGGCCAGGCGCTCGGGGGCTCCAAGCCAGCTCACCAGTGCGGGAAATCGACGCCGCAGGGCCACGAGCATCGCGGCACCCACATGCACCATCGGCCCCTCCCGCCCCAGGGGGAGGAGAGCCAGGGTGGCGATCGACCAAAGGGCAAACCGTTGCAGGGTGGGGCCAGGACCCATGAGCTCATCGGTGCGCTCCGGATCCTTCAGACAGATCATCAGCTGGGGGATTCCCGGGCCCATGCCCTCTGGCCAGAGCTTCGCCTGAAGGAGGAGCAGCACGGGCATCACCCATAACGGCGTCAGCAGCAACGCCAGCGCAGCCCCATCCAAGGGGGCACCGAAGGCCGGGAGATGATGGAGCAGAGCGTCCTGACAGCGGTTGAGGAGATTCAGGGGCCAGCAGGCCAACCCCACTGCCACACCCACCAGAGCGAGCTGGAGGACTTGCCTCAGTCCCCGCGCCGGGGAGTAGGCCAGCCATGGAGGTTGCGCCAATGCACTGCGGGGGCTTTTCGGAACTGTGGCCATGATCGGGATTGGGGGCCACTCGCGCGCCCCGATCGGACACCATGACAGCCAGCGCCTGCCGCCTCACCCCCGGGTGGAGTTCTCCCCTCGGCGCCACTCCGGGAGAGGGGCGGGTGAACTTCAGCCTCCATGCTCCGGCAGCCACGGCGGTGGAGCTGTGCCTGTTCGGAGACCCCACGGATGCGGTCCCATCCCAGCGGTGGCGTCTCGATCCGGCAGACCATCGCAGCGGCAGTTACTGGCACTGTGCCGTGGAGGGCATTGGGCCGGGTCAGCTCTACGGCTGGCGCGCCGAAGGCCCCTCACGCCCGGAGGAAGGGCTTCGCTTTGATCCTGCCAACCTGTTGCTTGATCCCTACGGCATGGCCCTGGCGATGCCGACGGGCTACGGGCGGGCAGCGGGCCGAAGCTCTGCAAACGGCTGGGGCACGGCGATGAAGAGCGTGGTGCTGGATCCCCTGGCCTATGACTGGGAGGGCGATCGGCCTTTGCGGCGTCCCCCCAGCGAAACCATCATTTATGAGCTCCACCTGCGGGGGTTCACCGCCCATCCGAGTTCCGGTGTGGCACCGGAGCTGGCGGGCACCTACCTGGGGCTGATTGAGCGCATCCCCTATCTGGTGGAACTGGGCATCACAGCGGTGGAGCTGCTGCCGATCTTTGCCTTCGATCCGCTGGCCGCCCCCCCAGGCCAGCGCAACTACTGGGGCTATCAGCCCGTCTCGTTCTTCGCGCCCCATCCCGGCTATGCCAGTCGGCCAGATCCCCTGGCGGCCCTCGAGGAATGCCGCGCCATGGTGAAGGCTCTCCATAGGGCTGGCATCGAGGTGATCCTGGATGTGGTCTATAACCACACCGCCGAGGGGGGCGCGGATGGGCCCAGCTTCAGTTTCCGCGGCCTGGCCGATGGCGATTACTACCTCCACGATGAGGCCGGTGGCTACGTGGATGACACCGGTTGCGGCAACACCCTGCGCAGCAACCATCCGGTGGTGCGTCGCATGATCCGCCAGAGCTTGCGCCATTGGGTGCAACACCTGCATGTGGATGGCTTCCGCTTCGATCTGGCCTCCGTTCTCGACAGGGACCAGTCCGGCACACCCACCCCCCTCTCACCGGTTTTGCTGGATATCGACACCGATCCTGTGTTGGCCGGCACCAAGCTCATCGCTGAGGCCTGGGATGCGGCGGGCCTCTATCAGGTGGGCTCATTTGTGGGCGAGAACTGGCGGGAGTGGAACGGCCGCTATCGCGACGACCTGCGGCGCTTCATCAAAGGTGATGCGGGCCTGGTGCAGGCGGTCAGCCAGCGGCTGATCGGTAGCCCCGACATCTACGACCACAAGAACCGAGAGGCCTCGGTCAGCGTGAACTTCATCACCTGCCATGACGGCTTCACTCTCGCGGATCTCGTGAGCTACGACCGCAAACACAATGAAGCCAACGCCGAAAACAATCGTGATGGCAGCGACGACAACGCCAGTTGGAACTGCGGGGAGGAGGGGCTGAGTGAGAATCTTGAGGTCATCGATCTGCGGGGGCGCCAGAGTCGCAATCTGTTGGCGCTACTGCTCCTCTCCTTCGGCATGCCGATGTTGCAGATGGGCGATGAGCTGGGGCGAAGCCAGCAGGGCAACAACAACGCCTACGCCCAGGACAACGCCATCAGCTGGCTCGATTGGACGCTCCTGGAGCGGAATGGCGATCTGCACCGATTCGTGCGAGAGCTGATCGCCCATCGCCGGCGTCGTTGGAGCCAGGAGGCGCGGGGCCTTGCCCTGGTGGATCTGGTGCGACGCCATCGCGTGCAATGGCATGGTATCGCCTTGGATCAGCCGGACTGGAGCCCCTCCTCCCGCTCCTTTGCCGTTACTGTGATCAGCCTGGACGGGGGCTTCCGCTGGCACGCCATGGTGAATGCCTGGTGGGAGCCGCTCACCTTTCAACTGCCCCCGGTGGATGGAGGCCAGGCACGCTGGCGCCGCTGGATCGACACGTCCCGCCCCTCCCCTGAAGACATCGTCTCCGCCGCCCAGGCCCCGGAGGTGGAAAGCGACCACTGGACTGTCCCCGGCCGCTCCCTCACCGTGCTGATGGCTGTTTTCAGCCCTCGATCAGTTGCAGGCGATGGCCATCTGGATCCGCCAGCTGCAGCGCCCGCTTCGCCCCGATGAGCGGCGCCTGCTCCCCCAACTCCACGATGCCTCCTCTGAGGATCTGCCCTCCACCGTCACCTGCGCGGGCAGCCACCGCAGCCAGGTCGGCCACCCGCAGGCGCACCTGCCAGTGGGCGCCGTCCTGCGGGCCATGGTCCTCGGGCATTGGCCGCCCGCCCGTTGGCTCGCGGTACTCGAGGCACTCGATGCCAGCCCCCTCCGGGCAACGGTGGGAGCTGATGCGCACCCGGGCTCCCTGCAGGCCGTCGAGACGGTCCTGCTCAGGGCCGTGATTGACGCCATCGCCACCGATTCGCAAGCCGAGCAGCCCCTCATAGAAGCGACAGCTGGCCTTGGTGTCGGCAATGCCGAGAGCACTGTGATCGATTCCCAGGACCGGGCCGGTGGCTGCCTGGTCGTGCCAACGGGCGTCGCCCTTATCTGGTGGGAACTGCAGCAACTCGAGGGGATGGCCCTCTGGATCCCGGAACTTGTAGGCCACGATGCCTGCTGCGCTGGAGTTCCACTGGGGTAACCGCTGGGGAGCCGAGGAGATGGCGTCCTCACCTCCAAGGGGTCGGTGGCTGCGCAACCGATCCAGTGCACTCTCCACATCGGAGACCACCAGGCAGATGTGTTGAAACCAGAGGTCATGGCTCTTTGAATCCAGGGGGATCGGGCGGCCTAGCCGGTTTCCTGGCCCCGGGTCGAGGATCTGGGTGATTTCAAAGGTCTCCGCGCCGATCCCCAGACGCTGCAGCCGGATCACTGCGGCCCCAAGGCCCAGAAGTTCGCTGTAAGGCCCCCCCCTGAGCTCGAGGGGACTGCCTAGACAACGAAAGCCCAGTCCCTCACAAAAAAAAGTGGTGGTGGCCCATAGATCGGTGCAGGTGAAACCGATGCTGGCGATGTGGGGAAGGGCCATGGCTTCAGGGTGAGGGCAGCGCCGCCAGAGCGGCTTCGGCGATGGCCATGTCGATCTCCGGTGTCATGCCGGAGACGCCAACGCCCCCCAGGCACTGTTCCTTCAACAGCAGGGGTAGGCCACCGCCCATGGCAGCCGCGGGCCCATCCAGGGCTGCGGCCAGCTGCAGCAGGGCAAACCGCCCACCGTTGATGGCCGCTTCCATGGCGGCAGAGGGCTTGCCGTTGAGTGCTGCCATGCGGGCCTTGGCCAAGGCAACGGTCGCGCTGGCGGGGCTGGCCCCATCACCCCGCTCCAGCAGGAGGGGATGGCCACCCGCATCCACCACGGCCACGCTGACGCAGGCGTTGCGACGGCTTGCTTCCTGGTGGGCCAGCGCCACCATCGCCTGGGCATCGGTGAGGTTGAGCTGAGGGACGGTGCGCATGACTCTCCCTCAGCTCCATACAAAGCGCACCAGCCCAAGGTGACCCTCCAGCTCCACCCCGGCGGCGGTGGCGACAAGCTCCTCCTCCGAGAGGCGCAGGGTGGCTTCTGCCTGGTGGCGAACCAGATCAACACCACTGAAGGTGAAGCCAAGCGAAGCGCCGAGGGAGGCAATGGCCTCCAGGTTGGGGCAAGCCTCAAGGCGCTGCAGGAGGGACGGATCTCCTTTGGCCTGCCTCAGAAAACTCTCAAGCTGGGGGTTTTCCATGGTCAGCAAGCTGGGCGGGTGTTGGTGAAGATGGCGTAGAGCGCCGTGGAGGCGCACAGGAAGAGTCGACAGCCAAAGCGATCGCCAAAGCAGAGATTGGCAACCCGCTGGGGCACTCGCACCTTTCCCAGCAGCGTGCCATCGGGCGCCAGGCAATGCACGCCATCGGCGGCACCGCACCAGAGGCGACCGTGCTCATCGACCCGAAATCCATCTGCCCAGCCAGGAGTGATCCGGTGAAACTCCTCACCGCCTGCGAGCGTGAGGCCATCCTCGGCCACAGTGAACATCCGGATGCACAGCCGCGGCTCAACTGCCCCTGCAGCTCCGGATTCCGCCACATAGAGCCGCCGCTCATCGGGGGAGAAGGCGAGCCCGTTCGGACCATCGAAGTCGGTGGCCATGGCCTTCGCCTCACCGGTTTCAGGATCAAGCCGATAGAGAGCAGGCGATTGCTCGGAGCTCTGCCGGCCGCCCTCGTAGTCGTTGTGGAGGCCGTAGAGCGGATCGCTGAACCAGATGGAGCCGTCGCTCTTCACCACCGCGTCGTTGGGGGAGTTGAGGCGCCGGCCACGGGCGTGGGTCACCAGGGTGGTGACCCTGCCGTCGTGCTCCAGCCGCGTGAGGCACCGTGATTGGTGGTGGCAGGTGATCAGTCGCCCCTGGCGGTCGCGGGTCTGGCCGTTCGCGAAATGGGAAGGCGAACGGAACACGCTGACCCCGAGTTGTTCGCTCCAGCGCAGAGTGCGGTTGTTGGGGATGTCGTTGAAGAGCAGGCAACCGTGGTCGCCAAACCACACGGGTCCCTCCAGCCAGCGGAACCCTTCGGCCAGCAGCTCCAGTTCAGCGTTGAACGGCACCAGGTCGTTGAAGCGTGGATCGTGGCTCTCAACGCAGGCGGAGGTGGGGGCCATCGCAGAGCTGGTTCAAGAGAAGGCGCCGGGCCGCACGGCATTCCAGGCGCCGTCGTTCCGTTGGATGATCAGCTGGAGGCAAGCCTCAGCCCCCACCTGACCGGAGAGGTGTCCGATGCGTCCGTCGGCGGTGGCGATGCAGTTTTGATCGCCACCAAACGAGAAGCTGCCCGGGCCGAACACCTGCCGCTGACCATCCATGCTTTCGATGTACCAGCTGCCCCGCAACACAAAGATCCATTTGGGCACAAGATTGATGTGCCAACTGGCAGTCCAACCCACCGGTAGTTCGGTGAGGAAGGCATTGCCGTCAGCCATCAGATCGTGGCTCCACTGGGGCGAATTCCCCGGGCCGAGCACCCCGATCAGGAAAGAGGGGAGCTGGCACAGGGTCTGGCGGCTGCAACCGCCGTCATCCGTCCAGAGATGCCAATACTCAAGACGGGGCGGTGGCTGGGGGGGCTGGGAGGCTGTCATGGCTGATCCTTCACGGCGATCCCTGAGATCTCCATCTGGATGCCGAGCACCCGGGTCGACACTTCCACCACGGCCAGGGAGGGGTGGGCGTGAAGAGGGCAGGTGGTGAGGTCGTCACGACCACCGACATCAAGAAACTCTTATGGTCATACTCAAGTCGGAAGGTTTTGTCAGCCCAACGCTCCTTCGTTCCCGCAGCCTGATCAGGATGCGCCGGGGCCCCAAGCGAGATCCCAAAAGCCTGATTCTGTTGGTGTTGCCGCCCTGTATGGCGATGGCTAGGGTCCGTTGGTCAGTGATGTGCCAATGACCAGCACCAACCCCTTGGCCGGTGCCAACCCCATGGCCGGCAAGGTCCTCTCCAACTTGCTGGTCAACAAAGTGGTGATCGTCACCGGTGGCAACAGCGGCATCGGCAAGTCGATTGTGGAAATTCTTGCGGAGCTTGGTGCCAAAGTGGTGATCGACTACCGATCCCACCCCGAGGCCACGGAGGAGCTGGAGAGGGAGATTGGAGCCTATGGCGGTAGCAGTTTTGGCGTTCAGGCGGATGTGAGCAACCTGGACGATCTCCAGACGCTTGTGAATGCCGCGGTAGCCAAATACGGCCGACTGGATGTGATAGTAAACAACGCGGGCATTGAAACCCGCACGTCCATTCTCGACACCACCCCTGACGACTACGACAAGGTGCTCAACGTCAACCTGCGGGGAGTGTTTTTCGCCACTCAATTTGCCGCCAAGCAGATGATTGCCCAGGGGGGTGGCGGCCGGATCATCAATATTTCCTCCGTGCATGAAGACTGGCCAATGCCTAACAACACGCCCTATTGCTGCGCCAAGGGAGGAGTGCGAATGATGACCCGCACCGCTGCCCTGGAGTTGGCTCCCCATGGCATCACCGTGGTGAATGTCGGTCCTGGCGCGGTGGCCACGCCCATCAACGATTCCACGATGAACAACCCCGAACTTCTGGCGAGACTCAACGCCGCCATCCCCCTCGGCCGGATGGCCCAGCCTGAGGAGATCGCCAACGTGGTCGCCTTCCTCGCCAGTGATGCTGCCAGTTACATCACCGCCACCACCATCTTCGCGGATGGAGGCATCATGCAAAGCAGCCCTGGCCTATGAGGCCTCCTCCGTGAACGCCCCCTCTGATCCGACAGAGTTCGATGGGATCCCCCCTTCCGAAGCGCGCCGGATGGCCGAGCGCGACCATGGCAAGGTGCCTTGGCAGCTCTGGGGCAGCTACCTGAGCGAGCGCCAGTGGGGCACCGTACGGGAGGACTACTCTGCAGATGGGAACGCCTGGGAGGCCTTCCCTCACGACCATGCCCGCTCCCGGGTCTACCGCTGGGGAGAGGATGGCCTGCTGGGTCTTTGCGATGAGCACTGCCGCCTCTGCTTCTCCGTGGCTCTCTGGAACGGCAAGGATCCGATCCTCAAGGAGCGTCCTTTCGGTCTGGGGAATCCGGAGGGCAACCACGGCGAAGACCTCAAGGACTATTTTTTTCACCTGGCCAATACCCCCACCCACAGCTTCATGCGGGGGCTGTACAAATATCCGCAGCAGGCTTTTCCCTACGAGCGACTGCTGGAGGAAAATCAGCGTCGAGGCCGAGACCAGCCCGAATTCGAGCTCGTAGACACAGGGATCTTTGATGAGGGCCGCTACTTCGATGTTGTTTTCGACTACGCCAAGCAAGGCCCCGAAGACATCCTGATTCGAGTGCGGGTGAACAACCGCGGACCTGACCCCGCCCCTCTCACGCTTCTGCCTACTCTCTGGCTGCGTAACACCTGGAGCTGGGGATATCCCGATGAACTGAGGGGCATGCTTCGTCCAGATCCAACGAACGCAGGGGCGGTGTTAAGCGAGCCCATCCCCACCCTTGGCACCTACAGGCTCCGCTGTAAGGAGCAGGGGCAGTGGCTCTTCACTGACAACGAAACCAACAGCGAGCGCCTTTGGGGTGTGACCAACGCCACCCCATTCCAAAAAGATGGCTTTCAACGCTTCGTGGTGGAGGGGGAGATCGGCGCCATCAATCCGGCAGCTGAGGGCAGCAAAGCAGCCTGTCTGCTACAGCGCACCCTCGCACCTGGCGAGGAATGGGTGGTAGCCCTGCGGCTGAGCAACGTTGCCCATGCCGATGGCACCGATCCTTTCGGAGCGGACTTTGAAGCCACCTTCGCGGATCGGGAACGGGAATGGCTGGAGTATTTCGAGCATCGGGCGCCCCATCTCAGCGAGGAGGATCGCCACATCCTCCTGGCCGGCACGGCCGGGTTGCTCTGGAGCAAAAAGTATTACGGCTGGAGCGTGTTGCGCTGGCTGGAGGGTGATCCCACCGGCCTTACTCCACCTTCTGAACGGTGGACCAGTGCCAATGCCTACTGGAAGCGGCTTCATGCACAAGATGTGATCTCCATGCCCGACAGCTGGGAGTACCCCTACTTTTGCCAATGGGATCTGATGTTCCATGCGGTGACATTTGCCCTGATTGATCAAGCAACCGCCAAGCAACAGTGCATGTTGTTGCGCCATCCGCGCTACACCGCTCCCAACGCTCAGACTCCCGCCTACGAGTGGGCTCTCTCCGATCCCAACCCACCGATTGGCGCGTGGGCGGCGATGCGGATTTATCAGATCGATCGCAAGGCCAACGAGGCAGGCGATCTTGAATTCCTGCGCAAGGCCCTGCGCAAGCTCATTCTGGAATACGGGTGGTGGGCCAATCGCAACGATCGCTCTGGCTTCAATCTTTTTGAAGGAGGCTTTCTCGGCCTTGACAACATCGCCGTCTTCGACAGGCGTTTCCCCTTGGCAAATGGCAGCCTGATCGAGCAATGCGACGGCACCGCTTGGATGGCCTCCCTCAGCCTCAATCTCCTCGCGATTGCGGTGGAGCTCAGTCGCGAAGAGCCGGAGTATGCCGACATCTGCGAGCGGTTCGTGGTGGATTTTGTACAGCTTTCAATGAGCCTCAACAAACCTGCCAACCGCCATTTTCTCAACTGGGACGAAGAGGATGGGTTTTACTACGACGTGATTCGCCGGCTCGACGGAAGCTTTGACTATCTACGCACCCGCTCCTTATCGGGGTTGGTGCCCCTATTGGCGGTGCAGAGCTTTGACGCGGAAACAGTGAGCCGGTTGCCGATGCTGGATGTGAAGAACTCTCTGGCCTGGTTTTTGCATGAGCGGAGCGATCCAAACTGGGTGGTGGAGTATCTGGGGCACTGGCACAACGATCGGATCCTCTTCAGCCTGGTGCCGCAGGAACGGTTGCGGAGAATCTGCACTCGCCTCTTTGATGAGGAGGAGTTTCTTTCTCCTTATGGCATTCGTTCCCTCTCCAAGGTGTATGAGAGCCAGCCCTACACCTATACAGAAGGCGGCCAGACCGAGTCCCTCACCTACACCCCTGCCGATAGCCCAGTGGCCATGTTTGGTGGCAATTCCAACTGGCGCGGCCCGATCTGGATGCCGATGAATTTCCTGCTCATTGAATCTCTGCAGAAATTCGCC
>Ga0315899_10005277_pt1 | contig 13959 bp, 8 predicted proteins | sample LakEriMetagenome_2_FD_203518 | JGI IMG/M metagenome (GOLD analysis project Ga0315899, IMG submission 203518) | Freshwater fungal communities from buoy surface, Lake Erie, Ohio, United States - Buoy 4 MA112 | ecosystem: Environmental > Aquatic > Freshwater > Lake | place: USA: Lake Erie, Ohio...
TATATATATATATAGATGCACACACACCTGTGCATACCGCTCTGGCCCACGGCCTTCACTTTTTTCTCCAAATGCAGGCAGCGCCCGGGTTGTCACCCACGGTCTCCTCGACAGTGACGGCCATCATCAAGCTGCTCTCGTAAGTTGGATGAACGATTGCTTGCCCTGATGCAAAGCAGCTTGACTGCTTTCTATGACTAATGGGGACTCTTATGAGTTTATCCAAATAAAGACACCAGTAGTATGATGTGTACAATAACGATGTCGGTCAGGAATCAGCCCAAAAATTGCCTATGAAGCTTATGAAGCAAAATAAAGGGTGGCGGCCTTTAGGTCGCCTGTTTGCTTCATGAATTTTTGGGCTGATTCCTGACTGACATCGTTATTGTACATATCTATACTACTGACACCTCTCTCTCTCTGCTATGACTGCGTTCTGTTTCCAGAGCACCAGTCGCCGGTGATAGTATGCGCATGCTAGCTTACAATGCCGTATGCGTGTTCGCGCGTGCGTGCGCGCACGCACGCACGCATGTACACGCACGCACACCAACGCACACATGCAGATCGGTGGAGGGTAAGGACAAGGTGTTCAGGCTCTTTTTCTTCGGCTTTAAACTGCTGCGTGCGGCCACCCAGCGCAAAATGCTCCCATTGCAGCTGCTGGAAACCAATCTCTTGGACGCGCGCCGCGTTTTCCGCCTCTTTCGTGAGATCGAGACTTTTCAGGCGCTGATGCGGCAGCTTAATCTTTCAGCCGCGGATTGGTGTATCAAAACGTGTTCGGTGGCTCAGATGATAGCTCTTTGTGGCGTTTTCGTGTCAAGCCATTTGACGTTATTGAGCAAGGTCAAACTGCTGAAATTCGACATCGGTCGTGCACGATGGCTCTTTGGGCTTTTCTTCCTTATCGCCACTTCCTCGGGGCTTCTGCAAGATTTACGCCGATTGCTGCTTGTTCAACGGCGCCTGAGTGAACTGGCTGCTGTGTCACACGCTGGTGATTCTTCTTCTTCAGGCTCTAAGCAGCAGGCAGAGCGCGATGCCAAACGCTCAGAGCAAAAGGAAACCCTCCTCGCCTTTCGCAATGAGCTACTGTGCAGGTGTATATGTACATGTACATGTAGATTAGTCAGCGCATGTGTATCCATGATACTCCCACACCACATACTCCCGCACCACTGACTACACACACTACACGCGCAACACGCACTCAGCACACGCACTCTCTCACACATACGCACGTGCACACTGTGGCAGTGTGATGAAGAATGGAATTGATCACGTGGTTGCTCTTAACCTGATGCGCGGTGCGACCGGCAAGGTATAATGCTTGCGCTTACCGGCGCGCGCTCACACACACACGCACACACGTGTTTGTGCATATGTGTGTGTGTGTGTGTGTGTGTGTGTGCATGTGTGTGTGTGTGTGTGTGTATGGGTTTAGGCTTTAGGGTTTGGGGTTTATATATATGTATATTATTTCTCTTTGTATATGTTTTTTGCAATTAAGATGTGTTTGTGCATAAATGCAGATGCATATGAATATACGTATCTGTTGGGGCGATGCATATGAATATACGTATCTGTTGATTTGTTGATGCAGATGCATATGAATATACGTATCTGTTGATTTGATTTGTCCCATGTGTGCATTTTTGGAATACACATATTCGCCATATGTATGTGTATGTGACTTGTTTTTGTCCATGTGCCTGGTAACAGGTGCAGTGGAACAATGGCATAGTCGGCTTCGCAGGCACCACCTCCTCACTAGTTGCGGTTCTCGCCCCCCCTTCTGCCCCCCCCCATGTCATTTTTCACTCCCTCTGCCGCCCTGCCTCCCGACCCCTCCATCTCTCTTCCCCTCCCTTCGCGCTCTCGCCCTCCCTTCCCTCTCTATTTCAAGCCTCTTCTTTTACCGTTTTCGTGTGTCGCCTGTGCAACCACTGAATCGGTGCGCTGCTGCCGCAGCCCCGTGATGTTCGATCGCGGGGCTGCGGCACGAACATCACGGGGCTGCGGCAGCAGCGCACCGATTCAGTGGTCTCCGAGTGGGTCACATGTAAGTGTGTATACACATGTACATATGTAATCAGATACAAACGCATCATATGTATATGATATACACAGGTGTGGCAGTCATTTCGCACGTATTTGACGGGCAAGACCTTGTTGGAGCGACATGCCGTTGAGCGCTACAAAGTCGATTACTAGCTATACAGGTCACAGCAATACAGCGATTTAATTGACGTTCTGGCAAACAAAATTTACCAACTTTGAAAAGGGCAAGCATAAATTTTCCAACTTGGGCAGCAGGGGTGTAATTTATGGCACGACCGTTCCGAATAAAGTCTCTCCTCTCTCCCTGGCCAGGTTTGTTCATGGCACACGTCGTGAGCGCAGACGGATCGTGCGAGCGAGCGAGCGAGAGAAAACTTGACTGCTAGGAAACTTGACTGCTAGGCGCAGTATTCACAGCTTTGTTATTCTTGCATTCATTACATGGCGGCGCTATGATGGCGGGCGCGGCTTCTTGATAGCCCTGGCAGACGATGGGCGGCTAGCGGCGGGTATGGTATCCTTTGGACCTCTCGGCCTGATTTCAAGGCGCGCACTTGCCACAATCGTGCTGGTAAAGTCGGGGTCCTTCGAGTCTCTACCAGTAGACCACCGGCCGGGAGCTGGGCTCGACGCCAGCATCCCCCCAGTGGCGCGCTCTCTTTGCCCCCCATGCACCAGAAAGTGCAGAGATGGATGGCGAGGCACACGCGCTGACGGGATCCGTCTGCCGCTGCCCTTGGCCAACGACCCCTTGAGGGCTCTGGGCCCTTGCTCATTCGCGTGCGTTTGGACAGCTTGCACTGCAGGCGGTGCCACAGCACCCTCCAGACCTTCCCCTTGTTGGATTCGTGAGAGCGCAAGCTGGTACAGTGTGTGGTAGTCAGATCCCTGACCGACTACCCGGGCACTGCGTGGGCGCCGTGGCGCACTTTGCGATTCTAAAAATAAACTGGAGTACACATGCGATGTGCCCATTGAGCCCCGTCCTGCATTTGCTGCCGCAGCCGTAGCCTCAAATGGCAAAATACACTGCTGCGGTGGACTTGCAGTGCTGTGATTCTCAAGCCTTCCGCGTGCTGTGACGGGACGCTGCAAGGTCTTTCGGGGAGTCTCGTTGGCATAGTACATGTGCTTTGGTTGAATATGCAAGTTGGGCGGCACCGGTCGCGCCTCGAAATTGGGCTGGACAGGTAGCGCAGGGGTGCTGATGCGGTGCTGACCTCCAAGCTGCTCGGCATACTCCTTCTGCAGCAGTGCGGGAGCTCGAAGGACTCTGACTCGATTTGATTTTCCGGCAGTGATCTTGGTGGATGATGTGGGAAGCCATCCGGATGTTGGAGCCTGGCCTGCTGGCAAAGTTGTCGCCCTGCCCAGCGGCTTGACGAGTGGGAGGGGAGTTTCCTCGCGGGGGGAGGGCGAGGGCGACGGCGCCTTTGGCTTGGTCGGTTCTGGCGCAGATAGTACAGGTTGGAGAGGCGCGGGAGCGGGAGGTGCATCCTTCTTGAAAAACTCCACTGCCAGTTTCATCCGAGAGCTGGCCAAGTTGGCCTTGGCCTTGGTGACCTCTTGCTTTGCTTCTTCTTTCTTGGATTCTAAAATCTTGGCCATCTCCTGGTGCTGCTCTCTAATTACCTGACTGATGCCTGAGACGGTGTTTTGTGTCGTGTTCATCGACAATCCAATCGTCGATAGGACGCTATGCGTCCCCCCCTCCCAAGTCTCGTCCTTCTCTCCGTCCGAATCTGATGTATCATGTGCTGATTCTACGCGCTGGAGCTCTTTGGTAGCCTTCAGTCGCAATTTGTGCAATCGCTCCTCTTCTTTAATTCGAGCATCCAGCATTTCTCGTCTGTGCTGCTCATCTATTGCTCGAATTTGCTCTTCCAGCTCCCGTTCTTCTCGCTCTAGCTCTGCTTGCGCCTCTCGGTCGTCTCCATCGTCCTGCTCCTCGTCGTCCTCGTCGTCCTCGTCCTCCTCCTCGTGTTGTTTTTCCGCAGCATTCGAAGACGGAATGGTTGACACTACTGCTTCAGAATGTGGCTGTGTGATGAAGGAGCGACTGGACTCCCGCAATGCGGGGCCGTCTGGTGCAGAAGGGGTATGCTCTTGGATATTAGGCGCCGCTTCAGGTACTTCTGCGTGGACACTTAATGCCACTGAAGGCTCCAGCATAGTGGGTAGTTGATCAAGTATTTCCTGCCCTGCTGGTCTTGCAGAAGCGGATTCATGCGATACCTTTGATATGACCGTAGATTCTGGTGCATGTCTTGCCGCTGCATCTGCTTGTTCTGGTGCTGGTGCTGGTGCTGGGGTTGGCACTGATGCAGCTGCAGGCGCATCGTTGGTTGCTGATGCTGCTGATGATGCTGGCACAGACGTGTGATGAGGGCCGGGAGCCATTGAAGGCACGATAGTCGCTGTTGTTTGCAGGGCGGAACCTGTTGCACTCGTGTATGTGTCTGTCGGTGTGGTTGAAATAGTAACGGCCTTGATAGGTGCTGCTGCACTCAGTTGGCCTTTTGGAGGCATCTCCTTCTTCTTCTTCTCCTTCTTCTCTTTTGGCGGCTTGTCAGCTTGTCTTTGAGCTCGCAGTTGTTGCATCTTTTCAAGCATCTCCTGCTTCTGCCGCTCCATTTCCCGCTCTTTTTCGGCCATCGCTTCTTTTGCCTCACACATGACCTGCTCCTGTTCCTGCGCTTGCTTCTGCTTGAGCTGCTCAAGCTCCCTTGCCCGATCTTGCTCAAACTTCTCGCGCTCTTGAGGACTCTTTTTCTCCTTACCGACGTTAGCCCCACCAGTGATTTTCTCAAAATCAGACTGAGCAAAGTTTATGGCGTCGAGCAACTCAGAGTCCATGCCAGCCATCTGACACACAGAAGCATGCACACGTTTCAGTATCACTTTAGTTGCAAAGTCCTCACGAGATTGCGAGGCTATCAGTTTATGATGCTGAGGCCAGGTATGAACAGCAGAGGAAGCAAAACCTTAGCTTGCAGCTGTTCAGCGTGCTTCTTGAGGCCACGTTTCTCCTTCTTCAATGCGCGGATCGTATTCTCTAGCTCAACTGCCTTGCTTTCTTCCGCGAAAAGCTTTTGGCGGGCTGGTGTTCATGGTTGAGACAACTATTCAGAAAGTGGCATACCACGCTCGGAGCGCGCGGCATTGCTACTAATGGCAGCAGCAAGAAAAAGGGTTGTCGATAGTGCATCAGCAGCAAGAAAAAGGATAATCGTGGCTGCGAACACTGGTGCCTAACGGGAGTAGCAGGCGTCCAGTCACTTACCAGCGCCGAGCTGATTTTCGAGCACCTTCAGGCGGTCTCCATCGCCGCCGTCGCCCGCAGCATCGAGCTGTTTCTGCAAGCTGTCTATGAGCGCCTCCAGCTCAGCACAACGGCTGCCATTACGTTCCATCGATGCCTTCAAGAATGCACGCTCGCTTAGCGCCGCTTCCAGCTCATGACTGGCCTGGTTGTAGCGCTGCATTTCGCGTTCTAATTTTTGGTCAAGCTCTTGAGCTCTTGTGGACTCCGCGAATAGTGCCTGGTTGGCTGCTTCCAACTGCGCTTCGTACTTCGCACGAAGGGCCGCCATTTCTTTTTCATTTCCCATCACCAGCCTCTTGTAGTCGTCTGTCATAATCTTTCTCTGTTTGGCAGCTTCAGCTTCGGCCTTCTTGACCTCGAGGTCCTTCAACTTGAGCGCTTCTGCCTGCGCTTCCAAGTTTCCCAAGATCTCCGCCCGTAGCTTTTCATTTTCTGCTCGCAGCTCAGCAGAAATTTCCGCACTCTTATCCCCAAACTGCGAGCAAAATTCCAAGGTCCTGGTACGCCTTTGCTGCATAGCGGCAAACAATTCGTCCACCTTGCTCTTGCTTTCGGCCAGGTACTCGTCCATCGACCCTTGAATAAGGCCGTCTGAGACTACCAGGGCTCTGCCCTGTGGCGCAAAATCCAGGTCGAAGGTGGTCTCCCGCTCGTCTGTCAGCGCCGACACTAGCTTCCTGAGCTCCGACTCCATATTGTCGAGGCGCACGTACAGGTTGTTGGCGTTGAAGCTGTGGGCCATCATGGTATTACCAGCCGCCTCCTTGAGGTCCTTTGCCTCCCGGAGCAGCTCCTCGACATCAGTGTACAGCATGACGTCCGCATCCCAGATCTTTTCCAGTCGCATATCGGTGTCCAGCATGTCCTGCTCAAGGCGCAGACGAGCCCCCAAGGCTTCATCCTCTCCCAGGTCCAGGTCCCCGCCCTCCGAGACCCTGGCGATGCCATTCGAATCGTAGTCCACAAAGCCGTCCTTGCCCTCCCAGCGCTCGGCCTGCGCGATCCGCCGCTTGCGCGCCAGAGCATACGTCTGCAAAAAGCCGCCGTCGGCCGCGGAAAAAGTCTTCTGGGTAACCTTTAGCTTGCGCTTGAGCTCGCCCAGCTCGCTGCGGAGCGTCCGGCCAAACTGCGTGTAGGTGCCGAAGTCTGTGTCCAGCTTGTCGATGATGTGGATAGTCTCAAGCAGCTTGGCGATGCCCGCCTGCCGTCTGAGCTCGGCCTTGAGGAACGTCTGGACCTCCCTCCGGACAGCCTCGCGGCGGGCCCGCTGGAACGACATCGGAATGTGAGTCTTCTTGGGCTCCGTGTACACGCGTGGCGGCGGGTTCAGCCGCTCCAGCACGCCTTGGCTCGCGGCCCACCCGAACGACGCCGGCTGGACGCCCTGTCGCCTGTGAGCGGCCGCATCGGCGAAGACGAGGCGACCGGCGTCCATGCCAATCGTCGGGTTTCCTTCGGCCATTGGTCACACACACCCTGGGAGACAACTGAATCAGCCACGAAACATTCAAATATTCTGTACTGGGTCTCCTTGCACACAGCGCGGAGGCGCAGCGGCCGCCAGACCTCGGCAATGGCGTACGAGGCGGTCGACGTGCTCTCTGCGGTGGTCTCGGGGGAGAAAAAGCGCGGGTCGAACCGCTCCGCGGAGGCCTCGCCGCTGCTGCATGCTATGCGGACCGACGGTTTCGGGTCCATTCCCGAATTCCCCCGCACCGGCTCAACGCTCTCGCAGGCGCAATCGACGGTGCTCGAGCGCATCGCAGAGATGGCCGAGCGGGCGGCGGCGCGGAACCTGTCGCCCACCCTCTCGGCGGAGCTGCCCTCCCAGGCACCCAGCCGCCGGCCCAGCATTGACAGCACGACCAGCAGGGCCACGGATCGCAGCCACATCCTGCACGGCTTCCCGCAGGCGTACAGGGATGCCTTTTCCGGCGTGCCGTCAGTATACGCAGAGTACGGACGCCCGTTGTCGCGGGCCAGCAGCCGGTCCGGCTACTATCCGCCATACCGCAGCCCGACCGGCATGGGCAGCCCGGTCACGGCGGTACAGAATTCGAGATCAACGCGCATGCGCCGCCAGGAGATGCTGGCTGAGCTCACTGACAGCTCCGATGAGGGCAGTCCGGGCAAGAGGCGCGGCCGGCGGTCGACGCGCAACGTGCTGCGATCGCTGGATCTGCGCGCCTCCGACATGGGCTCATCCTCTGACGACGACAGCCCTTCTCCACGCGGGAGAGCGCCACAGAGGACCAAGGATGCGCGCGCGAAAGCCGGGCGGGACCCGCACTTTACAACGTCTAGCACGGATGAGGACAGAAACCGGCGGCGAGCCTGGCAGGAGGACGGTGCCGCGCGCGCGTACAGAGCGAGCTCATCGCCTGCCAAGCCCGGCGCGGATGGGAAGCCTTCGCCAAACAGTGGCGCGCGGTTCGATGATTCAGGGTCTGGGTCCGACGCCGAGGGTGGCGCGGGCTCTGAGAGCGTGCTGCATTCGGCACTGTCAGTTGTGCGGGGCTTGGAGCAGCGATCTCGGCGCTCGAATTCCGTGGACATTGACGAGGTTCAAGATGTTGAGGACTATCTGGCCAAGTCGCGAGGTCTCACTCATTCGCAGCGAAGCAGTGCTTCGCCAGATACGCCAAAGCGTCGAGCCACAAGAGCCGCCGTGGCGCCCGCCGTGCAAGATATGCTGGAGGCGGCATTCCAGAGTGCGAAAGGTTCTCCAAAGCGCCCAAGCTCTGTCCTTCTGTCTGCCTCTCGGTCGCCGACCGGTAAATCGCCCCAGGTTTTTTCGGGCAAGAAAGATGGAAAGAACTTTATCCTCCAGACAGTACCAGCCTACGGGCCTGCCGCCGACTTGCAAGACTCGATAGGTTTGCCGGTATGCTTCATAGCACTATTGAGCATCCATTCGCAGTCGACTTGCTTTACGATGACGTTACTCAATACACATCCGATGTGTAGTCTCGGACGCAACAGATCCTAGTGTCCGACATGGACGGACCTGTTGAGTTGACTGTGCAGGCGGTTTTGATAACTCGGCATGTGCGGGTGGAATGCGCAGGTTTATCGCGTCACGGGCAAATACAATCTTCCAATGGATCAACGCAGCTGGGGGTTTCGAAAAGTTTCTGCGGAGGAGTGTTTCGACAATTACAGCTGGTACGTTTTATGCCACTTCTGCAACCATTTTGTTGTCTTGGCCTTGGGCAATTTATGAATCCAGACACTATTTCCTCAGGCTGCCTCACACGTGATTTTTTCCCAGGTGGAAAGATAAGGCGGTTAAACGTCGCAGCGCTCGCAAACATGGCGTGTATGTAGAAGAACCGCACCTATTGCCCGAAACACTGTCAGCGTCCATGACAGAACAGGGAAAATTTGGTTCGTTTTCCCCTGTTGGTCCATGCGTAGTGATACACATAAAAACACATAAAAAACACAGTCAGAAACACACAACACACACACACACACACATACACAGACAGACAGACGCACAACACAACACACGCACACGCACACAACGCACACAAACACACAACACACACAAAGTAAGACCTACAATGGAGATATGATGCTGCGGCCTGTCGAACCTGCAGCGCGCACATCCACGAGATTAGTCTAACTTAAAACCTAAACCCTGAACCCTGTACCAAATCTGCAGCGCACACATCTACGAGATGAGTCGCATTCTCTCAAAACACGCACCCCACGCACGCATTCGTTCATTCACGCACCACGCGCACGCATGCGGAAGCACACACACACACATAACAACCAACACACACACACACACACTAAGCCACACCCACACCAGCACATACTCTCTCTCTCTCGCGCGCGCGCTCTCTCTCTCTTTCTCTCTATCTCTCTCAAACACACACACAAATTCTCTTCCACACACATACTTCACACCGCAACACACTCCACGTCTTCTTTCAAATTCGTGGATAAGGGGGAACGCAGACTGAAATATCATGAACTCATACACAGGGACACATAGTCGGTTTGATCGCTCCAAGTACAAAACCGCAGACAGGCGCATGTTGGGCCCGAAGTTTGACGAATACTCTCCGCATTTGCCCACGAAGTCTGACCTTGAGAAGCTTCCCCTCGAATACAGGTCTCTCGTAAGTGTGCGTATGCGGGTCTCTTGCCACGTCCTGGAACTTGCGAGGAATTCCTACGCCTCATGCGGCGTAAAACAGCTTCAGCACTTTTTGTATGGAAGTCAAGCAGCACCTTCAATACTCACAATGCAGGACAATGCATGGTACAGGAAAATGTTAGCCATGAAGTCCAAAGAGTGTCCCGGAATCAGGAAAAACTACATGGACGAACTGCTGAGACGCGGTACGGCTACACGAGATAAGGACAGGGCAAGTACGTGGGATTCAGTCCAGTGAGTTGCCCCTCGTCCCCATTTGCTGCCTTGCAATCAAATAGGCTCCAGCTCACGAATCCCGCTCTTACGTTCATCCCACATCCAATGTGTACTGCAGCCAAATCTGTGCACATTGCCCTGAATTGCGGTTATGCACGACGACAGGTCATTCTTCTACAACCAAGCCTCCGCGCAAAGCTGCGATCTTCGACGAATAGACACTCACTTTTACACGTAGATGTTGGGTTCACAAGTTACTGCACATGCAGCGGTCGTGACCGAACGCAGTGGAAAAAACATCGAAAGCGAAATAGGGTGGGGTCACGAATACGTGATCACGTCCCTCTTAGAAAATGCCGTTTCGTGGAAAATAAACGAGGGCGGCCGCCAATCGGAGGCTACCCTCAACCTACCCTCATCCACGCCCACGCGCCATGTCTGTCTGGGAGGAGCAAAGGTTCATTTACCACATGCAGCGGAACCGTAGACGGTGGAACGCAGGACATGGCAGCGACTCAGTGGAGCAAAGAAGGGTGGAGAACAGAGGCAGATCGCAACAGCGGCGCGACAAGAGGCGATGCTCACGCACGCGCGATCGCGCTCTCTCTCGCTCTCTTTCTCTCTCGCTCGCTCTAGCTATATCTCTCTTTTGCTCTCTTTCTCTCTCGATCGCCCTCGCTCTTTCTTGCTTTCTCTTGCTCCTTTCTCTGGCTCTCTTTCTCTCTCGCTCGCTCTCGCTATATCTCGCTCTCGCTCTCTTTCTCTCTCGACAGCTCTCGCTCTCTCTTGCTATCTCTTGCTCTATTCTCTCTAGCTGCTTCTCTCTCGCTTGCTCTCTATGTCCGCTCCCCCTCGCTCGTACGTGCGCGCTGCGACTCTCTTGCTATGCGTCTGTGCCCGCAATTGCAGCCGATAGGAACAGTAACAGCAGTAGTGGAACCCAGCCGTAAAGCTGCAGCCGGCTACCCTCGTCCTTGACACAACTGCACCCTAAAGCAGAACCCCTTCCGTAAGGTTTACTGATATGGTGGGGGGATCTTGGGACAGATTTTGCTGGGTCAGACGGTGACGCTGGCAGCCGCAATACGTGTATGGACCTCCAGCGGCCATCGCAGCTGCTACTGGCAGCAAATTGCCCGTGATTTGTCTGTGGGCCAGTGTGCAGTCTCCGTTAGTATCACAGCTAAGTAGAGGCAGCCGCTGGTGAACGTGTGTGTGTCCATGTACTTTGCGCTCAGGTACGCAAGACTCAACCAATAATTGGTTGCGTCGAATTGTCAAGGATATTTGGTTGGTCAACCCCCTCGTGACGGAGGATAACGGGTTTGGCGAGCGCGGTGGTGGCATACAGGGGTTTCCACTTTGGTCTAAGTACCCAGCTCGAGACGGGAAAATTGCCAGAACCGTAGCGGTGAGAGGAGTACTGCGTCTGCCCGCGAGGGACAGTCGAAAAGCCTGTAGACAGAGCAACTGCAAGTTGCAGCATAGTCAAAAGCTTCTCTCGTCATCACATAATGTTTTGCCACCGGAACAGGCAACAAGCTCTCTCCTCGGAGGAGTAGGTTCAGAGACTAAATGCCCGTCGGCGCAAGCTTAAGATAAAGTCCAGCAGAGTCTTCCTTAACAATTACAGGTTAGGACTTCGGTCAGACTAACACCCCGGTGTCCCGAGCTGGCTGACACGGGTACTCATGGAGGGATGATAGTGGCAGGCATATTGTAAAATGGCCAGTCGCGATTCATTCTTGCCTGCGGCCTGTGCCCTAGAGTTGGCCGTTTATTTTGTGATGCAAATAAACTCCACCTTGAAGCTGACAACTGCCTGCTGCATGGGAGCAGAAAGCTAACAAGACAGGCAGGATCTACTTTGTCGATCACAACACCAAGACAACGCCACCCTGCACCATTTTGGTTCGAATTCCGCTTGCTGTTTCAGCGGTTTCGTTGGATTCGGCTCATTGAAAATCCACGTTAACTTATCAATTTTATTAGAATTTATCCGAAATCTTCGCGTGTCCATTTCCCTGAAAATGGTCAAGGCATGGTCGACCCAAATCTCCACGACACAATGGCCTCTGCCTTCTTGCGTTCGGACGACTGCCCATCCTCATCCTCCTATTCAACACCCTCCTATTCCACCTCTGAAGCTGGAGCTGGAGCAGCGGTAGTGGCGCGGCTCGTTGCTTTGCTCCCGTGTGGTGTGATGGGCGGGGGAACAAAGCAAAATCCCTGCAGAAATGGCAACTCAATTACGCGATGCACGAGCTGCCGGCACCTCAAATATTGTGTGTACGAGTCGCCGGCACCTCAAATACGCAGTGTACGAGCTGCTGGCACCTCAAATTGAGGTGCGATTTTTGTGTGCGTCAGAGCGGTTCCGGTGCGTGCAGACCATGTGTGTCCACACTGCCCTCAATGCTCTCGTTACGGCATGCACTTGCGACGCTGAACCACATCGATACCATCTACGAGACACACACAGCGGGATCGCAGACCCTTGCGCACCTACAAATCCTGCGCTGATCTTCAATTTTCTCACCTTGTCAGCATCGTCGGGCACGATGCAGGTCCATGGCATTTGACGGCCTTTCGTGGCCTTCATGACAGAGCTCTTGATGTCAGCAAACATCATGGGATAGTTTCCCCCGGCCAGGTTTGCGCCGCCCCCAGGATTGTAAATGTGCGTCGTGAACTTGTCGGTGAAGGGAGACTTGAGCATGGGCTCATTTGCAAACAGCTCGCCACGAGGATGGTTGCTATAGACCAAGCACAAAGATGCATCCTCCGACAAGTCGTCCTCCAAATCTATCTCTTCCACGATGGAGTCGCCAGCGAGCACGGCCCAGGTGTTTTTGGGCACTCCCTGTACAGTCGGTGTGTGCCAGTCAGCAAAAACTGCACCAACGGCTGCACCGGGAGAGCGCGCATATAAGAGGGCGATCAGACAAACTCTGTAAAATGTGCAGGATAGACGAGTAGACAGGCGCGGGTACACGTCCGTGTCTCTGCGCAAGTGGGTGTCGAGAGACCAAGCGGCGGCTGCACGCGAAAACAAGGTGGACAGACGGCAGCCTACCTGGAGATTGCCTTCCATGTAGGCTGCAGCATGCTCTCCGTCCCCAGTGAAATCAACCGAAGAGAGAAGTGACGACAGATTGGAATCTGTGCGCTTGAGCCCCCCTTCGAGAGAGTCAAAGCTTAGCTCCCCTGTGGCGTCGCCGCTGGGCTCCGCATGAGGGAACACGAGATTGGATGACGCGAGACCAGGGGGGCGGATGTGGGGAATAAAACACTCGGGAATGCGCTGTAGCAGCCGAGATTCGCCCATGTTAGTGCCCGAGTATATGCGCCATGTGGCCTATGGCATGTGTGCTTAGTACAGGGTGATTTCGCAACGTTTTTCAGGCTACCTTGGGCCAGTCGCCTTTGCCTTGTCTCCATAGACCACAGCCTGCCGCCGAAAACAGAGCAATTACACGCACAGAATCACCAGCATGGCAACATGCGGTATTTGGTGCCAGGGTACTCCTGCTCCTGTGGCCGCCATGGGCAGGCACGCACAAACGCACGCATGCACGCACGCACGCACACGCACGCACGCACGCACGCACGCACGCAAGCACGCATGCACACGCACGCACGCACACACGCACGCAAGCACACATGCACACGCACGCACGCACACACGCACGCACACACGCACGCACACGCACGCACGCACGCACGCACGCACGCACGCACGCATGCACGCTCGCTCGCACGCACGTGATGTGCGTTGTTGGAGTGTGTTAGGGTGTGCTGTTTTGCCCTGACGTTTGCGTTTACATGCGCGTATGCGTGTGTCTGTGGGTGGCAGTGGTGCTATGGGGACCGGCGGGAGCGGGGATGGAAAGGGAGGCACGAAAGCAGTCGAGGATGATCATGGTCAATGTGCCGACCGCGGCTTGCAGTGGGTTTATGACATCCTTCCGCAGTCTCAATGCTGCATGCAGAAGAGAGAGACAGAGGAAATGAAGTGGACGGGGAGGAGAGAGAAAGAGAGACAGAGCGCGCGCGAGAGAGAGACCGAGGGGAAGGGGGACGGGGAAGGGATGGATGGATGGAGGGAGGGAGGAAGGGAGGAAGGGAGGGAGAGAGCGAGGGAGAGAGCGAGGGAGAGAGGGAGAGAGAGAGGGGCGGAGGG
>Ga0315899_10005278_pt1 | contig 13955 bp, 4 predicted proteins | sample LakEriMetagenome_2_FD_203518 | JGI IMG/M metagenome (GOLD analysis project Ga0315899, IMG submission 203518) | Freshwater fungal communities from buoy surface, Lake Erie, Ohio, United States - Buoy 4 MA112 | ecosystem: Environmental > Aquatic > Freshwater > Lake | place: USA: Lake Erie, Ohio...
CCTCCGCCCATTCATGATTGCTTTTATGAAGCTTATGAAGTAAAAAATAAAAGGCAAAAATTGCGCTGTCTTTTGCTTCGCCGGAAAAAGAAAAATATTATTATTTTATTTATGATGTGATTACATGGGAAAAAGAAAAAAAACGGTTCAGTAAATACTACTTGTGTGTGTGTGTGTGTGTGTGTGTGTGTGTGTGTGTATGTGTGTATGTGTGTGTGTGTGTGTATCAGGGTATAAGGGTAGAGGAACCAAGCTTTGACCAACGTGTGTGTGTCTGTGTCTGTGTCTGTGTATGTGTGTGTGTATCAGGGTATCAGGGAAGAGGCAGCAAGCTTGGACCAACGTGTGTCCTCGCTCCGAGCCGAGCTAGAGCGGGAGAAAAAACTGTGCGCGGTGCTGGAGGAATCGCGGTTTAGGGTTTAGGGTTTAGGTTTTAGGTTCTGGAGGAAACGCGGTTTAGGGTTTAGGGTTTCAGTTTCGGTTTCAGGTTCTGGAGAAAACGCGGTATGTTCTCAAAAGTACTCGTTATCGTGACTTTACATAGTAAATGGACTAAGGCACTGAGTTTTGAGAATGCCAAGTTGGGGACCACAGGTCTGAGGCTGTGTGTGGTGTGTGTGTGTGTGCGCGCGTGTGTATGATCATAGGTCGGAGGCTGCGTGCAAAGCGCTGGCATGGGAAGAAGAGTGCACGCGGATAAGCAGTTCAGAGAGGGAAACGGCGCTGCGCTGCGACAAGCTGCTGCGCGACCTCGAATTCTCTGCTCAAGATCACGCAGCCGCTAACTCCGCCATGGAACAGGTATATAGGTCTCTTTTGACACTAATTCACATATATAGGTCTCTTTTGACACTAAGATCACGCAGCCGCTACCTCCGCCATGGAACAGGTGAAAGGGCCCAAGAAAGCTGCGCACGACACAAAGTGAGGAGGGGGTGTTGGCAGGTAAAGCCCGGATGCAAGCAGCGGATGCAAGCAGCGCACAACTCACAGACACAGACACATGCACGCACACACACACACACACACACACACACACATGGCAGGTGAAAGCGCGGATGCAAGCAACGCACGACAAAGAACAAGCCTTCATACGCGACGCACTGCGCCGCAGTGATCGCATGCGAGAGGACGACGCTGCTGCCTGGTCCCGCGAGTTACAAGCAATCAACACAAAACTAAACCAAGACAAGGCTGCGTGGGACTGCGAGCGTGGGGCTATGCAACGGGATCTTGATGAGTATGCCGATGCTGTGCGACGCATGCAAGAGGTCTCTCTCTCTCCCTCCCTCCCTCCTCCCCCCACCCCCCCTCCATCCTCTCTCTCTCTCGCTCTCTCTCGCTCTCTCTCTCGCTCTCTCTCTCGCTCTCTCTCTCTCGCTCTCTCTCAAACCTAAACACACAGGCGGAGTTGCAAGCAGCAGTGAACCTCGACTACATGTGCGGCTGGGCAACGTCTCCGCATACAAGCCCGCAGTCTGTATCCGGCTGGTGTAGCAAGAGGTACTAAACTAACGAGAACTAAGTTACTAGACTAACGTGAACTAAGTCGCCTTTCCAATATTCGCCGGGTCTCCCTGGAGGGAAAGGGACGTCGCACGTAGGATGCGAGAAGAGAGAGGGTGCGTGTGCATGGGGTTCGAATGGTGTGTGGTCGGCGCACAAAGAGACTCACAGTCACTAATTCTGAAGTTCTTGCACGTATGACAAAATCTAGGAGTGTTTCGCCTGAGAGGGACCGCGAATCTGGGCGTGATTTTCGCGAAGCAGCGCCGGGTGCTGACGCGGTGCAGGTGGGGCCTAATGAATATAATATGGGGGGCTCGGACATGGGTCAGGCAGGCATTAGTGCCTATTCTGGAGCCCCTGGTGGTGGTGGTGGAGGAGGCGTACCTGGAGGTCCAGCGGCTTTGCCTAGAGTGATTCGTCAGCTGGACGTGGATTCATACACGCGATCTGCTGAGACAAGCGCCAACCACTTGACGCAGGTGCCCACTGGCCACTTGAACCAGGTGCCCGCCGACCAGTGGGCACCTAAGGAAGGCAATTCGGACGGACGCACTCTTTGTTCGTATAACATTGAGGATCGCTCTGCACAAATGTGACGCAAGTAGAATTTCTTATTCAGGAGGACTGCAAGGATATGCGGGTGTTTGTCAAGGAGAAGAGAGAGAGAGAGAGAGAGAAGTTTATTGACAATCAAAGTTGACTGAAGATCGGTAAGCACAACGCCTCTTTCGGGTGACACCGCCTGTGGGCGCTAGAAGATTGCGTGGGCTGTATCACGAATAGTAAAAATTGCGTTTCTCGTCAACGAAAATGGCTCAATTGCCACGTGGTGATAAAGTAAGTGATCTCAGTAAAGCTGTGTCTACTGGCCGAAGCTGAGTAAAAGAGGAGCGTGGTCCCCCGACATGGTCGGCGGCGACAGCGTCTGCTACATCCTGCAGGCGCAGGGCGCGAGGTCTTGTTATCAAGGAACATTTCGAAGACATGACGCTCTTGGTAACAAAGATCTGGAGTCAGAATTTCTTGTGCACATTGTCTACATTCAATGAGAGACAGATTTTTTTCCTTTCTGCAGGGTGCTGGTGTGTGCTCCAGAAAGATTTTCTTTGCTGCCTAGGTCTGGCTGCTGCATGTCAAGAAACACACGTTCAAGTTTTACTTTATTTGAAATCATTACAATTAAGTGTTCCGGGATGTGCGTGTGCAATCTCGGTTTTCGTGCATTTTCTTTGTGTAGCTACCATGCTCAGAGGCATCTAGGCATGCGCCAAGACATGCACAGTGCCTATGCCTGCAAAGGGCTCAAGACCTTGGAGCCGTTGGCCACAGTATCGTGCTGCATAGAGCGCAGTGCCCCCTGGCGCCTTTGAGCCCTCATCATAGATTTCGGTGAAGGCACCCCCGATATACAGACAAGCGTTTGAAAACAGAAGGTCATGCACAGCACCGTTCAACCCGCCCCCCACCGAGTGCCACTGACCAGAGCGGAAAACTGCCAAGTTTGCAGCAGGTACGCGGCCAGCCATGCTGAAATCGCCGCCCACATACAGGGAATCCGCATACACCTCCAGGACGTCTATGCGTCCCTTGATTTCTCCAAGAGAGTACCATGCAGGGCCGCCGCCGTCCCAGCGGACGATCTGGCTTGTTTCCTTGTCGACATCAGCCGTGGATCGGAAGATCCCCGCCACGTACAATACCGAGGAAGCGGCGATGAGAGCGCTGACGTCTCCGGACAACCCTTCGTGTTCCAGTGCACTCCACTTCTCTCCATCCCACATGGCTATGCCATGTGTAACGAGGCTCCCTATGTTTTTGAATCTCCCGCCGATGTAGAGCACGGTGCCGTTGGTTGCCAAAGTCGTGACTACGCCATTGATAGCACCCTGCGGGTTTTCAACCCACTGCTGGCCATCCCAAATAGCAAGCCCACCGGTGCGGACAGATTCCCGTTGCTTGAACACACGGGAAAAGGTTCCAGCTACAACAAGATTATTCTTAAACGAGAGTAGACCCAGGACGGCACCGTCCACGCCATTTTCCAATTTCCTGATGTTGGTTCCGTCCCAGGCAAATATGAACTTTGCATCTGTACCACTCAAGCCCACGAAATCACCACCCACATACAAAAGACCTTGGAAGACATTGAGCGCACGAACGGTCTTGTCTGCAACAAAGTTGGCTGCCCCCAAGGAGGGGATGTTGTCACCATAAACACCGGACGAGGTATAGAGAGGACCGCTCGCCACGAACCCAGCAGACCTCGGCTGTGTGAAGGAACCTCCGGCGTAGAAGAGGTTGTGTGCATATCCATTTTCGAGAACACCGCTTCGAGTCGTGGAGCCGTCGCTAATGTTCACCGAGACTGAGCCCTGACCGACTCCAGGCGGTGTGACACACGTTACCATTTGGTCTGAGACAAATGTTGTTTTAAGACATCTGGCCCCCCCTACAAACACGCTGATATCCTCATAAATTGCCGCGGAATATCCTCGGCTGTATTCTGACCCGAAGTGTGTGCCAAGCACAGTGATAGTATTGCCGCCGGGTACTTGCCCAAACTTGGGCACCACTGAAGAAATATGCGGTTTGGGGAAAATCTTCAGCACAACAGTGACAGAAGTAGATGCATTGGCTTCCATTGAGAACCCTCCGTCATCTGCAGCCGTCAAATTCATGATTACCTTGCCGTGTTTCCCTGGCAGGGCCTCAAATCTCAAATCTCCTGCTGAATTGATATAGGGAGCGATTGAAAAGAAAGTATCCGTATTTCCAGACAGCGTTACATCGAAACGCACCTTCTGACCTGCTTCAGCGGACGGTCCAGCACTGATCTGGCTGGCAAATCCAGTTATGATTTGCTCGCCAGCATCTTCAACAGATCCAAGGAAGTCTGGCACGAAAAAGGATGGGCTCCTATTCCACTGAAAGACTGAGACGGTGACTACGTGGGGCACAGAAGCGATGCAGATGTCAGGCGTTGATCCATTCGCACAAGCCCGATCGCCAATGATCAAAATGACCGTCAAGTTGGATTCCCCAAACTCGTATGGCTTCACCTGCACAATCAGCGATCCAACAGAGTCCACTCGGGGATGTACCACAAAAAGGGATGGATTTGAAACATCGATGATGACGAGAGATCTGGTTTGTCCAGAGTGCTTCAGGTTAGCCACCTGAAAGAAGGTGCTGAATACCTGCTCGATCGCAAAATCAACTTCAGGGATTTTTAAGATTCCGGGCGATGCAAGAACTGGACGCAAGTCGTCGCCGAGCAGTAGACGTAGTATAAAGCTGAAATAAGTTGTGTCCACCCCCCCTCTTGCAGTGCCCCCGTCATCTTTTGACCTCAAAGTCACTTCGTATTCACCAAGGGCGTTTGCCCTTTCTTTAAAAATGAGCGTTCCATTGACGTGAAGCATAAAAGACTCAAAGAGCCCTTGTACAGGTCTGCCGTTCAAAGTCACTTTCTCAAGAAAAAAACTGACATTCTGGTTTGTTTCATAGAAGGACCCTGTGGAAATAAGACGAGCAAAGGCAGGAATGATCTTGGCTTGATCGTTACCGTCGATTTGCAATTCATCCAGGTGCTCGAACTGCGGAGCTCTATTGCGTAGCACGACATCAAGGACCATTAGTACAGTGTCAGACATGTTCCAATCTCCATTTGATGATGAGATACCATCATCAACCAAGGTCATATTGAAGTGACAAGCACCGATTCTAAAGTCAAGCACCGACACATTCATTTTCCCGACCAGGAAGCCCTGCTCACGTACCACGCTGAAGCTTGGCTCGTGGGCAAAAATACCGGGGCAGTCATACGAAAACACCCATGCTAAACCTTGCCCAAACTCGTCATCAGTTCCAGCATCTACATTCACTGCAAAAATGACGCTAGACTCCACGCCATCGCCCACACGTAAATTCTCGTACACAACATGAAAGCGGGGCGGCTGATTCAAAGGAGCGACCTGAATGGAGAATTCGTGCGTGATCGAAACACTTTGTCCAAGCAGGTTTTGGCTGCTGTCCCGAGCCTGTACAGTGAATCGAGCATTCCCTCTCTCTGCCGGATTCGCTTCGAATCTAAGCGTCCCATAGCTGTCTACGTGTGGTGGAACCAAAAATAGCTGGTCGTTTGACGAAGTGATCATCTCAGTATTGAATGCTACATCCTGGCATTCTGGCTGAAGCCCAAAGTCTCCCTGCCCATTCACGGGAATCGGTCCAGTCGTGAAGCAACGCAGCTCATCTCGGAACAGACTACTGCCCACAACGATCGCACCTCTAGGAAAGCCTGGAACGCTCGCAAACGTGACCGATACGGCACCTCTCAACCCAGTGGTGCCGTGGAATCGATCGACGTTCTGGAATTCATTTTTCCTTATTTCGATCTCGGACCTTGTTTCCTCATACTGCAGGCACTCATCACTAGGGCATGAATGGACTGTGCGATTTACATCATCACGAAGAATACCCCTTGAAAATGCTAAAATGGCATAATCCGCTCTGGCTACAGCGTAAATGTACTCATGCCTGAAATCTGACACCATTCCTACGATTCCGCCAAAACCGACAGCCTTGTTGAAGTCCCAGCTGTAGACCAAGACACCTCTTGTCAAGCTGATGGATATCAACAAATCACCTGCAGGCCCAACCACAAAATGCCACCCTTGCGCCCTTCCTGCGCTGAACCGCATAGCAAAGCTATGGATTGTCAGATCATCGTCTTCCACCGGTTTGCCCGAACGCAATTCCATATTGTCATAGTCAGCTATGCTCAGAAGTTCGCCAAATTTCTTTTCTACTCTGTTCCATTGGAGAATGGCAGATTTAGGCTGCGTGTGATGGCGCAAACAGTCTGACCGGCCGACACCAAGCAGATCGTCACATACAGACTGGGCCACCGCAAGATATGTTTCGCCCCTCGAAGAGAACGCTTTGAAGGCGGTCACGCCCCGTAATCTATCGACAATAGATCCGCCAGTTTCCGACACAGTTGAGATGTTGGCTCCAAGACGCTGATAAATTGTGAATCGACGAATTGAGGCATCCCATTTCCAAATAATGCTGTCCAGATCGTAAATGGATGTTTGGGATTCCCAAATGGGATCGGCGAGTACAAACTTGTGAATCCGTCCAAAATCATCGCTGTGATCCTCTGCCGAGGGCAGCACAGATAATCGAGATTGGCGATGAGCTATCGCAAGGAACTCCCCCTCGCCTAAAATGGCGAATGGCTCCACGTCAGCTGCTCCCACAGACTCGAGACTTTGTATCTTTTCAAATCTCTGGGATGTTGCATTCAATTCAAAAATGCCGACAGATCCACTACCAGTATGAATGTCGGAAGTGCCCTGGCTGTTTGCAACCACCAAGAGGCCTGTTGTATCTTCAAACTTGTAAAAGCTAACATCAGACGCCGCCATCGTGTCTCCCAAATCCTGATGCCATTTAAATCCAGTGCCATAAGAGCGTTCGCCGTTCCCGAGCAAGCGGCTGCCTTCCGGAATCCACCGGTACACCGATGAAAGAACTCTCGTAGTTGATCCATCCCACAAGTAAGCCACTGCCAAATAAGAGATTTCTTTTTCCCCAGAGTCAACATACGTAAAGTACTCCAATGCGCTTGCATAGAGTAACCCGTCGCTGCCAGTGCTGTGAGGGTGAGTCAGGACGTGATCCTTCACGAAGCGGTCAGAAACTGCGTCCCACAGATACACGCTGATTGTTGCCTCAGGTCCTGTTGCCTTGAAGCCGTTTGCAACTACAATGTAGTGATCTGTTTTCGTTTCAATCACATGCGAAACCCGCGAAAAATATGTCACTGCCGAAGCACCTGTTTCATCGTACAATTCTTGCAGAAGAGAGAACGATTCATCTTTCCAACGATAGATAGAAACCACGCCCTTTGAAAATGGGTCCACATCGCTTGCAGCCACAACCAAATACAATCTGCCCTTTATGGTAAATGTTTCTAAATCTTGGGCTGTGAACGTCCAAGGCCTATCAACAGCGTTCCCACCAAGACGATAAGGAGTTTTGCTCCACAACTTTTCATACTCAGAGGCTGAAACATAGCTAGAAGAAGGAATTTCCCAGGGACTGTCGTCTATATCACGCTGAAAAGAAGCCAAGAGCCTCTCTCCCTCTTTGATTCGGTCTACGTATGCCAGAAGTCCATCGTCTTGCCGCTTAAACAAGACAATCGCACGATCTTGTAAGCTACCAACATAAAGATTTTCACCTGACGTGCTCAACGACAAACTATAGGCACCGACCAAGCCGTCGACGACAATCTCATTCCTCAGAAAGTCGTCAGAAACACTCATGCCATGTTGGAATTGCTTCATGCCATCAGAAATGACTTGTAGCAAATTCAGGCTCCCGTTTTGTGCATTTCGTCCAAAAGTCAACACGGCATTATCCGAATTCGCAGTGGCGTAGATGTTGTAGCCATCTGGGCTCATCTCAATTTGTTGTATCATGACAACAGTATTCCAAGGTCCAAAGGAGCTTGCTCCTGGACTGTAAACGAGGGCCCCAGTCACGTTATTCCGGTGGAATACAGCTATCGACCTTGAATGCAAGCAAGCTACGTATAAAAACAGGCCGTCGGGGCTTATTGCCACAGAATTCGGACCATTCAGAATATGCGGTAAGATTTCCCGTCGTTCCCGCCATAGTAGTGATTTGCTTGTGGTGACGTAATCACGCGTCTTGATGCTCGTCAACAGATATGTTGTCTGAGTGCCGCTTGCGGTAAACGCAGTTGTGGACTTAGCCACCATGTTTTTGAAACGCTGCCCACCAGCTGAGTCTCTGGGGAGCGTCTTGCCGTCAATTTCTCCCAGAAACATTGATCCGTTCCACCTGAACATGATTATATCATCCGCAGTCTCTGTGACCACAAGATAGTGCGAATCGACAGTAAAATGCTCAAGCGAAGATGCGTTCCTTGTTGGCAAAGACTGCACGAGCCTGAAGTTCGGGGTTTCAGATCCTGCTCCCCAAGGATAGGTGTGACTAGCGTCTGGCCCCCACGCAAAAAGCTTTGTGCCTTCATCGGACATGCTTGAAGCAATTGCAAGATAGTGCGTACCATTGATCACCATATGCTTCACATCATTGGCGCCGACAGTGGGCAATTGTTGATACTCTGAAACTGATATTTGACACTCGCTCGTATTTGCCAATTGAACTTGATATATATGACTGTCGGCGACGTAAGACTCAGAGTAAAAAAATCGAGAAACAACAAGATACACCGTGTTGTCGACAGAGAACAGTTCCAACGCTGACGCGCCAGCAGATTTGAGGAATGTTATTCCGTTAATTTCGTCCAGAGGATTGGTCTCGCTGGGTTTCCAAGGATAAATCTTGAGACCTTCCACAAAGGAGGCTAAAGCAACAAATTCACAGTCTCCAAGAGCAAAATAGTGCCACTCGCGAGCACCATCAGTGGGGACAGATTGAAGCCTTTCGACAGTCGGAGGGTTCGCATGCAATTTAAAAATAGATGAAGATGTTGCAGTCTGGGTGCCATCCCAGAAGTTGGCAGCCATCAAAAAATCCTGCGAACGAGATCTGAAATGGGTAAATGAACTTGCGCCTGACATCCTGGACGCATCAAGGAAGTCGCTACCATCGCCTGCTGATGTATTGACTTCTGCAAAGGAAGACAATGGATTCAACTCTTCGTGAAGTTGGTCAAATTCAAACAGATGCGATTCAAGTCGAAATCGATGGATCACCTTAGTACCTTCCATTCTGGAATGTATTGAATTGCTCCTGCCCTGTGTCCACCAGCTTGCATGCCGCAGTTTCGGAGGGAGATAGCCGCAAGACGCACTCACACAAACTCTTTGCCACAACGCTGCCCATTGTCCAACTGCCGGATCCCACCTCTGGACACCAAGGACAGCACCTCTGAGACCATGGGCCCAGAACGGAATTGTGCACCGGAGTTGGTCACACGATGCTCCAGTACAGTTAACTGTGCCATTGCCAGTTGATACGGCGAGCAGATGTCGATGACGAAATGTACACCGATAGTCAGTTGTGATCTTGAACATTCCCCGAATGGCAAGCTGACTGGTTGAGTCTGATGCCAATGAGTGAGTAGTGTCTGGTGAGAGCATTATTGGTTTGAGGTCTGCATGGCTCCTTTGCTTGACCCAGTAATCAAAAGCTTTTATTGGGGATGATTTCAGTTCGCTCGCATACGTCTCGAACAGGACCCTGATCTCAGAGTCTTCAAGCTGACGATCGAAAATCCTTACATTCTTGATGGCTCCCGAAAACGGACTTTCTTGTTTGGTCGCAACATCCAGATACGTCCCGATATTGAACTTTGTTGGTGTGGTACACTGCATAAACTCCGTGAAGATGGGATATAGTATGTCCCCACACGGAGGGCTGATGCAAGCCTGACTCGTAGCCGCTAGATAAGTATCGATGTAAATGCTTGCCTTCTCCCCATCATATATTGCCACAACATGCACCCATGTTCCCAGTTCAAAAGAGGTAACAGCACGTACTTGCACTAACTTCTCATCAGAATCATCGTTATCTTTAACTGCGATCGTGAATTGGATGAAAAATCTGTTTCCTCGGACGTTTCCAACTCCAAGCCCCCATCCTCGACTGCAGGCTTCTGTTTCTTGCAGGAGCGAAACCAACCCTCCGAAAGGTATCTCACCATTCGAGACAGCAAACCACGCCTCAACAGATATGGTCTTGCGGGGCAAACTCAGAGACAAACGTCCGAGATTATCGGTTATCAGTAGTCCTCTGTTCAGGATTCCATCGATCTGCAGCGCTTCTACAAGCCCATTGTTCATGAGGAACGTGGAAATCGTTGGAGTTTCCTCTTCCGGTCTATCCCAGTCGGCGGCTGTATCATTTTTGCAGGCTGGACCAGTGAGAACAGCTGCACCAAGCTTATTGGCGCTGTCTCTGATCGTGGCCTTGCGCACGACCACCGGATACGTCTCGTGACAACCCGCATCTTGTCGACGAGGGCGTGAAAATGTGCACGATTCCACAGTGCACGTGCAGCTGTATCCTTCACCGAAATCATTCACCAGCATGTTGCCGCTATTGCTGGAAGATGCAAAGTCCCATGAACCGATTGCTGAGCCGATGATGTGCTTTGCAGTGTTGCAAGGAGCAACCGACTGAAGAACTCCTTCACAATTGTCAGCATACGCGAGGACATGCTCGAGCAGGTCTACACAGCCTGATGCCGAAGCTGCGAGGCGATGGCCGTCAATTTCAAACGATTCCCACCCACAAACGGATGACGCACCGACGACTTGTTTGGGCAAACTGTTGAAACTGGGGTATGGGGCAAACCCGGCAAAACGAAAACGATCCTCACCATCGCCTCTGCGATCGATTAGGCGGGTTTTATTTTTGCTGTCCACAGCAAACGCCGACACGGTGTCTGTCTCGAAGTCCGCTGAATAGACGTACTGCAAAACGTCTGCGGAATCGCTGACAGAGCTCGATGGAAATTTCACGGTCGCCACAGAATACTCGAAATGATCAGAGCTCCTGATTGGGTCGGGATTGGGTCCGTCAAAGTGCATGTGCGGTCTTTCTATGCAGTCAAGCCCGTAATCTCTGTCTTCACAATCGTTGATGTTCGGCAGCGGTTCAAAATAAGACAAAGATCCAGACTGGAATCCGAACGCCGGGCTTACGTGAGACACAAAGTTCTTAATCTCGACAGGACCAGCCGCTTGAAGTACCGACACACTCGATGTATTCCTCTTTGGTTCGCAAACATCGCTCACGTGACCCGGCAGGCCACACGCACACAGCCTGACCTTTTCAGGAGTGTTACATGAAATTTGCCAGGGCAACGTGAATGTCGGGGGATCGTTGACCGGTACAATCACAACCAGCATTTGTGACGTTTGCGATGTGGCTTCACCTCTATACTCACAGCCTGCTGGTACAAACGACTGTCCATCATCCATAGCGTACACGGAAACAGTCGACGCACCACTAGCATGAGGAGCAGGAGAAAACAAGAGCGCACCCTCCGGTGTAAATACAGGCATCGACACAAAAAGGCTGGGGTGTGATAAATCCGTGACAGTGAACGTAATCTGCTGCAATTGACAAAAAGATGACGCTTCCTTGCATCTTTCGTTTGGTGGACCAGCCGAGACTGATTTTGCTGCGCGTTCCCGGGTTTGATATCCTGAGTTTTCAAGTACTTCAACGTGTTCTACGAGGAGAAAGGTTGGTGCATCGTTCACAGGACACACAAGAACCTCCAGCTCATGTAAATTTGATTGACCTGAGCTTTTCTCACTGTCGTCATAATCTGACAACGTCACTTGCAGGCGAGCATATCCAAAGGCTTCCGGACTGAGCGTAAAGGACAAGCGGCCACTGGACGAGTTGATTGCCGGGTAGAATCCGGGTACGAACAGGGAGCGCTCCTCGCTTGTCATCTCGATATTGAATGTCAACATTTGTCCATCATTTTGCTCTCCTTGACCTGCACTTACAAAACTAACTACTTCTCTCCCAATAACGCCAGAATCTTCGTACAATGTGAGACTTTGAACTATTTGGAATTCTGGAATATCATTGACTTGGATTACGGTCAAGAGGAACTCATGGGTCACTTCTAAACCGCCAGAATCCCGCAGTGTGACGTTGAACAAAGTCGATCCATGTGCATCCTGCTGTGTTTGGAACCTCAGTGTGCCGTCAAAACTGATTTTGGGCATGCCCTCGCTGCCAAAGAGGTAGCTTGCCATCTGCAAATCTAGTGGCAAAACTCTAAAATGGCCAGTTTGGCTTTCGCAGCCTGAAACGGCAGGAATAATTCTGCAGTCTCCTGCAGAAGCATTGCAGATGATAGGATCACATTCGTCCTCGCCATTCTCCCATGGCCCCAGCGAAATCGCTGTTGCAAAATTCTGAATCGTATGGTTATAGGCCTCAACCTGGGATTTGCAACTTTCGTTCGTCAAAGCACCATTGATTCCGCCATCCATTGCTATATCTACGAAGCAGGAAGAATCTTCATACACCTGCAGATTTCCTGTGGAGAGACGAAATGATGGCGCATCGTTCACTGGAAGTACTTTGATGTACAACTGTTGCTCGCTTGAATTTATACCGCCAAATTCAGCCCCACCATCATCCACTATTGCAATCGTGTACCTTGCTTCTCCAAAACGGCCTTCTATGGTCTGAAAAACAAGGGTTGCATTTCCAGCACCACAGCCGAACTCCCCTCCGACGCAGGATACAGTCAGAAACCCAAGACCAACCGCACCATATGTTTGTGTAACCACGAAACTGAGAAGTTGATCGCGTTCTTCTTTCCAACCGCCTTGCCAGAGGTCCATTAGAGCATGTGCATGGTAGACGTGGACATGCCCGGTTTCGAGGAACTCCAGAGGAGCAGTTGGAACATGGAACACTGGGCGAGAGTTGACCGGAATTACTTCAAGCTGAAACATGACGGGGTCGGAGAGATTCATTCCCGCATTTGTAGTGCCGCCATCATCAGCTAAGGTGATGGTGAAGTTGACCGTTCCATGTCTGAATTTCGCCAGCAACACCGATAATGTTCCATCCAAGCTCATGTTGACAAAATATCCAGTCTCGAACAGTTGACCATTTGCCTGATCGGCATACAATTCGCTCAAATCAGTGCTAGCATTGAAGCTTACTATCCCTTCGGTAGGAATCTGCGCACTTGCAGGCACCACAGAGAACGTGACAGCCTGTTCTGCTTCATTTCCTGGCCCACTGCCGATGCTTCGGCTGAAGTTGTAGAAGTATCGAATGACCGGCTGGAGCTCAAACTCTTCCAGCAGTTGGATGTGATGCGATTGGAGTATAAACGCGGGCTTGTCATTGACGGGCAAGATCTCAATGGTGAATTGGCTTACACTTGAACGCATAGAATCCAACACGTCCGGACAATATTCAGAACATAATCCACTTGCCCCATCACGACCGTTGTCAACTAGAGATACATTGAATGTCGTGTCACCGTAGGCATTTGGTAGGGTTTGAAATTGAAGTGATCCTTCAGGCGATATGAAAACAGATCGATTAACGAACACTTCGCTGTCAACTCCGCTTAGCTTGACTTGAAACGAGTGCATCTGGAGCAAATCTTCAAAGAAATTACCTCTAGAAATGCTCACAGCAAAGTTACTAACATTGTTCACACCTGAGTCTTCCGTGGTAATCACACGCAGGACTGGAAGATAGAACAATGGCGGTTGGTTCAAAGGACTCACTGTTAACTCAAACGTCTGCGTCTCCGAGGTGGCCACCCCTCCCCGATCCGTCCCTCCGTCGTCCTTCAGGGTGACATTCAATGTCACGTTGCCGTATCCCTCCGGTATCAGCTCGAACGTCATGGTGCCGTTGGCGCTCAGCGCTGGGTCGACAGCAAA
>Ga0315899_10005279_pt1 | contig 13954 bp, 8 predicted proteins | sample LakEriMetagenome_2_FD_203518 | JGI IMG/M metagenome (GOLD analysis project Ga0315899, IMG submission 203518) | Freshwater fungal communities from buoy surface, Lake Erie, Ohio, United States - Buoy 4 MA112 | ecosystem: Environmental > Aquatic > Freshwater > Lake | place: USA: Lake Erie, Ohio...
TGGAATCTTGAGAACAAAAACAATTGGCATTGACCTGAAAATTCTTGTCTGTCAGGTTTTGAAGGTTGTAATCGGTATTGTAGCAAATCGTGTTATTTTCGATAAGCGTGGAGTTCGGGCTGTAGGCCAATACCGCGACACCTACACCATTGTTGGTAATGATATTGTTGATGAGTGTACTCGCATCGCCAAGACGCACTGCAAGTGTGTTGCTATCAAAAGTTGTGTTGCTGATATTCGCACCCCCGGTGTTGTCAATGGCCACCCCGTTGCCTTCGAAATAACAATTTTGAATGGTATGGCCATAAGCTTCGGCCAAACCAAAATCGTTGTCAATGAATTGGCAATTGGTGATGATACCCGGAGACCCTACAATATTGTTTCCGTTACCTTCAAACAAACAATTATTCACATTGATGTTATTTGACCAAGTAAAAGAGCAAAAGTTGTTGATGAATTGACAGTTCTCGGCAGTGAGTGAGCCATATAAAATTTGAGCTGCCTGCCCAACGCCGTTGTTTTCAAACAAACAGCTATTGTAGACAAGGTCGGCATTGAGTTGAATACCGTAATTGTTATTCTTGAATTGGCAGTTCGTCCAGTTGTAGGAGACACCAGGTTGCGAAATGTCGTTGGCAATCCCATAAAAACTGTCGTGTAAACGAAAACGGTCCATTTGAATATTTCCACCCTGAGATCCTTTGATGTTGATACCGTACCATGTTTGTTGCCCCAAAATACTCGCATCCGTTGTTTTGAAGACAATAGGGGCAGTATCTGTTCCAACCGCAATGAGCGTACCTCTAATTTCTAAATAACGCAGATTTCCTGTATTGAATGAATAATCTGGGGTCACCAGTACCTCTACGCCTGGCTCGATAGTAAGGGTAACTCCCGGAAAAACAACCATAGAACCCGTCATCAAATATGGGCTACCAACCGCCGTCCAAGTTGTGTTTTGATAGATTCCGCCGGAAACAGTTGTTTGGGCGAAATTAGTCAGACAAATTGAAACAATTAAAAGAGAAGAGAGAAAGCGAAACATAGGATGAATTTTTTGGATTGAACAAGTCATTCAAGATTATGTTCGGACCATCTTCAATCTACGCAGAAAAGGGTGTCATACCAAGGAGTATAACCTGCCCATATACCTAGACAGCCCGGGATATTTGACGGTATATTGATTGGGGTGGCATAAGGATTTGCATTTGCATCTAATTGTGCATCCATGCGGTCATAATAGAGATAAACAGCAGGATCCATTTTAGATAACTTCACCACAACGCTGTCTCCGAATCTAAAATAGCGTCGGTATTCCTTTAAGTGAGTACTGTCTTTTCTCTTCAAAGGATTTTGAACATAAAATTCAATTGTTTGGCCATTGAAATATTCGTCGGAAAAAATACCGCGGCGCGCACGCCTGAAAATGGCATCGAGATCAGTCCCATTTTGTTGCTTATCGATTCTGCGAACTTCCCATCGGTAGGCATCTTTGCTTGAAGAAGGGTCCGTTAAGCGGGCCCAACTGTAGCCGTATTCAATGCTATCTGCCTCTCTTTTCCAGTAGAGTGAATCGAGCGCTGTATGAGCGGGAAGAAATGTTTGCCCTTTGTATGCTTTGCCATCAAATTGAATATTGAGTTCATAGGTGTGGCCCTCATCACCAATGAGGGTGGTGGAGGTATAGACCTGAATGGGTAGCAATTGCACTTCTTCTAATTCGATTCGGAGCATTTCTGCAAGTCTTTTTTGACTCGAGAGCATCAGTTGATTGATGCCAACAGGTTCTAGATAAAAGGTATCATTCGCGCAAACGACAAAAACAGTAGCGTCTGTAATCACACTTTGGAGGTAATTCAGTAAGCTGACCGTATCTGATGTTGGATTTGAGGTCGTTAGAAAAACAAGAGGATTGGATCCGGCTTCGATGTTTCCGTCGACAACCAAACGAGGAGCGTATTCAGGTATTTGAATATCGATTTCTTTGGTGCAAGAGGCCAACCCAAGGAGTAAAACAAGAGCGATATATGCATGTTTTTTCATTGAATTTTTCTTTGCCAAAAACTGAACTTATTTGCGGATACTTCGATGACGCCAAGCCTTACACCTGCCCAGCCAACCTGATGAATCCAAACGTCTTTTCCTTCAACATTCGTAACTTTCGTCGGTTCATCCATAAAAGTATGTGTGTGCCCGCCAAGAATGAGGTCGATCCCTGGCACTTTTTGAGCCAAAAGCACGTCACTTGGTTTTTGCCCATCTTGATACTGATAACCTAAATGAGATAAGCAAACAATAAAATCGCAATGGGCCTCATTCAATGATTGGATCACTTTTTTTGCGCTCTCATACGGATCTTTCATCACAATACCCTGAAAATTACTTTGGGGTACTAGACCATTTAAATCAACACCCAGACCGAAAACGCCCACTTTATAGGGCCCTTTTTCAAGTATTTGATACGGCTGAACGACTGCTGACATCGGCGTTTGGCCAAAATCGTAATTGGCATTGACGAATTTGAATTGGGCATATTGTTGAGCCTGCATAAAGCCTTCAATACCAATATCAAAGTCGTGGTTGCCGAGTGTAGCTACATCATAGGCCAGCTTACTCATGAGCTTCATTTCTAAAACGCCATGAAAACGATTGAAATAAGGTGTCCCTTGAAAGAAGTCGCCTGAGTCGAATAACAAGACATGTTTGTTTTCACTGCGGTATTTTGCAATAAGGGCTGCTCTTGCTGCAATGCCACCTTGATTGGGAAACTTGCTATGGTTAGCAGGTAGTGGATCAATGTGAGAGTGCGTATCATTGGTATGCAAAATGAGCAGTTTTTCATTTTGCTTGTTATTTTGAGCTCCGCGCAGCCATTGCGGTACTAAAAATACCGCAGGTAATAGCCCCAATTTTTGAACTAAGCTTCTGCGCGTCAGTTTCATGGAATGCAACGTATGAATGAATCGAGTACCAGCTCACCTTGGTTCTTTGCTTGAGCGATCAAGACATCTCGGAGTAAGATGTTGGTTTCTTGTTTCTCTAGGCCGAGAAAAAAACGCATTTGATCACCACCATTCGCTAAAAAGTCAGATGTCAGTACCCAAATGTATTGGTGTGATGGCAAGAGATTGGGGATTTCAAGTTGCCCCTGGCGATAGACACAATTAGCAATGGGTTCTCCGCCAGATGTTTGGAGATAGCGTGCAATATCTGCAATCCGATCGACGGGTAAATGGACCCAAGTGATAGTGTTATCGAAGGGCATCAATTGGTAAAAATCGCGTAGGGTGAGCTTGCCGATACCAAAAGAACTCCGAAGCCCACCAGTATTGAGCAAACAAATAACGGGCTCATTAAAGCGTTTATTGGCCGTTAGGTTACTCAAAACAGCATCGGCACACCAGTTCATAAGGTTTGAGCCCGGTCTTTTGGCAAACAATGCCGTGCTTGTGGTAGCAATGATGGCATCAAATTCTTGATGAAGGGTATCTTGAAAAGGCTTCAGAAAATCCTTGATTTGGTAATGATCTGTGCCAGGCTCTTTGGTATTGTTCACTTCTTGTACAGTGAGTTCATTGAACTCAAAAGTTGGCTTCAAATGAGCGGAGCAAGCCATTAGGCTTGCTCCGACAATGATATACAAGAAATGTGTTGTCATTATTCGATGACAAACTCGCGTTGAACTTGACCGTATTGCGTTTCAACGTTGATGAAATACACACCCGCCTTGAAACCTTGAATCGGCAAGGCCAATACTGGAAGACTCAAGTTTTGCGCAGAAGCTACTTGACGGCCTTGAATGTCGCTTATTTGGTAAGCAAGGATGTCAAGTCCGTTCACTTGGGCATACAAAGTTTGAGACGCAGGTACCGGGAATACCGAGAAGTTTTGGTCTAGTTTTTCCGAAAGGCCCATGTCGCATACCAAGTAGCTCATGTTGGAGAAATTGATATGGCACGCAAAATAAGCCGAGTCTATGAAGGGATTGCGGTTGCCTTGCAATACAGCCACATATTCGTGGCGCGCAATTTCGTAGTTATCAGGAGCATCTGCGAAGTGCCATGTTTTCAAAGATTCTTGACTTTGGTTGGCAGGAAGTTCCCAGGTATTTCCAGACTGACCATTGTAGCAAGTAGCCATGTAGAAAATAGAACGAGCAGCATTTCCTTTTTGCTCCGCACGCGGTTCGTATACAAGTTGGTTACCGCTGTATCCGACGCTTCCTTCCAAGTATGTAAACACCACGTTGCCGTCGATGTCCATTAATGGCAAATTGCTTCGTGGGGTATTGGCTTGTTGAAGGTTGGTAGGCCAAAGGTTGTGTTGGTCGTTGTACTCTGGTTTTTCAGGGTTGTCACAAGGGAAGGTTGGCATCCAAGAATGAGAGTAGGTGTGTTCGCGAGAATACCCAAGTGCAGACCAAGTGAAAGGATCATTGAACACTTTGCGCTCGCCTGAATACACACATTCTACATAAGACTGACCATTTGTAGTGTCGCGTACCTCGTATTGGTTCATCATGGTGGTCAGGTAATTGTAATAGCTGATAGAAGTATGAGGATTGATTAAGGCGCTCAAATTTGCAAGAAAAGATGAAGCACCTGAATTGATGCCGTTGTAGTAGTTACCAATCTGACTTCCCGTGCTTGTTACTGAACCTGTCGCCGGGTTCATGGTACGGTAGTTTTCATATCCAGCCGGGCCATTGAAAGCATAAACGGCAAAATGATAGTTGGTGTTGGCTTCTATGTGGCGCGGCGTAAATGAGTTACCTGCTCCAATGTAAGCCACCTTGGCATTGCCAACAACATCACCTCTTTTGTAGCTTGCTCCGTCGATAGGTAAGCCTGCAACAGCACCACCTTGTCGCCATAGAACGATGTATTTTTCGGCTGTAACAGCGGGATATTCACCGGCGAGGGTGTAAGGTTTAATCAACGGAAAGGTGAGGCCGCTTGGGTTTGAGGATGGTTCTGTAGCGAGGTTGTTGGTACCAATACCATATAAGTTGATGATGTAAGGGTTTTCATCCGAATCGTCGTTTGCGATGGCAATTGTTGCAAGGCGCGAGCCAGTACCGCCTGGTGCAAAATTGAGCGTTACGTTCTGGCTACTGGTTGCCCCAACAACTACATTGGCATTACAGTTGTAGTCAGCGGCATTTGCACCGCTAAAAGATGCCCCGGAAACGGTTAGGTTCTGTACACCGTAGTTTTCAATCGTGATGGTGGTGGCAGTTGTTGTACCAACGACGTAGGTGTCGCCTGAAAGTACGCTGTTGCCATTGATCTTGACATTGATTTCTCTTGCGGGCGCTACATAAGGGAAAATATCTTGTGTGCTGCGCGGGATCAATTGGTAATTGGCGTTGAATTGTCCGAGAAGTCCAATAATGGTGATGGGGCCTGTCGGGATTGCCGAACCATCGATGTTCGTTGATCCGTTGATGCGGACATCAAAAGTATTGGAACCATCGAAAACTTGTACGGTGCTATTACCTGTTGCAAAGTTGCCTGTTTGAACAAAATTGACGTTGTCTAAGCGAACCAATTGCCCTTCTAGGCTTTCCCCAGCACTCGTAATCGGGATGATGAGCGGAGTAGGTTGAATAACGGCTTGACCATGATTGGTAAAGGTGTTGGTCGGGGAGAGCTCAAGCAAACCACTGAATTCAAAGAGCACACCAGTTGCCGTGATGGAATCCCCTTTTTGAACGGTATTGAGGTTACTGCCATAACAAGCGATACCTGCAGTACCATCTTGAAGGTAACGAATTGGGCCGAGTTCGCTGCCGTTAGTGACAACACCCGAAACGGTAACAGTTTGGCCGATACCAAGATTGCGCACTTGCTCAATTGTTTGGGCAAAACTTTGTTGGCCTAAAGCCAAAAGGGCAAGATTGAATAATAGTTTTTTCATAGTTAGAATTGTATTGCGAGGTTGATATTGAAGCGCAAACCTTGGCCGAACATTACGGTTGCGGACCGCGCATCGAATTGATCATAGATGCCATTTGCATTGTTAGTGGCATCCGAGATAAATGAGGTATTCAACAAGTTGGTAATGGCGGCCCCTGCGCTGAATTGCTTGTAGCGGTAACCGGCAAATAAATTGATCAAGGAATAAGAAGGTATTTTCCAGGAGTCGCGGCCTCCGTTGATTCCTTGTAAAGAAAATGGATCAAAGTTGGCATAATAGCGGTCGAAGTATTGACCTTGGATTTTGATGTAAGCATTTTTAATGGGTTCGTAGCGCAAAGATGCAGCAAGTGCTGTTTGAGCGGCATCACCAACGTGAACACCCTTGGCGTCAAAAGTGAATTCGAGAGAGTCGTATTGTGGTATGAACACCGTCTTACTTGAATTCCAAATCCAGTTTCCGATCGAGAACATGAATTCAAAAGACAGTTTTGGTGTGATTTCCCATGCGACGTCGATTTCCTGGCCCATGTGGATGGCATCCATGCCGTTGATATTGACGCGAATGAATTCAGTGGGGTCATTGGGGTCAGGAACAGCTACGCCGTAAGGGAACGGCTTGTTTTTCCAGTTGGTAAAGTAGGCATTGTAGTTGACGCCAAAATGTTTGTTGGAGTAGTGGTAGCCCCCTTCTGCGGCATAGATAATTTCATTGACGATTTCACCGAAGAAAGAATTGGTGTTGTTGTCGATGACGTTAGAAAACTGAGGGGTGCGGTTGAGATAGCCTAAATTGCAATAGATGTCATTGAAGTTGTTGAGCTTGTAGCTCAAGCCACCTTTGATAGTGACACCAGGGATGTATTTCCAGGCGGTGGAATAATATTCGAGACCCGCAGAACTGGCGTTGTATGTTTGACCGTTGTAAGTAATGGTATCCAGTGCACCAATACGCAAGATGGTGTCACCAAGATCGAGTACTTTGCGCTGAAAATAATCTATGCCTTTATAGCCATTGAGAATTCCCGACACATTGGCAAACCAATTGATGCGTTCACCACTGTGTTCAATTTGACCAAAAAGGCCAGCGTAAGTAACAACGCCATCTCGATCTGCATTGAACGTGTTTTTGGCAATTTTGTCACCGACACGCTGCATAGGGTCAGGGTCGTTGAAATCTGCAGTGCTCACAAAGTAATCGCCGCCAAGTAAGTTGGTAATGACTTGGTAGTGTCGGCCTTCGTAATAACGGTAATCTAGACCGCCAGAAATCGCGGTTTTCTTGGAATATTGGTAGTTGAACTGCCCAAGGTAACCTAACCAGAAGTGGTTGTTCATGCTGGCGAGCAAAATTTGACTCGCTTTGATTTCTGTTGGGGAGTACAGCGGATCGATGTTGGGCGTTCCAAAGAGCGAGTTTACTTGATTTTCGGTGATCATTTGATCCCAGTCAATATTGGAATTGCTATCGCGTAAAATGGCAGAGGAGTTAAAAATACTGGTGCCTCCGCCTCGTCCGATGGAGAGGTACGCCAAATTCGAGATGTCTAGTTTGTCATTGACAGACCAAAAGTCTTTGAGTGTGATTTGGGGCTTGTTGTAAAAATTGCGACGTTCGTTGAGTATTTCTCGTTCTCCTATTTCGTTGGTGACATAGCCCCAATGCTGGTTGTAGCGAATACCCATGTCGTTGAGCAGAAGCGTTGAGTCATAGGGTGCACCAAGCGTTTGTGAGCGGTTTGCATCCCAGTATTGGATGCTTTGATTGAAAGAACGCTGACCGTGTTGTTGGGGTGCGGCAAATGCAGAAAGGGTAATGAGGTGTTTGTCTAGTCTTTTTGAAATTTTGGTGTAGCCAAAAAAACCTTGAGTCGGCGTGCCATCTACCCATCCTTGTCCTTGTTTGTAAGAAGCGGAGAAGGTGAGGCCCCAGCCAGATTTGGTCATGCCAGTATTGTAGGAAAGTGAGCTGCGTAGAAAGTTGCCAGTTGCATATTCTTGCTTGAAACTCCCCCCTTTTTTGGTTCCGACGCCTTGTGTGATGATGTTGATGGTACCGCCGATAGATGGCATCGCGATTTTAGTAGCGCCAAGACCGCGCTGCACTTGCATTTGTGAGGTTATGGCATCGAGCCCAAACCAGTTGGACCAATAAACAGCACCGTTTTCCATATCGTTGACCGGAACGCCGTCGATCATGACGCCCACGTTGCGTTGGTCAAAGCCCCGCACATTGATACGCGCATCGCCGTCGCCACCTCCTTGGTTGGTGGCATAGACTCCTGCAGTACCGTTGAGGAGCATGGGTAGATCGCGGGAGGCGAGTTCTTCGGTAATTTTTTTGGTATCGATTTTAGTAACGGCCACCGGAACATTTTGCCCTTTGACTAAGTTCCCAATCACGCGAATCTCGCGAACTTCTTGGGTTGCTCGGATGGTGAAATTTTGAACGACGCTCGGTTGGTTCAATTGAACGTCGAACTTAAGGGTATCGGTCAGGGGTAGGGTGAAAACGACTTGGTATTGGCCAAATGGAAGGTTGATGAATTGGTAATAGCCTTGGTCGTTGGTGGCTGCACGGGCAAGCACATTCTGATTTGAAAAAAGCGTGATTTTGGCACCGGCAACTGGAACGTCGCCAGGTGACATAGTTGCAACACCGCTGATTCGATTGTTTTGTTGTCCGAACAAGAGTGTCGGAAGCGCTGCAAGCAGCACGAAGAAAAAGAAACGCATCTTAGCGAATGATGACTTTGTGCAGACTTTGTTCGCCAGATGTAGTGGTAAGGCGCAAGAAATAAACACCGTTGTAGTTACCTAGATCGATTTCTACGATTTGCTGAGCACTAGAGATGTTGAGTTCTTTGATTTGCTGGCCAAGTGCGGAAATAACTTGGATCTTGCGGATGTCGTTTTGCGTTTTCACAAAAACAAGACCGTTGCTTGGGTTAGGATATACACTTGGGCTCGCTTTTGGAGCGGTGTTCAGGCCAATTGAGTTGCAATCGCATTCGTGCGAACCTAATGAAGACCAGTTTCCATCAAGGATGGGGTTGCCACTGGTTCCAAAAAGCGTATCCCCATTTGCGTCGAGGCGCACAATGACCGGTGGAATGCTGTCCCACTCGAGAAGTGGATCAAAAAACGAAGGGTTTGAAGTTTGCCCTTTGAGAACGGTTGCTTTGCGAAGTAGGCTGTGGTCTTTGGTGAGCAATACACCCAAACCAGTGCTGTAAGGGAATTGTGTAGACCAAGCGCCGTCGTTGCCGGAAGAAGTGCCCGTCTCGTTGGCTGGGTTTTCGCCAATTTTACCAAAAACATCGACGATGGCAAAACCAGTAACGTTTGTTGCGTTCACGACAGCTGTCGCACTTGCAGGAAGCGTGCCTTTGGCAAGCAAAATGGCATCGTTGCCATTCCAATACCATGCATTAGAAACGTTGTAGTCAGGGCAGAAGAAGCCATCGGCTCTGGCTTGAAGAGAATCCCAAACTGGGGCTTCTTGACCTGTTCCGTTTGGATCTAGTTTTTGGATGACACCAACAAAAACGCCTTTTGCCGGAACAATTCCTGATAGTTGGACCGAATTGGCTACTGTTGCGGTTGTAGCGCCATTGGAATATCGGCTCACAAAATATCCAGATAAGTCAATAGGATTGTTGGTAGGGTTGTAAATTTCTAGTGCTTTGTTGTTAGACCAACCTTCCACGTATTCAGAAATGAAAAGTTCGCTGCAGGTATTTTGCGCGTTGGCACCTAGAAAAAATAAAAACGAAAAAAGAAGTAGTGTTTGCTTCATGATGTTAAGTTTAAATCAACTGACAATCAGCTTGGTATTAATGAGTTCTTTTTTATGGTTTCGGCACGAAGTTGGCTTCAAGGAGGTCATAAAAAAGCTGATACAAATTTATGGATTTTCCTTTTGTTTTCACAATTAATTGCCAAAAAGTAAGATGATTTATTTGTTAACTGCAGATGATGCTCATTTTACTCTCAAAATCTGTGTAATTTTAAATTTCCATAGTTAGCCATCAAATTATACGCAATGAAGCTTTTCTTTTATTCAATCATTTTCATTTTACTTCATATTTCAATTGCTGCACAAAACCTAAGCATTGAGCGCATCTGGAAGAATTACGAATTTTCAGCAAAAGGTGTAAGTGCTTATCAAATGATGAACGACGGCGAACAGTATGTGTTCATTTCAGAAGAAGGAGGTATACTGATGAACCCTATTTCAGCTCAAGGAAATGAACAACAAAAAGTACTCGTACCCAAGGAAAATTTGGTATGGAATGGCAACCCCATTTCTATAGCAGGGTTTGAACTGAATGCCGCCGAAGATAAAATATTACTCTGGACCGCCCCAAAAGCAATTTATCGCCGCAGTTTTGAAGCGTTTTACTATCTGTTCGATCTAAAATCGAAGCAACTAGAGGCCCTCGACGCCGATCATGCACCTCAGACCTTAGCGGAATATAGTCCGGATGGCAAAAAGGTGTCGTTTATTCACGGCAATGATCTTTTTATCAAAGATTTATCTTCTGGTAAGGTGCAAAAGATAACCGCAGATGGCAAACGCAATAAAATAATTAATGGTACAACCGACTGGGTCTATGAAGAAGAATTCGCCATCACAAAAGCCTATGGTTGGTCACCAGACAGCCGCTACTTGGCCTTTTTGAAATTCGACGAACGCGAAGTTCCAGAATTTCAAATGGCCCTTTACGGAGACTTGTATCCTGAACAATACAAGTATAAATATCCAAAGGCAGGAGAGGTCAATAGCAAAGTTTCTTTGCATGTTGTCGATTTACAAACGGCAAAGATTGTCCCGATCAAACTAGACACTTATGAATACATTCCTCGATTGAATTGGTCAGCGCAAAGCAATCAGCTGATTGTACAAACCATGAATCGCCATCAAAATGAACTCAATTATTGGTTGGTCAGTTGTGAAGGCAAAAAGATTGCCGCTCAAAAATTTTACACGGAGACCTCCACTACATACGTTGAAGTGGACAACAATTTGGTGCTGCTTGCCAACGGTAAGGGCCTCATTCGCACCAGTGAACAAAGCGGGTTCAACCATCTTTACATGTTGAATTTTGATGGTTCTACAAAAGCAATTACTAAGGGTGAGTGGGATGTCATCGAATTTTTAGGAATGGACGAGCAAAAACAAATGCTTTACTTTTCAAGTGCTGAGCCCGGCGCTATTTATAAGTCCATTCACTCTATTCAACTCGATGGAACAGATCAACAAATGATTTCGAATGCTTATGGCTATCACAATGCCTCGTTTTTGAAAGGAATGAAGTACTACATTCATACGTATTCAAATGCCAATACACCACCTGTCATTTCTTTGAGGAAAGCCAATGGAGAACTCGTTCGCACCTTAGAAGATAACGCGGCGCTTGCCGATAAAATGAAAAATGAGCAGTTGAGCAGAAAAACATTTTTGACCATCACGACCCCTGAAATCGACTTGAATGCATCATTGATTTTACCTGTTAATTACAACCCGGCTAAAAAGTATCCTGTTTTTGTCAACGTTTATGGCGGCCCAGGCCACAATGAAGTATTAGATAGCTGGGATGGCAACGATTATTTCTTTCACCAGCTTTTGGCGCAAGAAGGTTACATTGTTTTAAGCATTGATCCGCGCGGCACACAATACAGAGGTGCCGATTTTAAAAAGTCCACTTATTTGCAACTGGGTAAACTGGAAATTCAGGATGTAATTGCCGCAACGAAGGAATTTGCAAAGCGTCCGGATGTAGATGCCTCACGCTTGGGTATTATGGGTTGGAGTTACGGTGGCTTTATGTCATCACTTGCCATGACAAAGGGTCAAGGGTTATTTAAAGTGGGCATAGCGGTAGCCCCGGTTACCAACTGGCGTTTTTACGACAATATATATACCGAGCGTTTTATGCGCACACCTCAGGAAAATGCCAAAGGTTACGACGACAACTCGCCTATCAATTTTGCCAAAGATTTACAGGGCAAGTACTTTTTAATCCATGGCGCTGCCGACGACAACGTCCACTATCAAAATAGCATGGAGATGATCAGTGCATTGGTCAAGGCTAACAAACAATTTAACCTCTTTATCTATCCGAATAAAAACCATGGCATTTATGGTGGCAATACCCGAAATCATTTATTCAATATGATTCACAACTACATTACAGAAGAACTCTAAACTTTCACCGTTATTAATTGTTTTTATGAATGAGGATATACATCATTTCCACTTTCTTTTGTAATTTAGGCACACATTTATCAAACGACATATTCCCATCACATGAGTGAAACAGCCAAAATCGAACTAGACGGTAAAGTATATGAACTTCCCGTCGTAGTCGGAACCGAAAACGAAAAAGCAATTGACATCTCCAAATTGCGCGATCTAACAGGTTATGTAACCTTAGATACCGGTTATAAAAACACAGGCGCCACTAAAAGCGCCATTACTTTTCTAGATGGCGAAGAAGGCATCTTGCATTACAGAGGTTATTCTATCGAGCAGCTTGCTGAAAAAGCAACTTTTCTAGAAGTAGCTTATTTGCTCATTTACGGAAATCTACCAACCCAAACAGAACTCGATTCTTTCCGTGACAGCATCTGCATGCATACGCTTGTTCACGAAGACATGAAGCAGTTTTTTGAAGCTTACCCTTCAAAAGCGCACCCAATGGGCGTGCTTTCTTCAATGGTAGCCTCATTGGCTACTTTTTATCCGGAGTCTCTCGACCCCAACCGAAGCCCTGAGGCCAAGAATTTAACTATTCATCGCTTGTTGGCTAAGTTGCCAACCCTCGCCGCTTGGTCTTATAAAAACCTCATTCGTCATCCGTTCATGTACCCGCGCAACGAATACGACTACTGCAAGAACTTTTTGTACATGATGTTCTCGATGCCAACCCAAGACTATCACGTAGACCCGGTTGTCATTGATGCGCTCAACAAACTCCTGATTCTACACGCAGACCACGAGCAAAACTGCTCTACTTCAACGGTTCGCATCGTAGGGTCATCTCAAGCCAACCTTTATTCAACTGTTTCGGCTGGTATTTCCGCACTTTGGGGTCCGCTGCATGGCGGTGCCAACCAAGAAGTCATCGAAATGCTCGAGCGCATTCATGCAGATGGCGGAAACGTAGACAAATGGGTTGCCAAGGCCAAAGACAAAGAAGATCCATTCCGCCTCATGGGCTTTGGACACCGCGTTTATAAAAACTTTGATCCACGTGCCAAAATCATCAAAAAAGCATGTGACGACGTCCTAGAAAAATTAGGTGTCAACGACCCACTGCTCGATATCGCTAAAAAATTAGAAAAAGTAGCCCTAGAAGACGAATACTTTAAAGCGCGCAATTTGTATCCAAACGTAGATTTCTACTCTGGTATCATCTACAAAGCGCTCGGAATTCCAACCGAGATGTTTACGGTTATGTTTGCACTCGGCCGCCTACCAGGCTGGATTGCACAATGGAAAGAAATGACCGAAAACAAAGAACCAATCGGTCGTCCGCGTCAGATCTATACTGGTTATACCAACCGCAATTATGTGCCAATAGAGCAACGCTAGTTGCTTGGTTAGCATACTACATCATTAAAAAAGGCGCTCAATTGAGCGCCTTTTTTCCTTCAAATAAGTCGTATTGCCTAAACTCACATTCGATGTCTCCGTTGAACACCCGGTGTTTTTTGGAGGCCTTGAGCCCAATTGCATGAAATCCTTCTAAGCTTCCACTGATCACACAAGCTTTGCTTCCGGCCATTTGGTGCTTGAGCCATGTTCCCAAATTACCGTACAGTTCTTCGACATCCGTTGAAAGCCGTTCGTCATAAGGTGGATTGGTCAGGATAAATACAGGTGGTTCAATTTTTAATTGCTCGAAAGGAGCAGAATGGACCTCGACAAACCTCCCAAAGGAGAAAGTACGTAAGTTGCGGCGCGCTTTTAAGACCATTTCATCTGAAATATCCCCGCCGATTATGCGGCAAGGCAAGGCCCTTACAAT
>Ga0315899_10005281_pt1 | contig 13949 bp, 8 predicted proteins | sample LakEriMetagenome_2_FD_203518 | JGI IMG/M metagenome (GOLD analysis project Ga0315899, IMG submission 203518) | Freshwater fungal communities from buoy surface, Lake Erie, Ohio, United States - Buoy 4 MA112 | ecosystem: Environmental > Aquatic > Freshwater > Lake | place: USA: Lake Erie, Ohio...
CTACTTTTAAATGTTTTAAGGCGAGATCCCATCCTTTAAATTGCATGTTATAACCAACCATGAATGGAATAAAGGGCAAATCGAGTCGATTGTTTCCGTCAAAAATTTTTCCATCCGGCAACGAGATCCTGTAATTAATTAAACACACCTCACCATCCGTTAATGTGGGGTTTTTTTTGAAGGATTCAAAGAACCATTTCACCGTCACACCATCCTCAAATATCTTAGTTTTGGTGATATTGCCTTTATCAAAATCTTTCAAGGAATTATCCGTAGGGATATTCGTTTTTGGTTTTTTTGGTGTAAGGGTAGTATTTGGTTTTTTATCGCTGGTGCGAAGTGGCTTCCGTTGGTTTGAACTGCACGAAACAGCTAAATAAACACTAAGGATTAAGATTAAGACTTTATTCATTGTAATTCAACTAATTCAACATCAACCAATAAGATCGCCAAGGGCGGTATTTGTTCCAAATCTCCAACGAGTCCATGCGCTAAGTGATTCGGTAAAATCAATTTGGCGCACTCCCCTTCCCGCATCAACTTAAGTGCTTCATTCAAACCGGATTCTTTATCATTTTTATCTATCGGAATCTCATCATATACGTCATCACCTGTTGTGTAACACGGGGTACCATCCAATAGAGAAATCTTAAGAATTACGGAGGCCGTTTTTCCTATTTTTCCTAGTTCTCCTTTTGGATTTTCTTTTATGATTGCATACCTCAAGCCTGTTGACGTGGTTTGAACCTTCAACTCTTTGTGGTGATCTAAATAAAGGCCTATTGTAATCTGTTCCCGTTCATTAATTTCTTTATGGTAAGAAACGGAATGATCTTTGGACCAATCTGCTGGATTTTTAGCGGTTTGTTTTTTAGCTTGATTACAAGCTACCAGCGTAAGAACACAAAAAAAGGCAATCAGTTTCATGTGAGTTTGAATTGTGCTTCCATTAAACTTAAAAGCCTCGAAAGGGTTACTTCCATCGAATCAAAACTAATTCCTCCGGCGGCATATTTGTGTCCTCCCCCATTAAAATGCTGCTTCGCGAGTTCATTCACAAAAACCCCATCTTTTGAACGAAAAGACATTTTGATGCCGTCAGATTTTTCTTGAATTAAAACACCAACTTTTATGCCTTCTAATGAAAGAATTACATTCACTAAGCCCTCGGTGTCTCCCGTCTTATAATTAAACCGTGAAAGCTCCTCCTTTGTCAGGGAAATATATCCTGCTGGAATTGGGTTTTTCTCTTTGTTTAACAATACTAATTTCTCACTGATTGCATAACCACGCAACTGTAATTGATCAATTCGATTGTTGTCATATACGTCTTGATGAATTTGCCAATGTGCGATTCCAGTACTTATTAATTCGGCAAGTATGTGATGGGTTTTGGCATTAACCGAAGGAAAACGAAAGGATCCCGTATCTGTCATGATGCCTAGATATAATGCGCGTGCCACATGTTGGTCGATTGCATGCGTTAAATCCATCAACTCTATGCACTCATATATTAACTGACAGGTTGAAGAATTCGTCACATCAGAGATCATCAGATCCGCAAACGCTTCGGGTTCTGGGTGATGGTCTATCATTATCTTGACACCTGAAAACTCTTCAATCAAGAGTTGCATATCACCTACCCTACTTGGCGCGTTAAAGTCCAAACAAATCAGCACAGTAGATTCCTCAATAAGTGTCTTTACTTCATCCGGATGCTCGCTAAAATACAGGCAATCCGTATCAGCCATAAATGGCAAAAGCGTATCTGAGGGTAAATCCGGTAAAACGACGTGTGCTTTACATGATAAATTCAATAGGAACTTATAGAATCCAGCCGCACTTCCAACGGCATCCCCATCAGGAGATTTGTGTGCAAGTACGATAAATCGATTGGGAGAAGCTAAAAGCGCTTTTAACTGATTCAGTTCATTTAACATCCGCTAAAATTACTCCTTTTTCTGCATTTGAGCGTCTTCCTTAGCATCTTGCTCCATGATTTTCGGCGAATCTTTCTTATTTTGAAGGTTATCTAAAAGGTCTTCAATTTGCGACATGGAAAGTGATTTTGCTATGATTTTTTTGTCCTTATCTAGGATAAACACTTTAGGCGTTGAATAGATATCATACGTTGCCTGATAATTCAAAGATTCGAGTGTTGTTGGTTTTCCTTGTTCGCCCGGATAAATAGGAACCAAGGATTCCGGTTTATCTTTCGCTATTTTATAGAGGTTGTCGGTAACCGCTACATTAATAAAATCCAATTTGTTATCTCGTATAAATTTCTTCCACGCCTCGAAATCCTTACCAATTGCTTTACCAACTGAATATACCTCCACATTTCTTGCCTTCATTTTCTCTTTGTAAAGTTTTGCGAGCTTAGGTGTAATGGTCTTACAATGACCACATTCTGGATCCCAAAAATAAAGAATGGTATATTCAGCGTTTAATTCATGCAGATTCACCCACTTTGTATCCGAAGTGTCTTTCAAAATCAATTTGGGTGCAATTTCACCTAAGCAAATTCCCATTTTAACATCGAGGTCTTTGCATAATTCTGCATATTTAGATTCATCAACCCAGAAAGAGGGGTGTTTTCCTTCGGCATTTTTAGAGCAGTAATATCGATCGAGCATGTGGTAATATACTTTATCCATACCCATTTGCTGGCTTTTCCCAAACGTTTGTGTGATCCATCCAACGCAATATTCGAAGGTTCTTGATTTAGGGTTTAAGCGATCACAAAACTGAAATGCATGATAAATAACTGTATCCCAATGTTGTATCATCATTTTGTTGCTGAAAAAATACTCCAATTTGTTATGAAAAATGGGATTGTTCACTAAGCGCTCATCCATCAAATCGACATTATCCCAATAATGCGTTCTGAAATAATTGAATTGAAAGTTTGAATCTGTGATTCTACCTTTTTCATCTTTTGGTGCATCGGGGATTTCTACGTCGATTGACATTTTGACAATTTTAGAAACCAATAAATTAGGATTTGAGGTCATTAAATTCTTTTGATAAGCCAAAACCTCTTTGTTTATTGCATCTATCTTGTCTCCAAGCTCCTTGAATTCTTTATCACTAGATTTATATTGACTACGCTCCTCACCCATTTTTCCAGCGGCGGTTTTCTTTTCGGTAATATAATTTACATAGGGTATAAAAACCTTGTTTTCTTCAGACTTCTTAATAACTAAGTTTTTTGTGTATTCGCTCCCATTTGACCCCGAAGTTTCTAACCAAATTTCTTCGTTGTTATAAATGAATTCGAAATACTGCTGACCTGGTAAGAGCAACCCCAAGATCCCAGCTTTTTGTTTAGCTCCGTTAAATACAACCTCACCATTTTTTAGTTGTGCTGTATCGGCATAATAAAGTCCTTTCCCGAAATACTTAATGAGATGAACGGTAGTGTCTTTTTGACCAGTAACCTTAATTCTAATCTTTTGAGAAAAAGCAACTTGAGCTAATAAAACTAGCGATGCAGTTAGTGTTAAGATTCGTTTCATATTCATAATGCTTGCATTTTATAAGCGTAAAAATCGATTAAAATTTTTTAATAGCTTGGTTCATTAACATTTTTTTAACCTCGCAAAGATACCTACATGATTTTATAGCTTCACGTTGCTTGCGTTCACAAATGTTAACAACTGATATAAGAGGGAATGTTCAGAATACGGATTTAACGAGGTCAAATCCTCGTATTGATTCATCCAAGTCAACTGGCGCTTTGCGTAATTGCGTGAATTTTGCTTGATTTTTTCTATTACGTCTTCTTTCGATGTCTTTCCTTCGAAAAAGAGTTCCCACTCCTTGTAACCGACGGTATTTAAAACCGTCTGATTTTTAAAAGTTCGTAGCGCAGTAACCTCCGCCTCTAGTCCTTCTGCAATCATTTGGTCCACTCGCATATTAATTCTTGCATACAGGTCTGCTCTTTCCCATTGAACATAGAATCGATGGAATGGATAGCAAGGAATGCGTTTTTTTTGTTGATAAAACAAAATTGAATTTCCGGTTCCAATGATAACTTCAAGTGCCCGGATTACTCGCCTTGCATTTTGTATATCAATTACCTCGTATGCCTTAAAATCAAGTTCTTTTAATTTGGATTGAAGAAATCCAATTCCGTGAGTATCTAATTCCGAATTAAGCTTTTCTTGAATTTCCGGAAAAACAGGAATTGAATCTATTCCATAAAGTAAAGCGTCGATAAATTGTGCAGACCCGCCCGTAATTACAGCAGTTCCGTTTTGCAAAATTAATTGATTTAATATCCCTCGTGCTTCGGTTTCAAATTCCGCCACATTCAGCGGATACTCAAGGGTTCGATTATCAATGAAATGGTGTTTAACTTGAGCAAGTTCTTCCACACCTGGTTTGGCAGAACCGATGTTCATTCCTTTGTAAAATTGCCTTGAATCTGCAGAAATGATCTCCGTATTAAAGTGCTTAGCTACTTGAATTGCTAAACTTGTTTTACCAGATGCTGTAGGTCCTTGAATGAGATAAATCATGGTGAACTACTGAACTTTCCAGCTTAAGTAGATTTGATAAACTAAATTAGCATACCGATCTGCCTTGCCATGATAGGCGCCAAAGCGCACAACTTCATCATTGTAATATTTCGCGAGCGACAGATTATTCACCATCAATTGTACATTTCCGTCCCACACCAAGGGATTTAATCCATGTTTTTTAGCTAAGCGTTGCGCATCGTCAATGTGCGCCTTGCCTGCATTATAAGAGGCTAGCGTAAACTTAATTCGTTGTTCGTTACTCGGAATACTAGACCATGAGGCATATGCATTATATAAGAGCTTCATTCCAGCATTTATCTGCTGCTGAGGTGTCGAAGTAATGGAAACGCCGTATTTACGACCTATAATTGGCATAAACTGCATCAATCCAAATGCGCCGCCACCACCTAAGGCACTTGGGTTAAATCTAGATTCCTTGAAAGAAATAGCAGCAAGAAGTTTCCAGTCCCAACCGTATTTTTCTGCAGCTGCTTTAAACAAATTATCGAAGGGAGATAGAACCCCGTTTTTAAATCGAGGTACCAAGTACTTTTTCATGTTGATGGGAAGGCTTACACCAAAATAAAAGTTTTTCAAAAAAGCAATATCTGCACGATACTCAACACTTCTGATGTAGGCGTCCAGTTTATTGAGAAATAAGCTATCGGAAGAATGTACCCTGAATTTTGATTGTACAATCATGCGTTTATCCTTCTCGGTTAAGAGCCTGGTTTTAAAGTTTTCTAGAAATACACTCGGCATGCTATTCACCACTGAATAGGACTCACAAAACACAGCCATTAGTTCATTTGAGTTTACTCCTACATTACGTTGAACAATTGCATAGGATTGTAAGTTCCCGTCAGTAATTATCAACGAATCATGCATTGTTTTAGACAAATAAAGGTTGCCCTCACCTCGTTCAAATTTTTTTACTATTTCCTTGGGACTTGAGCATAGGATAAGTCGATAAGGCAGCCCAACCTCTTCTGAAAATCGATTAAGAAAATCTATGGCATACCCTATGGTATCCTTCTGAGTAACTTTAACGAAGGACGAATCTTTCACCGCCAAAAAAAGAACGGTATCATTTGGTGAAATACGCTTGCCTTGCTTGATGCTTACCTTAGGGTCGTTCCTACAACTAAAAAGGAAACCTAAAACAAAAATGAACATGTAAAAATGATAGTTCATACATGACAAATATCTAATAATGTGGTGAGTAAAAAAAATTTAGGGAATTAAACTTTGAGATTAGAAAAAAATATGTAAAATTTAACCCTTTCAATATTGAACATATGAGCGATCAGAATGAAATTTATTCAAAAGTTGTAAGAGCTGGTAAAAGAACGTATTTCTTTGACATCAAAGCCACTAAAGGCAATGACTTGTATATCACGCTTACAGAAAGCAAAAAATCCTTTGGTGAGGATGGCGCGGACAACTATCAAAAACATAAAATCTTTTTATACAAAGAGGATTTTGAGAAGTTTAAAGAGGGTTTAGATGACGTACTTCTAAAAATAGAAGAGTTAAAAAACAATTAAACTTGTTGATTTAATTTTTCTTTTTATATTTGCACTCCAATTATGGGAGTTTAGCTCAGTTGGTTTAGAGCATCTGCCTTACAAGCAGAGGGTCGGGGGTTCGAATCCCTCAACTCCCACTCTGATAAAAGCATTATCGCAAGATGGTGCTTTTTTCGTTTTAGGACGTTTTGAGTTCACTCAAATAATGGCGAAAATGAAAAAAGGACCGCCTGAACGCAGTGAAGGAGTGCTTTTATCCACTGCACGTCGGGTAAACGGGATCTGTAATCCCTCAACTCCCACTCTGATAAAAGCATTGTCGATAGACAGTGCTTTTATTGTTTTAGGACGTTTTGAGTTCAATCAAATCAAACAAAATGAACATTGCGAGAATAAACCACGCCTATTCTCCAAACTAGAAAACATTTATTAAAATTTGTTAATAACTCTTTATTGATTTTTTTGCATTCCTAGAATCGTTCACATAATTTTAACCCAATTCTAACCTTAACCTATGAAAAATTTTTACTTCAAATTTGGAGTGTTTTTATTTTTGGCGTCATTCTTAATACACCAAAATTCATCAAGTTACGCGCAATGCGTCGCTCCTACCCCAACTGTAAATAATGCGACCATTACTTGTGGTCAAACTGCTACGCTGAACGCATCAGGTGGAACTAACTACACCTGGTATTCCAATGCCCTAGGCACTAATCAGGTGGGTACAGGCGCAACATTCACAACACCTTCACTGTCCACTACCACAACATATTATTTGCAAAATATGACGGGGTCCGCAGCCAATGTGTTCAACATTACTTCACTTTCTACAGTGGGTGCTACATTTTACGAACATAACACCTACACAGGTGATGACCGTGGAGGAATTGCAGTAACGCAACAATATTGTTATGTAACAGGTGATTCTTGGACCGCTCGTTACGATATGCCTAATTTAACCAACCCTGTTTCATATACGCGCAGGGACGGTATTTTTAGTGATATGGCTGGTTCAGGTACGCTCTATACCTTGTGGAACACAGCAAGCAATACGGATCCGGTTGGTACATGTACTAGTTTTTCTCTCAACGCTATTCGAGGGTTAAATTCAGATTGTTCATTAGGAAACACAATCATCCCGACTTCTCAAACGATTTCTATGGGAACATGCAACGACATGGCTATATTTAACGGAGTTGGTTTTGTTATTGTTTATACAGGAAGCGGCGGAAGTCCTGCCAATTCGTTCTATCGTATTGACTTACCCTCTGGTAACGTAACACTTTTGGGGGCTTATACATTAACCGCAACGTTCACAGAAAATTGGTCGCGTTGGGGAGTTGCTGAATATAACGGAGTAAACTATGCTGTAGTGTATGTTCAAAACAATGCTACTATTAGTCGAATGAATATGGCTAATGGTACAGTATCACCCGTTCAATCATTTTCTAGTTTAAGTGACATGGCAAATATCACCTATTCTCCTTGGGATAGCAGATGGTATTATCACCACGAAGGTGGTAGTCAATGGGGTGGATCCGATGAAAGTATAGGTTATTTATCTGGTACCCACTCGAGTGTAGCAGCTAATGCATGTTATTCACCGTTAGTTCCAGTAACGGTAACAGTGAACACGAATATTACTTCGCCTACGGCTGCGCCAGCTACTATTAACTGTGGTCAAACTGCTACCCTTACTGCTATTGGAGGAAGTGGTGGCACATATACATGGTTTTCAAATGCAGCAGGATCAACTGTTGTCGGCAATGGTGCAAACTTCACAACTCCTTCCCTTGGCGCAACAACTACGTATTATGTAGCCTCAACCAATGGAATGGCTCAAGGGAATGCTTATACCTTCACGAATGCAGGTGCTACTGGTCCAAACGGCCCCACTCAAGCTCAAGTGAATTCTGCATATTCAGCAACTAACTTATCGAATAGTGTAACCATTAATACCCAAGGTATCCAAGAGTGGGTTGTGCCTTCAAGTGGTACCTACCAAATTCAAGTTAATGGAGCGCAAGGTGGAGGAAACGGAGGAAACGGCGCACGTGCTCAAGGCGAGTTTAGCCTAACGGCAGGACAAAAGCTTTTTCTAGTGGTAGGTCAACAAGGGAATGGTCCAGTTGATGCTAACGCTTGCGGTGGTGGAGGTGGTACATTTGTTACCACAGGAAATGCAACATATACAACATCTACTCCACTTGTAATTGCTGGTGGAGGTGGCGGTCAAAGTCCACAAGTTGGTAACCCAGGATTAACTACGAATAACGGCGGTCAAGGTGAGAATTGTCAACCAGGCGGTACTGGAGGAAACGGTGGTGCCGATGCATCTGGCTGCGGAAGTGGTGCTGGTGGTGCTGGTGGTTTCTTAACTGATGGTGCTTCTGGTGGTTCATGGGGCTCACAGCGCGGTTTTGGATTTATTTCTGGTGCCGCAGTAGGTGGAAGTTCTAGTTCAGGTTCTCGTGAAGGAGGATTTGGCGGTGGTGCAGGTACACATTCCAACAATACGGGTGGTGGCGCTGGAGGTGGTTATTCAGGAGGTTCAGCCGCATATCACGGTTCTAATTTTGAAGGCGGTGGCGGTGGATCCTACAATACAGGTACAAACCAAATCAATTTACAAGGTGTAAATGCAGGACATGGTTCAATCGTTATAACGCCAATGATGCCGTCGTGCTCCAGTGCATTAGTTCCAGTAACAGTTACCGTAAATGCGTATCCGTTGCCAACAGCATCAGGAACTACAATCACGTGTGGACAAACTGCTAATTTAACAGCAAGTGGAAATGGAACCATTTATTGGTTTAGCGACGCTCAAGGAACTACACAAGTTGGAACTGGTGCAACCTTCACTACACCGCAATTATCTACAACTACGACATATTATGCAAGTTTAGGTACAGGTGTTTGTGCCGTTCAAAATGTTCCTGTAACCGTAACAGTAAATCTTCCAGCCGCTCCAACAGCGAATGGTGTTACGGTATCGTGTGGACAAACAGCCGTATTAACAGCCTCAGGTGGTGGATTGAATAATTATGTATGGTATTCCAATGCTGCTGGATCAAATCAACTAGGTACAGGAGCAACTTACACTACCCCGGCAATGAGTTTAAGCACAACGTACTATGTAGCATCCGGAATTGTTTCCAATGCGCAACCTGTTACGTTTGCATACACTGGAAGTGTTCAGTCATACACGGTCCCGGCTGGTGTTACATCACTTACCGTTGATGCTTCTGGTGCTGGCGGTGGAATTTACCCAGGCGGAGTTGGTACAGCCGGTGCAGGTGGTAGAATGCTAGCAACTATTCCTGTTACTCCAGGACAAGTACTAAATATTGTAGTTGGTGGTGCTGGTGGTAATAGTCAATATAACCGAAGCGGTAGCGGCGGCGGTGGTTTTTCTGGTGTATTAGATGCGGCAAATAATCACTTAATTTCAGCTGGTGGTGGCGGTGGTGCAGCCGGAAATGAAAGTTGTCCTCAAGTTGGGAACGGAGGAGCTGGTGGTTCAGCTGCAGGAACAGCTGGATCTTGCGGACTCGGTGGTGCTGCCGGAACCAATGCGGCGGCTCCGGCTGGAGGTGCTGGTGGTACGGGTAGTATTCCAGGTATAGCAGGAAATGCAAGCGGTGGTGGAATTGGAGGTGCTACTCCAAACGATTTTGGAACTGGTGGTGGTGGTGGTGGCTACGGTGTAACCGCGGCTGCGTCTCAATATGGTTCATGTGGAGGTAATTCTGGTGCTGGCGGATTTGGAGGTGGTGGCTCTGGTGGTACGGGTGGTTGCGGTGGAACACAAGAAAGGTTATCAGGCGGCGGCGGCGGCGGCGGCGGATATACTGGAGGTGGTGGTGGAACTTCTACCCCGGGTTGCGCAAGCTGTGGTGGCGGCGGTGGCGGCGGCGGTAGTAATTTCGCTATTGCAACGGCCTCAAATATCACAAGTACTGTTGGTGGCGGTGCCGCATCTCAAGCGAACGGTACCATAATCATTACTCCACTTAACGCGAGTTGTCAATCTGCCCTTGTTCCAGTGCTTGTAACAGTGAACAGTAACATTACTCAACCTACAGCTCCAGGCGCTTCAATCGCGTGTGGACAAACAGCTGCATTAACTGCTACTGGTGGTTCTGGAACAGGATATACATGGTATACTGATTCTACAGGTTCAACAACTTTGGCGACTGGCGCAAACTATACTACTCCTTCATTGGGAATCACTACAACCTATTATGTAGCATCTACTACTGGAGCTGCTCCTGGGTCTGTCTATACTTTTACCAATGCTGGGTCAACAGGACCGAATGGACCTACACAGGCTCAAGTTAACGCTGCCTATGCTGCAACTAACCTTGCAAATAACGTAACCATTAATACGCAAGGGATTCAAGAATGGGTAGTTCCTCAAGCAGGTACATACCAAATTCAAGTCAATGGTGCTCAAGGCGGTGGAAATGGCGGACTTGGTGCACGTATGCAAGGTGAATTCTCACTTACACAAGGACAAAAATTATTTATCGCAATCGGACAGCAAGGAAATGGTCCTGTAGGAGCAGGTGCATGCGGCGGAGGCGGTGGTTCATTTGTTACTACGGGTAATGCTACATACACTACATCAACACCACTAATTATTGCTGGTGGTGGTGGTGGACAAAGTCCTGAGGTTGGAAACCCAGGGTTAATAACAACAAACGGAGGACAAGGCGAAGGATGCCAACCGGGTGGAACTGGAGGAAATGGAGGGGCTGATGCCTCAGGTTGTGGAAGTGGAGCTGGTGGTGCTGGAGGATTCTTAACTGATGGCGCTTCAGCAGGTTCTTGGGGTTACCAAAGAGGCTTTGGATTCTTATCCGGCGCTGCTGTTGGTGGACAGTCAGGTTCTGGTGCTCGTGAAGGAGGATTTGGTGGTGGTGCAGGAACACACGAGAATAATACTGGCGGTGGAGCCGGTGGTGGTTACTCAGGTGGTTCCGCGGCAAACCATGGAGCGAATTTTGAAGGCGGTGGCGGCGGTTCCTATAACACCGGAACTAGCCAAGTAAATACCCAAGGAATCAATGTGGGGAATGGATCAGTAGTAATTACTCCAATGACGCCTTCTTGTGCATCTAACTTAGTTCCTGTTACTGTTACGGTGAACCCTATTGCCTTACCAACCGCAACTGGAGCAACCGTAGGATGTGGACAAACTGCTACATTAACAGCTACAGGAAACGGAACCTTATATTGGTACTCAAATGCTGCTGGGACAACGCAAGTTGCAACCGGTGGTTCGTTTACTACCCCTGCCCTGTCTGCAACAACAACGTACTATGTTAGTACAGCTACGGGTGTTTGTGCTGCTCAAAATACACCAGTTACTGTTACAGTAAATGGATTGGCTGCACCGACAGTATCTGGAAATATTAATTTCTGTGGCAATAACAATGCAACAACAACGCTTACTGCGTCAGGTAGCCCAAGTGGATATTCATGGTGGTCCAATGCTAACGGAACTGGATTGTTAGGCAACAGTGCAGCATTTACCACACCAACAGTGAATACGACAACAACATATTACGTGCAGTCATCAACACCTCAAGGAGGTTCTCAAACATTTAACTATACAGGAGCAGTACAATCATTTACTGCACCGGTTTCAGGAACTTATACGTTAGAAGTTTGGGGAGCAAAAGGAGGCGGTGGCTCAAACTGTTACGGTGTAGGTGGTAAAGGAGGTTATTCAAAAGGAAATGTTGTCTTGAATGCCGGTCAAACCATTTATGTAGCTGTTGGTCAACAAGGCTTCCAATCCGCGAGTTTAACTTCATTTAATGGCGGTGGATCAGGAAACCCTAATGGTGGAGATAATGGTTACACTGGAGGTGGAGCAACACATATTGCCAATGCTTCGGGTGCCTTATCGAGCTTATCCGGAAACCAAAACTCGGTGCTAATTGTCGCTGGCGGTGGCGGTGCTGCTGCCGGAGGAACTTGCGTTTGTCAATACCAAGGTGATGGTGGCGCTGGAGGAGGTACAACAGGGGTTTCTGGAGTATGTTCTGCTAATGATTGTGGTTACCGTCCTGCTGGAACTGGAGGATCTCAACTTGCTGGAGGTACCGGTCAAACCGAAGCGATCGCGGCGTCTTTTGGACAAGGGGCATCTGCATCCTTGTTAACTAACGACTGTATCCAAGGCGGCGGTGGCGGCGGTGGCTGGTATGGCGGTGGCGCTGGAGGTCAAGCCGGTGGTGGTGGCGGTGGTGGTTCAGGTTATTTGAACCCTACCCTAACGGCAACGCAAATCCTTGACGGTAATTCAGTTATGCCTGATACCTTAGGAAATAATATGACAGGTAACAATGGAAATGGCGTTGCTAAGATAACTTGGCAAGGTACAGGGTGTACTTCGGCTGTTGTACCCGTAGTTGTTACAGTAGGACAAGCACCTACCGTTTCTGGAGGAAATAACCAAGCAGTATGTGCTGGAAACAGTGTTACTTTAAGTGGTACTGGAGCTGCAACATACACTTGGAATAATAACATTCAAAATGGTGTAGCATTCACTCCGATTATAACACAAACGTATGCTGTGATTGGTACTGCAGCAAATGGCTGTACTGATACTGCAACGGTTACCGTTACTGTAAACGCAGCACCAGATGTGAATGCAGGACAGGATCAAAGTGTTTGTGAGGGTACTTCAGTGACCTTAAACGGAGCTGGTGCTACAAGCTATACTTGGAACAACAATGTTCAAAATGGCGTTCCTTTTACACCAACTGTTACACAAACCTATACCTTAACAGGCACAAATGCTGTTGGATGTTCTGCAACAGACCAAGTAACTGTGACGGTTAATCAAGCACCTACTGTTTCATTAGGTCAGGATACGGTGGTATGTGAAAACAACTTCCCATATCAAATAACGGCTACTGGTACTCCTGGGGCAACATATTCTTGGGATAATGGATCGACAGGTAATCCGATTTCTGTTGCCACTGCTGGTTTGTATACGGTGACAGTTACTGATAACAACGGATGTACTTCAACCGATGATATCATTATTGAATCAGATCCATGTGCAGGAATTATTGAGCAAGGAATGAGTATTATTCTTTATCCGAATCCGTTTAATGAAAACGTTCAAATTACTTCCACTGAATCAATCGATGCACAACTTGAGGTGTATGGTTCAGATGGACGAATCGTTTATGCGATGCGTATAAACGGACAGCACGCAACACTTAGCCTAGCTAACTTGGCGCGTGGAAATTACATGGTGAAAATCGTAAATAACGGTACAACCCATGTAACTAAACTTGTTAAGCAGTAAACTTTACCTACTACTGCAACAAAGAAAAAGGGGCTTAGGCCCCTTTTTTTATACTCAATAAATCTAAATCTAATGCTTGATAATAACTTCACTGTTATCTACTCGGAATCTTGGTCCCCAAATGCCTGGCTCTGTTCCTTTACCAACCGATATAATCATATTGATTTCCGCTCCAAGCGGCAATCCTAATTTTCTTCGTACGCGCCATTTATCGAATCCTTCCATTGGACAGGTGTGAAAACCTTCTGCGGCGATTGAAAGCATAAAGGTTTGTGCGGCCAACGCACAGGATTTGTGAACCATAATGCGTTGATCCGTTCTTCCGCCAAAGCGCATAAACGGTTTAAATAATCCACCAAAAAAACAAACAGATCGTCGAATCAAGGTATGAATTCCAAAAATATCCCTGCCATATAACAAGGGCATTACTTTACCATAGTAATCCAAACCGTTCTTTTCAATTTTATTGGGTTCACGATCGCCAAGGTGTTTAAGGATTTGGTCTTTATTCCAACGTGCTCGTCGTTTATATAAATCTCTTCGAGTAACAAAGACCACCAG
>Ga0315899_10005282_pt1 | contig 13946 bp, 19 predicted proteins | sample LakEriMetagenome_2_FD_203518 | JGI IMG/M metagenome (GOLD analysis project Ga0315899, IMG submission 203518) | Freshwater fungal communities from buoy surface, Lake Erie, Ohio, United States - Buoy 4 MA112 | ecosystem: Environmental > Aquatic > Freshwater > Lake | place: USA: Lake Erie, Ohio...
CAGGGAAAGGTTAGTACTGGCTTGTACTATTCTGCTAGTGAGGTTGTGCGTGAGGGGTTGAGATTGTTACAGGAACGAGATCAACTTCAGCAGTTGCGTTTGCAGGAGTTACGTCAAGATATTCAGGCGGGTTTAGATAGTGGTGATGCTACGCCTCTTGATATACAGGCAGTGAAGGCAAAGGCACGGCAGCGCAAGCAACAGAAGCAGGTGCAATAATGGCAATCATTCTGAAGCGTCCGCTTGCTGAGTTGGATTTGCTGGATATTTGGGATTATATTGCGGATGATAGTCCCGATAGAGCGGATGATTTTTTAGACCGAATAGAAGGTAAGTTGTTGACTTTGGCTCAGAATTCGGGTTTGGGGCGGAAAAGACCAGAGTTATTGCCAGATTTGCGGAGTTTTCCTATTGGTAATTATGTTGTGTTTTATCAACAGATTGAGGATGGTATTGATGTGATTCGGTTGCTTCATGGTTCAAGAGATATTGAGGAAGTATTTAAACAGATCTAATGTAGGGCGATCGCCTCATACTCCTTCATCCAAGACATGATCGCCCAACCACTCATCAAAAATTACAATGCGATCGCCTTCAGATTACCGCTTAGTTTTCATTAAATAAATTTTCTAGATCTTGCCTACCATTCACAACGCGCACAATTTCAAGTTGATTATCTTTGGTAACAAGGTAAAGAATAATATACCCTTGTATTGGTAATCCTCTTAATCCATTACTAATTGATGGGTAGCTCTTTCCGATGAAAGGGAAGTTAACGAGATACTTGCATTTTTGATTAAATTCTTGAAAGAATCTTTCTCCTGCGTCTATATTTCTTGTCAGGAAGTATTCAGCGATCGCATCCAAGTCTTGACAAGCTGCTTTGGAGATTTGTGGACGAATCACTTAACCATCTCCTTGGCTTGACGAAATCTATCTAGGATTCCTTCGATTACCTCTTCTGCATCAAGGCTTTCACCTCGTTCTAGCTGTGCTATGCCTATAGCAACTTTTTGACGAGTTTCTTCTAACCATTCTGCATATTCTCGATCAAGTTTTTCTAGTAAAAGAAGGGCAACGTTGATGGCTTCGTCATGGTTGCGATACTTTCCAACCTCTAATTGCTTCTGAATAAATTTTTGTCTTTCTGGATTTAGTAAAATTTCCATAGTTTTTTACTCAGTGAATAAGTTTACTCAATATTAGCAAATCCATAGTTAGCATAGCAAAATGCGGTCTGTATAAATAATGATCGCCCAATCCCTCCCAAAAAACACGATCGCCCAAACACTCACCCTAAAAACATGATCGCCCAATCACCCACCAAAACGAGATCGCCCAACCACTCACCTCACCCAAAGCGCGATTGCTATAATCACCTGTCAAAACAAAAGGTGATATCTTTATGATTTCCTTGAAATGACGTTAAACAGTTAATATCTGAGTAGAATAGGTAACAAGTTAAAAATCTAAAGGTGTCAATTATGACCCAAGCATTACACACTGCTATTGAGTCGGTTAACGCCCTCAGTCTAGAGGAAAAGCATCAACTCTGGTTAATTCTTGATGAAGCGATCGCCCAAGCGGAAGAGCAAGATTGGTTAGAGGACGATGAAACTGCTGAAGAAATTCAACAAGTACGCGAAGAGTATAGACAAGGTGAATACATTACATTTCATCAGTATCTTGCCCAGAAATAGCCATGACTTACACAATTATCGTCACGAAGTCTATCCAAAAAGATCTAGATAATCTTCCTAATGACATAAAACCTAGAATTTACAGCAAGATATCGAAACTATCCGAAAATCCACGTCCTGATGGTGTAACAAAGCTGAAAGGCTATGAGAATGAATATCGGATTAGAATTGGCGATTATCGGGTTCGTTATGAAATTCTTGATAAAGATGAAACTGTTTTGTTGTTGCAATGCAAGCATAGACGAGAAGTTTACAAAAATCGATAAATAGCGATCGCCCATTCACCCACAAAAAACGCGATCGCCCAACCAACCACAACACGATCGCCCAACCACTCCTCTTAAAAACACGATCGCCCCACCACCCAAAACCAAACACGATCGCCCAATCACTCACTATAAAAAGCACAATCGCACAATCACCCACAAAAAACGAGATCGCCCATTCATCCCTCTACCCAAAACACGATCACCCAATCATCCGCCAAAAACGCGATCGCCCAATCACTAACCCAAAACACGATAGCCCAACCATCCTATGAGTTAGCAAGTCAATTTTGATGATCGCTTATTGAAAGGCTAAAATTGAATTATGTTACCAATAATTTATGAAGGAAATTCGATTTAGCGAACACTCTCAATTAAAAATAGATGTTTTAGCCAGTCGTGGCGTAATCATCGATCTCGATTTTGTTGTTGAGACGGTGCGATCGCCAGATAAATTAGAAACTGGAGAAGAAGACAAACTGATAGCCCAAAAACGTTTAGACGAAAGTTTAGTGCTTCGGGTTGTTTATCGAGATTTTGGCTCATTCATTTTAATCATCACCCTTTATCCTGGTAGGAGATCTAGATATGAAAAAGATTAGCTATAGTAAAGATGTTGATGCACTCTTGATTGAAATCTCTAATGATGCGATCGCCTATGCAGAAGAGGAGGGTCAAGTAATTTTGCATTATTCACCAGATGACAAACTAGTTTTAGTTGAGATTCTAGACTTTCGCTGCTTTATGTCTAAGGAATCTGTTGCTGCGATGTTGGCTGCTTAATGTTTGTTTTGGAAGTGAATTAAGGCGATCGCCTAATCATCCCCTTCACAAAACACGATCGCCCCAAGCTGTTTGATGTTATTGAGTTAGAATTATGTAAACTTGGTTTATGAATGAGAGTTTGAATATGCAAATACTCCTTAACGATGAAAAGACAAGAGAACTACTCACTGAAATCTTAATTGACTTGATTAAGACTAGAAAGGAGCTTTTTGCGGAAATATTTCAAGATGCTTTGGAAGAGGTCGGTTTGGGGAATGCGATCGCTGAGGGTAGAAAAAATGAGTTTGTCCCTGAAGAGAATATCTTTGCGCTTCTGGATGGTGATGTTGCATGAATGTTAGGTTTGAGTCTAGATTTGAGAAGGACTTGAAGCTAGTCAAGGATCGTAATCTTTTGACAAGGTTGAAGCAGATAATTTTGACCTGTAAGCAAGCTGAATCTTTGGGGGAAATCAATAATCTAAAAAAGATGCAGGGATATGATAGTTTTTATCGTATTCGTTTAGGTGATTACAGGGTAGGGATAGAAGTGTTGGAGAATGAAGTAATTTTTGTAAGATTTTTGCACCGTAAGGATATTTACAAGTTTTTCCCTTAAAGGCGATCGCCCAACCACCACCCAAAAACACGATCGCCTAATCACCCCCTCAAAAAACGCGATCGCCCAATCATCAACAAAAAACACGATCGTCCAACCATCCAACAAAAAAGTGATCGCCCAATCATTCATAAAAAAGTACAACGCGATCACCCAATCACTCAATTACAAAGAAGTTTTGCTATGATAAAAGCTCCGTATATATAGAATAAAATGATTATGGCTAATCAACATTACGTTCCCCAGTCAGTATTAAAAAATTTTACTTATGACAAGAAGAAAAAAAAGGTGTTTTTGATTTACAAAAAAAATATAACCCTAAATAATAAAGGCTTAAAGAAAATTATATTTTCAAGACATATAAGTGAGGTTTGTTCAACAGAAAATTATCTTCGTACAGCACTTAGAGATTTTGATACGACATTTAATCAAATAGATGGAGATACTCCCATAGTATTAGGGAAAATATTAACTGGTGGTGTTCAAACACTCGATCTATGTGAAAAGGATAAGCTCTTTGAGTTAGTCGGCTATCAATATATAAGATCACTTCCATCTAGAGACATAGCTCAAGGAGTTATAGATAATTTTGTTGATCCGTCAATCTCCGAAAAAGACAAGAAAGAACTAATAAAGACAGTTCAAGGTAATCTTTTATCAAAAGTAGTAAATTTAAAGAAATTTCTTCAAGCTTTAAAACTAGATGTTGTAAGCAGAAATGTTAATGAGGTTGATTTTGTAATTGGAGATTGTCCAGTTTTATATGATGCAACAGGATATGGTATCTATATGCCTATTAGCTCTGACAAATGCTTATGGTTTCACTGTAACGAAAGTACTGCTCCTCTGACAGTATCTTACATAAATGAGTTACAGTTTTTGTCGGCTGTAAATCATGTAGTTGCTTCTACTGAATTAACCCTAAGAAACATTGTAGACAATCCTGTGAAAGTTGAAGAGATAGAAGACTTAAATGATTCTTATTGGAAATGTATACTTCAAACAAAAAATTCTGGTTACTGTATTAATAAATATATGGATCTTATAAATGAAAATAGAATAAATTTTTTATTGGATTGATTTTTATTTTTATTTAAAAATACTTATTCGGAACTTATCTTTACACTCCGAATAAGTATTAAATGTAATTTTCACTACAAGTAAGTCACATAAATCTCATAAGCTAGGTACATTAAGTTTGAGATTTAATTCAAACTACTATTTACTTAAGTCTTTCAATTAACCGATCGCCTACCCTTAGAGCATTAGCAATAATCGTCAAAGCAGGACTCACCGCCGCATTAGACGGAAAGAAACTGCCATCTACAACATAGAGATTATCGAGATCGTGGGTGCGGCAATCGCGGTCTAAAACGGAAGTTAAAGGATCGTCACCAAAGCGACAGGTTCCGCATTGATTGGCGACTACTTGCAACGGTGACTCGGCGCGGGGATGCAGGAAACCAGTACGGAAACCATCTAGGGACTTCTCGATATTTTTTAATACATCAGTCCAGCGATGAATTAAGCGATCGTGGGCTTCCATATTGTTGGGATTGTAATCGATATGGATTTTATTATTTTCAAGGCGTACTCGATTATTCGGGTCTGGTAAATCCTCCGTTTGCGCCCACCAGCCGATGGAATGGGTAGCTAACTGCTTCAGTCCAAAGTTGGGCATGAGCTTGGCAACAATGGAAAATACGGGGGGAGATTCCGCAAAAATGATGTCGGTGAGTAGTCCGCCAGAGTTCTGAATATGTCCCATTGGATAGGGGAAATCCGCATCACCCCAATAGAAATCATTCACATAAATCGACTTTTGGAAGGAACCATTATTGGGCTTAGTGCTGAGTTGGACTACCGATGACAACAGGCTTTTCATCAAGTTCCGTCCCACTTGATCGGAACTATTGGCAAGCCCTTTGGGATGGGAATCATTAGCCGATCGCAACAGCAACGCCGCCGAATTGATCGCACCACAGGCAAGCACAACGATATCGCCTAAAAAGAGATAGGACTGTCCGCCCACTTCCGCTTCTACTCCCTTCACCGATCGCCCCGATGGATTGGTATGTAAACTGATGACTTTGGCTTGGGTTTTCAAGGTGACATTTGCCGATTTCAAGGCGGGAACGAGGCAGCTTTCTTCAGAGTCGCTAGTGGGGTCATCCTCTTGACGGGTCAAACCAAGGGGAATTGTCGATGGATGCAAACCTTGATTCGCGATCGCCTCATAGATCTTCTGGATTTCAGGCTCATGACTCACCGCAGCATAGGGATATTCAGCGCTGTGATTTGGTTCGGTGCTATCAGTTTGTGTCTCGCCATGCACCTTATAGAGATTTTCGGCTTCGGTGTAATAAGGCTCAAATTCGTCATACTTTACGCACCATTCAGGGGAAATTCCTGCTTGATGGGTGACTTCTTCAAAGTCCTTCTCACGCCGCCGTAAGAGAGCCGCACCATAGATTTTGGTATTCCCACCGATCGCATAATTAGTCTGTGGTGAAAATGGCTCCCCTGTGTGGTCATACCATTGTTCAGGGGCATGATAGCGATCGCGCTGAAAGATATCGATATTGCTACGATTCTGTTCTTCGAGGGGCATGAAATCACCCCGTTCGAGAATTAGAATCTTTTTACCTGTGGAAGCCAGTTTATAGGCAAGGGTTCCGCCACCTGCGCCAGTTCCCACAATAATCACATCATAATAATGGTCATCAATAATCATTGGGTTCTCCTCATTGCCACACATAAATCAACGTAAACAAAGCAATCCAAATCACATCGACAAAATGCCAGAATAGCGAAGTTGCCTCAATGCCATACAAACTCTTGCTAAATTCTTTGGGAAAGAACGATCGCACTAACATGATCAACTGCAACAGCACACCCGTTAAAACGTGTAGACCATGAAAACCTGTCAGCAAATAGAAACTACCGCCAAACACGCCGTCACCAAAGCCAAAGGCTAAACCACTCCATTCCACGGCTTGACCGTAAAGGAAGTAACTACCCATTGCGATCGTAAGTAACCAAAAGGCGCGGAATCCCCAAAGATTATTTTTATGGAGAAACTTTTCGGCGAGATAGATGGTGAGACTACTGGAAACTAGAACTACGGTATTAATTGCAGGGTCTTTAATTTCTAAGCCTGTCACGCCTACGGGAAGCCAATTGAGGGCGGTAGTTTTATAGACAATATAGGCAACGAAAAAGCTAAGGAAGATGACGCTTTCCGAAAGTAGAAAGACTACAAAGCCAAACATTCGATTGTCAGGATGATCGTGATGTGTGGCTGCTTGGGTGACTTCTAAAATTGGATTAGAACTATCTATAGAAGTATCAGTTGGTTGCATGGACTCTCTCCAAGTTATCAGGATTAGAAACTAAGGGTTCATCTTTGCCATAGCCGTAGGGTTCAGCAATTACAATTGGTAACTCATCAAAGTTCTCATGGGATGGTGGCGAAGAAACTAGCCATTCCAGACCGATCGCCCGCCAAGGATTCTTGGGAGCTTTTTCACCCTGTACCCAAGAACTAACCATATTTAGAATGAAAGGAATTGTCGATACGCCCAACAGGAATCCGCCAAGACTAGCGATCACATTCCAGAAGGCAAACTCTGGGTCGTAGGAGGCGACGCGGCGGGGCATTCCTTGTAAGCCGAGGGGATGCATTGGGAAAAAGCAGGTATTCGTACCGATAAAGGTGAGGATAAAATGCAGCTTCCCTAAACCTTCGGAATACATCTTACCTGTCATTTTTGGGAACCAGTGATACAGCCCTGCGTAGATTCCCATGACCACTGCACCGTAAATTACATAGTGGAAATGTCCCACCACGAAGTAAGTATTATTCACATGAATATCGACAGGAACAGAAGCAAGCATGATGCCTGTGATTCCGGCGAAGACGAACATCACTAACGCTCCTAATCCGAACAGCATCGCTGTATTCAGCTTGATTTTACCGCCCCAGATCGTCGCCACCCATGCGAAAACCTTGATCCCCGTCGGTACAGAAATCAACATCGTCGTCGCCATAAAGAGCATCCGCATCCAACTAGGTGTGCCACTGGCAAACATATGATGCACCCAAACCACCGCGCTCAATCCCGTAATAATCAACGAAGACACCGCCACGACTTTGTAACCAAAGAGTGGCTTACGGGCATAGACAGGGAAGATCTCCGAGAAAATTCCAAATACGGGCAGGATAATTACATAGACCGCAGGATGGGAATAGAACCAGAAAAAATGTTGAAAGAGAACGGGGTCTCCACCTTTAGCGGGATCAAAAAAGCTAGTTCCAAAGGTTAAGTCAGACAAGAGCATTACTGCGCCTGCGGTGAGGGCAGGCAATCCGAATAACTGAATGATCTGTGCGGCAAGGACTGTCCAGACAAACACAGGCATTTTAAACCAAGTCATCCCTGTAGTTCGCATTCGGAAAATCGTAGTCACGAAGTTAATCGCGCCCATGATTGAAGCTACGCCCGAAATGGCAACGGCAAGCAACCAAAGGAACTGACCATTAATGAGATTTCCTGTGGGATTTTGCAAACTCACAGGTGGATATGCCCACCAGCCCGATTGCGAAGATCCTCCAGGGATGAAAAAGCTTGCCATGAGGATAATCCCAAATACAGGAACCATCCAAAAGGCAACGGCATTTAAACGTGGAAAAGCCATATCGCGAGCACCGATCATCAATGGCACTAGGTAATTAGATATTCCTAGAAGTACGGGAAATGTCCAAAGGAACAGCATGATCGTGCCGTGCATCGTGAACATGGAGTTATACACAGCGCGATCAACAAGATCCGATTCAGGGGTAATCAGTTCGCCCCTTATCACCATCGCCAGAACGCCACCAATGAGAAAAAAGATAAAAGAAGTAACGATATACTGAATCCCAATCACTTTATGATCGGTACTAAATCCAAAAAATCGCCGCCAGTCTTCGGGTTGTTCAGACTGAGGTGGAAGATCGGCGATCGCATCAATAGAAATGTTTGCCATGATTGCTCTTGAGGAATTTAATTTGAAATTGAATAATTCACTACTGGCGGAGCCGCAGGGATAACTGTCATTAACAGCAGGGCTATAAGCATATACTGGCTTAGCATTGGAAGCATCTGCCAACCATTTTGAAGTGAATAAATTACAACATAAATAGGCGACTATTATGTCTAATGAGTTTTAAGACAGATCCATTCTTCACATGAGACAGGTGATCGGGCAAGTACGGCATTGTAATACTGTATATGTCGGCAGTTAATTCGTGGGAAATCTTAAACTCAATACACCAATCTTTATCAAGGTCTTCTTTAACATTCAAAACCCAACCATCAATTACCTCACCACCATTTTTAAGGATTGTAGAAGCTCTATGTTTTGCCCATATAGTTTCAACCCAGTTGAACAGGACAGAGCTATAAAAAATAGAAAGCAAATTCAGTGTTGCCAAGCCCATCACCCCAAATCCAGCAAATTGGATTAGCACTGCAACCTGAGGTAAGTTCCAAATGTTTAGTGCCTTTGCCAATTCAATTAGACCGCTAGCCAAACTAAATGGAATTAAGATTAGCCCGATCACAAATAAAATCGGCATTTGAAAAGCTCTATAGACACCATCCACAATCCTTAATCGCTCTGGCAAATTGGATTCGCCACGAATGAACGCTTGATTTTGGGGATAAAATAGTACGCGAGAATCAAACCCACTAACCATAGATAAACCACCCTAGCTTATAATTTTTTGTTCAAAACATTTGAATAATTCACCACAGGTGGGGCCGCAGGGATAACCGTCGCCCAATTATTTGCATTAGCTCGTGTAGCGTATTCATTAGATGCACGATTATAGGCAGCTACAGGCGTAGCGATAGAAGCATCCGCCAACCATTTTTGATAGGCTTCAGGCGATTCCACTACCACATCCGTTTGCATTGCTGCAAAATAAGTACCGCTATATTGCGAATCTCGCAAGCGATATTTCCCTTCGCGAATGGGTGTAAATTCAAAATCAATATCACGTCCCGGAATTACATCTTGCTTCACCCGAAAAGCAGGGATATACAAGCCATGCAGCACATCTGCCGAATGAAGTACTAACTTAATCCTGCGATTATTGGGTAAATGTAATTCTGTACTACTAACATCGATACTAGTGCCTTTGCCATAAACAAACTCCCACGACCATTGCCTCGCAAATACATCAATTTTTTCTGTAGTTGCTGTTTCATCTCGATCCATCGATGCTGCATCAGCCGCCGCCATGATATGTCCGTGATGAGCGTGTTCCATTGGTCCTAAAATCGACATCTGGTCGTAGATTTGATAGCTATAGGCGGCAATCCAAATCACTAAGACAAAAGGAATCGCCGTCCAGATGATTTCTAACTTGACATTACCTTCGATATGAGGTCCATCGCTATAGTCATATTTCCCTGCACGTTGAAACAAGATGGAATAGCTCAAAGTGCCAACTACACCAAGAAAAATAAAAGTTCCTAATGTCACTAAAAAGCTAAATAGGTTATCCACCAAAATCGATTCTGCGGAAGCTTGCGGCGGAAACCATGTATAGGCAGCTTGTCCCATCCAGAGACTGATGAGAGCGATCGCGATCGCAATCCCACTTAAAATTAAAATCGTGCGTAGTTTCATAGATCTCCCTATTTCAGTAACTGATTGAGATCGACATTCTTACCCAAGCGTAACAGGCGATCGGCGGTGATATGCACCCCAAACTCTGAGGCAAGCTGTGCGCCCAAAGTCCCATGCACAAACATGATCGCAAAAATTACCAATCCTGCCAGCAAATAGCTCCATTGCACCTGTTGACCCATATCCTTGCGCCAAAGAAACCGCTGAAAGCCACGCCAGACAGTCATTCCTACAATCAGTGCTAATAAAAGCACACCGCCGACACCATGCCAGATCATCGTCTCCATCGCTTGAAATCCCCAAGCACTTTTGACATTCTCATCAGGTGTAGCTAGTAAGATTTCGTAAAAACCCGCGCCGACAGTGAAGAAAGTGATAATTGAGGCGGCGACCATGTTGTACCAACCGACATCAAAAAAGTTCGACCTTGCAGCAGGGATCGCCATAAATTTAAATAGAGGTTTTTCTAAAACGAAAAATACGCCCACAAAATCAAACCCGATCGCCACAATAAACAGACCCAAAGTCATGTGAACAAGATTGGGATGAATGGGAATTGCATAGGGTAATCCATTAACACCCAACTGACTACCTAATTGATTAATCAAGTCTGGATTCATTTTAAACTAGCCTCCCTTAAAGCTTCGACAACGGGAACTGTATGCAGTCCGTAGACCCAAACTAAGAGGTCTCCCAAATAGACTTGAAACAAAACCAGTCCAGTCAGTAATACACCTGCGCCAAGGAACGAGACAGGCAACACCTTAGGATCACGGATACGAATTACATAGCGCCATCCTGTAATCGCGGCGATAATTCCTGATAATGACCAACCAATTATGGTATGCAAGTTTAAAGTAGCTTCTACTGAACTATAAGGTTCAGCAAGTCCCGCTTCAATTTGTCCAAAGACGATCGCAATAAAGATAGAAATAGTGGCAAAAAAGTAATTCCACCAGCTAACTTCATATAGGCGAGGGTTGCGAGTGAAGTAGCCGATCGCATCGCATACTACCGAAAACAACACCATCGCAATCACGAAATGCACCACAATCGGATGAATTGTATCGGGATAGGGCAAATTATGGTCATTTAACGGTGGAAGGTATTCCAGCATAGTATTTTCAATACTCAATGAAGGATTGGATTTGCGTATGCTTTTATTTTAGTCTAAATAAAAATTAATCTAAGTCAAAAGACAGCTCGTCAAATCTCATGCAATATATAGTTCGCAAAGCTTATATACATATTTTTGAGCCTAGATATTTTAGTATTTGTAATACTTCATAAAGCTCATTATTAGGGTTTACCAAAGAAAATAACCGCGAATTAGTATACTCTTTTCGCGAAGTCTTCAAAAATAAAAATTCATTCCCATTGGTAATCATGCCAAATGTTGGTTGTGCGGTTTCCGAATTACTCAACATATAAGCTAAAGCTTGTGGAATCGCTCTTGTTACTGCAAAATCACTTCGTTTTGATTCAATGACTAATAACCAAAGCCGATTTTTTATCACCAATACATTGATCCGCCCTCGAATTATTGCTCCTTCATCTTTCATCTCCAAGTCTATAGCTGTTTCTGTCTCGATCCGAAATGGCTTGTGATAAAAGCCAGCAAGATCTAACAATGGTGCAAGCACTACCATCTTCACCGTATTTTCTAACATTGGTGGATCTTCCATCAATTCCAGAAAATTAGCTTTCACCCGATCTAATAAATGGTGATCTTCTTCACTTAAAGGTGTAAAACCATCCAACCATTCAGTAAAAAAAGCAGGATCTTGAGATATTTGAATCCCAAAGTTTTGCTTTAATTCCCTTAGCGTTACATCTTTTGCTGCGATCGCCTGAGCCATGATGAATTCTAATTAGGAGTAATACTCTTCATATTAGTGCAAAAACAATATTACCAATGCGATCGCCCAACCACCTCACAAAAACGCGATCGCCAAATCATTCACCAAAAAGTATATAGAGATCGACACATCTACAAAACGAAAAAACAAAATCAACTTACCTTATAAGATCAATGAACTCTTTTTCTTCTTTTATAAAAGCAAAGTCTTTTTCTTTCTGCGCCCATCCTTTAATATCCTGATTAATTTCTATGGCTTTTTGTAGGTTTTGAATGGATTCTTTAGCATCTTTAGTATCTTGCAACTCCCCATATATTTGAGAATAGATACAGGCTATATTATAAAATGCTATTGGATATTCAGGATCAAGTTCCCCAGCTTTCTTAAAGGCTGTTAACTGCTCTTGTTTATCTGAGTTTAATACGGATAGCGCAAACCCCTTATTTACATAGGCAAGTGCTGAAATAGGATTAAGAGTAATTGCTCTATTTGAACATTCTAATAATTCATTTGCTAATTTCAATATTTCCTCTGGGGGAATATTTGCAATAGAATTTTTAATTGTTTTAATTTTGTTTACAAGAGATCCACCTTTATTTTCCCAAGCTTTTACATTTTTTCTGTCAATTTCTATTGCGCGATCAAATGAATCAATAGCCAAATCAAATTTTTTCAACTTATTATCTATAAGCCCTTTTAAATTGTAAGCATCATAAGAATATTGATTGGTACTTATAGCCTTATCTAAAAAATTATTAGCATTTTCATAATCTTCTTTTAATGCTAATAGTGTTGCAAGATTTACGTAGTCTGTAGATCGAAAAAGAACATAATCATCGCTATCAATATTATCTATAATTTCCTCTAAAAAATCATCAAATCTAAGAGGTATAGAATCATTATTTAATCTTAATCGAGATAAAATTTTGTCAATATTTTTTATAGCTTTAGTTAAAGCATTTTTATTCCTTTTACCTCCAGACATATAATTTGCTTCCAGAAAATTTGCTTCAGCAGTAAATGGAGAAATTATATCTATAACTTGCCTTACTAGTTGTATTCTATTGTTTATTTTATTTGAACTATCTATCTTTTCTTCTAGTTGTCCATAGTTATCTTTAAGGCTCTGAGAAAACACTAAAACTGTATAAAAGTATCCAATAATAAACCCAGACACAATAAAATAAGTTGTTATGCCTATCGTAATACTGATGGCTAAAGATGAAGGTTTATAACTATCCATATTTCCAGTGTTAAGCAAATCAAATCCAGATGCAAGACTATCGATTACTTCGGTTTTAAGAAAACTAAGAATTGGCATGATTTGAGTCAATCCCACACCTACAAGGATTTTAGTAAGCCAGTCAGATATTTGTTCTAAATTTGTATTGGCATGTACCCTTGTTTGTGAGTTTTTAGTTAATGTAGGATCATTTGACTCAACCGTTCTAGGTACTCCAAACAAGAAACCGATTAAAAAGCCTAAAACAAAAGATGCTCCTGAAACTGCACCTATTATTCCAAATGTAGATATTCCTTTATAAAGAGAATTAGCACCAAGCACATAGAAGAAAATAAAAGAAGCACCAAACAATGCCCCACGTATACAAAAAATTGCTATATCTTCAAGCGATTGCGTAGTTTTTTTAGGTGGTTGCGTAGTCTTTTTAAATCTCATAAACGTAAAAATAGCCATATTTCAAAGATGGACTAGCGAATCTATTTTTTCTCTCATAAATACAACAGTAAAAAGCCACATATGGCTGTTTTTTACTGTTGTATTCTGCAAGTAAACTAAAAGCTTAACGATTAAATCAAGACTAATATTATCATATTTGTCTGTCTACACAATGAAGGTAAAATATTTGAGTTATAGTACCCTATCAACCGATCTCCTACTCTTAGAGCTTTAGCAATAATCGTCAAAGCATGACTCACCGCCGCATTAGAAGGAAAGAAACGGGAGCATCTCAGTTTGGCACTGAGTAATTATACTCACAAGAATCAAGCATATCATTGAGATAAGCACAGCGATGCTTCAAAACTTGAGAGACATTTTT
>Ga0315899_10005283_pt1 | contig 13938 bp, 17 predicted proteins | sample LakEriMetagenome_2_FD_203518 | JGI IMG/M metagenome (GOLD analysis project Ga0315899, IMG submission 203518) | Freshwater fungal communities from buoy surface, Lake Erie, Ohio, United States - Buoy 4 MA112 | ecosystem: Environmental > Aquatic > Freshwater > Lake | place: USA: Lake Erie, Ohio...
CTCACTAGTTTTAAAAGATTTAATCCTGTCAGTATGTAAAGCTAAAAGATTCTTATAATTTTCTAACTGGTCCTCGGTCTTTTCTATCTCTGATCCAGAATTTTCAATTATTTTTTTCTGTAGCTCTTCCAATTCCTTCTGTGATGCTGATATAGATCTACCAGTAGCAAATATCTCACCCGTTAATCTATCAATGGAAGATTTTATATTTTTGCTTTCCTCTTTTAGAATATCTCTCATATCGTTTAAGATATAGAATCCAAAGATCTTGTCTATAATAAGCTTCTTGTCAGCTGTACTCATTTTTAAGAAGCTTTTGAAGTCGTTTATCGAAAGAGATATTGTGTTATTGAAAACATAATAAGGTATTTTTAGAATATCATCGCTGAGATAATCCTGAACATTATTTTTTCCAGCTTGGTCATATATTTTTCCGTCTATAGAAAGTTGAAAGTGTGCGGGTTCTAATCCCCTTTCAACCTCATATATTTTACCGTCCTGCTCGAATTCTATTTTCATCCATGCAGATTTATTAGATCTGTTAGGAATATCTTTTAATTTTTTACCCTCTAACTTCCCGTATAGCCCAAAAGTTATAACATCAGATATGGTTGACTTACCTACACCATTCTCACCAAATACTTGAATTAAACCGGTATTCTCCGGCAATTCTAGCTTTTGTACTTTATTTCCGTAAGAGGCAACGTTCCTCCATTCAATCTTCTTGATCTTCATCTTCTTTAATTTGTACCGAGACCTTATGTAATAGTTTTTCTATTGCAGAATATATTTTTGTTTTTTTGTCATCCTCGTAGTTACATTTATCTAAATACAATTTAGTTAAGTCAAGGATGGAGAAGCTTTTACCTTCTAAATCGTGAAATCCTTCGTCTATTATTTCTTCTCCTGGATTTGTTATAGGAGTAAAAGATATCTTAAGTGGAGGATCAACGTATTCTGTTAAAAGACCCAAAGGAGCTTTTACTGCTAATTCTGGATCTACAAGGATATCTATAAAATTGTTTTTAAATATTTTATTTAATTCATCTGGGGTTGAATTTATTACCTTGTCGAATGTTATTCTTACAAATTTGGGAGAATAATTGTTATCATAATAGTCCTCATATCCTGTTTCAAGATCAAGAACTGTTATTCCCTTAGGATTATCAGTATCAGATCTTGTTAGCTGATACGGAGATCCAAGCATTCTCATTTTACCAAAAGTCTGAGAATAATGGATATGTCCCGAATAAACTCTTTCAAATTTATCTATATCGCTATATTCTAATCCCTCATCTATCCTAACAAATTTATTAAACATTAATCCCTTAAGATCTGTGTGACAAAACATATAATCATGAGGCACAGCTACAGATTTTAATGTCTCTCTTTCAGCATCGTGATCTTTTCTCCATGGCATTAGAAAAACTTTTCTGTCTCCCATGATAATAGATTCGGGCTGCTCGTATATTTTTATTCTAGGAATCCATTTTAAAGATTTAAGTGAGTTAACATCATTTGTGTTTTTACCGTAAATGTCATGGTTACCACATATTATGAATATTCCATCTTTAAAAATATCGGACAGGGATTCAAATATTTCTATTCCTAAATTAAGAACCCTTAGATTTAAAGATTGTCTACTGTCATAAACATCTCCTAAATGAACTAAACAGTCTCCAGGTTTATAGATCTTTTTACAGAAAGGTATAAACCAATTTTTAAAATAGTCCTCGTGTATTTCTATCCAATCGTTGGAATTATTTCTTACACCTAGGTGAGTATCTGTTATAAATATTATTCTTTTAATGTTTGGGAATTTGTCCATTAAAATATTTTTTTAATTCCTTTTTTTCCTAATATCCCGTATTTCTGATCCATTTCTTGTACTATAAGTTCTTTATATTTCATATGGATAGATTCATAAGCCTTCTGATAATTTATTGCTGTATAATCACAAATAGCTACAAATTTTTCAACCATGCTGTATTCAGTGCTTTCTAGTTCTTTCAGTATATCCTGAAATATTAATGGTATAAGATCCTTTGGTATTTTCTTACTTGGATTTATAATTGTCCATCTAGATTCTTGGAATATTTCGTCTATTTTATCATTTAAGTTACATGAATATATGTAGTCTTCGTCCTCGTAAGTTACGACAGATTGAAGGCTTCTATAGTCTAGATTAGGATCGGATTCCATCTCTTCCTCCGATGATTCTTCCTCTTTTTCCTGCTCTAGCTCTTGGTCTATATTTAGGTCGTCTTTTTCATCTTCAATTAATTTTCTTTGCTTTTTCATTGATCATTCATTATTTGAGAATTGGGATCCTCAGAAATTCTCATATGGTTATAATCAACCAAAAATTTCTTATAAGAGTTTTTATACCCTTCGTCCCTATTTGCTAATAGCTTTAGCTTATATTCGTTATTCGTGTACATCATCGGATCTTGTATAATCCCAAACATACCATCTACCGTAGCAACTAATCCTGATGATTCAGAAGCTGAATTCATACTTAAATCAGTAGCATCAAATTCACTTTGTTTAGTTTGTGTTGCTGTAACAATAGCCCATTGGTTTCTTTGAGCAGCTGCTCTTAAATCCTCTGCTATTTGTTTGATCTTCATATATGTATTTTCGGAGTTAGGATTTCTCCAGTTCTTCATAATGTTGATGTAGTCAATTATTACAATCTTAAATTTTATACCCAATATCTGTTCAACTTTAGTTAACCAGTTTTCCACGTCTATTGCAGATGCTTGAGAAGTTGGGAATTCCTTAACTACTAATTCTCCAGGGGTTCTAAGATTTTCAAAAGCTAAATTTGTAATCTTCTTTTTTATTAAAACATCGTTCTCTGCACTATCTTTATATTCAGACATTCTTATACCTAATAGATTAGATCCTAACCTTTTCATATATTTCCGGTCTCCTAATTCTAGAGTAATAATAGCTACATTATTAGAAGCTCTGATAGCCTGTGTTGCTATGTTACCAAGCCATAATGTTTTACCAACCTTAGGTTGTCCTAACAAAACGTATAATCCCTTGGCAGAAAATCCACCTCCTAAACAAAAATCGATATAATCATATCCACTGGAGAAGGTTAAATTGCTAGGCTGTTTATGAGATTCGGGATCTCTAAAGTTAAGACCCATATCAAAAGAAAAGTCGACTTTATTTCGGTCGACTACTATAGATTTATAGGTGTTTATTACATCCTTAATGTTATCGGGTGTTACATCAGTACTTCTTATATAGTTTATAGAATCAACTGCACTTTTTTCTAGAGTTTTCCATTCAATCCATGATTCTACATTTTGTTCTAACCAATCTATATCATAGTCCTCCAGATTTATCATCCACATTGAATCTAATAAAGAATCGTGTAGCTTATCGTCTATCTTTAAGAGCTTAGCAGATTCCCTTACTTGTATCTTACTTGGTATCTGTTGATATTTTTTCCAAAAAGACTTTATTACTTTAAATGCTTCCTGATAGTCTGTGTTTTTAAAAAAGCTAACATCAGTAGCATCTATATAAGCAGGGTTTTCTATTACTGCTCTAAACCAAATATTTTCTAGGTGTTGATTCTGCATTTTTTTCTAATAATGTGGATTATCCTTTATTTTGTACCAATTTTTATTTCCTATACTTTTCTCTGTTTTTTCAAATACTTCAGATTCTATTAATTCTTTTACTAATTTTCCGTGATCGGTTTTCTCCCATCCAGGATTTAAAAAAGAATTGAAAGTTTGGTCAGAAAATTCTCCATCCGGCCTTCCGTCTCTAACTAGATACGAATTTAGCTCATAGATTATGTCTTCCTTTGTTGGGTATTCAGGAAGGTCTTTCCATATACCTAGAAGATATTTTAATTTAAGCTTGTTCTTCTCCATTTTCTTCTACTTCTACTTCTTCATTTTCAGGATTAGCTAATTCTTCTAATTCTGTTTCATCGAAAAGATCTGGTAATAAGAAATGAGGCTTAATAGCTTTTTCGTCAATCATATGTAATACCTCGTCGGTAAATATTTCTGAACTAAATAATTGAGATGATGTAACAGTTTTACCTAAATGTTTAATCGCCCATCTGGTAGAAGAAGCATTAGGGGTAAATTCCATTTCTCCGGTTTTCTTGTCAACCTCCAATTTACCTCTTTCAATTCCGCAAATTTCCCAAGAGACAAAATCCTGTAATCCCACATAAGCATTCATACCATTCATAAATGAGATATGGAACTTAACTGGATAAGGTCTAGTAAATCTTGCTTTCTTTGGAGTAGATGTAACAACGATTCCTGTTCTTGTATTATCACTTCCCTCTTTTAATTGTGCTTTAGAAAGCATAATAACATTACTCATTGAGAAGATTGGCCCATCACCACCTGCAGCTTCTTTTGTTGGCATAAATCCTCCAATATTACCAGTAGTCGTGTGGTTAGTACAAATCAATGGAATTTTAACTGCTGTAAGATCTAATGTAATAACTCTGAATAATGATCTTAATTCTTTGGATCTGATACCCATATCCATTACACTTTTACCTTTTAGTGCATCCCCTGTTTCTTTATCAGTAGATAACATTCCTAATGAATCCAAGATAATAGCAATCTTAGGATCTGCTCCTTCTTTTCTATAAGTTTTAACCTTATCGACTAAATTAGCTACAAAAACTTTAAAATCTGAAATAGTCTTAATCGGTTGATATCTCACTCTATTAGTATCGATACCGAATTTTTTTGCTCCAGTCTTATCAATAGCACCTTCAGTATCACAATAGATTACGTTGTAATCTTTTTTCTGTGCCTCCCTTACTATATTCATACATAAGAAGGATTTACCTGTTTGTGGATCTCCTGCAATACCCATTGATCTATTGTTTGCAATACCACCAAATAGAGTACCAGATAACTGTGCGTTTAACAAATAGTTACCTGTAGGAATCCAATCTCCGACCTCGGAGAAATCGTTAGTTTCTAAAATTGATCCCATTTCAAATCCTTCTATTTTAGATAGGGATTTGTCTAATTCTGCGAATGAAAATTCTTTTTTTGCCATCTTTATTTTTCTTATTTAGTTATTTTACACATTGCCCTAGTAATAATTTCAGAATCCTTTAATTCTTCATTTCCAAATCTTCCGTCCATTTCTCTAAGAATGTACAGATCCTTTCCAATTTCTCTTGCTACATTTTCTAATTGTTCTTTTTCTTTAGTGACATCAATATCACCATACCAAATTTTACCCTCACCTAAAACAAAAATGTTTGCGTTGAAATAAACCTCGTTGTCTGGGAATTGATCTCTATATCCAGATTTAGAGAAAGAAAGCATTCTACCAGAAAATAATTTTTCATTTTCAAAAATCGATTCCATAATTCCTTATATTTTAATAATCTTATATTATAGAGGAAAAATTAAAAAAAGATTCGTATTTAGATATTATTTCTTAAATACAAAAGTCTGGAGCAAGATTCGAAATTTTGATTCGTCTCGTTCCACTCTATTAAATAGTCTAGGATTTTTATTGTTTTGTCCTTATCCTCACTCAGAGATTCTTCGAGCAAATAAGGGGAGGAAAGCCAGAGCTTTGTTTTTTTATCTGGGTCTATGGAGTATACAGGTTTCTCTATATACAAAAAAAATCTGCCATCAGCAGATTTTTTGATATATCGTTTTCCTTTTTCCATATTGTATTAATATTATATGGAAAAACTTGGAAAAGTTTCTTTTATTTTACAAGATCTTTAAAAGAATTTTTTATGTAATCATTCTTTATTTTTCTTGATAATTTAAGAACATAATCACACTTTTCGTATTCCTCTGTAGATTCAAAATGAGAGATAAGTCTTTCAAAAAGATCTGTTCCTAAGAATTTATTTAAAGGATTTCCTTCCTCAAAAGCTTTTTCGCCCTCCAATAACATATAGTCATAGAGTTTTCTTGTTTGTGCGTCATACATTCTATCTATATCGCTCTCTAATTTTTCTAATCTGTTTATTTCTTCTGGTTCCATTTTTCTTATTTTTTATATACCAAATGTAGTGTAATTTGAATCTTTAAAAAAATGATTTCTATAAATAACTTTTATAATTTATAAATATTTCTTCTCCTGGTTCTATATCCCTAGTTGCAAAGAATATTATTTTATTTTTGGATTTATCTGTATTCCAATCAGCATTATAAGATTCCTCGGAATGATTAAATATACTGCCGTACCCTAAACACACAACTATACCATCTATCTCTCCTTTAGGCCAACTAAAGAAATAGTCATTTAATATTTGCGGATATTCAAAATCTGGTGGGACTTTTATAAAATGGCATTCTTCTAAAAGTTCACCCTTTTTAATCCTATCGGAAGAAAAAACCCCTCTACCGTGTACCAAGGATTCTTCTACATAAATTTTATTTGATCTATAAAGCATGTTTTTTATATTGTATAGATGAAAAAGATTTCAGATGTAAAATATGATATATAATAGAAAACCTTCTTAATGAACAATATTCTTACCATAGAGAACTATTTATTAGAGAATAGACAACCAATATTTTTTACCGAGGAACAAATCAAAGAATCCCTCGAATATCTAAACTCTGAGGATCCAGCATTAATGGAAGCTTGGTATAATACTATACTAGACTTTGCAGCTCTTATACCAGGAGTAGGATCAGTAGCAGAGGGTATAAATTTAGTATCTTACGCAAAACAAGGAGAATATCTTCTAGCAGGTTTATGTGCTATAGGATTAATTCCAATTTTTGGTCAATATGTAGGAGCTGGTGGATCGCTATTAGTTAAAGCACTAGGAAAAGGAGCTTCATTAGGATCTTCTATACTTAAACCTTTAACTAATGTCATAGCTAAATTTTTTCCTAAAATAGTAGGATTTTTGAAAAGCTCTAAGTTTTTAACTAAGTTTTCGGGAATTGCACCTTTTGTTGGAAAAATGATTGGATCCCTTAAAAACTTCGTATTAAAAGGAGGATCTAAATTAACTGCATTAGCTACCGATGCTGCTAAAATTAAAGCATTAAGAACAACTACAAGAGAGGTTAAAACTGGATATAAAGCTTATAATTGGTTATTTGGCCCTAAAGATACACCACAGGTTTCAACTACTCCGAGTATTGCTGGGTATTCTGGAAATACTTCAGTTTCCCCTGAATATCAAATACCAGTTCCTAAAGATGCTTATATGGCTTATCAAGGAACTCCACTTAAAAATATTAGACCATATACAGATATGGAAATATCTCAAGCAGAAATGGCTCAGGATTGGGAAAGATATCTATAAAAACTACAAACCCAGGATCTCTCCTGGGTTTTTTGTGTAGCATGGTTTAGATCTTAGATCCGCAATTAGGACAGAATTTCCAAGTTTGTTTTTTCATTCTAGTTCCACAGTCGGTGCAATAGTTTCTTATAGAAGAAGTCTCTAATGGTTTTTGGGATTCTGGTAATATTCTGTATTTAATAATTGTTTCTGCTATATCCATAAAATTTGCAGAAACACTTATAAATTCTTGATTACTAGATTCGCCCATTTCAACCCTTCCAGTTTCTAAGCTATTGCTAGCATTTGATCCTTTAACTGAATCGTTAGTCATACTGGTAGTAGTAAATAAATTGTTTATTGTTGATCCACCTACCGATAAGCTTGAGCCCGAACAATAAGATCCAAAGACATCAGAGCTGTAATAAATCCCCGTAGATCCTCCAATATTAATTGTTGGATTGTAAAGGGATCCTTTAAAATAACCGCTTCCAGTATAATTGGTTAAAGGTAGTGATTCTTTATAGAAAGAAACCTCTAACATACCATTATCAATTATAGCTTTAAGAGCCTCATCAGATTTATCAACCTCATATGTTTCAAAAAGAAACTTATTATTAGTGTCAATAAATCTTTCTAAATAGATTCTTTCTCCTGGTCTTAAAATAATACCAGATTCGGAAATACTCTTACCGTTTAGATTGATCTTTGCAAGGACCCTTGCTGTTGTGGGATTGAATAATTCAATCTCGAAATTTTCTCCGTCTTTAAGGTAGACTGAATCACCATAGATCTTAGATCTATTTCTGTTTCTTGTGATGTGTGCAGTACAGCCCACATTCACGCTTGGCGTTGAATAATACATAAAGATTATTTTATTTGGCCCCTTCCTTTGCGTCCATTTCTGAAAACTCTACGGTTTGTTGACCGGGAAGTGACTAGAAACCTCTAGTTCTATTATTATATAACTTTATTAATAAAAGTTCCCGAATTTAGCTACAGGAATATACTCTTTTACAAGCTCCGAATGTATTAGTTGGGGAATTCTCTTGTATTCTTTATACCATTTATTACATACGTAAATCTCGCTACCTCTAGGATCTTCTATTATTTCTACCACATCATATTCTGCTTCCTCGAAAGGACCTATAGGTTTTGTTATAACTTTTCCTATGACTGGCATTCTAGTTACATCCTCTCCACTGTACTCTATATTTTCTTTTATGTGGAATTCTTTTAATTTCTTTATTTTCATTTCGTAGTATTTATTCCTAAGGGCACAGTGTTAGCATTAGACTGCTTAGATTTTTCTGTGTTTGCTAAATCTTGTTGTTGTATTTCTTGATTGAGATACGGGTCTTCTATTGAATCTAATAATCCTCTATAATATTCCAAAGGTTTTTTTTCTCTATAAGATTCAGGATCTGCAAATGCACCAGAGAAATTACCCAATATATAATTATTGTTATCGTCTTGCTCTATATCGCTATTAAATACCTGGTCTATGTATTCATAGTAGTTTTTCTTTGATTTTCCTCCTGAAGGAAATTTCTTAAAAGTTTCCACGTTTTTGTCTACAACATATTCTGGAAATTCCCATTTCCAATCTTTTCTTATAGTCTCTGGATAAAAAGTTAATGAAGCAAAATCTCCAGGAGACATTTCACCTTTTAAATTCATTTCAGAAAGCCATGATTTATAAAATGCTCTAACTAGATCTAGCTGATCGACATTTGACATTTGTATAACATCGTTAGGTGTATAATACTTACCGCTATCTGGATTTATAAATGTTTTTAATAAAGAAGGCATAAAAGATAATAACCCAACTTGCCCAGATACAGGATCCTTATACTTAGGATCGAATCTACTCTCGTGAAATATAGTATGTAGTAACCATTGTGGTTTTATTCCAAGTTCCTCTGATATTTTTATTAATTTCTTAAGGAATGAATTTCTGTTTTCTTCTATAAGATTAGTATAAGGTAATTCAGTAACGGTTTCCATCTTGTACGAAGATGGATCCATTTTTTCTATCTTATTGCTTTCTAATAAATAAAAACTTTTAAAATCTTTTAGATGTCTTAGCATCTAATATATATCCTCAGATTAAATTCTTTAGCATAGGTTTTTCAGAAGCCCATGCGTGTAGAGAAGTTATGTGCATTGTGAGCATTCCTGGCTTAACATCTTTCCAATTTTCTGGGTCTTTTTCTTTACATTTTTCGATAAGCCAAAACACCTTTCTAGCGCACAAATAAATATCGTCTCTGAAGTGTCTAAAAAAATCACACGATCTAATATAGTAAACCACATGAACCCATTCGCCTCTTCTTATAAAGTGATATCCTATTGTACAAGGAACTCTTTCACCGTGAACGGATCCAGTATCTTCAGGATACCATATTGGAAGAAATGCTTGTCTAGTAAAAGGCTCTCTAACCATAAGATTAATAACATCTGCAAAATCTCCATAGTGATATCTTATACCTTTTAAAGTTACTCCAGATTTTCTGGTAGGTGAATCCTCCTCGCCATATTTCCCCCATATCCTTTCCGGGTATGTGTGAGAGAATTTTTCATCCCCTCCAAATTCAGCATTGTTTTTTTGTGCATAAGGCCAGCGAACATGAGATGGAGGTGGGTTAAGAGGAGATCCGCTAACTCTTTCTTCGAAGTGCTCATCTGCCCAATCAAAATTTGGTTTAATTTGATTTCCTATCTCTTTTAAATCTGGATTCATCTGACACGAAAAAGATAGATTTAGTGTTTCAATCATAGCATATCTGGGATCGTCTTTAATTTCCTTTCCTTGCCATTTTTCAGTATGTACAACATAGGAATAATCATACATCTGTTCAGCAGTCCATCTAACGACCTGATCAAATTTCCCAAATTTTTTCATTTATGCTATTTTCTTTATTATATGATAGTTTTTTTAAAGGTTTCTTATTTATGGAAACGATCAAAAGAATTTTTAGATATTTTATTGAACCGTACTTTGCCAATAAATTCTCCTATTGTTAAACAGTCGGTATAACTCATTGCAGACTTTAGATAATCATTAAAATTTTCACACCATCCAGATAGTGTATATTCAACCTGCTGCATTTTAGATATTCCCTCAGATGTTTTAATCTCCTCTCTTCCTAAACTTTTTTGAGCCTCTTTAGTAGACATTCCTCTAAACTTTTTAAAGAATTTTCTTCCAGCTTCAAATTGTAAAAGAACATCAATTGAATATTGATCTACTTTATCACCTGGCTCTGTCCAAGAATCATATTTTTTGTTTCCCTCAAATGTTTCTCCGCAACTTTCTAGAGCTTTATTAAATATACTACCTAGCATCACATAATCTGCTCCTAAACCTAATGCTTTTATAACGTCAGCATATTTTTTAAATCCCCCATCAGCAACGATTTTAGTTGGAAGGTTTCTTTCTTTTTGTATTTTAGCAGTATCATGTATTAGAGAAGCCATTGGATATCCAACACCTGTTTGCACAGTGGTTAAACACCCTGCGCCATTACCTATACCCATTCTAACATAGTCTGCACCAGCATTTGATAAGGAAAGAAAGGTATGCGGGTTAGCACAATTACCAACCATGATAACAAGAGAAGGGCCGTATATTTTTTTTGACTCCTGTACTAGCTCTTTAACTATTTCCATGTGTCCATTGGCTATGTCTATTAATGCGTACATTCTTTTTCCTAAAGGAAGACTTATATTATTTTCTATAAATACTCTCCTAAAGTCGTCTAATCCGTATGAATACCATACTTTATAATCAGTAGAAAAATAGTCCAATGGGTAATTTACAGGAAGTCTTGGTATTATTCCGTATATCTTATTATCATTGAATATTGTAAAATTGTTTTTGTCTATTACTGTATCCATAGGAGCAGTAAAAAGCGGGAGCATTTGTTTTTCGTCGAAGGGATCCACTTTTTTTCTAGATCTAATACTAGTATGGATTTCCGGCTCTATAAGAATATCATCAAAATCGAATAACATGTTTTTATTTTTTATAGAGTATAATACTATAAAAATTTCCTAATAAAACAAAAAAGTCCGGATTAAACCGGACTTCCTAAAAACATATTTTTTATTAATTTAATCCGAATCCTCCAAATCCTCCGAATCCTGAAGGACCACCGAATCCTGAAGGACCATTTGATCCTCCTTGATCTGTATCAGAAGATCCCTCTTGTGAACCCCCGTACTTATCCTTCCAGTCTTGGTATTCTCTCTCAGCATCCATATCGTCTAGACATTGGTTAATAATAACATCAACCTCTCTTCTATCCATATTTTTACCTATCTCAGAAATAGGCTTTAACCTGTTTCCTGTAGGATCAAAAGCTTGAGCAAGTATAGAATTTGTTATCTCTAAGCATTTTTTAGCTGGAGTAATTTTAGCTAACTTTCCGTAAAACAACCAATGTAGCTGTTCTATAAAAGCAGCAGCTCCTTCGTAATCCTCGTTATTATTAAGATCGTTTAATATAGCTTCTGCTCTAGAGTTACTATTTATAACAAGTCCAATTACTCTTTGTAGAGTCTTTCCGATAGCTTGTTCTTCGATTTCGTCAAACATAGTTTCAGTGTTAGCTTTAACTATGTCTGCAGCCTCTAAACCTAATGTATCTCCTACCTGCATAAGAAGAGTTTGTGTTATTAACTTATAAACTCCCTTAACTGATTCGTGGATTAATAAACCAAAATCCAATGCTCTAGCTATAACTGTTGACTGAGTTCCCTCTAAAGCTTGAGCCATATCAGGATTTATCTCGCCATCTTTCTGTATATCGTCTAATAGATCCTCAGGATTTATTTCTTCCTCTTCATCTTTTTCCTTAGGTTTCTTAGGTTTTTCGATATCTATGTCGCATGCTCCTGGAGGTGCATCTCTAAACATTGAAGATTTCTGAGCTGGTGTTAGAGTTAAGTCGTAATAGTGAGCTCCTGCTGCTATTTTATTTGCGAGTCTTCTGTATTCCTCACCCTCATTTTCACCTAATATTTGTTTTAATCTTTTAGAAACCATTGGCAAGTTTATGATCTCCTTTACATTTAATCCCTTTCCTTGTTGTACGGTTCTTATTATTTTTCTTCTGTTTATTTCATCTATGATTTCTTGATCCTCTAATTCTACAACGTTAGGAAGTCCACAATTTTTACATTCCTTCATTTTATCTTTTAGAGATTGATCAGGTCTAGTAACTATTTTAAGATCCAATATTACATCATCTAGAAAAGTACCATATACTTGTCTTATAACTTCAACAGCCAAATCTGAAAGTTCTTGTTCGTGACCTCTCTGCATTCTTTGAGCCTGCATAGCATTACCCATTAGATTACTAATGTCCTGTGGAATTTCTGCTCTCATTCTTTGAGCCTCCTCTTGGTTAGCTGTAAGTATTGCGTCTATAAAGTTTCCTTGTCCTCCGCCAGTATTGTATATGTCCTGGTTTTTATTATTAACAGGAGTTTCCCCAGGAAATCCTGTATTTCCTCTAAGAGTAGCCTCAGATAGGAAATGGTCGAATTTAGATATATTTTTCATTATGCCATCGGTAAATTTTTAAGCTTTCTTAGCCTACTTATAATGCCCATTGCTAGTTTAGTACCTCTTTCTTGAGATAGGGAATTTTTTATATTTCCCATAGCATCACCAAAAGCTCTAGCTATCGGTCTTTCCGTTTCCTCTGGATTAGGCTCTCTGTCCGGAACAGGTCTACCTGGTCTTGCAGGAGCTGGCGGAGTTTCAGGTCTAGTAGGTGTAGGTACCGTAGTAGGCGCAGGCTTTGTTGAAGGCTGAGTCATAACGAACTCATATAACTTAGTTATTATCTTTCTACCCATTTTTTGTGTATTTATTTTAGATATATATCTTACTAAAAGAAAAAAATGATAAAGACATTCGACGGGTATTTTGATATCAATGAAGACGTTGCAACTGCTAAGGTGTGGTTATTAAAGAATGCAGCAAAAAATAGTAAAAGGTCCCGCTCTGGTGAAAAGGTAACATTTACACCAGAAGAAGAGAAGAAAATATTAAATGATCCCAGATATACAGAAATTAGAGACTATCTAATAAAAATAAATAAGCCGGGATTGGTATATCCATTTACTTATTTTATTATAGAAGAGAAACTACCCAGATTCAATCAGAAAGATTCGGAAGGAAATTATGATAAAAGAGCATTTACTGTAGAGAATCTATTGGATCTATATTTACAAGCAGCATCAAATTTTTCTATATTTCCTTTACCTCTAGGAAGCATTAGTAATTATATAAAAGATAAGGAACTAAAAAAATCTAATACCCCCGCTTACGAAGTTCTTTTTTCTGATCTGGAAAATATTCTTTCAATGAAAGGATTAAAAGGATTTGTAGATAAAATACAATCCAAAGACGTTAGAGATGAATTTAAAAGAGCTGTACAATTAGGTGATAAGGATCCGGAGATGAAAGCATTATTAGATACCTTATATGATTCTTACAAAGCTTTTAAAAACTTGGCACCTAAGGTAGATATGCTAGGAGTTTCTCACACTCCTGAATCTGGAATACTTAAAGGATCTAAAAAATATTTAGATGAATACAATCTTCACAATTTTCAAAACCCACAAGAAAGATTTGCTATGTT
>Ga0315899_10005284_pt1 | contig 13937 bp, 14 predicted proteins | sample LakEriMetagenome_2_FD_203518 | JGI IMG/M metagenome (GOLD analysis project Ga0315899, IMG submission 203518) | Freshwater fungal communities from buoy surface, Lake Erie, Ohio, United States - Buoy 4 MA112 | ecosystem: Environmental > Aquatic > Freshwater > Lake | place: USA: Lake Erie, Ohio...
TGACGCGGATGACTTCGGCGACGACGTTCTTGACGAATTCGCTGACGATGACGGGGAATCGGGCGAGAGTCTTGAGCTGTTCACCACGGCAGTCGTGGCTGCCGGCCATGCCGCAGCGGTGCCGCTGCCACTGACCCCCGGTGCACTTCCGGGTTCGGTGTATCTGCTGGTGGACAAGAGTGTGGAGCTTGAACCCCGGCCGCTGCGTGATTTCAATGAGCTCGGCAGCTTGCCGGAGGAGGAGCAGGATCGCCGTGCCCTGATGCTCTATGCCAATCCGCGCCAGGCCAAGCGCCAGTGCGGTCGCAGCCAGAGGGTGATCAAGGTTCCCGACAGCGGGCTGCTGGAGCGGCGCTCCTCCTACCTGCTCGCCCAGGGCATCACCCGTCTGGTGCTGGAGGGCGGCAGCCTCTTTGCGGTTCCGGGTTGCTGAGATGGCAGCCAGGCTCCGCAGCCGCTGAGATCCGCACGTGCGCCTCTGGCCCGCTGCGATCGTTCCAGCCGTGGTGCTGCCGCCTCTGTTGCTCGCCTGCGACCCCCTGCCGCAGCGCTTGCCCCGGGATCCAGACGGAACCGCGCGCAATGCCAGCACATCCCGCTGGCGTGGTCTCTCCTCCAGCGGTGCTTACAGCATGGTGCGTCAGGTCACCATTGGCACCAATCGCTTCAGCTTCCGGGAAACCTGGTTTCGCGGCAAGGCGAGTGGCCGGCTGATCACCTTCGGCACCGGCACCTACGAACCGAAGACCGCCATCAACATCTACGACTACAGCCAACCCGCCGGGATCGTGGTGGTGCGCACCCGGGAGCTGGAGGAGGGCAGCATCACCGAGGACACCGTGGTGGCCACCACCCTGCCGATCTTCAGGGTTGGGGAAACGATCACCTACACCCAGGTGCCCTGAGCGGTCAGTCGCGCTCGTGCTGCGGCAGCAGTAGCGCTGCAGCACTGCCACCGGTGATCACGCCGATCACCAAGGCCACTCCCACCAGGAAACCCGTGGGCAAGGCAGCTGTACGCCCGAAGCCCAGGTTGATGCTGGTGCGTTGGTCCAGGTTCTGGGCCCCGAGGCAGAGCAGTACCAGCAACAGGACACCACCGCCCAGGTTGGCCAGCAGCAGACGCAGGCGCAGCACCATCAGCCTGGCTCCTCCTCGCTTGTGTGACCCAGAGCGTAGAGCTCGCGGCGCGACAGGCCGGTCTCACCGGCCAGCTGACGCGCGGCTTCGCTGCGGCTCAGCCCTGCGTCGATCAGGGCGGCCAGCCGGGCGCGCAGGCTCTGGGTGTCGCTGGCGGTGCTCGGTGCCGCAGTCAGCGAGGCTCCGCCCAGCACCAGCGTGAATTCGCCTTGGGGGGGTGTGGCGCGAAAGTGTGCCAGTGCGGCGCTCAGGCTGGGCCCCACCTGCTGCTCGTGCCGTTTGGTCAGCTCGCGCATCACCGCCACGGGGCGATCGCCCAGTTCCGCGAGCAGATCCTCAAGCAGGGCCACCAGCCGGTGCGGTGCTTCGAACAGCACCAGCGTGCGGCTGTCGTTGGCAAGCTCGCGCAGGCGTGTGCGCCGCTGGTTCGGCTTCGGCGGCAGGAATCCTTCAAAGCAGAAGCGGCCGCTGGGCAGGCCGCTGCTCACCAGGGCGGTGGTGATGGCGCAGGGGCCGGGGATGCAGATCACCGTGGCCCCGGCTGCCCGTGCTGCGGCCACCAGCATCTCGCCTGGATCGGAGATGCCCGGCAGGCCGGCGTCGCTGATCACAGCGATCGCTTCACCGGCGGCCAGTGCCGTCAGCAGTTCGGGGATGCGGCTGGCCTGGTTGTGCTCATGGAAGCTGAGCAGCCGGGGGCCCTGCTCTCGGTTGCGCAACCCCAGGTTGTGCAGCAGCAGGCCGCTGCGGCGTGTGTCCTCGCAGGCGATGCGATCCACGTGGGCCAGCACGTGCCGGGCGCGAGGGGAGAGATCGCCGACGTTGCCAATCGGTGTTCCCACCAGATAGAGCACGCCCGCTGCGGGTTCGGCGCCCTGCATCACAATGCCCCTTTGCCGTCTCCATGATGCCCGCTGCCGCCTGCTTGCCCGCCGGCATCGCGGAGGAGCCTCTGTTGGCCGAGCTGCGGCGGCTGAGCTGGGGTGCGGCCGACATCCTGCTGGCCTACGGCCGCGGTGAGCAGCCGCCCCACGGCTTCCCGCCGGCCCTGCGTGTGGAGCAGGGCGGCGACGGCCCGGTCAGCGCGGCCGATCTGGCGGTGAATCAGTGGCTGCTGGATGGCCTCATGGCCGCCTATCCCGATGCCCCCTGGACCCTGCTCAGCGAGGAGACTGCCAAGGAACAGCTCACCGCAGGCCAGCCCATCGATGCCGATTGGCTCTGGATCCTCGATCCGCTCGATGGCACCAAGGACTTTCTGCAGGGCACCGGTGAGTACGCGGTGCATCTGGCCCTGGCCCATCGCGGTGAGCCGGTGCTGGGGGTGGTGCTGCTGCCCGAGCTGGAGCAGCTCTGGTTTGGTCTGGTGGCACCGGCCGGCAGCGCTGAAGCACCCGGTCGCGCCTGGTGTGAAAACCGCGCTGGCCAGCAATCCCCCGCCAACCTCAGCCCCCGCCGCGCCCTGGGCGAGCTGGTGCTGGTGGCCAGCCGCAATCACCGCGATCAGCGCCTGGAGCAACTGCTGGCGACTCTGGCCCTCGGCGAAATCAAGGCGATCGGCAGCGTCGGCGGCAAGGTGGCCACGATTCTGCGCGGTGAGACCGACCTCTACATCTCCCTTTCGGGCAGGAGCGCCCCGAAGGATTGGGATATGGCTGCCCCCGAGGCGTTGCTGCGTGCAGCCGGGGGCTCCTTCAGCCATGCCGATGGCCGGCCGCTCACCTACAACGATGGTGACATCCGCCAGGCCGGCTGCCTGATCGCCAGTCATGGCCCGGCCCATCAGGAGCTGTGCAGCCGGGCGGCGGCGGCGCTGGCGGTGATCGACCCTGATTTTTGCGTCTGAGCGCCTCCTGCGCGAAGCAAAGCCGTGATCACCAGTGCTGCCAGCGCCGATGCCACCGCAGCTGCTGAGCGGTGCGGCTCTGGTGGATAGCTATGAAAAAGCCCCCCTTACGGGGGGCCGGCGAACGAGCGATCAGGCCGGAGCCAGGGTTTCATCCTGCTGGGGTACGCCGCGCAGGGTGAGATTGATGCGGCCGCGGTTGTCGATCTCGCGCACGCGGACGGTCACGTGGTCGCCCACCTTGACCACGTCCTCCACCTTCTCAACGCGGGCTTCGCTGAGCTGGGAGATGTGGATCATCCCCTCCTTGCCGGGCAGGATCTCCACAAAGGCGCCGATTGGGATCACACGGGTCACCGCACCGCTGAACACCTCGCCCTCCGACACGCGGCGGGTCAGGCCCTCGATGATGCGCTGGGCTTCTTCAGCGGCAGCACCGTCGTGGCTGGCGATCGTGACGATGCCGCCATCTTCGATATCGATCTTGGTGTTGGTGCGCTCGGTGATGCCCTTGATCGTGCGGCCGCCGGGGCCGATCACGGTGCCGATCAGTTCGGGATCGATGCGGAAGCTGAGCAGGCGCGGAGCGTGGGGGCTCAGCACCTCGCGGGGCTTTTCGATCGCCTCGAGCATCTTCTCGAGGATGTGCAGACGGGCGGGGCGGGCCTGGTTGATCGCTTCGGCGACGGTCTTCACCTCAAGACCGGTGATCTTCATGTCCATCTGCAGGGCGGTGATGCCCTTCTCGGTGCCGGCCACCTTGAAGTCCATGTCGCCGAGAAAGTCCTCGATGCCTTGGATATCGGTGAGGATGCGCACCTCGGAACCCTCCTTGATCAGGCCCATGGCAGCGCCGCTGACGGGTGCCTTGAGGGGCACGCCGGCATCCATCAGGGCCAGGGTGCTGCCGCACACCGAGCCCATCGAGGTGGAGCCGTTGGAGCTCAGGCACTCCGACACCACGCGCAGCACATAAGGGAACGACTCCTTGCTGGGCAGAACCGGCACCAGCGCCCGCTCGGCCAGGGCGCCGTGGCCGATCTCACGACGGCCGGGGCTGCGCATCGGTTTGGTCTCGCCGGTCGAGTAGGGCGGGAAGTTGTAGTGGTGCAGGTAGGTCTTCTCGGTGGACGGGTTGAGGTCGTCCATCTCCTGGGCGTCGCTCGGCGTGCCCAGGGTGGCGCAGGAGAGCACCTGGGTCAGACCGCGCTGGAACAGGGCCGAGCCGTGCACGCGCTTGGGCAGCACCCCAGCGGCGGCGCTGATCGGGCGCACCTGATCAAGCGTACGGCCGTCGACGCGCACGCCATCCTGGATGATCTGCTCGCGCATCAGCTTCTTGGTCAGGGCCTTGTAGCTGTTGCCCAGGGCCTTGCCGTTGCTGCTGACGGCCACCTTCACGGCGTCGTCATCCTTGAGGGCAGTGATCTTCTCGAGCACCTCGGCCTTGATGGCATCGAGCTTGCCGTCGCGCTCACCCTTGCTCTGGCTGAACTGCTTGAGCACCTCGCCAATGCCCTTGCCGCATTCCTTTTCGAGAAACTTCGGCAGGGTGTCGTCGTCGACCTTGGCTTCGGGGATCACCTGCTCGATACCCAGCTCCTTGAGTAGGGCCTGCTGGGCCTTGATCAGTTCGCTCACCGCTTCGTAGCCGAAGTCGATGGCTTCGATCACATCCTGTTCGGGCAGCTGGTTGGCGCCCGCTTCCACCATGATCACGCCCTCGGGGGTGCCGGCCACCACCAGATCAAGGTCGGAGCGCTCGATCTCCCGGTAGCTGGGGTTGAGCACGAAGTCGTCGCCCAGCAGGCCCACGCGCACCGCCGCCATCGGGCCATGGAATGGGATCTTGGCCAGCAGGGTCGCCAGGGATGCGCCGGTGACGGCGAGCACATCAGGTGGCACCCGCTCATCGAGCGACATGCAGGTTGCGACGATCTGCAGGTCGTCGCGCAGCCAGCTGGGGAACAGCGGCCGCATCGGCCGGTCGATCAGACGGGCGATCAGCGTTGCCCGCTCGGGGGGGCGGCTCTCACGCCGCATGAAGCTGCCGGGGATGCGACCGGCGGCATACAGCCGCTCCTCGTAATCGCAGATCAGGGGCAGGAAATCGATGCCTTCGCGACCGCCGGAGCGGGTGGCGGTGACCAGTACCGCGGTGTCTCCGCACTCGACCATCACCGAGCCCCCGGCCTGGGGGGCGAACAGACCAGTGGTCAGCCGGATCTCCCGACCATCGAAGGAGATCGACTGAGTGTGACCTTGCACTTGGGCTTATGTCCTTTTGTTGTCAAGAGGCATTCTCGCATCCGGGCATCAGGCGCTGCGTCGCCGCTTGCAAAGTCTTCGGAAACGGTTGGCTTGGTCAGGCACGGCTCGACCGCCCTGGCCCTGTCGGCAGCATCGCCAGGCGCAAAAAAGGCGCCCTGCGGCGCCCCTGCTTCCTGGCTGTGGGTCTGCCCTGCGAGGGAGTGCCGAGGTCAGACGCGCAGCAATTCAGTGGTGATGGCCGCCCGTGATCAATCCGCTGGCGGCCGCCGGCAACTCACCAGGAGGACTTGACCACCCCGGGAAGTTCGCCCTTGTGGGCACGCTCGCGCAGCTGGTTGCGGCACAGGCCGAAATCGCGATACACACCACGGGGCTTGCCTGTGGCCCAGCAGCGGTTGCGCAGGCGCACCTTATTGCTGTTGCGCGGCAGACCCTGGATCTTGCGGTGGATCTCCAGGCGCTCCATCGGGTCTGCGGCGGCTTCGAAGGCGGCCATCAGGGCGGCGCGCTTCGCGGCGTAACGCTCCACCATCTTCTGGCGCTTGGCGTCGCGCGCAATCATCGACTTCTTAGCCATGCGGCCTGGTACTCGTCATGCGGTGATGGTTGAGCCTACCCCTTCGCCGTGCCCTCAGCGGCCGAGCAGTTGTTGCACAGCCTGCAGCTGGCTGGTGTCCTTGACGATCAGCACCAGGCTCAGCCCAACCAGGAACACAAACCCAGACTGCATGAAGGCCATCTGGAAGCGCTCCGGCAGGGGCCGGCCCCGCAGCCCCTCGATCAGCAGCAACAGGAACTGACCGCCATCGAGGAGGGGCAGCGGCAGCGCGTTGAGCACCGCCAGGTTGATCGAGATCAGGGCCGTGTAGAGGAACAGGCTGCTGCCGCCCTGTCGCGCCAGCGAGGCGCCCATCTCCACGATCTTCACAGGGCCGCTCACCTGGCTGGCTGTTTCGCCGAAGTGAGTGATCAGGCTGGCGAAGCCCTCCACGGTGCGGCGGGTGAGCGCCACGAAGTCGTGGTTGGCCTGGCGCAGTACCTCAAGCGGGCCGTGGGCCGGGCGGAAGCTTTCGGCGCCGCTGGGCTGCAGCTGGGCACCGATGCGACCGATGCCGCCCAGATCCGCCGGGGTGAGCAGCAGCTCCACCGTGCTGCCGTCGCGCTCGGTGCGCAGGCGCAGGCTTTGATCCGGTGCACCCTTCACCCGGGCCACCAGTTCCGCCACAGCGCCCTGACCGCCGCCCAGGTCGCGGCCGTCGACCGCCAGCACCCGATCTCCCGGCCGCAGTCCGGCGGCGGCCGCCGCCTGGCCTGGTTGCACACCGGCCACCAGCACCCCGGGAGTAGCGCTGAAGCCGGCCGGAATGCCCACCACCACGCCCTGGGCCACCAGCACGGCCCAGGCCAGCAGCAGGTTGGCGAGCACCCCGGCGGCGATCACCAGCGCCCGCTGGGGCAGGGGCCGGTTGCGCAGCAGGTCGGGGTCATTGGCGGGAATCGGGCTGTCCTCGTCGTCGTCGGGGAAGGCCACGAAGCCACCGAGCGGAATGGCTCGCAGGGCGAACTGCACGCCGCGGCGCTGCCGTTCCACCAGGACCGGCCCGAAGCCCACCGAGAAGCCGCTGACGCGGATCCCCTGCCAGGTGGCCGCGAAGAAGTGGCCGGCCTCATGCACCACGATCAGACCCGCCAGGATCGCCAGGGCCGTCAGTACACCCATCCAGGAGCCCGCGTGAATGGCTCCATTGTGGTGGCCGTCGCGCCATAGCGTTGATGGGCTTCGCCGAGCCCCATGACGCACCGCTGCGATGTCCTTCTGGTGGGCGCCGGGATCATGGGCGCCACGCTGGCCAGCCTGCTCAGGCAGCTGGATCCGGGGCTGCAGCTGGTGGTGCTGGAGCGCCTGCCGGCGCTGGCTGCCGAGAGCAGCGCGCCGATGAACAACGCCGGCACAGGCCATGCGGCCAACTGTGAGCTCAACTACACCCCCGAGGCCGCCGATGGCTCCGTGCCAATCGCCAAGGCGCTGGCGATCAACGCCGCTTTTGAGCTCAGCCTCCAGTACTGGAGCGCTCTGGTGGAGATGGGTGCCCTGGATTCACCGGCCGACTTCATCCGGCCGGTGCCGCACCTGAGCTTTGTTTGGGGCGAGCAGGCGGTGGCTTTCCTGCGGCGCCGCCATCAGGCCCTCAGCGCTACGCCCCAGTTCGCCGACATGGCCTGGAGCAGTGATCCCCAGCAGCTTCGCGCCTGGATGCCGCTGGTGATGCAGGGGCGCCCGCTGGATCAGCCGCTGGCGGCCACCCGCGTGGCCCGCGGCACCGATGTGAACTTCGGCGCCCTCACCCAGCGGCTGCTGGCGGGGGCCGCCGCGGAGGTGCGTCGCGGTGAGCAGGTGCACCATCTGGAGCGGCTGGTCCGCGGCTGGCGCCTGCACAGCACCGGCGGTGCCTTCGAGGCGCCGTTCGTCTTTCTCGGCGCCGGTGGCGGCAGCCTGCCGCTGCTTCAGGCCTCCGGCATCCCCGAAGCCCGTCAGTACGGCGCCTTCCCGGTGAGCGGCCAGTGGCTGGTCTGCCGCAACCAGGCGGTGATTGCCGCCCACGACGCCAAGGTCTATGGCAAGGCGGCCGTCGGGGCGCCGCCGATGTCTGTGCCGCACCTGGATACCCGCTGGATCGATGGGCGGCGGGCGCTGCTGTTCGGCCCCTACGCCGGCTTCAGCACCCGCTTCCTGCGCCAGGGCTCCCTCTGGGATCTGCCCCGTTCGCTGCGGCCGTTCAATCTGCTGCCGACCCTGCAGGTGGGTGCGGAAAACCTCGATCTGGTGCGCTACCTCATGGGGCAGGTGCTGCAGAGTCCGGAGCAGCGCCTGGCCAGCCTGCGCCAGTTTCTGCCGGAGGCCAATGGCGACGACTGGCAGCTGGCCGTGGCCGGCCAGCGGGTGCAGATCATCAAGCGGCTGAATGGCCGCGGCAGCCTGCAGATGGGCACCGAGCTGGTGTGCAGCGCCGATGGGTCCCTGGCGGCGTTGCTGGGGGCATCGCCGGGCGCCTCCACCGCGGTGGAGACCATGCTGCAGCTGCTGCAGCGCTGCATGCCGGAGCGCCTGGCCAGCCCCACCTGGCAGCAGCGTCTGCGCCAGCTGATTCCCGCCTGGGGCGAAGCACTGGCCAGTGATCCACTGCGGCTGGCTGCCTGGCGGCAGCACAGCGATCAGCAGCTGGGGCTGGTCTGACGATCGGTTGTGGCCACCGCCTCAGGCCGCGCTGAGGTGGTCGCTGCCGAAGTAGGGCACCAGGGCGGCCGGCAGTCGCACCAGGCCATCAGCCTGCTGGCCGTTCTCCAGCAGGGCTGCCATGGTGCGGCCCACGGCCAGGCCGCTGCCGTTGAGGGTGTGGACCAGCTGGGTGGTTTTGCCCTGCTTGCAGCGGATTGCCGAACGGCGCGCCTGGAAGTCGCCGCACACCGAGCAGCTGGAGATCTCGCGGTAGGCCCCGGCCCCGGCCAGCCAGACCTCCAGGTCGTAGGTGCGGCTGGCGGAGAAGCCGAGATCGCCGCTGCACAGTTCGATGCGCCGGTAGGGCAGCTCCAGGGCTTCCAGCACCGCTTCGGCATCAGCGGTGATCCGCTCGTGGGCCTCGGCCGATTGCTCGGGGTGGCAGAACCAGTAGAGCTCCACCTTGTTGAACTGGTGCAGGCGGATCAGGCCGCGGGTGTCGCGGCCGTAGCTGCCGGCCTCGCGGCGGAAGCAGGGGGTGTAAGCCACGTAGCGCAGCGGCAGCTGCTCGGCGGCGATCACTTCCTCTCGGTGCAGGGATGTGACCGGCACTTCGGCCGTGGGCGTCAGCCAGAGGTCGTCCTCGGCGCAGCGGAAGCTCTCTTCGGCGAACTTGGGCAGCTGGCCGGAGCCGGTGAGGCTGGCGGAGTTCACCAGGATCGGTGGCAGCAGTTCGCGATAGCCGCGGCTGCCATGCAGATCGAGCATGAAGCTGATCAAGGCCCGCTCCAGGCGAGCGCCCTGGCCCTGCAGGGTGATGAACCGGCTCTGGGCGATCCGCACCGAGCGCTCGGTCTCCCACAGGCCAAGCCGTTCACCGATCTGCCAGTGCTCCTCCAGGGTTTCGCCGGCGGCCGCCTGGCGCGGTGTACCCCAGCGCTTCACCTCGACGTTGTCGCGTTCGTCGCGGCCGTCGGGCGCATCGGCTGAGGGCAGGTTCGGCAGCGCCAGCAGCTGCTCGCGCAGCTGGGCCTCCAGTGCCTTCTCCTGCTCTTCGATTTCAGCCACCTGCTGCTTGATGGCATTGCCCTGATCCCGCAGCGCCTGCACCTCAGGACCGTTGGCAGCGGCTCCCCCCTGGATCAGGCTTCCCACCTGCTTGCCGATCCGGTTGCCTTCGGCCTGCAGCTCGCTGCGGCGGGCTTCCAGATCGCGCTCCTGCAGGGCGATCGCCTGCAAGGGGGCCAGATCGAGGCGGAGTCCGCGGCGGGCAAGCTGGCTGGTGATCAGCTCGGGGTTGTCGCGCAGCAGGCGCTGGTCGAGCACACGTGTCGGGCAGATGGGGCGAGCCTAGGGGTGGGGCTGTCGCTGGTCGTCTCGCCCGTCGCGCCCACCCCGGATGGCCCGGGTGAACATCTCGGATGCTGCGGCGGCAGCCTCAGAGCACCTGCACCACCTCGCTCACCTCGGGGATGGCCTCGCGCAGTTTGCGCTCGATGCCCATCTTCAACGTCATCGTGCTGCTGGGGCAGGAGCCGCAGGCACCCTGCAGGCGGACTTTCACGATCGGGCCATCGATCTCCACCACCTCGACGTTGCCGCCATCCGCCATCAGGTAGGGACGCAGTTCATCGAGGGTGCGCTCCACGTTTTCGAGGGTCAGGGCGCGGGGATCGCTGCTGTCGATGACGGTCGTCTCGGCTGGCTGCTCACTGAGCTGCTCGCTGGTCATGGCCTGGCGCTCCAGAGTCTGTTTTTCAGACCTTAACGGCCGCGCGGGAGCGCTGACCCGGTGCCGGCTCGGGGCGCCATCGCCTCGGGCCGGGGCTTCGGCGGGCGGCATGGTGGACAGCGCTGCGGGGGCGGCTGCCTAGGATCGTCCAACACCCTCGGAACCCGGCCCCAGTCAGCGGGGGCTGCCCCACGCCAGCCGATGACCGACGCGCCCGTCGCCCGTATCCGCAATTTCTGCATCATTGCCCATATCGACCACGGCAAATCGACCCTGGCCGATCGCTTGCTGCAGCAAACCGGCACTGTCGCCGCCCGCGACATGCAGGAGCAGTTTCTTGACAACATGGACCTGGAGCGTGAGCGCGGCATCACGATCAAGCTCCAGGCGGCACGGATGGAATACAAGGCTGCTGATGGTGAAACTTATATCCTCAATTTGATCGATACCCCGGGCCACGTCGACTTCTCCTATGAGGTCAGTCGCTCGCTGCAGGCCTGTGAGGGGGCGTTGCTGGTGGTGGATGCAAGCCAGGGGGTGGAGGCGCAGACGCTGGCTAATGTCTACCTGGCAATCGAAAACAATCTCGAGATCATTCCTGTTCTCAACAAGATCGATCTGCCTGGTGCTGATCCCGAGCGCATCAGTGAGGAGATTGAGGCGATCATCGGCCTGGATTGTTCCGGCGCCATTCCCTGCTCCGCCAAAACCGGTCTCGGTGTACCGGAGATCTTGCAGTCGGTGGTGGATCGGGTGCCGCCACCGGCTGATCGTGTCGCTGAACCGCTGCGGGCCCTGATCTTCGATTCCTATTACGATCCCTACCGCGGTGTGATCGTTTATTTCCGGGTGATTTCCGGTTCAATCAGCCGCAAGGACAAGGTTCTGCTGATGGCCAGCGGCAAGACCTACGAGCTCGATGAAGTAGGCGTGATGGCCCCGGATCAACGCCAGGTGGACAGTCTTCATGCCGGTGAGGTGGGCTACCTGGCAGCGTCGATCAAGGCGGTGGCTGACGCCCGTGTCGGTGACACCATCACCCTGGCGGCCAATCCTGCACCGGAGCCGCTGCCGGGCTACACCGAGGCCAAGCCGATGGTGTTCTGCGGCCTGTTCCCCACCGATGCCGATCAGTATCCCGATCTGCGCGAAGCGCTCGACAAGCTGCAGCTCAGTGATGCGGCGTTGCAATATGAGCCTGAAACCAGCAGTGCCATGGGCTTTGGCTTCCGCTGCGGTTTCCTCGGCCTTCTGCACATGGAGATCGTGCAGGAGCGGTTGGAACGCGAGTACGACCTCGACCTGATCGTCACCGCCCCTTCGGTGATCTACCAGGTGAACATGCTGGATGGGGCTACTTTGATGGTGGACAACCCGGCGACTTTGCCTGATCCACAGAAGCGCGAATCGATTGAGGAGCCTTATGTGAAGATGGAGATTTATACTCCTAATGCCTATAATGGTACCCTGATGGAGCTCTGTCAGGAGCGGCGCGGTGAGTTTATCGATATGAAGTACATCACCACCGATCGTGTCACTCTGCACTATGAGCTGCCCCTCGCCGAGGTGGTCACCGATTTCTTTGACCAGATGAAGAGTCGGACCAAGGGCTATGCCTCGATGGAGTATTCGCTGATCGGCTATCGCAAGAATGAGTTGGTTCGTCTTGATGTGTTGATCAATGGTGAGCGTGCTGATCCCCTCACTACGATTGTCCACCGCGACAAGGCCTACAACGTCGGCAAGGGTTTGGTGGAGAAGCTGAAGGAGCTGATCCCGCGCCAGCAGTTTAAGATACCGATCCAGGCGGCGATTGGTAGCCGCGTGATCGCTTCGGAAAGCATCAGTGCTATGCGTAAGGATGTGCTCGCGAAGTGTTATGGTGGCGACATATCCCGCAAGAAAAAACTGCTTCAGAAGCAGGCCAAGGGCAAGAAGCGCATGAAGGCGATGGGTAAGGTTGAGGTGCCGCAGGAGGCCTTTATGGCGGTGCTCAAGCTCAATCAATGAGCAGGCGTCTACGGCGGCTATGGGGCGGTCTGGCGGCGCTGGCGCTCGCGATTCTCTCCCCTGGCGCTTCCATCGCTGGCGCTTTGCGGATCGGTTCCGGGAGTGAACTCTGGACGATTCCAAGCGCGGCCTTGCAGCGCTTCGTGGTTGCTGGTCGCTTCAGTGATCAGCGTCTGTTGCGGCTGGTGGCCAGCTCCGGCTGGCCGGATGAGGCGCTGCGAGCCGCTCTGGTGAAGGTGTACGCCGTCGACCTGGTCGCCCTGGCTCGCTTCCTCGATTCCCCGGCTGGCCGGGTCTTCCTTGAGCAGCAGACCCGCGCCTATCGCCCAATCCCGGTGCGGGCCGGTGCGCAGGATCTGCGGGTCATCGCGTTGCGGGCTGCGATTCTCACGGAAGCCCGTGGCGGCACGATCAGTGCCCTCGGCATCCTCCAGCGTCTACCGGCGCCGCTGGTGATCGACCTCTCCGGTCCCCCCCCTCAACGCTGCTCGTCGCTGCCTTGTGAGAATCCAGAGCAGTGCCGATCGGTGCTCTCCTGGATCGCCTTCCTGCCGGCCTGCCTGCAGGCCGCCGCGGTTCCTGGGGCATCGACGGCGACGGCACCATGACCAGCGGCTCTGATCAATCTGGTGCGGATTGCAATCGCACCCTGATGCCAGTCTCGAGGGTGATCAATGCACCGCTGTTCACGGCTTGGATGGTCGTCAGACCTTGTCGAATATTTGCGCAGCCTCGCAGGTGAACGCATCCTCGTCGCTCACTTTGTCAGATGGTTTGCGCCAGAGGTGATCATCTGTGGGGTCATCCTTCATTGAGTTGCTGAAGTGCTCATTCTTGCCGGCTAGACCGGTTGATGGACTGAAGGTGCGGCACTTCACGTCGCGCTTATTGGTAACTTCGCAGTTGATAGTCTCGCGTTTGCTGCAGATGTCGTGCGCGCGTGTTGACGTGATGTCGTGCCCCTTGGTCAGGTTGGTCAGTACGGTGCTGCCAGGGCTGGAGAGCGCCAGATCGGCCGCCAGGGCGATCGGAAATGTCTGCACCATGGCCTGGATTGCCGTGCGTCACAGGGTTGGACCCTGGCAATCGCTTTCCGTCGGTCCTGTTGCCGCTGCAAGACCAGACGGCGAGGCTGCGGGAAGCCCATGGGGATCGGGCCGTGGCCGATGGATCAGCTGCTGGTAGTGGTCGGGCGCTTGTGCGCTGATGTGCTGTTCTGGCTTGCTCCTTTTCCTTGGATTGCAACCGTCAGAGCTGGCCCGCTGATGAATACCTGCTCGCAAAAATGAGTAGACGTGATCTGAAAAGCCGGAGATCGGATTTGAACCGACGACCTACTGATTACGAATCAGTTGCTCTACCACTGAGCTACACCGGCAGCCACATCACCTTAGCATTCCACCTTCTTCGCCCCTGGTGCGCCCATGGCCACTCCTTCTCGCGACCAGCTTGATCCGGCGATGAAGGCCCGGTTGCTGCAGGAGGCGCGCACGCCCTGGCGTGGGCTGCGCCGGGCCTTGTGGCTTGCGTTCACCGCCTCCGCCGGCCTGGGGTTGGCAACGATGGCCATGCGGGCTTCGGCGGGGGATGCGGTGGCTGGATCAGATCTGCTGATTCAGGTGGTCGCCCTCGCTCTGTTCGGCAGTCTGCTCTGGTGGGATCGCAGCGTCACCGGCAACGAGGCCGACCTCCGCTGACGGCGTCGCCAGGGGTCGAGCCTC
>Ga0315899_10005286_pt1 | contig 13932 bp, 12 predicted proteins | sample LakEriMetagenome_2_FD_203518 | JGI IMG/M metagenome (GOLD analysis project Ga0315899, IMG submission 203518) | Freshwater fungal communities from buoy surface, Lake Erie, Ohio, United States - Buoy 4 MA112 | ecosystem: Environmental > Aquatic > Freshwater > Lake | place: USA: Lake Erie, Ohio...
GTGACTTTCTTCAGAATAGTGGACAGAATCATTGTTTTGATCAACTTGCGTCAAGTGCTGGTGAGCTCGATACAACCACTTCGAGGTGCGTGTATGTATCCTCCTCATCAAATCATTGTTTTGATCAACTTGCGTCAAGTGCTGGTGAGCTCGATAGTAGTGGATAAGTCAGTTGGTTCAGGAAATAGGGCAACCCTGGCAACCCTAGTAAACCTGGTAACCCTGGTAACCATTCGTAAGTGTACGTGTATGATACTTACAGTATGTGTCAGCAAGGAGCCCATCGGTTTAGGTTAGTTACTTAGTTCTTTTGTAATTACAAAAGAAACCTAACAAAATAGTTAGTTCGTAATTATATTATGCTTATAGTAAGTGTAAGCGAGGAGCCCCTCGGGCATAAACTGCCCGTACTTCTATGCTTCGCTCTAGAGCAGCAAATCTCACCAATGTCCTCAGGCAGCTCCTTGAGCTTATTGTTGTTGAGGACGAGCTCGCGCAACGTGGACATGAGCAGCAGCTGCGGCGGTAGGCTGATGATGAGGTTGTCGGACAGGTCGAGGCGTGTGATGCTAGTTTGCTCAAAGACAATTTCGGGCACAGCCGCCAGAGTCATCTGCTTGAGCTCCACCTGCTTCGACTCTGCTGCATGCAGCACATTGGCCAAAAACGTAACGGCCAGCTGTGCTCCGGCCTTGCACACCTCGGGCGGTGGTGTCTTGAGGTCGTTACCCGCAGTTTCCAGCGTCTTCAGTCGCCGCAAATAGCCCAGCTCCAGCGGCAAGTGTGTGAGCTTGTTGTTCTTGACGGACAAGACCTCGAGCTTCAGCAGCTTTTCTATGTCCTTGGGCAGCGACTCGAGCAAGTTGTAGTCGAGCTTGAGCGCTGTCAGCGTCGTCAACTTGCAGTGCCACGGCGGAAAGTGCAGCAGCCCCAAGTGGCTCAAGTCGAGTACGTTGCTCGTGCCCGCATTCTGCAGCATCTGCAAATAGCGAAAGATCTGCTTCTGCCCTGCCACCACCACCTCGCGGGGCGGGTCGGTAAAGGGGTTCATATCAACATTGAGCGCCGTCATGCTGGTGAACTTGAGCAGCGAGAAGGGCAGCTCCTGTATCAAGTTGTCGCACGCGTTCAACGAGCGCAGCGGCAGGCGCGGCAGCAGCCACTCGCTCATGTGCTTGATCTTGTTGTGCGCGAGCGACAGCTTCGTGAGGTTCGTCAGGTTTGCCACCGTGCGCGGCAGTGTCTGCAGCTCGTTATAGTCGAGCAGCAGCTCCGAGAGCAACGTCAACTGGCCTACCCCCACAAAGAGCTTGTTGATCTTGTTGTTCTCGAGCGAGAGCGACGTGAGGCCCGTCATGAAGGCCACTTCCACGGGCGTGCGCCGCAGCTCAAGCGCGCGCAGATCCAGCGCCTGCGTCTTGCGAGCCACCTGCATGCGCTTCAAGTACTCGAGAATGGCATGCGTGCTGTGCTCCAGCACCTCCAGCGGCGGAGTGCGCAGCTCGTTGCCCTCAAATGTAAACTCTCGCAGCGAGAAAATGGAGCCCATCTCCACGGGGAGCTGCAGGATTTTGTTGTGGTCCACGCGGAGGAGCTCGAGACCAGCCATCTTGCCGATCACCGACGGCAGCGACTGGATCTCGTTGGCCGCTATGTCGAGGCTCTTGAGCTGACTAAGCGCGACGATTTCGAGCGGAAACGTTAGGAGGCCCATGCGGTCCAGCTGCAGGTGGTGCGTCTTGGTGGCCTCATCGAAGCGCTTCAGGTAGTCCATGACCTTCCCGGTGCCCCTGTCACGGATTTCGGGCGGTGGCGAGACCAGGGGGTTGCCCTCCATGCTCAACTCCCTGAGGGTAGTGATACGCGCCAGCTCGTATGGCAGGCAAGGAAATAGGTTGTTATCAAGGGCTAGCCGCTTGAGATTGCCGCATCTGTCTACGCCAGTGAAGAGTTCTTGGAGCTCGTTGCCGCCCAGGAAGAGCTCCGTCATGTTGGTCAGCTTGATCATGTACGGCGGCAGCGCCGTGAGCTTGTTGTTGCCGAGGCGGAGCGTCTGGAGGCGGCGCAAGTTGCCGAGCGTCTGCGGAAGCTCCGAAATCACGTTGCCGCTCATGTCGAGATACTCGAGGCGCTGCCACGCGCCCATTACGACGCTGATGCGCGAGAGCATGTTGTTGCTCAGGTCCAGCTTGGTCATGAGGGTGAGGGTGCTCATGCTAGTTGGGATCGTCTCCTGACACACATTCTCAAAAGTCAGCAAATTCTCAAAAGACAGTGCCCTAGTATATTTACTATATAAAAATTGCTACACTGAGTACTTTTGAGAATCTGCACCATCTTGTTGCCCGGCAGCGACACGGTGAGGAGGCGCCCGGCTTGCGGCACCGGGTGCGTGGGCGAGTGAACCAGTTCGCGCGGAAAGGTGACGAGCTTGAAATTGGGCAGGTGCAGGTGCAAGGTTTTGAGCGCGTCGTTGATCTGCCCGAGATAGCGCACTATTGCCGCACACCCCTGCGAAAGCACCTGGATCGAGGGCTCGAGAATCTTGTCGTGGTCCACCTCGAGCACTGTCAGCTGCGTCAGCTTGCCGACCCCCGGGTGTAAGCGCACCATGGCGTTCTCTGACATCTTGAGCGACTCCAGCCGGCTGCACTCTGAAATCTGGTCGGGGAAGGTGTTGAAGTAGTTTTTACAAAAGGAGAGCACGCGCAGGTTAAAGAGCTCGCCCATCGTCTCAGGAAATGTCTCGAACTCATTCTCATCGAGCATCAGTTGCTCGAGTGCCGTGAGCTGACTGATGTCCTCCGGCAGCGTCGGCACCTTGTTGTGCCGCACCGAAATTGTCAGCAGCGGGAGTGGGTTCAGAGGCCCAAAGTGCTCCATGAAGCGGAAGCAATCGCGCGGGAACGCCTCCAGTTTCATCGCCTCCAGCACCAGCTTCCGCGAGTGAAACGCGTCCCCGAACTTGTGGAGATAATTCACAATCATGGCGGAGCCCTGCTGCACCACCTCGGCCGGCGGCGTCTGCCAGTCCCCATTATTCTGCAGGTCGACCTCAGTGAGACTCTTTGCGAGCCCGAACGACAGCGGAATCTGCGTCAGGTGGTTGTCGTTGAGATATAGCCGCACTAGCGACGTGAGGAGCCCGCACTCGGGGGGAATGTACTTGAGGCGGTTGCGCTGGAGCGACAGCATGGTCAGGCCGCTCAGCACCATTAGCTCAGGCGGCAGCACTTCGATGACGTTGTCGTCTAGGCCAAAATTCTGAAAAGTCAATGTCCCAGTACATTTGTGCTGCAAAGTCACGGTATACTCACTTTTCAGAATATCTACCTAGCCTCAACGAGTGGAGCTTTGGCACAGTGAGGGTCTCGAGAGGGAAGTGCTTGAGCTGGGCGTCGATCATCTCCAGTCCGTTGGTGAGCGCCGACTCATACATGCGCTGCATGTAGAGGATGAGGCTCTCGCTGCCCTGCGCAAGCACGTCCTCGCGCGGGTTTTTGATGGGGTTGTTGTCGTAGTTGATGTTGCGCATCTTCTTGAGGTTGCCTAACACGAGCGGAATGATGGAAATCTGGTTTGAGTTGAAGGAGAGATCCTCCAGGAGCGTCAGCCGCTCAAACTCCACGGGGAGCTCGGTCAGCGCGTTGTTGCCGACACGAAAGCGGATCAGACTCGTCATGTAGCCTATCTCCTTGGGCAGTGAATGCAACCTGTCACAGATTCTCAAAAGTCAATGCCCTAGCACACTTAATATATAACATCACTTATAGAGGGTAGTTTTTGAGAATTTGTGCCTGTTGAAGCTCAGTCGCATCTCCTCCACCTTGGCAAGGTTCCGAATGCTACCCGGCAGCCACCCAATTCTATTACGCGTCAGCGAAATGTCCCTCAAATTCTTGAGGTTTCCCAGACTCTCCGGCAACGACCGCAGCCCGTTGCTATCCAGGTTGATTTTGGTCAGCGACACCATCTTGCCGAACTCCTCGGGCAAGTTCACCAGTTTGTTCTGCACCGCCGAAAAGCCTCGCAGCTTTACCAGCTTGCCGAGCAGCGACGGCAGCTCCTCCAGCAGCGTATTGTCCAGCCTGCTCCCCACCCCCGCAATGTAAGAAAGCGTCCTCGTGCTCCGAGAGAGAGAGCGCGCGCGCGCGCGAGAGAACCGCAGGGCGGGGCCACTTATGTGCTCAAAAACACACACACACACAAACACAGAGGGAGGGAAGGAGGGAGGGAGGGAGAGGGGGAGAGAGAGGGAGGGCGAGGGAGGACGGGAGGGAGGGAGGGAGGGAGGGAGAACCGCAGGGCGCGGAGGCCAGTCAGGTGCTCCAGGACAGGCGGCACCGTCAGGAGCGGGTTGTGCGACAAGTGCAACTCGCGCAGGTCTTGCAGCACCGTGATTTCCTCCGGCAGCACGCGGATCTCGTTGTACTGCAGCAGCAACGCTTTGAGGCCCTTGAGCTGGCAAATCTCCATGGGGTACGCCTTGAATTTGTAGCCCGAGAGTTCAAGCTTGTTCACAGTGCCTTCGGTGTCGGCGAATTTGCTACAGTACTCCACCGTCGGCTTTGCGCCTTTCCTCAGCACCTCTATGGGCGGCTGTGTGAACTGATGGGCATCAATCTCGAGCTTCTGCAGCGCCGTCCAATTCGACAACGCCAACGGCAGGCGCGAGATGCGATCGTTTTGCTTGATGTTCAAGTGCTTCACGTTGCACCATGCCCCCACCCACAGATCGGCAAAAACAGGGCCCTCCAAGCGGTTATCACTTAGGTCGACATAGGTGAGCGCCGTGCAGTGCTCGAGGGCGCGCGGCAGCAACACAATGTCGTTGGACTGCAGCTCCAGCGTCTGCAAGTCCACCAACTTGCTAAGTGTCGCCGAAATGGAGGATATCTTGTTGTTGGACAGATCGAGGTGCGTGAGTCCGGGGATGTCGCCGATGGCCGGGTCCACTTGCCGCACTTCATAGTTGCTTAGGTGCAGCGTGTGCGTGAAACGCGAGGCATGGAGCGTGGCAAGATAGTCGACAATGGATTCCGCGCCGCTGGCGACGACTTCAGGCGGTGGCGACATGAGCTCGGTGCCTTCGAGACCGATTTTGGAGAGCTGCTTCATGGCGCCCATTTCCGAGCTCAGCTGCTTCAGGTTTTTGCAGTCGCTCACGTCCAAGTCTGTGAGCGATACCATGTAGTTGATCGAGGAGCTCAGCGCTGGCATGGCGTTGCGCGCGAGGTTTAGCGCGGTTACCGACGTCATGTTGGTCACTTCCAACGGCAGCGTCGGGGCCTTGATGCCCATCGAGCTTAAGTCCAGCGTCGCCGTCTCGTGCACCCAGCCCAGCCGGCGCGAGTACTCCTTGAGGTACATGAAGACGCCTGCCATGCCCTGTTTGATCACGTCCACGGGCGGGATCGACAGGACGTCGTCGAGGCCCTCGAAATCGACCTCCTTGAGGTTGATGCACTTTTGCAGCTCGTGCGGCAGCGAGCGCAGGGGATTGCGCGCCACGGCCAGGATCTTGAGCTGCACGCAGTTGCCCAGCGTGCCCGGCAGCGCAATCAGGTGGTTATCCTGGATCCAGAGCACCTGCAGCGCCACGCACTCGCCCACCTCGGCTGGCAGCCACCGCAGCTCGTTTTTGAACAGGCGGAGCTGCGTAAGGTCCTTGACGCGCCCAATCAACCGCGGCAGCACCTGGATGCGATTGTGCTGCGCATGCAGGATGCGCAGGCCCTCGAGCTCAAACACCTTGTCCGGGATCATGTTGAGCTCCATTTCGCCGATGTCCAGCTTCTTGGTCGCGACCGCCGACTGGATCTGTTTGGCTAGCTCCTTGGCGACCGACTTGCTGTTTTTGGGCACGGCTGTGTTCCTACGCCAGTACTCCGCCTCAGGGTCCTCAACCCCGCTCTCCTCCGCATACTTGCCCTCGCCCTGCAAGCCCGCGTTGGGGCCCTCAGGCGACGACGCCTCACCCTCGTCCTCCTCGCCGCTGCCCGGGGACAGCGGCGAGTGCTGGGCCCCGTCGTCCTCGCCCTCGCCCTCGATCTGCTTCTCCCTGTTCGAGCCCGGCCGCGCCTTGATGTTTGGCAGCTTAGTCGCTCCAGACGTAGGCCGCGAGCCCTCGCGCGAGGCCGAGCGCGACTTGCCCTCGATCTGCGGCAGCATTCCGTTTTCGCTGTCGGCCATCCTGGCTCCGCGCTGCCGCGCCGCGCCCCCGCGCGGACGCGCCGCCTTGGATCGGGCCTGTTTGGGTCGTTTGAAGTTTGCAAGTTCGTGGGCAACAATGACCGTTTCTTGTTTTCACAGGATCGTGGATCACGCGGACCACACGCGATGGCACACAGGACCGGATCTTCGACCTCGCCGTTTCGGCACGATGCCGCGGCGACGCCGCGCGACCTGCTGCACGCGACGCCGCGCACTGGCGGGGTCTCCTTTTCGTCGGACATCCAGGGCCGCGACTACGATCCCGACGGCGCGCACGGCGTGCATGCGATGAAGTCCGTGGTCGAGATGAACACGCTCAGGTGCCGCCCGCCGCGCTGCCCGCCTGCATCCCTGTCCCCATGCGCGACGATCCGCGCTGTGGTACCGGGGGGGGCGCGCCTGCATGGCCCCGGGCGACGGTGGAGCCTGATCAGGGTGCATGCCTGGTTGGTGTTGGCAGGAGCATCCAGACTGCGAGGGCAGTCGTGGCCTCGGAGCGCTCGCGGCTGCTGAGCAACACAAAGATGTCGGGCGAGAAGGACTGGTCGCCGTCGATGTCGTTCGAGCCCGCGAAGCGCGCCTCGGAGGAGCAGCTGTTTGAGGAAGTCGGGCTGCTCATGCAGGAGCGCGACCTGCTGCTGCGAGAGAAGAGCGCCATGCAGAACATCCTTGCGTCAAGCTCGGAGGAGATTCGCAGGTTGTTTGACGCGGAGCAGAAGCACGTGGCCGAAATGCGCTCGTGGTTGCAGCAGAAGGAGTCGCTAGAGCGCGACAACGACGACGCGACGAGGCACATTGAGGACCTAGAGCGCGAGCGGGATGCCCGCACCAAGGAGCTTGACCAGACCAAACACGAGAAGCATTCCGTGGAGAAGGTGCTAGCAGCGACGAAGCGGAACGAGGAGGACTTGCAGGAGCGGCTTTCGGCGGCGCAGCAGGAGCTCGGCATCAGGCGCGTCTCGGAGCAGTCTCACAAGGTGAACGTGCCTTGCTGCTGCAATGTCGGTGCCCCGGCATGGCCTGCACGCCCTGAAACCCCGATACCCTGAGCAGGAGGAGCGCAATGAATGGCTGAGGCAGCAGGATGATTACATCAAGCAGCTTGCCACGTCGCAGGCCGAGGCAAAACACCAGGCCTCGACCATTGAGAGCCTGAAGCAGGACGCAGTCATGCATCGCAAGGCGGCAGAGATCTGGGAGGAGGATCGCAAGGCACTGCTCGAGGATCGTGTGGAGAAGGAAAGGCTGAAAGTATTGGACGACGAGCATCGCGCGGCGCAGCACCGTTGGGCACTGACCCAAGAGCAGCTGCTGAAGGAGCGCTCAGATTCAAACGCACAATTGCAGCTGGGTTTGCAGCAGCTGGAGCTGCAGCAGAAATCGATCGAGGTTCACAACCAGGAGAAGGCACAGTGGCTCAAAGAACACGAGGAGCACCTGGCCACACGCTGGCAGCTGGAGTCTCGCGTTTCAGCGCTCGAAGCGGAGCTCAATTCGCTAAAACTCAACAACGGTTCGCTCTCTCGCGAAAAGGAGGACTTGATTGCCAAGCTTGATCGGTCAGAACAAGATCTCACAGAGAGTGGTCGCCATCTTGCTGCCGCCCGCTCAGGTGCCCGTTACCTCTTTGCGTGTTTGTGCCCCACTAGCGTGTCAGTGATTGTCTGCTGACGGTGCCCGCGCCATTATCTGCAGACTTTGAGCGGATGAAGCAGCAGAAAAATCAAGTCACCGACGAGCTCGATAAAACACGTAAAGAGTTGGAGGCAAGCAAGGACGAATGCGCTGATGTGGAGAATAAGCTTCGCGACGCCCGCACCGAGGTTCATACTTGTGCGTTCTTGCCCTTTGCAATGCACGTGCTGACGTCGAGAATGCCCTCTGTCAAGCTCGTTCTGAGGTCTATGTGTCCACGGGAGTGATTAAGAGACTCTGAGAACAAGCAAGTGAGGGTGTGAGTGAGTGTGTTTTTACTGCCTTTCGCTCTTTTTTTATCGGGGAGAGCAGGTGAAACGGCTGACTGAGTTCGAAGCTCTCTATGCGCACGAACGGGAGGAAAAGCTGTTGATGGAATCTCGAATGAACCAGCGCGCTGCTGATCTTCAAGAGGCTCTGAGACAGGTCTCTTGCGCTCGCTTTCACTGTTTTGTACGGGCTCTGGTCTCGTGATATCTTTCGTGCTCTCTTCCCCCTCTCTCCGTCCTTGCTTCTCTCTATCGTCTATCCACCTCGCTGTTGTCACTTGCATTGAAATGCGTCTCTCTGTGTGTATGTTTGCGTGCATGCATACGTGCCAAAAAACAGAAGTGAGGTGTCTTGTTAGTTGATTGAATGCTCCCTTCCCTTCCATATCTCTTCATCATGCCCTTCCTCCTCTTCTGTCAAACAGACGCAAAGCGAGGGGCGGCAGTATCAGGAGTTGAGCGATGCACTTCGTACAGAAGTGCAGCAAGTGAGCCACGAAAAACAAGGCCTCCTCGAAGAGCGATCTCGCCTCCAGTACCGGTGAGTCACAATGCCCAGTTTGCAGGCAGTTGGCAGCGGGATCAGCGCACCTCCCAGGAAAATTTTGACCGTAGTGCGTGCACTGTCTTTGTGAGTGTCTGTGTTTCACACGCGCTGTTGGCCTCGTTTCAATTAGCCAAGTCTTCAAACACTATTGTCATGTCTCTGACAATTTTTCGTGTGTGCGGGCGCGCGCTCGCACGGGGGAGCAGGCTCAAATTGACCCTGCAGGAGCTTGAGCACCTGCGTTCCAACGAAAAGCGTTACGAGAGCGAATCTGCAGAATGGCTGCACAACCACAGTGCCCTGTTTGAGCGTCTTTTGCGACACGGGCGGGACGGCCACTAGTAACATCTCTTTGTTATTTCCATGTTGGGCTTTGTACTGCTCACCCAGAGGGCCAACTGTACCCAGAGGGCCAACTGTACTCTCGGTCATGTCGCTGGTGATACACAGGTGTGTGAGTTGGAGAGTAGGTCTGGGCAGTCGCGTACGTACCATCCTCTCTTTCATGAATTACTGTGTATCAAATAACCAACCAGCGCGTCTGCTGGCTGGAGGTGGGTGGAGTCGGGCGTCGGGTGGGAGCGGTGTGTGTCAATGTGTCTGTGTGTCTGTGTATCTGGGTCTGGGTCTGGGTCTGGTTCTGGGTGTTTGCGTGTGTGTAAGTGTGTGTGTGTGTGTGCCTGCGTGCGTGCGAGAGAGAGTGAGTGTGTGTGTGTGAGAGAGAGAGAGAGAGAGAGAGCAAGAGGGACTCAGTACAGACTAGAATAGATTTAATAACGTGTTGTAAAAGTTGGTAGGAAGTGGGGAAGGGAAAGAGAGACCGTGCGCGAGTGAGAGCGAGAGGCAGAAAGAATGAGAGACAGAGGGAGAAAGAGGGAGAGTGGGCCACAACACTCAGTTTGCAGGCTAGCGGGCAGCGGGCAGGTCCAGTGCACCTCGTGGAGAAACTTTGGAAGCTCCTTTTACCTCCTCAGGCATAGAGCATTACGATAGCGAGCACGCGCGCGATCGAGGCGGGGAGGGCGTGGGTCGGCGGGTTGGTGCGGGATATGTATGGCGAGGACACAGAACACAACCTGAATTAAACGAGAAATATAGAATGATCGCAAGGCTGCTGCCCTTGGAGTCTCTCCGCGAGATGGAGGATGCTCGGGATCAAAGTTCAACTGCGCGCCGGGGCCTGCCGTTCAAGGGGGAGAGAGAAGTTTTATTGACAATCAGGGAGAAGCTCGCGCGCTCCACCACCATCACCCGCCCGAGAGTCTTGACCTTGACCATGCCTTGCTCTTTGCTCTTTGATTGTTGCGTTGCGATTTTTAATTACACACATGCACCCGGTAATATCCCCCAGCTCACGTCTCCCGCTGTCTCAGCCTGTGCAGATGCCCACATCGCTGTATTTACCGGCAGCTATTACTCTATAAATTAGTTTGAATGGGCCTCGCCCCTCATTATCCTCCACGATTAGCTTCTTTTGCATGCCCATTTTTTGTGTGGCAGGACCGGGGGAAAATGTAGCAGTCACGTGATATAAACGACATGCGAGCCACACACACAGTTGCTACTCTTCTAGATGCTGGTCTGTGGTTCGCTGAGCACCAATGCCATGCCAGCGCCACCCAGCCTGGTCAGTTCACTGCATTTAGACGCCCTGACGCAGTTCACTGCATTTAGACGCCCTGACGCCATTTGACGCCGCTTCCTAGCGCGCACCAAGCAGGGTTCCGAGCTGCTCCATATTGCGAGTGGACACCCCCCCAAGCTTGGCTTTGCACCGTGTGAATTGTGTCTCGATCGAGTGCTCATCAGTCTCCATGGGCGTGTTCTCCTTGACGCGCTCCACCTCTAGCGCCCTGTACTGTTTCTCCAGCGCCTTGATCTCCGGCTCCTTGCAAAGTACATCCGTGACTGCTGATTCAAGAGATGGCAGCGACTCTTCTGACAACTTTAGCTCTGCCTCATTAAATACTGCGCTGACCATTTCATGCTGCTTCAGTTGTTGTTGCAGGTCCTGAATCTTCGCGCTCATCGCCCTGTGCACGAACTCAGCCTGGTGGATCTTTCGCCGCAACTCCTGAAGATCTGCATCCATTTGCACCTCCTCTTCTTGCGACACTGCTGTGGCACTAGCCGAATTCATGGCCTCGGCCGACAGGTCGAGGTGAGACGGCACCTTCAGCACATTTCTCACCATGTAGATCTCAAACTTGTCCACATTCTTGTCCTGGCAAGGCAACACGAAGGAGCGAGGAGAAGTGCAGCAAGTCGTGAGCTCATTTGGCATCTTCAATGGACCGACATCCAATGTATCAGGAGAGGAGAGACGCGCAGCAAACTGGAACAGGAGGGGGGGGGGGGAAGGTGGTAAGAAAACCAGAGAGGCGAAAAGCCTTTGATGTACTTTTTCAATTCCCTGCTTGATGGCGAGTGGCTGAACCCTTGTACTAGAATCCTCATTCAGTTCCGCTTCCACTTGGTCTAGACCACGCTGTGAGGGCCAGGTACAAGAAAAAGTGATGAGTCAACGCAGGCCCGGTGCGCTGGTTTTTACGGCTGTGCAGGGGATGCACGGGTAACACAGAGACGTAGTCGCAGTTTTTCAGCGGAGCAGGAGACCAGACAAAGGTCTGCCACAAGCAGGAGAACCTTCATGTAAGTGGAAGCCACATTGTAAACATCGTCCACCAGGCGCACCGGCGAAATTCCGAAAAATTGCTCGCTGCGTGCTAGCCCTGCACAGAACGGCGGAATGCTCCTGTCAGCTTAGCGCAGCAGCGTCGTTGCACGGACCCTCTGCCCCAGCCCAAATTCGATCGACAGCTGCCCCTGCTTTCCTGACAACACTTCACAGGCGCACACGCATTGCCGACTGACCTGCGGCATCATCAAAGACTGTCGCCGCCTTCACCGACGAAGAGCCGGAGCCGGAGGGCACTGGAGCCAAGACGCACAGGCACGTACACAACCAGGGCCGCGCAGTGAGCCCACAAGACGGGAAAAGGAAAGGTGGACAGCATTTCCGCCCGCAGCTCTAGTACTACGCCCTGCTCATGCTGGACCACATGACTGCGTCCCCCGCTTCACTGCTGCTGGACTGCGGCGGCGGCTCAGCCTGCCGACGGTGCGCACGCCCAACGTACTCAAGGGGGCTCGCGCAGAAGCGTCGCACGCAGGAGGGCGGAGTGCCTGATGCTCTGGAGGCTGGCGCAGAGCTGCCTGCCATGCCTGCTGATGACGAGGCCATGCCTGCGCTCCGCATGCGCGCACGCACAGACACGCCACTCGGCGCGCTGCGAGTCAGGTGGGCGGTGAGAGAGCGACAGACGGAGAAGAAGGCGAGAGAAGCACCGAAGACGCGCCGCGCCGCGCGGGCCGCCACCGGGACAGGCGGGCGGGCGTGCAGCAACCTGCGCGCTCTGGAGCGCTGCCACGCCAACGCTGGGCCGTGTCGCGCCGCGCTTCGTCCCCCAGGCCACTCCCAGTGGCGATTGCCCGCGCAGTGCCCAGGTTTCGAATGATACGAAACCCAACGGCGAAAGGCTTTCTACTGTACCTCTGGTACAGGGAGATAAGTTAGGCTGTAGAGTTTACTTCATTTAAGCCGCCACCCACCGCAAAAGCCCCCGGTAGTCCGAAAGCATCACGGTTGATCTTGCTGTCCTGCACCCAGGGGCAGCGGGTGGGATTGTGGCGCTCCTGCGCTGCGCAAGTGCGCGCTTTGGCGCGGCGCGCGGCGCGCGAGGCCTGGCGGGCGGACACGGGCGCTGATCGATGGCGGAGCACATCCCGCTCCCCCCTGCGGCCATCGAGTCCACGAGTCTGAGCCCCGTGCCGGTTGGCGGCGTAAAGTGCGCTGGCCTCGGAGAGGGCGCGCAGGACGGGGGAAAGGGAGCGGGCGGGCGCGGCTCGTTCAAGCAGCGCAAACTGAACCGGCTGTCGGGCGGAGCAAAGCGCAAGTATGACCCCTTCGAAGAGCCGCTGCCCATCGCCTTCCGCATCTGCGTTTCGGGTAACTCCACGGTGTACGAGCGCATGCAGCTCCCGGCGGACGCGCTCGCCTCCATGTGGCGCGACTACCACCCGGACACGCCGATAGTCGCCACCTTTGCGAATCGCCCGAAGCCGCCGGGCCTCTTTGATACGGTGCCGATTTCGCGCTGCCCGCACGAGCCTCTGGTCCCCGCGACGCGCAGCTCCGAGCCCAAGGTGCGCCGCCAGCGCGAGCTCATGCTGCGCGACCTCATGGTGCGCATCGCGCGCAAGCACCTTGGCTACTGCATCGGGCGCGAGATCAAGGAGCCCAGTCCGGAGGAGCTGGCGCAGATGAACGCCAAGATCCAGGCTGTGCTCCCAGACCATACACTCACCGCCGCCGAGGCCAAGTGCTGGTGCTACCACGAGCGACCGCTGATTGGAGACACGCAAAAGTACTACATCGACGCGCTCGCGGCCTACCAGCGCAACTCGAACGACGTGATCGACCTCCTGCTCCCGGAGCAGGGCCGCTTCGCAAACCTGAGCGCCGAGCGCATGGCGCAGGTCAAGCTGCTGTCGCGCGCCGTGCGCATGGGGCCCTTCGAGGAGCGCGATGGGGAGCTGGTGGAGCTGGTGGAGCTGCAGTCGGTGAACACCATCTGGCAAGTCGACGGCGAGGCGTCAGAGAGCATCACGATAACGAAAGGCGATAAGAGCATTAAGCTCTCGCCGCTCGCCTCCAACATCTACCAGGCCAACTTCACGCAGCTGAAATCCGTCTGCAAGCACCTGTCCAAGCAGAGCGAAGTAGGGCGCCGCATCAAGCAGCCACTCAGCGCCACCAACGGCATGCCACGCCCTTCCATAGAAGAGCCCAAGCGCAAAAAACTCAAAGAGGACCACGTGTCCTTTGCACCCCCCCCCAATATGAGCTCACAGCCGCTGCGGGATGGCGCTGGTCTTGACGCTACAGTCCGGTGCTGTTTACATGCGTGTGCGTGTGGACACACACACACACACTCTCTTTCTCTCTCTCATTTATGCGTGTGTGTGTGTGTGTGTGTGTGCGTATGTGAGAACACAGACACTCTCTTTTGTGTGAGTGTACTCTCTCTCTCTCTCTCTCTCTCTCTCTCTCTCTCTCGCACACACAAAACACACACACACACACACACACAGATCAAAAGTACTAGTGGCGCTGAGGGTGCTGAGCACAGAGGACTTGCAGCGTGT
>Ga0315899_10005287_pt1 | contig 13930 bp, 10 predicted proteins | sample LakEriMetagenome_2_FD_203518 | JGI IMG/M metagenome (GOLD analysis project Ga0315899, IMG submission 203518) | Freshwater fungal communities from buoy surface, Lake Erie, Ohio, United States - Buoy 4 MA112 | ecosystem: Environmental > Aquatic > Freshwater > Lake | place: USA: Lake Erie, Ohio...
AGCCAACGAAATATTGGTTCTGATTCTTCAATGACTGCCAACCAAGAAATGGAATGCTCTGCCATGACTACTGCTTACTAAAAAAACGCTTTCAAAAACCAGCTAGACCCTGAAGTCACCAAAGTCAAAAAAATCACCTCGTTCCAAGGAATTGAAAGGCCTGGGAAATTTGAACATTTTGCCAATTTGTCCCTGACGGACAAGTCCACACCATCCGGGAACAGGATGACCCTGGGACCCGCCCTGACAATGGTCCTACTGACTATCCTTCCAGCCAGCAAACCGATCACGATACAGAGGTGCGTGTCTTCTTCGCGACCGAGGATAGCAAGGGCCAAGCTGTGAGGGCCCTGTTCGCCCGCGGCTGAAATTGAGGCAGGGAGAAAGCCCTCAAACCTGCTGCAGGACCTGGACTGACATTTGCTCCAGGGCGTTACTCACCTGGTCCGCCAATTTTTCCAGACACCCGGGGGCTGTCGCCGCGATCACTTCCTGGTAAATCCCTTTGCCATAAATGTCCTTCGGCGGGATGTAACCTGGCTGCCAGTCATTGGTCAGGGTTGTAATAAACATGGGAAGCCAAGGGAATCTGGCGCGCAGCGATTGTTGAAAAACCTGGTACAGTTCGCCTGGTGTGAATACCCATAAGCTGATGCCCAAGATGCCGAGGTGCACTTCGAGTGGATAATGGGTTCCGGGGACCAGGCAATTCAGCCGGGTGATCTGGCGCGTGCATTGCTCCACCTTGGCCCGGCAATCCCTGGCAAGGGATTCGTTTCCTTCGGCTCTGGCCTTGTTTTCCTTCGCCAGCCACTCCTCCCGATCCGCCTGGGTTCCCTCCAGGCTGGGCAAGTCCGGCCGGTAGGGAAGGTCCACGATCACCTTTTTCCAACTCCACGCCCCGTGGGAGTCCAGTTCCTGTTTTTGAACCGGCGCATGTTCCCAGGTGCCGATCACGGTTCCGGAGGTGACCCCGCCCGCATAATAAAAGGCAGTCCCAGGCGGGGGCAGGGATTCCAGCTCACCCAAGGCCGCATAGCCCAACATCCTGCCATTACGATCCGCCACGGAGGTGTCGCCGACAAATCCTTCGCGTGGTCCCAGGTCCCCCGAGGCACCCTGGAGGAAAACGCAGGGGCCAGGGTGTTGGGAGCGAATTGTTTCCCGCATGGCCCCCACCCAATCCGGGCTGATCAGGGTATTGTCCCAGGCGAGAGTGGTCGGGTGGCAGGCATAATTCACCACGGTACCCAAGCTCTTTCCGGAATCCGCCACCACTTGGGCGACCACCAGGGTTTGGTCCGCTTGCCCATTCGGGTTGAAACCGCAAACATGCGAGTGACTTGCGGGATCCAGATAATCCCTTTGTGCCGCCATGTCACACCTGCCCAGCCCATAAACAAGCGTGCTTGGCTGGGCCTGAGATTTCGCCAGGCAGGCCAATCCGGCCAAAGTCGGCACCAGGCTGTCCAGGTAAGGGCCGATCAGGTCCCCGCCAGGCAAATGGGAGCGGTCACGGGACATCCAGCCGGAACCATGGGTGTGGGTGAGCGTGACCAGAACCTGGTCGGGATGAATACCCGTGGCGGCTCCGATTCCTTCCCGGATCGCCTTGAGTTCCCTTCCGTCAAGAATGCAGTGGTCGAGGCTGGCGATGACCCGGGCTTTGTCGGGACCCCCTAGAAGCGGCTCGATCCACAGCATGTGGGCTTCCAGGGGGCGATGCACGCCGGTTGCCTTGTCATGGGAGGCGGCACCCCACATGCGGTGATAAATCCCCACGGGCGGTGTGATGTCACAGGCGGCCATGGCTGCCTGACACCGTGCCTGGGGTGTGCTGACGCGGTCAGTTTCCACGGGCTTCTCCGGATATAGGTTGCCCGGACATTTCGGCGTGGGGATTTTCCGGGAAAAGGGGTTCTTTGGGATTCAGGAAAGCCCAGCAGATCGCGTCGATGGCCATGATCCCCGCGAACAGGAACAGGATCAGATTCCAGCTACCCGTCCAATCCACCAGCCTGCCAGCAGTGATGGGGAACAAAGCCGCGCCCAGATTTCCACACATGTTCATGATCGAGAAAACTAGCGCCACACGGCCACCTCCAAAGGAGATCGCCACCGCGTAGCCGCTGACCCCCCCAAAGGAGGCGCTGAAGGCCCCCAGAGAAACCAATGTAATGCTGCCGCGGATATCCGCGACAAAATAGGAAAGCAAAATCAACAGCGAGCAAAAAGCCATGCCCGCCACCGCGATCCCTTGTCGGCTCAACCGACGGCTGCCGGTCCGTCGCAGAAGCCAATCCGAACAATATCCCCCGGTCAGGCTGCCCACCACACCCCCGACTCCGGCGACGGTGGTCCAAAATCCTGACTCTTCCACCGAAATGCCACGGGTTTTTTGCAGGAATGCTGGAAACCAGGTGACAAAAAACACCATGCCCGCCGCCCGAAAAAATTGTTGGGCGCACAAGAGCCAAAGGGATGGACTGTTGATCAACTTCCCGAGATCCAACTTGGACTGATTCCCCTCCATTCGGGCAGGGTGGACGACCGGCAGCATGCGGTGGGGAATCAGGATAAGGAAAAGCAGGGTCCAGGCGAAACCAGGCAAGGCATAAGCTGCCAGCACGATCCGCCATTTCTCCAAGTTTCCGGAATCCAGCTCCGGGATGCGTGTCAAAATCAAACTGGTCAGTCCCGGGCCGATTGCTCCACCCACCAGCATTCCGCTCGCCAATAACCCTGTGGCACGAGCCCGCACCGCCTCGGGAAAAAGCTGGCCAATCGCCTTGGCGGCACAGGGAAAAGCCCCGGCCTGCGCAGAGCCCATCAGGCCCCACAAGAAAACCAGCGACCAAAAACCGGTCGCGCCGGAGGCCAATAGTGTCGCCATTGACCAAATCACCGTGAACAGAGCCAGTGCCCGGCGGCTTCCCAACCGGTCCGCCAGCCAGCCACCGGGGATTTGCATCAGCGCGTAAGCGAAATACCAAACCGATTGCACCCAGCCCATATCCGTTGTGGGCCGGGTGAAACCGAGATCACTCGCGATCTGGGTCGCGGGCACGCTCAAGGCCGCCCGCTGGATGTAGGCGATCACGGCGATCAGGCACAAAAAAACCAGGACTGCCTGGCTACCAGGCTTGGCCAGCCCGGCAATAGACCCTTTCAGACTCATGGCTCCCCGGCCGGACTGGAATCAGTGAGCGCTTTCTGCATCCGGCGGAACAGCCTGTCCACCTCACGCGCGGTTTCCGGATCCAGGTTCCAACCCACGGGGGACCGGCGCCGTTCCGAGTGCCAGATTCCCCGCTTGACCATCAGGTATTTCTCAATGGCCAGAAATCCGTCAAGGCCCGCCTGCAACTGCAGCGCCACAATCGCGCAGATGGGGTAGTACAACCGATAGGCTGTTTCCTCATCTCCCAGCGTGAGCGCGTTCCACACCGCCACGATCCCATCCAGCAAATCCATGCCAGGCATGGTCCCCTGGATGCCCCGCCGGAAACTGTCCACCAGCAGTATGCCGCCAGAACCCTCGTAGATCCGAGCCTTGCCAGCCGTGGCCTCCCGCAACGCGGACAGGTTGGGCCCGATCGGTGAAGCCTCCGGCTTGAACAGGATTTTCAAATGGCCGTACTTTTCAAGCAATTTCTGATAGACAACAAGTGGAATCGCATTGCCAACATAACCTGAAGCATCCTGAACGATCACAGGTATGTCCACCCCCTCGGCGATCTCCCGGTAATAATCCAGGTGGCCATCCACCGAGAGGCCGGTGGTCAGGGGAGGCGCCGCCATGACCGCGTCACATCCGGCTTTGGCCGCGTGGACGGCGTGGGCCAGGGCCTGCTTCCCGCTTTCGGCTCCCACTGCGGCAAATACGGCGCCCCTTCCAGCGCTGTACTCAACCATTTTTTCCGTCAGCTCGCGTCTTTCCTCCACCGTCAGACGCAGAATCTCAGAGACCATTCCGGTCCCCATTCCATGGGCCCCCACCGAATACGCCCAGTCGATCGACTTGCGCAGGGCTGGGCCGTCAATCCGGTCTTCCCCGTCAAAGGGGGTATGCAGGATGGGCAGAACGCCATGGAGAATTCGGGCCATCAGGGATTATTCCTGTCAAGTTAAGGGAGAGCGGCAGGGCGGAACGGATCACCAATCCCCGACGCTGCCGTCACGGTAATAGACCCGTTGAGGCAATTCCTGCTGGAACGGGTGTTTTTTCACTTCCTGCTCATTGATGGTGATGCCCAGTCCGGGCCGGTCGTTGGGCCGGACAATCCGGCCCTTCGGTTCCACCGTGAATCCTTCCGCCACGACATCCTGCCGCCAAGGAACATCGGTGTGGACCGTTTCGCAAATGATGTAGCTGGGCTGGGAAAAACCAAACTCCAGCGATGCAGCCGTGCTGACTGGTCCCTGCGGGTTGTGCGGAGCCAGGGCGATCCGGTAAGCCTCGGCGAGGGCTGCTATCCTCCTGGCCTCGGAAAGGCCACCGCAATGTGTGATGTCCATTTGGCAGATGGCGCAGGCACGCGCCGCGAACAAGTCCCGGAATGCCGCAAGATGGGTCACCCTCTCTCCGGTGGCGATCGGGGTTTTCACGGCCCGGGCTATCTCGGCCAATCCTTCCACGCTTTCCGGCCAGCAGGGCTCCTCCAGGAAATAAAGGCCAAATGGTTCCAAAGCCTTGGCGAACAACAAGCCCATGGCGGGGGATGGGCGAGCATGACAATCCACCATGATGTCGATGTCGTCACCCACCGCCTCGCGCATGGCCGCCACGCAGGCTTCCGCCGCCTTCACGGGCTTCAGCCCTTCCAGGGGCAGGGTAGGCGGAACCGCCATCGACTTGAAGGCCGTGAATCCCTCAGCCACCGCCTGGCGGGCCAGGTCACCGAAACGCTTGGCGTTGTCCACCGGCGTCTCGTAAAAGCTCTCCATGTTCCCGCCACCCAAATGGCAATAAAGGCGGACATGATCCCTCACCGCGCCTCCCCATAGTTGGTGGCAGGGGGTGTTGAGGGTTTTGCCCAGGATATCCCATAACGCGAGATCTATTCCGGCGATTGCCGTGGCCCGCACGATTCCGTTGCCATGCCAGAAGTGTTGGCGCCACATGGTTTGCCACAGGTACTCGATTCGACGCGGATCCTCGCCGATCAGCAACTGCGCCAGATCTTCAATGGCCCCGACCACTCCCCGCGTGTGCCATTCAAGCGTTGCTTCTCCCCACCCAATCAGACCTGGTTGATCCGTCATCACCTTGACGAAAATCCAGTTGCGCATGCGGGCATGACAAACCAGGGTTTCTATCGCGGTTATTTTCATGGGTGTAATTGCTTGGGATGAACCTGCTGGAAATCTACTTCACGGCCGATGGTACCAGACGATCCGGCCCCGACCTGATTCTGCTTTTGGATAGATCCCGAGGACTTGCCTCCTTCCCGGGGGCCCGAAGGTCTAACCTTCGTCTCCAGGATGGTTTTGATTGAAAGATGATGGAGATCGGGCAAAGGAAGGGACTTTTCATGACTTTTTTACCTTGGGGCCAACAGATCTGAATCTGGCCGTCACATGCCAGCTGGACGGCTGCATGGGTTTGGATTAGCGGAGGCGACCACATGGTCAGCCTGGCCAAAACAGGCAAAATGAGTCTGGGACTGGAAATATTTTGCCCCAGCGGGCATGGTTTGGGCTTGGAATTATTACTCCGGTCATGAAACAGCAAACTAATCGGGGGGCGTAGGCGACGGAGGGATGCTGGAAGTACCGCATGACAACCTCCGGGGTTTTCTGCCTGGACCTTAGGTTGCCTCTCACCCCCGCCACCATCTCCTCCCGGTCCACCGTGCTTTGCCTGCCCAATGCGTTGGATTTGATATCGTTGTTCAGCGACTCGTCCTGGTTCTGGTTCGGCCTTTAACCGGGAAGCTGGTACAGGCTGAATTGCTCCCGGTTCCGATCCACCCAGTCCCTCACCCTCCTGGACCGATGGACCGGGTGCCCATCAACTATCAGATACACCCTCTTCTCGGACTGCCTCACGAGGCGGATAAGGATCCTCAAAAAGGACGGTGCGGGTGAAAAGGCCTGGAAGAAAGGAGGAGACATTTATCTCTGCATCTCAATTCAAAATAGGATCCCCAAACAGAACCACGTACCAAAACCATTCCTGCCGACAAATATACCGGAATTCAAAAACCAGCTAGACCCTGAAGTCACCAAGGTCAAATAAATCACCTCTTCCCGTAAAAGGCATCGAGGACCGCCTTGACCTTTTGTTTGGCAAGGAACCTCCCCGCGAAGGTTCGAAGCAGGTTTTCACGGTCGGAATTCAGGCAGCAGCAGACAAGGTGGTACAGCTCAGCCCTTTGGTCACCATCCTCCATTCCCAGGGCCTGACGGGCAAACACGATGGACGCCCTGAGCCAGTAGACGAGCTCCTGCTCAGGATCGGCGTCAAACAGGAACCCCTCCACCCACTCCTTGAAAGTCATTGGATTCTGTTCCTGGAAATTTTCCATGATGCGGCGCACAGCGTCCTTCTGCCCCTGGTCCAAATCCTGGTGCCTCGGCTTGTCGGCAACCCTTAAGTGTCGTGCCTCAACCCAAATGATCTCGTCACTGCCGCTCATGCGCACCTGGACCGAACCTGGCGCCAACTCGGCGGCAGGGATCGTGATGACTCTCCTGTTCTCGAAATCGTAAAAGCGGACGGTGTCCATGGAGCACCTGCTTCTAAGAGTGGAGATACGCCCCCAGATTAACCTCGAATGGATTTTCGAGCAGGGAATCTGGAAAAACCAAGCGCTTGAATCGATCATCATCCGGTTGGGTTTGTTCAGCCAACCTTGTTTCCGGCCTACCGGCGCCTTCACCTACTCCCTCAACGACCAGGAATCACAGATGCACAAGCTCTACGCAGGAATTCTTCATAGTCCCACTGGCCGCTCCCGCCGGTCTGGCGGGCGATGACCAGGTCGAGGCTTGGGACAAAGGCCAGCAACTGCCCGCCGCTTCCAGGCTTGTAGCGGGCGTCGGCTGGGATTCCTTCGATATGCTTTCCGCTCTCCGGGAAATGCCTCGCGGGAAGCTCCCACCCGAGCGTGAAGACGGCCGGGTTCAGCTTCCAGCGCAGTTCGGGCGCCTGGACCGTGTGCGAGGGCTGGGCCGTCTGCTCGATGAACCATCGAGGTATCACCTGCCGCTTGTCCCACCTACCGCCTTGAAGCAGGCAGTAACCAATCCTCGCCAATTCGCGCGCGGGTAGCCCCAGCCCGTGGGACGCCTTGCGGCCCGTTTTCTCGCCATCGTAATACTGAAACCACCACTTCTCGATCCCGAGTGGACGGAACAGCTCCTCGATCGCGAACTGGTCGTAGGGCCTTCCAGTCACATTTTCACAGACAAGAGCTGCATGGGCAAAACCATGGGTGGAATACCCGCAACCTTTGCCCGGATCAAACGCCAGCCTGGCAGTCCGATCGTCGCCGCTGTGGCCAAGGATATAGTCCCATCGGCCATCGTTCGGCGCTCCGGACGCCTCGGGGCAGATTCCAGACGTGTGGTTGAGCAACTGCCTGACGGTGATTTCTGCCTTGCGCGGATCCCCCAATGGCTTTGCCCAGGGAATGAAATCGAAGGCGCGGTCATCGAACGACATCCTGCGCGTGGCCAAACCCTGCTGGCTCCGTTCGGAGGCAATCGCGAGGATCGTCGCGCAGATCGCCTTGGACACCGATGCGACCCTGCGGGAATCGGTGGCGGCACTGTTGCCACGCTCTACCTGGAGTACAACTGTTCCATGGCGAATCACCACGGCGGCGAAGGGACGGCTGTCCGATTTGAGCAACCATTCACGCAAGGCCGAGATTTTCACCGGATCCATCCCGCCGACTGTCGCGATCTCCGCCTCGGTACCGGCCATCCGCCAGCCACCTCGGGACTCCGGAGGCGGAAAATAATCCAGGCGGGACCGGGAATCGGCCCTATGGGCCCCCTGACCGCCCGAAGTACAGGCCCGGAGGGCCGCATAAAAGGCCGGGTCGTCCCGGGCACCATTGAATCGGAACGGGTACCCCTGGTTACTGTCCTTGAGCATCAGGCCGTAGGCGCACCCGCTTTGGATCGATGCCTGCATCGCGGCAACGGCATCCATTCCGGTCCTGTCGTCCTCGTTGCAGACGATCGGCTTGCCGTTTTTCTTGAGTTCCGCGACGCGGGCGGGGATATCCCCGATCCGGGTTCCATTCCAGTGCGGCGTGAGGAAGTCGCACGCCTCAGCCACCTCGGGGTGGATTCGGCCATCTCCGTAACCACTGGCGGTCACAAGAAGGCGGGGGGCGGTGGACTTGGCCAGGCGAATCAATGACGCCTGCCCCTTGCCACTGCGGATGATGCCATGCTGGAACCCGCCATGCGGGTATTCGTTGGCTATCTCCACCACCACGTTCCGAAAGCCCGTTGCCTCGACCCAGCGTGCAGCGTTGACGACACCAGCCTTCACGGCGGCCTCGCCGCGCAGGATTCTGGATTGCCTCTGGTAGTAGAGACCGAGGATGACCGCAATCCCATGACTGTCACAGGCGCGGATGACACGCTCCACACGCCTCATGTAAGGGTCCCGCAGGGTGCCGTCAGGCTCGAAGGCCGAGTTGACGGCACCCTCGTAGCCTGGCATCCCCCCCTGCAGGTTCAGCGTGAAGGCGTTCACACCGTGGGCGGCATAATCGCCGATTTTCGCGATGAAACCGTCGGTGTTCCTGTCGGGATCAAAGGCTGGCCGTCCCGAATCCTCGAACGTCGCATTCACCATGCGAACGTTCATCAATAGCCCCTCGCAGGGAGTCCCTTGATTCAACGGCCGTCCGTTCAACAGCCAGCGGGTACCGGAAATGGAGATTTCCGCACCCTCCGCACACGCCTGGCCACTTGTGCCGAGGGAAATCGCCAGGAGTATCCCGAAGAGTGCGATCCGTGACTTGGTTGTCCCCATGAATTACCCAACCAAGAGGTGTTTTTCTTCAAGACAGGCTTGGGACACCTTGAATTTACCATTTCCTCCGGGGGCGGGTCCTTTGGAAATTCGCCGCACGAAAGAAGGCCTGACACGAGATCACGAACGCCGCCTGAAGCAAGAGGCTCCGACGATATCATCCCATCCGGATCCCCCTCCACATCATGCGTTTTTTTTTGGGTTATTCCGAATCGTTTCCGGGCTGATCTCCTCCACCTTTCCCAGTTCCACCACCCGGTTGGCAAGGAGCCGAAGGGACCATCGGAAATGGCCCCTCGGGGGTTTTCCAAGACGGATGGCAATCAATTGGCTCTCCTGCCGACCGTTCAAAGTCTTTTGGCGCGGCGGCTTCGGAGGGGCCTTTTTTCCAGGGCGGATTCAAAACCAAGGGTGACCAGGTGCCTCCTCAAATTCTGAACCGTCGGACGGTACAGTCGAAAGACTGGGCCACCTGCCCATCTGTCCAGCCCGGTTCCTACTGGCCCACCTTTAGGGGAATGTGCTCTCTTTAAACCTTCATTGCCGATCCGAAATGTCTGCGTATCACCTCGCGTAGCAATCGGCGTTCAGGGGCGCTCGAATGGACGATGTACTTCCTGTCTATGACCGACCTCCTGTCGGCCTTGATATTCAACTACAGCTGCAGCCAAATCAATACTCACCCATTTCAACCAGTACAAAGTATTAAGCATCCATGCTTGGCATGGATCAAATTCAACATTCCCAAATGCATTTTGCACTGGCTCTGAATTGTTTGTTGGAAGCTCATTTGAAAAATCAGATAGGCAAGTATCCCAAGTGACTTTGGAAATTGGCGGAGCGATACCTGATTCCAACTTATTTTTTGGATTCCCTCATCCCAGGTGGGCTTTTCTTACCGCCACCCGATGGGTTGGGAGGAATTCCAACAGGTCCACCAGAGCCTGTAGCCCCGCCGCTTGGGCCGCCTGTTCCACTGCCAGCTCGACCGCCTTTGCCATCAACTCGACCGACTTTACCATCAAATGGGCTTTCTCCACCAGGTCCACCTCGTGACTTGCGATCTCCCCGACCCTGCCGATCCCCGCGCTCCTTCTCTGAGGTTGGCCCGCTGGAGATGGTCTTCATTTCTTTCGATTCGCGCTTCTTCTCGCGTTCCTTGTCTCGGTCGGAAGGTGATCCACCGGGGGGTCCCCCACGGTCACTGCGGCCCCAATCACCACGCCAGCCACCCCAACCGCTTCCGCCCCAACCGCCTTGAGGTTGGTTTGGCCCCAACGTTCCCTCGGGCAGGGCCCCCACCAGGCCAGGGTTTTCCTGCACCAGGCGCCTCCTTTCGGCTACGCGCGAGGGAATGAGCGCCTCATCCACTGTCACCAGACCGTCAGAATTTTCGTCCAGGTCGCGGAATTCGCTGGTCCGGTTTCCGCCCTTTTTCCACTCATACAGGCCGACCTGTCCATCCTTGTCAATGTCCAGCTTGCCGAACCACTCAGGCAGCTCCTTGGGCAAGCTACCGACACGGTAGACTGCCACCTTCCGTTCACTCTCCGGTGTAGGAAACAAAAATCCGCCCATGCCGGGAAAGACACCGCTAGCCATTTGCTGCTTGGTGAACTCGGTGAACTCGGCCAGGTTCACCTTGCCGTCCTTGTCGGTGTCCACCGCAAGAATGGCGTCAACAACGGCGCCCTTCAGAAAACTTTGCAGCTCGCTGTCGTTAATAAAATTATTCTTGTCGGCATCCAGTTCGGCGAAGCGGTTCTTGGCGTACTCCTCCGGATTGAACGGGGGAAAACCACCTCCGTAAGGGACGTTCATGGGCATCATCTGGGCTTGCCCACCAGGCCCACTGTTGATGGACATGGTTGCACCGGTAGGCCCACCGATGGGTGGACCCCCGAAACGCATGCCGCCATTGGCCTGCATATCGGCAAAGCGCTCCTTCATGAACCCGGCGAACTGCTCGCGCGTTACCTGACCGGAAGAAATCCCATTCCTGGCTGCCCATGCTGCCAACTTGGCGCTGGCTTCCGGATCCCGCGAGGATCTGTATTCGCTGATGGTCAGGGTGGATTTGCCGTTGGAGGCACGGTCAAAGATCATGTTGGCCATGTTGGAGGGATCGAAACCACCCGGACCACCCATGCCGGGCCTTCCAAACCCGCCGCCACCGGGAGGAAGTTGCCCGAAAACCTGCGAGCAGCAGGCAATCAAACAGGCGAGGGCCAAGGGTCCGGTCAAACTGCGCATGTCACTCACCAATGAGGCATTTTGATGAAGGAATCGCTAGTTGGCGGGTTTCATTGAAGGTAAAGCCGTAAGCCGCCAGCAGGCAGAGGAAGGCGCGAATCATTAAAATAAACAAGATGTTTCTAATAATCGCAGATAATTTAATAATAACTTAATGAATTAAAGTGCACTTGCAAGCTTTTCCAAAGGATTTTTTGCCCTGCACCCTTTAAAAACTTACGCTTGTACCGTCTGTCGGCCCGGTCCAGGGATGAACCCTGAATCCCCGAACGGCCTTCTGAAAAATCTTGGCTTGGATGGTCGACCCGGTTGAAAACATCAATTCGTGATAAACTTGTATCTATGATTAAATAAAAATTTACCGCCATTGAATTTAGGCCAACACCAGCCTTTTTCAGGTCAATCTGCTCATCCTTACGCCAGTTACTGCAATCTCGGCCAATGTTCTGGCACTCCCAGGTTCAGCAGAGGAGGGTTTCTGGGTTGATTCAAATTAGGTGGTTCCTTGGGCCAGCATTTATCACCCAATTTGGCTATTTTTAATTTGTATGATTGTATCATTAAATATTATTTGAAATCCGATAATATATGATTGCACTACGGAAGTTAAGGTTGTGTTAGTTCACCGCTCTTTCAGGTGAACCCTCGGCTTTGCAGATTGCCAGTAACGAATCCCTGACAACAATTGATGAGGTTTTAGTGGAGAAACAAAATGATCAGGCCGTGATCGAGGTCACACGCCGCTGGGTGGTTGACATGGTTATCGGGCTGAACCTGTGCCCCTTCGCCCGGCGGGTTTCTGATTCAGGGCTGATTCGGTATGCGGTGACCGATGCTGGCGACTCCGAGGACCTTCTTGTTGCCTTGGAAAAGGAACTGGTCGCACTCGCCGCCTCTCCACGGTCGGCGGTCGAGACAACGATCCTGATCCATCCCAAAGCGTTGTCAGATTTCTCGGACTATTTGGTCTTCCTCAACTATGCGGACAGTCTGGTCCGGCGGCTCGGATTGTTGAGGACCATTCAAATAGCTGGGTTCCACCCGCAGTACCAGTTCGAGGGTACGACGCCGGAATCGCCGGAGAACTACACCAATCGGTCCCCCCAACCCATGCTCCACCTCCTCCGTGAAGAGAGTGTGACAGAGGTGTCAGGTGACCGGGCTGCTTTGGCCGCCATTCCCCAGCGGAACATCAAGACCCTTCGAAGCCTCGGCAAGGCGGAGATCCTCGCCCGACTTCAAAGAATAAACGGATAACCCAGCCCAATGCCTTGTCTTGGCGTAAAGACTTTTTGTCCCCAACGGGCTTTGGCAAGCGGCCCAACAAAGTGGCTTAGACCTGGTTCCTGTTGCACCATTGCTCTGCCAATTCCAACGATTGGGGCCCTACTCGCAGTGCTTCCTCAATTTGGCGGCGGATCGATTTTGGGCGGGTGTGCGGGTACCGGACTGTCATGCCCCTACCATGATCAAAATCGCCTGCCGAATCTTCTCGGGAAGGTGGCCGCAAGCCGCAATCATTTGTTCGAATTATGGATCAATGGACGGTTGGTTTTTGCTGACTGATTTCGACCTCCCAAACCGCCTAATTTTCGTCGTCACAACACGGCATCGTACGTCACTTTTGCGGAAGGCAGCACAACGAAACTTACGAAATCTCGATGAACGGCTGAGTTCGTTGAAGGGTGCCGACTGGCATACCTCAACTCTGGTCAGGTCTAGCGGCACGGTCCGTGGTATCCCTCATGGAGCCAGAATCGGTCACGGTTCGGCTGGTTCGCTGACAATTCAAACCGTGCTTTTCGACAAATGCACTCCACCCGGAAATGGCTAACACACGATCCGACCCGCTGCAGTGACCTGCGGCATCTCAAAACGGCCGTAAATCCAGGCCAATTCCCCCATCATTCAGGGCAACCTGCCTCCGTCGTCACGCCCCGGAGCCAGGTAACGCTGTGTTCGACAAGACTACCGGGGCACCCGGAAGGCCCGCGGCTGGTTCACTCCCACATTTTCTTTTACCGGGGCGCTCTTTTCTTTTAGGCCCTTACATATTTCCACCCAGAAACTGGAAGCGTTTTGGGGGATAACCCAAGATCAGGCTCCCCCCTTTTTTTGCCCCATCCTTTCAAATCTTTCGGAGAGTATAAAAAAGGTAGGTGCCCACAGGCCAATAAAAATGCCAAACCTTTCAGCATGGGCCGGATCGCCATTGCTCCAAAAATAGTTTTCACCAGATTTTGCAAGGAACCAAACAACAATACTGGCGACAATACTTGCAAATCCACAAACGAAACAAAACTTTTTCAACAGGTTCAGGTTCATTCAAGTTCTCCTCAAGGATTCCTGGATTTAAGCCAGGCCCAGACTGCGAGGTGATCCCTTCTACCCTGCTACCAACTATACGCTATTTATTATTTAAGGATTATTTTTAGATTTTTTTAAGTGGGCATTTGGCACTTTCTCGCTTTTTATGTTCGCTTTTAAAGAAAGATGGCGTCACCCGCATCTGCTTAAGCAACGGGCCCTGCATTCCTGCATGGTTAGCAGACCCAGACCATGCAAGTTCAGATTAATTGGAATACGCTTTGCAAGGCCCGAGTAATCATCATAAATCGCAACTGTTTGGGGTGGGTTCATGCCCTATGGTTTCAGGGCTTGGTCCAACACCCGATA
>Ga0315899_10005288_pt1 | contig 13924 bp, 17 predicted proteins | sample LakEriMetagenome_2_FD_203518 | JGI IMG/M metagenome (GOLD analysis project Ga0315899, IMG submission 203518) | Freshwater fungal communities from buoy surface, Lake Erie, Ohio, United States - Buoy 4 MA112 | ecosystem: Environmental > Aquatic > Freshwater > Lake | place: USA: Lake Erie, Ohio...
AGCTAAAACCCATCTCAAAGACCGTGACTCCCCCCAAGTAGTCCTAAGGGTCTACTTCGCTCGGAGGGTCAACGCGAGCGGCAAAGCACGAACCAACGTGTGTGCATGTGTGGTCTATGGTCTCATCTATGGTCTAATTTGCTTTTCTGGATCCAGAATCTGTGGCATCTTCCTCTGGTCTGGAGGGAGATTGCACACACAGCAACAGATTTGTCTTATTAAATCAAGTTAACTTAATTAAGTTGCATCTCAAATCTGGCAGTGGTTGCTGTCCCTGCCCTCGGTCTTCCTGTCTTCCGCGGCAATGCTTGTGTTTATCCTCCCACTTTTCCACAGCGTGCTCCACATTCTCTCCACTACTCTTGATCATGTTTCCACTCCACACAATGGTTCTCTTGCTGGGCCTACTGTGCGGATGCAAGAGGGCGTTGGGTGTGGGCTAGTTGGTGCATGGGTGTGGCAACACATCAAGAGAGACGCGAGGAGGACTGGAGACGAGCGAGAATGTGCATACACTCTTGGACTTGGGAATCGCTCTGCACGTCCCCTCCAGCACCAACAGCGAGGCCGCGCCACGCGAAACCCATCATGTCCGTGACCTAGAGGAGCAGAGAGTGGAGGCTGGTCAACACACGAGGGAGCAACCACCAGGTGTGGTGCCTATAATCCATTGACCCGGTGTGCGCACGAGGTGTGGGCCCTCTAACGCATTGACGCGGGGCTCTATGGCATGGAGCAACACTGGCTGCCGCGATACCTCAGAAGTGGAGAGTGACAGAGGGGCTAGGCGGTCCATCCTTTCCAGCTGTTGCGCCCCAGGGCGAGCAAGAAGTGGTGGTGGAGTGGGGGGGAGAAGACTGACTGCATAAGCGAGAGTACCTTGCCTACACCAGGAGCGCGAGTACCTTGCCTACACCAGGAGCGCACACGCCGTCTCACAAACGCACGCACGCAAGCGATCTGGTGACACAGGCACACACTCAAGTGGAAGCCGCAAACGCAAGTTGCGACAACCAAAGGGGCCACAGCCAAAGGGCCCACAACCTGCCGCAGCACTTGGTGCGTAAGCGGCAGCACAGGGGCCGTTGCAAGCGAGGAGTCGTCTTGCTCGGCCTTCTCCACCACCGCCTTGAGCTGCGCACATACACACACAATGCCTCATGCTGAGCTGGGCGCATACACACACAAAGGCTGGTGCACATACACACATCAAGGCTGATGCTGAGGCTAGATGACGCCTGTCACCAATCTTGAGGCGAGATGACGCCTGTGACCAATCAGGTGACTGTTTCTTGAGAAACAATAACTCTCAGGGGGTGGGGGGTTAAGACTCGGCCCCCTGCCCCCTTAATCTTGGTTGCTTGATTCACACGTGGGTGACGTTGGCACACACTCTCACACTCGGTGACGTTGCCTACACGCTAGGCACACCAGATCGCGCCACACGTCACACACGCCAACAGCAAGGGGCCTTTCTGGCGCGGGGCAACGTTTGGGAGGGCAACGTTTGGGAAGGCATGCATGCGTGTCGTGCCATGTGCGCCATCCATGCGCGTGCACCAGGTTGGGGTAAGCACCTCGGAAGCACGCGCCGCCAGGTCTTCGCCCTGCCCCGCCCCTCGCACCCCTCGCAGCAACCCCCCAAAAGCGGCTTGGTACTCGACCCCTCTTAGCTCCTTGACCTCCTCCACTGGGGGCGGCTGACCAAGTCTGCATGCCGCATCAGAACCAAGTCTCCATGCTCCAGCTGATACCCCATCAGAAGCACCAAGCCTCCATTCTCCAGGCGCAATAGCAGGCGCATCAGCTCCAGCCCCTGTCCCTGCTCCTCGGTCTGTTGCCGGCAGTTGGCTTGGACGCAACGGGCTGGCCAAGAAGACCTTGATAGAGCCAACCCCTCCTTCCCCCCCTCCGATAGAGCCAAGCCCTCTTGAACCCGCTCCGCCCGCTTCGCCTCCTTCACCACCTCCCAGCGACACGCAGAACTTAGGCGGGGAGGGGGAGGAGGAGGAGGAGGAGGAAAGGGCGCTCTGCCGCGCTTTGCCGGGAGAGACACCTTGACTTGTTCGCAGCAGAGTCTGCCCCCCCCCTCGCTCCTTCTCCCGGAAGCTTTCTTTCTGGCGCTCTATGACACGGTGGCGAGCCAACCGAGCCGCCTCGCTCTCGTCCAAGCCCTCTCTCTCCCGCCGGTGGCCATGCGCCCCCGCCCCCCCGCCACCCGCTCCCTCTTCGCCCCCACTGGCTCCTCCATTGAGCTGGCCGTGAGGTGGGTGTGCTGGGTGCTCTGGATGGGTGCCGTGCATGCCGCGCTGTGTGCCTTGCTGTGTACCTTGCATCACTTGCTCCAGCAGCACACTCTGGTGGGTTGGTGGGTAACATGTAACCAAGCAGGTGGGTAACATGTAACCAAGCAGTGAGCCTTGCCAGCAGCGAGTCCACTTTCCGTGCGTCCAGGTGCGCAGGAGTAGTCGCCACCCAGTCAAAAGGAGGAGGAAGGAGAAGAGGAGGGGAGTCATTCATGTTGACACTGGACAGGAGAAGAGGAGGGGAGGCATGGGACCTGATGGGTGGACCAAGAAGAGCGTTCGGCCTCCAAAGTGCAGAGCTGCGGCACAATCGAGGCAAGATACCAGGCACCATCGTGAGCGCCCCAGGTTGTCAGCAAGACGGGCAAGACAGGAGGTAAGCGGAGGGCGCGGCAGGCGGCGCCTTGAGCTCAGCACACACCCAAACAAGACAGGGCAGGGCGGAAGGAGGCTCAGAGGGAGACTCGGGCGTGGGGTGTGGACACCTGCTTGCGCAAGGCTGAGACGATGCAAGCAGGCAAGCCTCAGACAATGTCGCACGCACACACCAGGCTGAGGCTATCACCAGCGCGCGCACACACACCTGCTTGCGCAAGGCTGAGGCAATCACGTCCCTCTCGTCTGATTTCACGTTTGTGCGCCGGAATGCCAAAAAAAGAGGGCGGCGTGGTGGCGTGGTGGTGTTGCACGGCCGCACGCATCACGTGGTTCCGTTGCACCAGCCCACCCATGCAGCGCACCCATCATCACCGCAGCACACACGACGAGCAGCAAAGACGAGACACACGACGAGAAGCACACACCATCACGAGCACATGCACACGAGGAGCAGCACACACCAACACCAGTACATTGTCAGTGCGTTTTAAGCGGCAAGAGAGCTAGCGCGTTGATGCACACAGGCGAAAAGAGACCTAGCGCGTTGGTGCACACAGGAGAGCACTGCTACATGATACATGATACATGAGTGCGCCATGCGCATGTGTGCGACATGCGCATGCGATCGTAGGCCTATCACACCCCAGAGGAGGGTCAAGGGAAAACACGGGCGAGGAGATATGCTCTCCTTAAGACACGGGCGATGGAGAGATGCTCTCCTTAAGGCAACACAAACAGACTTGACAGACTTGGCGCAAGGCAACACAGACATGCTCAAGGCAACACAGACTTGCCAGAAAGACATGCACGGCAAGCCAACACACCCTGCGTGCTCACCTCACCCTGCGTGCTCACCTCAAAGCACTGTGCTTCCAGGCATCAAGGAGGTGCAAGGAGGTGCAAGAGGACCAAGAGGGGACTCCAAGAATTGCATGAGCGCGATCCCTCTGGCCCTAACCCCCGCGGTCCACCACCGCCGCCGCCGCGGTGGCGGCGGTGGTGGACTGCGGGGGCTAGGGCCGGAGGGGTGGCGCTCATCCAATTCTTCGCTGGGAGGGGGAGGAGAGGGAAAGGAAGAGCGATAGAGGCGGAGCGATTGATGCCGTAAGGTAGTCAGGTAGTGAGGGCGACGAAGCAGACCTGAAAGCACCGCAGTCTCCGAGCGCAGCGCTGCAACCTGTACAGACAGAAGCCGGGCAGGTCCATCAGTTGGTATGCCCCATGCCTTTGAGATGGTATGCCCTGTACCCTATGCACCCGATCTGTCCATGCACCCTATCTGTCCATGCACCCTATCTGTCCATGCACCCTATCTGTCCATGCACCCTATCTGTCCATGCACCCTATCCATCCATCCCAGTATCCATGTATCCATTAGCTTTCAAGAAAGTATTTGACATTGCGCGTGTGGTCTTGCTGCGTGGTCAGTGTAGAGTGAGCACGGTCAGTACACATAGCGGTCCCTCAGCGATGAGGCGTGGACGCCTGGGCCTGTGTCGGAGTGCGTGAGTGTGAGTGCCTGGGTCGAGTGCGTGGCGTGAGTGCGAGTGCCTGTGCAAAGCATCGGATGAGCGCCACCCCTTCCTGCCCTAACCCCCGCCAAAAGCCCTAATCCCCGCTGCAGAGCCGCAACCCCGCTGGGACGTCGCCCCTGGCGAAGAATGGGATGAGCGCCAAAGGTAACAAGGGCGAGTGCGCGGCCGCGGCACCCGCAAGGCAGCGAAGCCGACGGCTGACCAACAGGGGGCTGGGCGGGATACGGCTTTGGTGTCGCACGCCGTTCCGACTGGGGACGGCTTGCGACACCAAAGCCGTGTCACGGAAGGCGCGTTCCTCTGTCACGAAAGCCGTGTCCCTCTGTCACAACCTCACCCCATTAAACCTTGAACTTAGCCTTCGTGACTTGATGGGGCGAGAGAGAGACCTGGCTGAGGAGCGAGGCGCTGCGAGCAGCCTCATGCTCCAGAGTCTGCTCCAGACATGCCTTGTCGTGCGTTGCCTGCACGCGCGTCTGCCCTGTTGCGCGCACGCGTGTTAGCGGCAAGCGTCAGCTGGTGCCATTTGTAGCTCCTGTGTTGGCGTCTTTGCTAACACAGAAGCGTGAGCTCGTGGTCCTGTCTCGCTCCAGTCTCGTGCTATTTGATGAGGTCAGTGTCACGTGCTTCTTCATCATTCTAGGTCTGAGGGGGCAGGAGGCAGGGAGCACTTAGGCAGGGAGCACTTAGGCAGGGAGCAGGGAGCAGGGAGCCGAGGGCTGCCGCACAGCACGGTGCCAATCGCACCGAGTTGGGCTTCGAGCGAGGCTGCATGTCTCTGAGCATTAAGTGCATCTGCGCAGCGCGTCATCAGCTCTGTCTCCACCGCTGCCAACTTGTCCTTTGTGTCCTGTTTGTGCGTGTGTGCGTATGCGTGTGTGTGTGGGTGTGGGTGCTTATCTATAGAGACACAATACAAGTGTCGATGAATGCAGACACAATACACGCGCTTATGAATGCAGACACAATACACGTGCGCGTGCACGCACACACAAACGCAGCCACACAAGAATGAGACAACTGGATGGCGAGCGCGCACACAGAGAGCATCACACCCGAGGACAAGACCTGAAGGGCGCTGTTGAGCTTATGTGCGTCGTGAATGGTGGAGGCAAGCTCAAGCTTGTGCATCTCGTTGACTGCTTCCACTGACTCGCAGTGCATCTGTGTTTGTGTGGTGAGAGGGTAGGCACTTGAATGGTAACGGCCGCGTGCCCACTTGCTTGCCTTGCTTGCCAACCGCCACACGCCCATACGTGAGCACACAAATACACAGACACGGCAGACAGACGGACGAGATAGACACGGGAGATAGACACGGGAGATGGCTCCATAGACAGCTATCTCGAGATGGCTCCATAGACACGGGAGATAAACAAACTGACCACAGACACACACAAGGTGGGAGGGGCGACGCAAGACAAACGAGGCGGCGCGGGCCTCGAGGGCCAAGGAAGCGAGGAGGGAAGGCGGGGGAAAGAAACCTCCCGTTGCGCTAGCTCCGAGCGCATGGCCGCCAGCTGCACCTCGGAGCGCAGCCGCAGCTCCCTCACCTCATCCTCCCACCGCGCTTCCGCCTCCGCATGCCGCCTCTGCTGCGTGCGCCCCTCATCCTCCATCGCCTGCCGTGTCCCCAGCCCATTCAAGTGTGACAAACAGACACACAGACAGACAGAGCGGGCGCGAGAGCGAGGACTGAGGACACATGGAGAGGTGGGGAGGTCTTGTGACCCAGCACACAATGCCAGGTCATGTCGGTCATGTCACCCCCAACCGTGCCCGTGTGTTCCGCCGCCGCAAAAGCAACTTTTTCTCTAGATAGAAAGAGGGACCTTGAGGGCCTGTGCTTGGTCATGCATGAGGCGCTGGAGCTGCGTCAGCTTCATCCTGTCGTCTTCCATTGTTTCCTTCATTGCCTGCATCCCAGTGTGTGTGTGTGTGTGTGTGTGTGTGTTTGTGTTTGTGTGCACCACCCTTATACACGCACACACACACAAAGACAGATAGACAGATTGACGCTCGAGGCAGATGGACAGATAGGCAGACACAATACCCATTGCAGACACAATACCCATTCACACACACACACACACACACCCTCACAAAGTGACACGCACACGACCACACGAAGACACAGACAGACACACTTACACACGCGCAGTACAAACGGGCGGGGACGGACCAGAATCTGACGCTCAAGCAAGCACTTCTCCTGCTCAAGCAAGCACTTCTCCTTGAGTGCTGCCGAAAGCCCTTCCTGCGCCGAAGCCCTCTCCTCTCTGCCCCATGCCCCACACCCACACCCACACCCACACCCACCACCTGCGTGCGTAAGAGGTATACACAGACTTGAGGAGAGGGACGGGCGTTGGACGAGGGGCGCAAGGAGAGATGAGTGCGGGAGGGTGCTGCGGGAGGAGCGGTGGAGCGAGAGAGCGCGAGAGAGAGAGCAACCAACAGTCACGTTTCTCTCAAGCCATGTTGCTCTCTGTTGACTGGAGCATCAAGCAGCACTTTGTTGACTGGAGCAGCAAGCAGCACACTGTTGACTCGAGCATCAAGCAGTGTTGCTCTCTGTTTCAAGGCCACAAAACGCGCATTTTTGTGTTGCGTTTTGTTGTTGCTGGCCGCTCCAGCGCCCCCACACGCATCACAATATGGCATAGGGTGTGGGACACAGGGCACAGACACTAGCAGTGCGACATACGGCACAGACACTACAGACACTAGCGGCCCCGCGCTTCACCTGCCTCTTTCCCTCTCCCTTTCCCTCTCCCTCTCCCGCTCTCGCTCGAGCACTCTCATGCGCTCGTGTTCTCGTTCGCAATCTCGGGCTACGACTTGAGATGTTTGCGCGCTTCTCGTCGCACATGCCCCATATGCCGTACAACACCCACAAGTGGCACGAGACAGACAAGCAACGAGAAGGCGACAAGAAGGCACAGCAGACAAGATGCCAAAGGAATTATGGTACAGGACAGCATCAACAGATGGCACAGGAAAGCAACAACAGAAGGCAACCGAAAAGCAACAACAGGTATGGCATCACTCTGCATGCCACTCTGCATGCCACTCTGCATGCCACTCTGCATGCCACTCTGCATGCCACCAATAGGCATCAAGAGCCTTGCCATCAACCGGGGTGCCACAGCGTATCACATGCAGCGTATCTCACATGCTAGATCCTATCCATCGCCTGCCTCGCACACGCACGCGCACGCGCACGCGCACGCGCGCACACACACACACAAGCACGCGCACGCGCACACGCACACGCACTTGCACACTTGACTAGGCGCGAGGCAGCAGCCCCGCATTTACTTCCTTCCGTCTGTGCTCATACGTGCGTGCGCGTGTGTGCACGCGTAAGTGGGTGGGTGGGTGGGTGGGTGGGTGGGTGGGTAGACGCACACACGCCACGCTCCCCAAGCACTGACACACCTGCACGTGCAATTCTCGCGCACTAGACGGTCCCGTTCGCTCTCCAGGGACAAAATCCTCTCCTGTGTGTGTTTGTGTGTGAGAGAGAGAAAGAGAGAGAGAGAGAGAGTGTGTGTGTGTGGGGGGGGGGGGTGGGAGTGTGCGGGCGAGGCGGGCTTGGTGTGGCGTGCCTGGTGGCTGCGGGTACGCGTAAGCAACGCGCCCCTGAATTCTCTGTTATGATTATCTATTGTGTGATTGCGACACATGTGAAGAGTGCTTGTCTCTTGAAGAGTGCTTGTCTCTTGACGTTTGGAGGCATTCCGACACATGTGAACGTGTCAAGCGTCCTTGCGGCATTCCGACACGTGTCAACAGTCCTTGTCTCGTGCCGTGTTCCGGCAAGTTGTTTTCTCGAGAAGTGGGCGCGTGCGCCAAGCATGGGATGTGGGGATTGACTAATGGTGTGTGGTGTGACTACTCATGTGTGGCCAGAACTAAGAACCGTTGTATGCCAAAGAGTTTCATGCCAACCGACTAAGCACTAAGGACAGTTGCAGGCAAAGAACTAAGCACTGCTGCATGCCCGCATCCAGACCTCGCGCTGCGCTAGGATAGTCTTGATGCTGGCGAGTTCATGATGTGAAGATGTCCACTTGTCTCTGTTCATGCTGTTCAAGTCGAATTTCACGGCATCCAGCTCTTTTCTCGCCGATTCATACCACGCCTCGGCCAAAGTCTTCTCCTTTAGTGACTGCATCAGTTCCTGTTGCATCTTCGAGAAGGCCAGCCTGTCGGTCTGCGCGTCCGCCTTGAGCATTTGATTCTCTCTGGCGACCTCGTTGCTGACAGCGTCGGCGTCCTGCTTGGCACGCAGAAGTTCCCGCACCTCCTCCTCCCACGCTTGCTTGTCGTGCCTGTGCTGGGTGAGGGAAGACTCAAAGCGAAGCTTGAAGCCCTCTGCGAGAGCCGCCGCCTGCTGCCCCTGGGCCTTGTGCTGGAGGAGCTCGTCGCGTTGCCGCACCCAGCTGCGCAGTTCCTCAACATGCCGCTGCTCTGCTGCCACTAGCACCCGGATCTCCTCGGACGCCTGTGACAAGAGGTGCTGCAACGCTTTCTTATCTTTGAGCGCCAGATCGCGCTCCTGCATGAGATACCCAATCTCTGAAAAAAGCTCCTCCTCCGACACCATGGACAGCGGCGGCATCTGTGTGAGGCGCAATCTTGACGATGGTGACACGCCTGCCTTGCTGGCAGCGAGGGCACTCCTGAGGCCGAAGACGCCGTCTGAGGCCGCCACAATTTTTCGTTGCGAGGCCATGGCGTCGCGCGCAGCCTGAGACGCCCGGAGCACGTCAATTTCGGCAGCCACCTGCACGGCGGACCCGTTGAGCAAGCGCTCCGAATGCGCCATGCTATCATCTGTCCGCGCGCCCCGCCTGGGCGAGACGGAGCGCGCTCGCCGCGGCGCAGGGGGCAGGGCGCTGCCCGCCCCGACGCAATCCAGGAGCCGCTGGAACTCGCGTGTTCCACTCAGCCGCTCGGCCTCCCCGTACGTGTTTGCGTGAGCCTGTGCGATGCCAGGCGCGTTTGCGCCTGTTAGTCCGCTCTGCGACTGCATGCACAGGTCGAGGAGCAGTTCCGCGCGGAAATTGAGACCAGTGAGATTCATTACTCATGCATGAGTCTTGACGTACCGGAGCTGCGAGCAGCAGTGGCTCGCTGGATTCCGACGCCCCGCCCCACTCTGCCGACGAGGATCCCGCGGCCAGCATCTGGCGACGAGCCGCGCAAGCAGTAGAGTGGGGACGTTTTGAACTTTATCTGCGGGGCGTAGAGCCCAGCCGGGATGGGCACCCAACTGTGGGGACTGAGCGAATGGAAGCGGAGGCACAATCACTCAATATTTTTGAGGTGGGCCGAGCGCCACCTCCACACCACGTGGGAAGTAGCGCGCAAAGCAAACAGCCTCTCCGCATGGTTCCGGGCAAAACGGAGGTCGGCTGCGATGGTGCAGGCAGAGGCAGCGGCGGCCTCGGCCTTGCTGCAGCGCGCCTTGCACGCTTGGAGGCGGAGGCTTTGCTGGCGATTCTTTCAGCGGAAGGTACATTGTAGGAACCGTCGCCGTGTGTTTGCGGGCTGGTGCCGAGCAAAGGATAGAAGCTTGTGCAGCTGCCTCGTGGCCAGCGTCCGAAAGCACAAGCTGGAGCTGAAGCTGAAGCAGTCTGCACTCGTATGGCACCAGTGGCTGCTTTTCTGCGATCTGAGGGCGGGGGGACGAAGAAGGGAGGGAATTGCTAGAGCATGCCAACTGCGAGGATTGCGTTTGATCCTGCTTGGTGTTTGGAGCGAGTGGAAGAGCCTTGCTGCCGGGTTGTCAACAGTCCAGCGAATGCAGGGGCTGACGTTGGCTATGGAGAGCTATGAGCAGGCGCTCAAGGAGGCGGACACGCACGTACACTTTCCCCCAAAAGTCACTCGCAGCTTTTAAATCTCCCAATGGGAGGGCCCACTGGCATCGAAGGTCCGCTGACTCTTGTTGTCTTCTGCAGCGAAGCGCTCTGGAAAATCACAATGAATCTCTGCAGACGATGCTCAACGAGTTCGAGTCCAAATGCACAGAGTTGCAAGCCGAGAATATCCGCACCGTTGATGCAAGCAATACTTGGAGGTCAAAGTTGGAAGAAGAACAGCAAAGAACACATCTCTCACTGAAAGAGTCAGGAATGCAGGCGCAGCAGATCCATCAGCAGCTCAACGCCTCACTCAACACCGTCAACCAGCTGTCAGAGGAAGTGAATGCCAAAAATGTGTTGATAGGCACCCTGCATCAGCGAGTGCAGGATTTGTTAACGGAGCTGTCTAGCCTCGGTGAATTTCTTCTCCCCATCTCCATCACACTCGCCCGCACACAAACATGCTGACAACTCTTGTTGGACTCAACTCGATGTCAACAGAAATCCAGAGAACTTTGACTAACTTCTCATTTACGCCCCCGTGCGCATCTGGCACACCAGATACGCGTTACAGAGAGCGAGAAGCACAAGCAGCTCAATCGGGAGGACTTGCACAAGAAGTCAAGGCACTCACAAAAGAAAGATATACCTTTGAGATGGTTGTAAAGGAGCTATCTGCCTCTTCCTCCAAGACTCAGCACGAGTATGCGTGTGAACGGCAGCGCCTTCATGATACCGTCACTCTTCTAGCCAGGTATTCCCATATCTGCAGATTTGCGAATCGTCCGTATCCCAGCATATGCCGCAGAAGCACATTGATGCTCGCATCTCGCAAGCCTCTGATTCACATCGAAGCTTGTGTGCAAGATTGGCCATGTCTGCAGAGACATGGCGAATCTTTATGCAAGGAGAGCTAACGCGCGGCCTCCGTCCTCAGCGAGCGCGACGACCTCGCGCAGAGACTCGAAACTGCCGCAACCATGTTCGAGCGTTTTCAGAAAATGGTCGACAACAAATGCAGCGCATACCGCGCGCGTGTAATCATAAGCTTCTCATCGCGGCGTGCTACGGATCATATGCGCAACTTCTTTGCATCGTGGCGTTACTTCTTCCTATTCCGCATCAAAGTGCGTGAGTGCGAGTGGTCTGTATCGCTGGCAAACGCCAAGATGCAAAGGCGTGTGGACCTTCTCTGCAGCTCGCGAGTACGCGCCCGCATTTTAGGTGCGCTGCGAGCATGGCAGAGGTGCTCCCTTGATGATGCACATGCAAGAGAATTGGTGCTGCGTGCGATAGGCATCCAGAGAAAAAGTTGGGAGAGAGAAAGACTGGTCAGATCGTTCGGCGCCATGGTTAGCCATGTAAAGGGATGGCGTTATATCCTTGTCTTGCAGCGCATGAAGCAGTTGCTCAGAAAATGCAAATTTATGGCATCTTCACAATGGACGGTTCTCAAAGTTGCAGAAAAGAGGATGAGTGGCGAAGCGCTGAAGGTGGTGCAGCGGCTGGTGAGCCGGGGACTCGTGGAGGGCTTCGAGCGCTGGCGGGACAGTGTTGTTGAGGGCAGGCAGATGAAGGCCAAGGCTCTCAAGGTGGTGCGGCGGCTGATGAGCCGGGGGCTGGTGGAGGGCTTCGAGCGCTGGCGGGACAGTGTTGTTGAGGGCAGGCGGATGAAGGCCAAGGCTCTCAAGGTGGTGCAGCGGCTGATGAAGGGCTCGTTAGCTGCTGCGTTTGAAAGATGGAGAGACAGCACAGATGAAAAGTGTCACTCACTGGAGCATGCTTCGAAAGCAGAGATTCTTCTCAGGATAGTTGACGCAAGAATAAGGAATGCAAGGCGCTTGAAAGCATTTGGGACCTGGTCACAACGTTTGAAGGAGCTTCAGAGCTGCAACGGTGCGTTGTGCCTGTTGCAGCATCAGAGTCGCAAGTTGGAGAGGAAGCGTGCGCTGGCGACATGGATACGCGCCGTGGCAGATGCACATCAATGTACACGAGGCATTTACCACATCGCCGCAAAGTTGTGGCATGTCTGGGAGATTTTTGTACTCACAAAACATATGTGCCTTTGGAAGCAGCTGGTACAAATGTGTTGTCAATCTTCAGAACTTTGGGGGAAGTTGGCGTTTATCCTGCTCAAGAACACACACACAAGCGGATTTCTCCGGGCACTGCATAAGCTCAACGCGAGGGCTTCATCTCGTGTACTTCATCATGAAAAGGAGAGCGAAGAGGAGCCCGCCCCACAGAAGGAGTCACGCATCTGCAAAGAAGAGCAAGCAACAAATCAACAAACAACTACCGGTGAGACGTCATTGGAGCAGCAGCACGAGACGAGCACCTGCGAGTGGCTCTCCAAAAGCGCCTCGCCCCCGCACTCTCCGTCGCCGTCTCCTTGTAGGATTCCACTGGCAGCAATCCAGGTGCTATCGCAAGCGGAGCAAATATGGGAGCAGGTGGCAAATGGACGGAAGAAGTACTTGAAAGAGTTTGATTGGGCCAGAGCAGCGCAAGCGCCGGATGAAAAAAACGGCAGCCCTGCGTGCGGTAGAGCATGGTCGAATCAAGGTTCTATTGCCGCGACTCTGCGTGATTTGGGCGTAGATTTGGAGCAACCATTCAGTGGACACTTCATTCCATTGTCATCAATCTATTACGGCGGTAGTGATCTTGCAGCGGGGCGCGCTGCAGCCCAATTCCCTGCGTCATCGCCACGGACACTTGAAGCTCTCGGTCTTTCAAAAAGTGCTGCTCTTCGCCCTGGCACACGTGAGCCAACAGCAGCCTCACACGTGTCCACGCCGGAGCCGGCTCAAGCATCCCTCCTCGGACCGGGCACGCCCTCCGTGGAAGTCTTGGAGCGGCGGCGCGATGCGCCGCGTAGCAGCTGCATATATACACTTAACACAGGCACGCACGTACCAACGCAATATCGCGCTGATAGCGTTGCTCAGGATCTGCTGTTTGCATCGGCCAATCTCTCCCCCCCACTCTCCCCTTGTCCATTCGCCTCGCTCGCCATCGTGACGCCCTAGCCTTCTCCGAGTCACTGATTGGCTCTCCACTCCTAGACCCTCCAATATGGAAAGTTCCTAATAAAGCTCTCTCTCTCTCTCTCTCTCTCTTTCTCTCTTTCTCTCTCTCTCTCTTTCTCTCTCTCTCTCTCTTCGAATCTTGGGAAACAAACGATCTAAAAAACAAATGCTGTCTTTGTTTTTTTCCATCTTGTTTGTCTTTGGACAGTGTTGTTGGATACTCGCTTGTGCTATGCCGTGCTTTGTATTGCCAGATGACACAACCCTCAAGGGAGGGGGGGGTTGTGTGCGCTTCCTTCTTTCAGGCAAGGCGAGTAGGATGAAGCAAATTCACAGTGTCGACAATCCTACTCGCTTCTTCCTCACCCACCCCCTCCATCCATCCCTCCATCAGGAAAAGGTGCTGCATGTTGACATGTGACTTGCATGTTGACATGGTGACATGCAAAATTGCAACCCCAGAAACTACTCCTTTGCAATTTTGCCTTAGCCAAAGCAACATCAGGAAAAAACATGTGAAGTGATCACACCACACTGAATTTTGATCACACCGAAAAATGGTGCTATCACACCATTTATGGTGTGAACATAATTTATTTCAACACATTTTTTTTATCACACCATTAGAGGCTTGATCACACCAAAGGGAACTTGGATCTGCGACCATCACGTGTGATCAAATTTTAAATTGTTGATCACACCATACGAATTTCTCATCACACCATAGACAGTTTGTTCACACCATACGTTGTGGTTCACACCATACACCTTGTGTCACACCAACAAGGTACGAT
>Ga0315899_10005289_pt1 | contig 13924 bp, 7 predicted proteins | sample LakEriMetagenome_2_FD_203518 | JGI IMG/M metagenome (GOLD analysis project Ga0315899, IMG submission 203518) | Freshwater fungal communities from buoy surface, Lake Erie, Ohio, United States - Buoy 4 MA112 | ecosystem: Environmental > Aquatic > Freshwater > Lake | place: USA: Lake Erie, Ohio...
GCAAATACCCCCCCATCAGCAAGATCAGGGGCAACTCGGGAATAGCTCACCCAACGAGAAACACGCTCCCCGTCGCCCCCTCTTCCCGTGGAATATGATGGATTCGGAATCCATCCATGATTGGATTGCTGCTATTGGAACTAATGAAATTCGATGGGACACGCTTGAAACCCCTTGGAAGGAGTCGATTTCACACACCGAGGTTGCCAGGCAATGGCAGCATTTGATCGAACGTACGACCAAGAAGTTGGAGAGGTCCTCACAGATTGACCCCGGGGCCGAACACCGTGGTGTCCAAGCCTCCCTTCAGCGGTTCGCGGAATCGCGACTGCCATCGCTAGCAAAGCAATTCATGGATCGCAATTGGGATCGCCGAGCGATGATGCTGGACATGCTTCTGTCACCTGAATGGATTGCAATCGCTATTGATTCGATCGAATGACATCTTGTAGCCTCTTAGCGTTAACAACCGACAAGGCTGCTCCAAAAGGAATTGGAGGCCATCGGGATCTGCAAAGGGCATCGACATGGTCGCGACACAGGGCTGTAAGCGAAACGTCTCTAAGGCGTGTGGGTTTCGGGTAAAGTCCGAACGATGGAGTTCATTCCTCGCAACCTGCACGGCAATGCTGCTGCCCCTAGCCTCAGCGGTTCCGAGCGCGGCCCAAGACTCTAATAGCAACAAAAAAACCTTCGCGTTTGGTCGCTCAGAACCGAAAACCTCGACGACATCGGCGACTCGAAACGCGGCTTCCAAATCCAAACCAGAAGCCAAAAGAATCTGGAATGATCCGAGTTCCCCAAACTCCGATCGAGGGATCGATTGTTACTTCCGTAGAGTGATGGATTTACCAGAAACGGAAAAGGCATTCATCGATATCGACTCACCATCCGGTTGTGAGGTCTACTTTAACGGGCGTCGCGTACGCACCATGAAGAGCGATGGTGGTCCTGAACGCATCGACCTACAAGCCTACATCAAGAGCGGAAAAAATCTCTTGGCAATTCGGGTTATGGATCGAGAGCGACAAGAACTCGGGCTTAAGGCGGATTTCTACTTCAAGCCTACCAAGGGAAACTGGCGGGTTGTGGTTAGCGATGCCGAGTGGAAAGCAACCAAGCAGGCAATCAGCAATTGGCAGATGCTCAATTTCAATGATGAGGGATGGTCGCCAGCATTCGATCTGGACCAACGTTCTAGCCCCGCGAAACCCGATGTAGTGAAAGATATTCCCAAGGGGAACAACAGCGAGGAAGTCTCCGTTGCCAAGCGAAAATCTGCTGAAGACGCGGAGCCTATCGCTTCTGCAGAAAGCACACGTTCTTCCCGGAAAGGGAATAGCGAGGTCGCAGGTGGTGAGAAAATCACGATCAGCACCCGCCCGAGCGGAAGCGACTCCAAGGAATCCTCCGCGGAGAAAAACAGCAGAAAACTGAAGCAACGTTTCACGACGCTACCAGGATTCGACGTGGAACCTGTTGCCGATCAAAGCATCGGTTCATTGATCGCGATGACGTTCAATGAGTTTGGTCATATCATCGCTTCGGTGGAAGGAGATGGCCTGGTACTTCTCTACGACACCAACAAAGATGGAATCCCGGACAAGAGTCGAGACTACTGCGATTTGGTTCAAAATGTTCAAGGTATTCTCGCGCTCAATGGAGACGTCTATGTCACCGGTGAAGGTCCTGAGGGAAACGGCCTGTATCGTTTGGTGGATTCCGATCGCAACGGCCAGTTAGAGAAGTCGGAACTCCTTGCGAAGTTCGGGGGTATTCCAGGAGAGCATGGCGCCCATCAACTCGCGTTTGGTCCCGATGGCTATCTTTACATCAGCATTGGCAATCATGCACAACTGGAAACGCCTCTCGAGGGATACCAACCTTTCACGGCTCCCTATGAAGGGGACTTAGTGCGACCTCGTTTTGAAGATCCAGGTGGACACGCCATGGGGGTTAAAGCCCCGGGCGGCACCGTGGTTCGTTATGACCTTACAAGCCGCAAACTCAGCTTGGTGGCTGGTGGTCTTCGAAACGCATACGACCTAGCATTCCATCCCAATGGAACGATGTACCTGCACGACAGCGACATGGAAGCCGATATCGGTTCGGTGTGGCATCGTCCTACGGGTCTTTTCCGGGTTGTCGAAGGTGGTGAGTTCGGTTGGCGAAGCGGGTGGGCAAATTGGCCTGAATACTACCCGGATCGGTTGCCATCTTTAGCGAGCACCGGGCGCGGTTCGCCGACAGGAATCACGGTCTACAACCATTTCGCGTTCCCGGCGAGGTACCACCGCGCAATCTTTACCGCGGACTGGTCCGAAGGTCGGATCATCGCCCTTCAGCTTGATGCTGCCGACCGAGGGCGAGTCAAGGCAGAGGACTTTGTGGTCGGCACTCCTATGAACGTAACCGATCTAGAGGTCGGACCGGATGGTGCACTTTATTTCTGCACTGGCGGTCGAGGCACCGAGGGGGGTATTTTCCGGGTCAAATGGCAAGGCGAACTTCCCGAGACGGTCAAAAACCTCGGGCAGGGAATATCCCGGGCAATCCGCCAACCCCAGTTGAACTCCGCGTTTGCACGACAATCCGTGGCAATCCTCAAGCGTGAATTGGGTGACCAATGGGACGAACAGGTGATGGGGGTTGCGTTCAGCGAGGAAAACCCGTCTCGTTACCGACTGCAAGCGATCGATTTGATGCAACTGCTGGGCCCGATACCATCGTCGGAGATGTTGATCGAGTTGTCGTCGACAGCCAACGAACAGGTACGCGCCAAAGCTGCCCGTCTGTTAGGCTTGCACGCTGGAGACGAGGCTGCGGCAAGCCGATTGAAGAGGATGATTCAAGACACTTCGCCGATGGTCCGATCGGCAGCCTGCGAGGCATTGATTCGTACTGCTACTGCGTGCGATCCATCGGAACTACAATCCCTCATCGCGAGTGATCAGCGAGAGGATCGTTATTTGGGGCGACGGCTACTGATGAACGTTCCCGCGGACGCATGGAAAGAGAAACTTCTCAAGAGCAAGCCGCGCGTTGCGATCAATGCCAGTCTTGCACTGGTTTCATCTAACCGCGATGCCGACAATTGCAAACTGGCTATCGATGCGCTGCTCGAAGCCTCCAAGGGATTTGTCAGCGATGCGGAATTCGTAGATCTCTTACGTACGTTGCAAGTTGCTCTCCATGTAAGCGGCATTCAGCCAGATCGCGTGCCGGAACTAAAGCAATTCGTTGAACAAGAGTTCCCAACCGGCAATCCTGCAATCAATGGGGAGCTTATACGATTGGCAACGTTCCTACAGTCCGACTTAGTGGTACCTGCGATTGAGTATCTCAAGACAGACGCAAATATCGCTGATCGAATGCTGATATCCATGCATCTGCCGATGATGCCTCACGAATGGAAATCAAGCGAGCGAATGGCGGTACTGCAGTTCCTCGAATCCTGCTTAAAGGAAAAAACCGGGGGATCTTATCCACTTTATGTGATGAAGACTTCGGAAACACTTTCCAAGTACCTCACAGAGACCGAAGCGATTCAAATCATCGATCTAGGCGAACGTTACCCCAATGCAGCACTTGCAGCACTCTTCAAAGTTCCTGACCAATTGACTCCAGACCAGATCGAGTCGCTCAAGCGTTTGGACACAGCTATCGACAAAGGTGGCCTAGAAGAGGATGTCTACAAGCGGCTCAAGACTGGTATCACCGCTATCCTTTCCCAACAGAATGACGATAGTGCGATCGAATACCTACGGCAGCGTTGGCGTAAGAGTCCCGATCGGCGAGCGACAATCGCTCTCGCAATGGCTCAACGGCCGACCGAAGCAAACTGGGACTATTTGGTACGTTCCATGGGCGTTCTCGACCTGTTCGCCGTGGCTGATGTCTGCAATGCACTCTGCAAGATCGATGCCGCAACAGAGGATCCAGAAGCCATCCGACAGACGATACTACAAGGTTGCCGATTGGTCGAGGCTGGAGATGATCCATCTGTAACTATTAAGTTGCTGGAATACTGGACTGGAGAGAAACTCGCTAACGATCTAACGGGCACGGATTCCCCAATGGTCGTTTGGCAGAAGTGGTTCGAAAAGCAGTTTCCGAACTCCCCACCGGCTGTCCTTCCGAGCGAAACAGCTCAACCGCGATGGTCTTTGGCCTTCCTCGATCAATTCCTGAATGGCGAGCAAGGCAAAGCGGGTTCGATCGAAAAAGGAGCAGAGATCTTCGCCCGAGCACGCTGCAGCGCTTGCCACAAGATGAATGCTCAAGGTGGTGGGTTTGGCCCCGATTTGACCAGCCTGAACCGTCGGTTTACTCGAACCGAATCTCTGGAATCGATCCTGTTTCCATCCCATGTCATCAGCGATCAATACGCCACGAAGAAGGTACTCACCAAAACGGGCGATGTTTACACTGGACTGGTTGTAAAAACCGCTAAGGGGATCGCAGTACGGGTAAATGAGAACAAGGAATACGTAATCGCCGATGACGAGATCGATGAACTCATGCCTAGCAAAGTATCCGCGATGCCTGCCGGACTCCTCGACGAGTTGACACCGACAGAAATCAGGGATCTGATGGTATTCCTCGGATACATCCCGACCGACAAACTCACCGCGGAGAAACCCAGCACGATTCGACGTTAGCTCGGGCCGATGTTAGCGGGGGCCGATGTTAGCGGGGGCCGATGTTAGATGGGCCCGACATATGCTCGGTTCAATGCCATCTCGGTTCATGCTAGGCTGGTATGAGCCACTGGAAGATTGTCGACACGTGATAAGACGCCCATCCATTGAATGGCAGGAATAACTCGGAGGGCAGGGATAACTCGGAGGGTGGGTGTAATCGGACGGTGGGCTAATCGGTGGCACCCGATCGATCGCTGCTCACGCGTGACAGCAAGCCGCCAATCCGTACAAGCGTCTAGGGGACTGCATTCAGCTGCAAACTAGGGTGCTAACTAGGGCGATGCAGTGAGCTAACTAGGACGATATGAGCTAACTAGGGCGATATGAGCTAATAGAGCGGCCACATATAGCATGGAAAGAGGAGCTAGGCAGCTCGTTGCGCAACGGCTGTAGAATGGTGGTTGTAGTAGTTCTGCAGAACAACCTCGATCAATTGCGAAGCGCTTTGCTCCCATGTAAACGGCTGCATGAGCCCATGACTGCCGGTATCCATCCTACTGCAATTCTGGGTCTCTGGCCGGCAACGCGACTCTTCCCAAGCATGGATCGCTCGAGCTAGCGCCTCTGGAGAATGAAGTTCGAAGTACTCGCACTGGTCCCCACCTACCTCGCGATGGATAGGTGTATCACTGGCAAATGTCTTTTTTCCATGCCAAAGGGATTCCACAATCGGTAGTCCGAATCCTTCGACCATCGATGGCAACAAAACCCCAGAGCAGTTCTGGTAAGCAACTTGTAGTTCAGCATCGTTCATGTCGTGAAAGACAAACAGCTTGCTATTGAGTTCTGGATGGTTATGAATGCGGTCGAGCAATTCGCCACAGGATGCACCGGCACGACCTGCAAAACACAGCTTGACCTTGGAATCATCGCGCCAAAGCATTTCGAACGCGTCTAATGCTTGCTCATGATTTTTCCTCGGGTCAAAGCTTGCGACCATGAGGTAGGGGCTGGAAGAATCTTCCGGGGCAAAAATTGCTTCAACCAAGGGTCGCACATCCCCCGTGGGCTGCTTGATCTCTGCTCCCAAGCAAAACGATTCGACACGTGTACAAATGCCTGGTTCATTCGCCATATTCTCTTGGATATAGCGTTTCACATCCTCTGCAACCGTTTTGGAGATTGCGATGATGATGTCGGAGTGCCGAATCACTTGCTCCAGGTAACCGCGAAATTTAATGGTTCGTTTTTTGCCCACAAACTGGGGGTGCGTCAATGGAATCAGATCGTAGATGATAGTGGCCACATAAGTGCCAGCATTTCGATGCTTTGCAACCGTCTCCCAAATATCCCGCTTGGTCCAATAGGCGTCGGGCATGATCAAGATTTCATGGGGCGATGGACTCACAGGCTCACCGCGAAGTGCCCTTGAATATTCGGTGACGACCTGGCAAGCATGATGGGGTAGTTTGTATGCACCCAAATGGCTCGGTGCAGGCGATATCCACTTCCTTAATTTCGGAAAGGGTAAGCAACGTGAAACACCCACAGGAATCGCTTGAATCCAACTAGGGACGAAATCCGTTGCGTGTGATTCCCAACGAGCAAGTCGATCAAAGGATTTTCGTTGTGGAGCATCTATCGGATAAAAATGTCCGCGAATGTGCGTCGCAGTACGCGGTATAGGCAGCCCCAACTCAACCGCGACTTCAGGCAAATGCGTGGACAAATTCCGGACAACACGCTCGATGCCAGTATTTTTTCCCGAACTGGCAGTATGGGAAGCGTCTAAAGTGATACGAGGTGATTGCATGTCCAGACAGAAGGGCTAGGTGCATCATGCGCGCGGTTTTCATTAGCGACTGGTTTTACCCTCTATCGGATTTAGAATGCAACCCCACCACCCAAATACTCGCACGAAGCACCCCAAAATGGTTCGGCGTGCTCCTATGCTAGCAATTGGCACCGAATGTCACCAACGGTCGGTTTGGGCTGGTTGCGATCGACCACGATTACGGTGGATCCACGCCACCTTTGCTCAGTGGATGGCACCTACAGATACGAACGACCCCCTTGAAGGCACCGCGGACGGGTCCGTATTTCTCAATCGCTTCAATCATGTATTGCGAGCAGGTCGGAGTGAATCGGCATCCGCTCCACAGCAGGGGGCTAATCGCCCTTTGGTAGAAACGGACTAAAGCCACGAGAACATATGCGACTGCGTTTTTCATGACTACCGTCGACTTCCGGGCCAGAAGTATTGCAATGCTCGAATCACGCAACGAGTCCCTTGGTTACCAGCATGAAAACATCTTCAAGCGTTGGGTCTTTATCGCTGAAGGACCGCATCCGGATCCCGTTGGCAACAAGTCTCTGTAAAAGGTCGGCAAGTCCGGCGTCGTCGGTTTCAAATTCAGCGGTCACTCGGTTTCCATCAATGTCGATCCCCCGAAGGCTCGGATCACTGCGGAGGATCGCGAGCCCGGCGTCTTGGTTATCGACAAATCGGATTTCAACGATTCGATTTCTTCGAATTTGCCGATAGACCGAGTCGATTGGACCATGCATCAACAGTTGGCCTCGCTCGATGATACCAATCGAAGTGCAGCAGTCTGCTAGTTCCGAAAGGATATGGCTACTGATCAAAATGGTTTTTCCCATTTTCCGCAGTTCCTTTAACAGGGCTTTGACCTCGATGCGAGCTCTCGGATCCAATCCGCTAGTCGGTTCGTCGAGTATCAATACTGGGGGATCGTGCACCAGAGTTTTTGCCAAACATAATCGCTGCTTCATACCCCTCGACAATCCGTTGACAAAATCATCTCGTTTGTGAGTCAGGTCCAGCAATTCGAGTACATCACCGATGACTTGTTTGCGCTGAGTCCGTCCGATCTTGTATGCAACGGCAAAAAAATCGAGAAACTCCCACACCTTCATCCCATCGTAGACACCAAAGTCATCCGGCATGTAACCGATGCTGCGTCTTACATCCATGGGATTTTTGTTGACACTAAAACCGTTGACGATCCCATCGCCGCGCGTCGACTTCAGTAACGTAGCTGCGAAGCGGATTGAAGTGCTTTTACCTGCGCCATTTGGCCCGATGAAACCGAACAACTCCCCTGCCTCGATTTTCAAATTGAGGCTTTGCACAGCGGTGAATTCACCGTAATCTTTTCCGAACTCGATGAACTCGATCATGTAAACTCAGTGGGTTTTGTGGATGGTCGATTCAGTGCTGATGAGAGGGCGAGCAAGTCCAATTGCATTATAGTGCAAAACGCTTTCACACGCTTCCCAGGGGGCAACTGGCGAAGTATCCCTGAAATGCGAAGTATTTCCAGGATAGAAATGAATGGCTCACCGAAAGACCTCGGTAGCCACCATCGAATCGTCCTTGCTCGCGGAACTTTAGAAACCTCGAGCAACTGGGAACGAAGGACTCGCAGGGTCGGCTCCTTGCTACTCTTGCCAAGGCGAACGGATTGAGAATTGATGCCATGGTTTCAGTGAGCCGCTTTTCGCGATCACTATTAACCCGTATCACGTATTACTACCGATCAACGCCTGGAACGCCTCTTCGGTTAAAACAGGAACACCCAACTGGTTTGCTTTTTCAAGCTTACTGCCGGCTGCTTCACCAGCCACGACATAGTCGGTTTTTTTCGATACGCTGCTTGATGCCCTTCCGCCAAGCTTTTCAATCAATCGTTCGATTTCATCGCGGGAGAACCGCTTCAGCGTCCCAGTAACCACAATCGACTTTCCCGCAAGGACACCGGAGTGATCGACGGCGTCATCCATCGACGTTTCCAACGAAACTCCCGCCTCACGCAATTGTTGGAATACCTGCATGCCTTCATCGCTATGGCAATAGTCGAAAACACTTTTGGCAATGACTGGGCCGATTTCATCCGTTTTTGACAACTCCTCTTCGCTGACCTGGAGCAGTCGGTCTGCATTCCCGAAACGCCGGGCCAGGATCTGAGCGACGCGTTGCCCAACGTGACGCATCGAAATCGCATTGAGCACTCGCGAAAGCCCCCGCCCCTTGCTTGCGGCGATGCCACTCAATAGGTTCTCTGCCGATTTTCGGCCCATGCGATCTAACGACATCAGTTGCTCGAGAGTCAGCGCATAGAGATCGCCATAGGACGAGACCAACTGCGAATCGACCAACTGATTGACCAACTTGTCCCCCAGCCCTTCAATATCCATGCAGTCCCGTGTTGCAAAGTACCGCAGTCTCTGGCGCCACTGCGCTGGACATTGCTTGGATACACACCGGATATAAACCCCTGCTGCATCGCGTTGAAGGCATTCACCACACTCCGGGCAGACCTCCGGAAACTGAAACTCCGGAAGCTCATGCTCTCGACGATGCTTCTCGACACGGACAATGTGCGGAATAATCTTTCCGGCTTTTTCAACCACCACCCAATCCCCGACCCGAATATCTTTTCGACGAATCTCATCTAGATTGTGGAGTGATGCGCGACTGACCGTGGTACCCGCCAACTGTACTGGTTCGAGTTCTCCCACCGGAGTAATGGTCCCCGTCTTGCCGACCTGCGTTTTGATTTCCAGAAGTTTGGTAATCGCCTCGTATTTTTCGATCTTGTAGGCGATCACCCAACGCGGGGATTTGGTGGTACTACCCAACGTCTCTCGCTGTTCAAACGAATTGACTTTCACGACCAATCCGTCGACTTCAAAATCGAGATCGTGAAGGTTCTCCACAAGCTGATTGCAATGGGCGATGGCAGCCTCATCGGACGAAAAACATTCGACACGCGGTGTTGTCGGGATTCCGTGCGATTGGACAACCGCAAGGAACTCCATGTGATTGGTCGCGTGGACTCCATCACAAAATCCCATGCCATGACAGAAAAAACGGAGTCGGCGTTGGGCACAGATTTTGGAGTCGAGTAGGCGTATGGAACCGGCAGATACATTTCGGGGATTCTTAAACTCGGCTTCCCCCTGCTGTGCTCTTTGTTCGTTCAACACAACGAGATCCGAATTCGTCATGTAGATTTCGCCACGCACCTCCAGCACCTTCGGGATACGTTCTCCGATAAGTCGCTGGGGGAGGCCTCGCAGCGTTCGAGCATTATGGGTCACATCGTCCCCGACCTCACCATTTCCACGAGTTACCGCTTGTGCGAGGATACCGTTCTCGTATCGAACGGATGCGGCAACCCCGTCGACCTTTAGCTCCACTACCCACTCGATCGTCTCGTCCGGAATCAACTTCCGAACTCTGGCAAAAAAATCCTTGAGTTCCTGTTCCGTATAGGTGTTTTCGATCGACAGCATCGGGACGCGATGGGCGACTTGGGTCAACCCCTCGATCGGCGCATCCCCGAGTCGCTGGCTGGGACTGTCCGAACTGACCAACGATGGAAACTTCGTTTCCCAATCGATCAATTGTCGAAGCTTCCGGTCGTACTCCAGATCGGTGATGGTTGGCGCAGCCAAAACGTAGTAGCTATGATCGTGGGCACGGATTTCCGATCGCAACGCAGCAATCGCTGATTTGGCTGCGGCAACGTCTGGCGAAAGGGGTTCGTTATCGCTCATGGCACGGTATGAGAGTGAAGTGGCTCGAAACCGTTAAGAATAGCAGTGGACGGAAACCGTTGCTATCGGTCACCCCAACGATTCGCTTAACCCAGGTGCCTGCTCGAACTAGATCCGAAAACGAAAAAACCTCCGATGGGTCGCATCGAAGGCTTGTTCGTTTGGCGGTCGGCTCTTGTTTAGAGATTAAACAAGTTCCTTCTTTGCCCCGATCAGGGTCCTCAGGCGTTCTGCGAGAAGACGTGCATCGAATGGCTTCTTGAACGTTTCATTGATACTGGAACGATCAAAGCTCATCGTGTTTCCGTCGTCTGGCAACAGAGCGATAAGGATAATCTCGGAGAAGTCGGAATTCTTGCGCAAGTTCTGGCAAATTTGCAACGCTTCCAGCTTGCCGACTGAGAAGTCGACAATCATGCAGTCTGGATGGAAGCTTTCTGCTTGAATACCTGCCTCGAAACCGCTTGCAGCGACTTGAACTTTGAAGCTCTTTTCCAAAGGAAGTTCTCGCTTCAAATTCTCGATCAAGACCTGATCTTGCGCAACGATCAGGACTTTGGCCATGGCCTCATCTTCCAAGTCTCCCAACGGCATTCCGTGCTCTTTGAGAAACTTGATTAGATACTCGCGGGGAATGCGGCGGTCTTGAGAACCTGGGATGCGGTACCCCTTGAGTCGGCCGGAGTCGAACCACTTGCTGACGGTTCTCGGGGCCACCTTGCAGATCTTCGCGACCTGTCCTGTGGTGAACACCTTCATATTTTTGGTCTCCGTTACCTTCCAATTGTGAGTCGAGTCAGAGCCGCCGAAATCGGCGATCTCGTGACAGTAGTTGCCCTTGTCGAAGTTACCGCACCACCGACTGCCAGATGGCTGTTACCATATGGCGAACCGACGCGTGCATGCACCAACAACTGGGTCTGGGCACAAACAACTTGAACGGATACTTCCGCACCCGGTGATCAGCTCCTTCTTCACACCGAGCACTTCCATTCCTAACCTGCCGGGTCCTGCTTGCAGCGGATTGAGTGGCTCGTTGGATTGCGAACTACCGCACCCCTACGAAGCAGCACTTTCCACGAACCAGGTCGCCAAAAACAGGAAACCATTGGAACATTAGATACGGGTAGACCATAGGCCGAGCGGTCACGTTTCGAGCCGTCACGACGACTCTACACGAAACCACCATATCCGTGACGAGAGACCACGGATTGCTAGCGAAGTTCCCCCCTCACTATTATCCCTCTGGCTTGCTCCTAACCGAACTCAACCTTGCGGCGTCGTCCGGCGCAGATCAGGCCGTCCTGCACCTAGTTTCGATTCAAACCGGGTGATTACTTTAGAAAGAATCTTCGGTTGGACTCTTACTGTTCGTTTTTCGGAAATCCGCGAGGTAAGCGAATCAGAGTTCTGACTTTCCAGCAGTTTCTTCATGGAATTTCTTCACAAAGCCAGTTGCTGATTCCGATCATCCGGCCCGAACTTTTGCAATCGAATCCAGAAATCAATATTTCGAGCCCCCACGTCGCAACCGGTATGGCGAACTATCGTCTTAGGACACGAAGCATCAGCCATGTACCCAACAGGAACAAAGAAAGGTTCCCAAGCCAGAGGGATGCAGCCGGCCATGCCCCATCCTTGGCCCGATCCAAAGCTAGACCAAAGATAGGGTAATAGATCAACAGGATGGGGACAAAGCACAGTCCAAACGTCCACGCATAGTCCGCGCTGCGGATTAGAATCGACATAGGTACGCCCATCCAAACAAAGAACAGGCAGCTAAACCCCAAAGCCCATCGCCTCGCTGGTTCAAGCTTCAGTCGCGTCAGTCGCTTTTGATTCTCCTCAACCTGGGCCTGAAGCAACTGGATTTTCCCATCGTTTAGCTGGGAAAAACGACCCGTCGCCAACCCAACAGCAACATGAACGGCCATAAATTCTCGACGACGATCGTTGGCGGCCGTTTGATTTACCGATTCCTTCGCTATTTCATTCATCGCGTACTGCGATGGACTGATCGACTTGCCTCCACTCCTGGATGCCTGGGTCAAAGGCATCGCAATCCGCTCTGAGCCCGGAAGCCGAAATCGTGTTGATTGATCGTTGTTGATCTCGCCATACGAGTTCACCAATTCGATGACCAACCGGTCGTTCTCCGCGTCGATGGATATCTGAGCCTTCTCCGCGTTGATGGTCATCGGCTTGCCAGTGCTCTCGTTGAACAAGAAGATCGTTGGCTGAATCAGCCACCGATTCTCAACGTCCTGCACATGGATCGTAAAGCCTTTATCCGTCTCATAGGAGCGACGCGTCCGAAGACGATTGTAAAGGACCTCTTCGACGGACCTCAGAATCACTCGCTCCATCCCGGGCTTGCCCCAAGAAACGGCCATATCATTGATCCAGACCGCCGGTATGCTGAGCAACAATCCTAACAGCACCATCGGGCGAATCACTTTCAACGGTGAAATGCCAGCACTCTTGAGTGCTACGATTTCATTGTCCGCGGAAATCCGGCCAAAAACACAACAGACGGAAAACAAAAGAGTCGCCGGCAATGAAAACTGGAGAGCGATCAAGCATATAAACGGGAGCAGTTTGATGACAGCCAACCAACCGATCCCTTCCATGATCAATTGCTGACCTACCAAACCCAGAGAAATCACCAGCGTCAGTGCAAACGCGGTGAGACTGAAAAGCTTCAGGACATCCCACAGGATGTAACGGTTAAACTTGCCGGGAATCATGGAGCGGGAAGTCTACCCCAAAGAACCCAATAAAAACAACACCGTCCTCAACCCGCTTGGAGTAAGGCTCTAATTCTCTCCCCGTTCGTCTCTCCTGTTCGATCACAACCCGAACGATCCGGGGACTCCCTAGTCGACAGACTCTAATTCAACACCTTGAGGTTGATGCGTTGCTAGCATTCGCGGATTCGCTGTCCGCGAATTGTGAGGACTAAGCATGACTCCGTAGACAGGTCCGTGGATTGCTTATTGGCAACCTGAGGAATGGCACAAGCTAGAAAAGGTTTTCGCTCGACATTAACGGATATAGGGGTTTTTACGGCGCTCTACCTCAAACGCGATACGGCATCCAGACGATAGCCAGAGGGAGCATATGGGCTTTCCAAATCCATACGGAAATTCTTTGCTCTTTGCAAGTTTGGTGCTTCTTGTGATCCCATTAGTTCCAAAGATTCTCAGTTCCAAAGATTCAACGGACTCTTGGCTCCATTACTTACATGCCATCCTCTGAGATGAACTGATCGCCGGAGTGACACTCGACAACTCATCTACCGAGCATCGACAATCTTGCATGCAACGCATGCCATGTCTGTTGCGCCTGTGCCTTTCAAATCGAAGGGACTTTGCGGATGCGCCGACATTCACTGCCGCACGCGTTCTGAGGGCCGCGGTCTTTCTTTGTCTCGCATTCGTATGCGTCTTCGTCTCACGCTCGCTTGCCCAGGATACTCAACCATCGGATTTACTTCGCGAAACGGTACCAACACCCCCGTTCGAACTTCTACCTGGAAATGCAGGTTCGATGGAAGGAAGCCGTTGGAGTGAGGAAATGGAATCGCTACGTGAAAGGATCCAGGCCCTTGAAGAAGCCGCTAAAAGTTTTCAACCCGCAGTACCAGCGGAAGCAGCACCCAAGTCTCCTGGTGAAGGGGCAGGAAAATTCGATTCCTC
>Ga0315899_10005290_pt1 | contig 13924 bp, 15 predicted proteins | sample LakEriMetagenome_2_FD_203518 | JGI IMG/M metagenome (GOLD analysis project Ga0315899, IMG submission 203518) | Freshwater fungal communities from buoy surface, Lake Erie, Ohio, United States - Buoy 4 MA112 | ecosystem: Environmental > Aquatic > Freshwater > Lake | place: USA: Lake Erie, Ohio...
ACTGCAAGACCGAGGTATCCGATCAACGCGCCAAACATCACGCGCTGGAACTTAGGAGTTACACGAATGCGCCCGCTGCGGTAAGCAAAGAGCATTCCACCGAATGCACAGAGTGTTGCAAGTACAGCTTGGCTTGCAATACCTGGGTATGAAGCCTCAAAAATATTTGTAATTGTTCCAAGGAATAGACCCTGGAATGCTGCGTACGCCACTACAAGAGCAGGACGCACCTTCTTGCTAAATGTGTTGACCATGCTGAGAGCAAATCCACCGATCATGCCGAGCAGAAGTGCTCCGCCGCCGAGATTTGCATTCCATGCATATGCACCGACAACGAGAAGAACTGCAAAGAGGGAAGCTGTCTTAACGACAACATCTTCCATTGTCATGCGACCTGTCTGCAGTGGTGAAGCAGATGGCGCCGAGTATGTCTCTTCTAGCGTCTCCGTAGAAAAACCTTGCGAATCCATTCGAGCAAAACCTTTACCCGAAAATGATCGAGATAGAACCGGATTAGAACTTCTCACGTATTGCACCTTTCGTAACGCTTCTAGTTGTTCCCGCTATTACTCCTGTTTCCAGGTAGTTATATTTAAAACCACCTAGCCGGTAATTGCATTCCCAATTCTAGGGCTAGAACTTTTGCCTAATAGATAGTATTTGGCGAACGGGACGTAGCGCAGCTTGGTAGCGCGTCAGGCTGGGGGTCTGAAGGCCGTGGGTTCGAATCCCATCGTCCCGACGAGTTTATCTCTGGGTGAATTGGACTGCCCGAGAATTGAGAAAACTATTTCTTGCATAAGGAGATTTCAATATCCGGTTGTGGGAAAGAATCTCTGGAACTATAGTCGAGGGGAGAAAGAGTGAGCGGACCTTGAATCCCTCTATCGCGGAAATTCCAGTTTCTTTTCATCAAACTCAGCCACTCATGATATGTCCAACTGCGGTTTTCCACAGAGTTAATCTTATAAAGAATTGGCCCAACGTATCGCGGATGTCTAAGATCCGCCTCTGAAATAGAAAACCAGAACTTGCCTTCTCTTAGAACCATTCGAAATCCATTACGCACTTTGGCCGGTAGTTCGTAGTTGTCGCCACCTACGAAATTGATATCGTACTTATATACGAATCTATCTTCTAATTCCTGACAAGTAATATTGGTAAAGGTCACTGTTGGTTTAATGTAATCTGGCAGACCATCTCCATTTGCATCATTTCTAACCGTTGTATCTGGCTCGGTAACTTCTTCACTCGGACTACTCGTTGGCTTAACTGACTTTTTAGGTGTTGGAGAAGCTGTCTTTGTGGTTTTTGCAGAAGGTTTCACACTTGGTTTGGCTGTTGGTGAAGGAGTGTTTGAGGCTGCAGGAGGTGTCACTTCCGCGGACGCAGCCGGCTTTGACTGTTCCGTTGTTGGCGTTACCGTGGGCGAAGATGTGGGTGTTGGGATGGGCGATGACGCAGGAGTCTCAATTGATAGCGATTTACTTTGGTTTGGTGTGCAACGCGAGAGTATCAATACGGATAAGACCGCCAATACAAGAATGACAATAAGAGTTTTCTTCTGATGAGATCTCATTTATAACCCTTACATTCATTCTTTAACCACTGAGTATCGAATCAAGCGGGAGCCACAGATTGACGTTCTTGCTTCGTTCTCAAATAGTAGCCAATTGAGCAAGAAATTAGAATAAGAGAATGCGTATCTAACCAGCCTTAAATGCACGCGCGGGGGACGGAGTAGTGGCACTAATCTGCATAGGTAACTTTGCGTACAGGTCAGAGACCTAAAATTCGGCGCTTCTTAAATTCGAACTCTTCCTGAGTTATCAAGTCCTGCTTAAGGAGATATCCCAGTGGCAGAGGGCTAGGAGTACCTCTCCTTATTTGCCGTTGATTCGAGCGCTGCTAAGTTCAGCAGCCCCGTCTTGAAGCACTGGTGAGAGATACTTCTGAGGGAAATTTTGATAGGTGATCGGTCTGCGAAAACGCAGAATCGCCTTTGCTCCAACAGATGTAAAGAGTGGATTGGTCGAAGCAGGATAAGGACCACCATGGTGCATTGCCCAGGTGACTGCTAATCCAGTCGGCCATTGGTTCCAGACAATACGACCACTAATTCGCTCCACAATTGAAATCAATTCCGTGAGATCCATTGGATCATTCTCAGTTGCATGGATTCCGCTGGTGAGCGTACCTGAAAATGACGCTGCGACCTTGAGTAATTCATCAGCATCGGCACAGTTAACAACCACTGCAGTTGGCCCGAACACTTCACGACGAGCGCTCTGGCCCGCCTTGAGGAAATCTTTTCCTGAGATTGTGTAGACCGATACATTCGTATCTCCACCTGCAGAATTCTGGGCAACCAGTTCCATCCCAGGAACATGAGAAATTTCATCGCGATTCTTATCGTGCTGCTTGACGATATTTGAATTAAGGAGTTTCTGTGCAGGAGCAGCTGAGACAAGTGAAGCTAGCTCTGCATTAATCGCACTTGCACCGTCCACAATCAAGAAACCAGGCTTAGTGCAGAACTGCCCCGCGCCCATGGTGATCGATGTGAGAAATCCTTCAGCCGTCTCTTTCGCTTTCTCTGTCGCTATTGAACGCGTAACAAAGACAGGATTGAGGCCACCTAATTCGCCGTAGAAAGGAATGGGATTCTCGCGTCGATTGGCTGCATCAAAGAGTGCACGTCCACCATGTGTGGAACCAGTGAATGCAATTGCCGCAGTAAGTGGGTGTTCAACCAGTGCTAAACCAGAATCAAAATCTTCGACAAGAGAGATAAGTCCGGCAGGTGCACCAGCCTTAGTTGCGGCAGCAACCATAATCTCGCCGACCATTCGCGAAACACGTGGATGTCCAGGATTTACCTTAATGACAACTGCGCATCCGGCAGCAAGTGCTGATGCTGTATCGCCACCTGCAACACCAAATGCGAATGGAAAGTTGCTGGCACCAAATACTCCAACAACACCGAGCGACGTTGTCTTCATGCGCAGATCTGGGCGAGGCGGAGTAAGTGAAGCATCTGCGTGATCAATAGTGATGTCTAAATATGTTCGATCTGCAACCGCGCGAGCCATCAGACGCAATTGACCCGTTGTTCGTCCTACTTCTCCAGTCAGGCGAGCCTCAGGAAGATTTGTCTCCTCCATAGCTACAGGAACTAGATCAGCTTTAGCGCTATCAAGAGCATCTGCTATCGATTCAAGAAGGCTAACAATCTTGGAACTATCCCAATCACGAATCTGCAGCCAGGCAGCGTGAGCATCTTTCACTTGAGTATCTAGCGTCATATTAGTTTCTCATCTCTTTAGGAAACCAGAACAACTGGGTTGTTGAGTTGACCAAGAACTCCACCATCAATTTTTACAACATCACCTTCATGGAGCGTGAAGTCTGCATCAGGAACAATGCCAGTTCCAGTAAAGAGCATTGCTCCTGTTGGCATTGGCAATGTACGAAATAGCCAATCTACAAGATCTTCAAATCCACGCTTCATCTGTGCGCTAGAAGATGAACTGTTGAAGATTTCCGCACCCTTGCGTTCAACAATAACTGTGTACGGGAATGCCGCCTCAGCGATTTCCCACGCTGGAACAATAAAACTTCCAATAGTGCAGGCTTTATCGTATGACTTCGCCTGCGGCAGATAAAGGGTGTTCTCTCCTTCAATAGACCGTGAACTCATATCATTTCCGATGGTGTATCCAAAGATTTCCTTATGTGAATTAACAACGAGAACAACTTCTGCTTCAGGTACATCCCAACCAGAATCACGACGAATTCCAACAGGTTCACCATTAGGGATCACTCGCCAGCCAACACTCTTATAGAAAATCTCCGGCCGTTCAGCGTCATACACGCGGCTATAGAGATCAGGAACGTCAGACTCCTCCATGCGCCCCACCTTGCTCCGCAAGTAAGTAACTCCACATGCCCACACTTCGTGTTGAGCATCTATTGGTGCCACCAAATGTGTTGGCGCCTTCACGGGAGTATTCGCTGCCTCGATAATCGAGCGAGCCTCATTCACATCCATAGACAGTAAATCTGTCAGTGAATGTTTAATTGAGAAGTACTCCCCATTGAGTTCAACAAGTAGTGAGTCTTTGCTCTTATAAATTCGTCTCATACTGGAATCCTACAGAAATCGTATACGATTACAAAACAGTTAAGACTGCAACTGTCTAATTACTTTTGGTGCCCTCGGTGGGGGTCGAACCAACACTTGGAGGTTTTTAAGTCCTAGGGTTAGCCATTCCGTGATGTGATGCGAGCAAGGATCGCTGCGTATCTATCTTTTCGAGCTTGAATTTCTGCCATCTCGTTATCAATTGCCTCTTTGATTCCCGCATATGAGGAGCGCTCAATTACAGGAAGCTTCTTGATAAATGCCGTAAGAGCCGCCTTGTGCTTACTATCCTCGGGGATCAGGCCAATCTCAATCATCATACTTGAGTGGATGGAGATAACCCGTTCTGAAGCGACGATGCCGATTACTTCATACTTGCGCGCGATCTTTAAGATTAGAAACAGATCTTCGCGAGATGCCTCAGCAAGGGCGACTATTTCTGCTTGCACGGCCTCATAGTTTTCTTTCGTGATTCCAGCAATCTCTGCTTGAGCAAATAATTCAAATGGAATTCTCTCTGAATTCTCATATCTGGAAAAGATTTCAGTTCGCGCATTTTTCTTCTCAACTTCACGCTTAGCTATGGCCTCACGGACAATGGAATCGGCTGCGCTGTTAATTAAGGATAAGAGCTTTTCCTCGGCTGCAACCAGAATTGAAAGAGATGTAACTAAATCCTTCGCGGCAACATTCAGCGCATTGAATGCTGCTCTCGCTGCTGTAATAGAAGTTGAGTCAGCAGTGATTATTGAATTCAGCGCGGGTAGTGCCACGATTAATACATCGACGGAAGCGGCGGCTTCAGAGGCAAGAAGTCCAGCACCTGCAGTGACGAGAATGAGTCCACGCCATTTACCAGCTACCGTTGGGGTAAAACCAGTTGCGCCTGGATTGATAGTTCCGGTTGTAGATTCGGGAACGTTTAGGGTTCGATCAGACGCAATCGGTGCCTCGGCGCCAAGGAAGCGAACACTTTTCAGCGCATTAGCTTCTAAAAATATGTCATTACCAATAAAGGTAACGCTGCTGGGGAAAGTGATGTTGACAATCGCGCTACCTTGAAATGCATTGTCATCGACGAATGTGACGCTATTAGGAATTGTGATACTTGCAAGTCCGCCAGTGTATAGAAACGCTTGATTACCAATTGAGGTAACGCTATCGGGGATAGCTATGCGCGTGAGCCTTCCAGCGCCCCAAAAGGATCGCCTTACGATTTCGGTAACACTATTTGGGATGTCATAAGAAGTCACAGCCTTTGAAGCTGGATAGGTAATGAGTTGAGTGGCAAGCTTATTGAAAAGGACGCCATCAATATCCCGATAGTTTGGATTAGCTGAATCAACTGTAATGCTCTCGAGCGTACCGATTCCAACAAATGCATCAACGCCAATTTCGGTAACACTATTTGGGATTACAATTCCCCTCAGGGTGTTAGCCTCGGCAAACGCCATTGCACCAATTGAGATAACGGTATTGGGGATTATGATGCTTACTAGTGTGGAATTTTGAAATGCACCATTTGCGATTGTAGTAACGCCGTCGGGGATAGTGATTGCACCGCTACAGGTTCCAATTCCAGTCACTACTGTTGAAGTACCTGCGAGCGAACATCCATTTGCATTCGCTGTGACCGCACTTAAGCCTGAAATTACAATGGCAAGTGCTGTGGCAAGGCCAAACAAACGTCTCATGTGGTTCTCTTTCAGTAGGAACCATTTGAGACGGCCTGATGTCGTCTGGAGCTGGATTTTGTAGAAGGGTAACAGGTGAAAATCCATAGTGCCCTCGGTGGGGGTGTATATATCTATTCCGCTCAAAATTAACAACCGGGGGTCTGCTTTTGCCCAAGGATAGCGGCGTGGTTAACGAGTAGAGCGAATTAATGACTTAAACTAGGAAAACTTCCCATAAAGAAAGGGAGAAAAATGCGAGAAATTAATAGTTTAAGAATCACCAACGGAATCATTTATGGTTTGTCTCTGGTTGGTGGGCTTCTGTTGCTTTATGTAGGTATGTTTCGAGGCGAATGTGTTGACTCCTGTGGAGAGTATTACGCCGAATATGTTGCCTCACCTACAATAATTGCAGCTGGATTTACAGCTATTTTGTTTTCAACTCTAGTATTTCAGATCGTAAATCTTTTTTCTATGCACGTTGAAAAGTCACACTCATAGAAATTGCAATTATCGCTCTCTTCTTATAATTAGGCTATCCACTTAAGGAAATGTTTCTAGAGTGGTAGTACGTATACTGACACGCCCTGAGTTAACAACCTGGGGTCTGCTTTACTCCAACGGCAGAGGCAGAGGAGTGCGAGCTTTGCTCGAGCGTGTATCGGTAAATGGAGAATGCGTTAAGGATAAATTCAACTGCCTCAAATCCTGTTGACAAGTGTAGGTAGCGTCGATCAAAATCCTTGAATAGTGAGAGCCAAAATGTGATCATTTACGCACGTGATTGAATTGAGGAGTAACGGATGTTTAATCGTAAATCTTTGTTGTGGCTTCTTGTGATAACTGTAATTCTGACGGGATGTGGCTCAGAAGCTAGCGAGAATACAGATGGCGGTACAGAAGCTGAAAAAGAGGCCTATTGGTTGCCTTGGATTGCAGCTTGTGAGTCAGACTATAAGTCAGATGATTGCAAAAAAGAAAATCTGAAGTCGCTTAGGCCTTTTCTAAAGAACAGTGAAGTGAATTTGTTTGCTCGTATTAATCCGTATGAGAATTATGAAAATTCCTCAGAGTGCTTGACAGATCCAAAAGGAAATTCTTGTGCGACGCTACTGGCGCTCTCTGACAGCCAGGTTGCAGATCTTAAATGTGAAGGAGTCGAAGCTTTTGGTTCTGGATACTTTTGCTGGGTCGAGATTCTCGTGACTAATATAGGTTCAACTCCGATAGATGATTATATAAGAGCCTCTCTATACGATGTTGAAGGAATTGAATTTGCTGCTGATGTAGAAGGAAGCTTTGATGTAGGTGTACGTCCGTTAGATCTCTCAAGAGAGGCAAGAGTTCAGCTAAATCCTGAGAAAAGTGCATTCATTGCATTTGGCTTTTCTGTACCAGATATTGAGAGGCAATTTACTAGAATCTTTTTGGGCGGAAATGATTATTCTAATAACTATGAAATTAAACTTTGTCGCAAGAACTCAGGAGATATAGATAATCAATTTAATAGGATTGCTGATAAAGCATTGGTGATTTACGAAGATGCTGCTTTGTTGAATTCTTGCAAATTCGACTTTGAGAACGGAAAATTCACAAACCGTCTCGATGGATCACTGTCCTAGTGCAGACCACTTATCTCCCATAGGAAATGCCTCCACTCTTCAGGAGAAATTTTTTGGCAGTTATGTCCATAGGTGAGAAGTGGTGGAGATTAACGTAATCGCAAGAAAGATGACGACTGCGATTCCGATGATCTTCCATTCTCGATTAATATCAGCCTGAACTTTAATATAATCGGCTTTGACCATACAGGCTCTGCAATACGCTACAGAAGTTTCGTGCCATTCAGTATGGTACTGATTGTCGCTGTCCCGGTAAGAAGTTGGCTTTGATTCGGTATTGAAATAGACATCATTTGAATTACAACGTGGACACTTGTAATAACCCATATTCAAACTATACGCACTTTAGAAGATATTTTTAGTAGGTAGTACAGATACGTTTACGCCAAAAACTAACAACCCTGGGTCTAACTTACTCCAACGGCAGAGGCAGCAGGAGTGCGAGCTTTGCTCGAGCCTAGATGTGGAGGCACGGAAGGTACTGAGTACCTACACATCAGCTTCAAATCCTCCGCAGGTTGTGTATGCATTTGTGTATGCATCGTTAAATGGATACTTGCTTTGCAGTGAAGTAAATGTAATCATTTACGCACAGACAGTGCCCTCGGTGGGGGTCGAACCCACACTTGGAGGATTTTAAGTCCTCTGCCTCTGCCGTTGGGCTACGAGGGCCATGTACGAATCGGAAGTCTACTATCCAATACCTGCTGCTTTTGCAGCCTGCTTAAAGACCTTGTCCAGCATTGGTTTCGTGAGTTTGCCGGTAAATGTGTTTTGCTGGCTCGGATGATACGAACCAATTAGTGTGATTTTTCGATCGTCGTCATTAAAGGTGAGTTTTACACCGTGTGCAAACTTAGTTGTTGGAATTGTGTGACCGAGTTGGCGCAGAGATTTGATTAACGAATTCCATGCAAAGGATCCGAGTGCCACGTAAGCACGAGTAGTGCTGTTTGCTAGTTTGATTTCGTGAGTAAGAAAGGGTGCACAGGTATCTCGTTCTTCGATAGTTGGTTTGTTATCTGGAGGTGCGCAGCGCACAGCACATGCAATACGAGTATCGATGAGTTCTTGTCCGTCTTTGATTGAAGTACTCGTTGGAATTGTGGCAAGGCCTGTGCGATGAAGTGAACCGTAAAGCCAATCCCCTGAGCTATCGCCAGTGAAGATGCGTCCGGTGCGGTTGGCACCGTGAGCACCTGGTGCCAGGCCAATGATCATGAGCTTGGGTTTATCGCTACCAAATGATGGAACTGGTTTACCCCAGTACTTTTCGTTTTCATATGCTTTTCGTTTTATGACTGCAACTTCTTCACGCCATTGAACAAGGCGTGGGCAGGCGGTGCAGGAGATAATCTCTTTGTTGAGTAGCGGCAGAGACTTGGGCAAGCTATTTGGCAAGTGACCAAGCCATTCCATCGAGAATGTCAGATTCTGATGCAACGAACTCAGTGGCACCGGTTGCGATCATGATGCGAGAGAGAACGAGTGAGCCAGCTGAGATCACATCAACGCGACCGGGGTGCATGTAACCGAGTGCAGCGCGTTGCTCTTGTGTGCTGCGTAAGAACATCTTTGAAGTGCTGTGCACTTTCTCTGCCGGTATGCGTGAAAGGTGAATTGAGTAGCGGTCATAAGTGGGTAGATCAAGGGCTGCGGCAGCAACTGTGGTGGCAGTTCCAGCAACTGCGATTAGGGTCTTTGCTTTAGTGATCGGAACAATCTTTGCAGCCTGTGCAATTGCTTCATCGATATCTTCGGTCGCCGATGCAACTTGGCCGCTATCTGGAAGATCGTGGGTGAAGTGGCGTTCAGACATTCTTACACAACCGATATTGACGCTCTTTGCGAAATCGACTTTATCTGTACCGAGAACAAACTCTGTAGATCCTCCACCAATATCGACGACAAGAAACGGTCCATCTGCTGCAGGGAGGCCTCGCGTAGCGCCAAGGAATGAGAGTGAAGCTTCTTCCTCGCCAGAGATTACTTCAGGGCGTACGCCCAGTCTTTCAAAGACGCCTTCGATAAAGAGATCGCGGTTGGTGGCATCGCGTGTGGCACTTGTTGCACAGAAGCGAATCTTTTCAACACCGCGCTTTGCGATTTCAGCGGCATAAAGATCAACGGCGGCAAGTGTGCGAGCAATTGCATCAGGGTGGAATTGCCCAGTCTTATCAACGCCTTGTCCCAGCCGAACAATTTCCATGAGGCGCGTTACTTCGCGGAATGAATCGCCTTCGATATCTGCAATCAGTAAACGAATGGAATTTGTTCCGCAATCAATGGCTGCTACTCGCATGGCTCTGTTTTCCACCAATCAGGTAATTGTGCAAGTGCTTCATCACCTAAGGGATTTACACCGGGACCGGCAGAGAGTGAATGCGCGACGAGTGAGTGCAAACACTTAACGCGGTTGGGCATTCCGCCTGCAGATATTCCATCGACTTCAGGAACATCCATCCGTAGCGCTGCGCGAGCAGCGAGGTAATCATCGTGGGCTGCGGCATAAGAGCCAGCGAGTTCGGCATCAGTTTCTAAGCGCTCATTCATTGTCGCCATAAGGCCGGTTGATTCAAGCGTTGAAATCGCAGCAGTAAGTCGTGGACAGGTGGCGTAGTAAAAAGTTGGAAATGGTTCGCCGTGGCTAAGCCGAGGTGGAGTTTCAACGACTGCGGCATTACCGCAGGGACAGCGATAGGCAATGGCATGCACATCGCGTGGAGTACGACCGAGTTGAGTTTCGATACACGCTAAATCTTTTGCAGTGACTTCTTTTTCGCTGGGGTTAATCATCACTTCTCGCCAGTTACTTGCGTGATTGAAGCGATCATTCGTGTGTACCAGGGTGAACCATCTTCAAGCTGGTCGGCAACTTTATTTGCTACCGCTTCAGGTTCACCGGTGGGAGTTCCGGTAACGATGTATTGGCGCTCACCGGGCATTACAAAATGTAGACGCTCGCGCGCTTGTGCCTTTACATATTCTGGATCCTGCCAGCGCATTAACTCAAGGCGCGCGGCTTCAAGTGCAGCGCGATCGCCATCTACCTGTGCACGCAGAGCATTGATCTGTGCGCGCTGATTAAAGTAATGCTGAATCGGTGGCGCGAGCACGAGTGCAAAGATAAAGAAGATGGCAACTAAAGAGAAGGTACGAGTTGAACCAGGACGCCGCGAAGAAAATACTCGCTTGGATTTAGGCCGACGCACCTGAACGTATCCTTACCGGTTGTTAATTCTTAAACCGTGGGAATGCAGCGCGGCCGGCATAGAGAGCACCTGCTGCAAGTTCTTCTTCAATGCGAAGGAGCTGGTTGTACTTAGCAACGCGCTCACTTCGAGCAGGTGCACCAGTTTTAATCTGACCACAGTTAGTGGCTACTGCAATATCAGCGATGGTGGTGTCTTCTGTTTCACCTGAACGGTGGCTGAGCATGCTGCGGTATCCAGCGCGGTGCGCCATATCAACAGCATCCAGTGTTTCAGTCAGTGTTCCGATTTGATTTACCTTTACAAGAAGTGCGTTCGCAGTATTTCCAGCAATTCCCTTTGCAAGACGTGTGGGGTTTGTAACGAAGAGGTCATCTCCCACAATCTGCAGCTTTGAGCCAAGAGATGCGGTCATTGCGGTCCAGCCCGCCCAGTCATCTTCATCGAGTGGATCTTCGATAGATACCAATGGATAGGCAGATACGAGCTCTGCGTAGTAGGCGATCATTTCATCAGAGGTACGTAGTGAACCTTCAAACTTATACTTTCCACCTTCATGGAACTCGGTTGCTGCAACATCCATAGCAAGTGCAACATCTTTACCTGGCTTAAGGCCAGCAGCTTCAATTGCTTCAAGAATGAGATCGAGTGCGGCGCGGTTGCTCTCAAGGTTTGGCGCAAAGCCACCTTCGTCGCCGACGGATGTTGCAAGGCCACGCTTTTTTAATACTGCTTTAAGTGAGTGGTAAATCTCAGCACCCCAGCGAAGTGATTCGCGGAATGAGTCGGCGCCAATGGGTGCAACCATAAATTCTTGGATATCAACGTTGGTATCAGCGTGTGCGCCGCCGTTGAGAATGTTCATCATTGGAACTGGAAGCACGTGGGCGTTTGGTCCGCCCAGGTATGAAAAGAGTGAGAGATCTGCAGATTCTGCAGATGCTTTTGCAACGGCAAGTGAGACACCGAGAATGGAGTTCGCGCCGAGCTTTGATTTGTTCTGAGTTCCATCGAGATCGATCATCTCTGCATCAATCATGCGCTGATCGCGTGCATCAAATCCTACGATTGCAGATGCAATTTCATTATTGACAAATGCCACTGCCTTTTCAACACCTTTACCAAGGTATCTCTTGCCACCATCGCGTAGTTCGGATGCTTCGAATGCACCGGTAGATGCACCGCTTGGAACACCAGCGCGGGCAAATGCACCATCTTCTAGGAGTACTTCAACTTCAACTGTTGGATTTCCACGGGAGTCAAGAATTTCACGAGCGCCGATTGCTTCGATAATTGCCATAGGAAGACTCCTTAAAGAATGAGGTAAAGATTCACAATCTGCACTAATCCTACCCTGCCTCTGATTGGCGGATCTTCTCGATTATCTCGCGCGCCTGTCCGCGGAGCGCGCTCTCAGGATCAATATTGTGTTGCTGCGCCCATGCAATGATCGCGGCTAACGCTTCTCCGATTGTGGCTTCACTTGGGGATTGCTCGACCGCTTGTGTAGCAGTTGCGATATCAGTCAGCGGTAGATCTACCTTGTATTTTTCCGCGCGATAAATCAATTTTTCAACGAGCGGAAGTGCTGGTTGGGCCATCGCTATCCCATCAAGGCTTGATGTCCGCCCCTTCTCCTTGGCTTTAATCGCTTCCCAGTTTTCGATCACTTCATCCATGTCATCAACCTGAAGGCCTTCAAAGACATGTGGGTGGCGGCGAATCAACTTATCTGCAATTAACTTTGCTACATCTTCGATGGAAAATGGATCGCTCGGATGATCTTGCGCCATGCGAGAGTGGAAATACACCTGCAAGAGAACATCGCCGAGCTCTTCGCGCATTCCAATGCGATCGCCTTCACCGAGTGCGTCAATAAATTCGTAAGACTCTTCGAGTAAGTACTTTACGAGAGACTCGTGCGTCTGTTCGGCATCCCATGGACAACCCCCGGGAGAGCGAAGTCGATCCATGACTTCGGCTAAACGCAGAAGCTCAGACATCTTCTTCAAATAATCTGTCGAGATTATTCAGCTGAAGGAGTTACAGCATCACCAGCAACAACTGATGCAACGATCTGTCCGGTCTCTGAATCCCAGGTGCCATAACGTGGGTTAACGGTGATCTTCAGAGAATTGAGCTTGGCAACAAAGAGTGCTTGAACGCGGGCTTGAACCTCTTCCTCAGCAACACCTTGTTGGATGAGAGCTTGAACAATTTTTTCACTGATTAAAATTCCGCGAAGGTATGGCTCAAAATCCTCAGGTGTGACTGCAGCCGAAACAAGAGCCGCAGGAATTTGTTCTTCGCCACCAACTTGCTCAACAATCAAAGCGCGACGTGTTGCTATCTCTGAGTTGGTGAGTTCAATCTTGAGCTCTTCTCCGAGTACAGCAAATCCTTGGATCAATAGTTGGAACTGGAGCTGGTTACGCAGGAGATCTTCTCCGCTTTCAAGCTGCATCTGTGACACATCAACCTTTGCACGCTCTGCAAGAAGTGTGTCTACCTTTGCTTGAAGATCTGCCGTAGTTATCTCGGTTTCACCGAAAGAGAGCGCGGAGTCAACATTTGAACAACCGGTAAGTAAAAGTCCAGTTGCAATTGCTAGAGCGGTCAGAATCTTCTTCACGGTTTTCTCTCTTTCGTCGATAACTCTTCTAGGGCCGTGGATATCCAGACCAGGAGAGAAGTATCCCCCATCTGCGGAGATAGATTGGACGGGCTCCACCCGCTGGGTTTGGGAATCGTGACCATGACGCTCTCGGTCGCGTTTTTATAGAGCGAGCCGGGGTAGAGGCGGGTTAATCGCAATTGTTTAGATTCGGGGAGAGGCAACGGGGTGATACGCAGGAACTTGCCCGTGGATACCAACTCTGTGACACCAAGTGCCTTTGCTTGAGCACGCAACGCTGCAACCTTGAGTAGGACCTGCGCCTCTTCAGGCAATGGACCGAAGCGATCAACGAGTTCACCTTCGATTGCATCCACATCTGATTGCGTTGCGACATCTGCAAGTCGGCGATAGAGATCAAGACGCAATCGTTCTCCCGGAACATAATCCGCAGAGAGATGAGCGTTTACCGGTAACTCAACTTTGCACTCGTGGTTCTTTTCATCGGTTGCAATAATTCCCGCCTTGTAATCATGCACCGCTTCTCCAACCATGCGCATATAAAGATCGAAGCCAACATCTGCAATGTGGCCTGATTGTTCACCACCTAAAAGATTTCCAGCCCCACGAATCTCTAAATCTTTTAGCGCTACGCG
>Ga0315899_10005291_pt1 | contig 13921 bp, 11 predicted proteins | sample LakEriMetagenome_2_FD_203518 | JGI IMG/M metagenome (GOLD analysis project Ga0315899, IMG submission 203518) | Freshwater fungal communities from buoy surface, Lake Erie, Ohio, United States - Buoy 4 MA112 | ecosystem: Environmental > Aquatic > Freshwater > Lake | place: USA: Lake Erie, Ohio...
CAACTGACGCCGATGGAAGGGCAGATGAGTTCCTCCGGCAAAATGCGCGTCGGCTACTTCACCCAATATCAGGTCGAGGAGCTTGACGGCGACGATACGCCGCTTGAGCATATGACCCATCAGATGAAGGGTGCGAACCCCGGCGCGGTGCGCGCGCAACTGGGGCGCTTTGGCTTTTCGGGCGCAAAGGCGACGACGAAGGTCGGCAAATTGTCGGGCGGCGAACGTGCGCGGCTCGCACTGGCGCTGATTACCCGCGATGCGCCGCATATGCTCATCCTCGATGAACCAACGAACCACTTGGATGTCGATGCGCGTGAGGCATTGGTGCAGGCGCTGAATGAATATGAAGGCACTGTCGTGCTGGTCAGCCATGACCGCCATATGCTTGAGCTGACGGCAGACCGGCTGGTCCTTGTCGACGGCGGGACTGCGACCGAATTTTCCGGCACGATTGAGGATTATACCGACTTCATTCTGGGCAAGGGGCCAGCGAAGGAGAAGGTATCAAAGGCTGACCGCAAGGACGACAAGAAAACAGCGGCTGCCGCGCGTGAGGCGCAAGCCAAGCTTAAGCGGGATGTGAGTGATGCCGAGGCTGACTTGGCCAAGCTTGAGGTTGTGTTGAGCGCGATTGACCGAGCGATGTTCGACCCTGCGTCGGCAGCAAACGAGTATAAGAACCTGACGATGGGTGAACTGTCGCAACGGCGTGGCAAAATAATCGCCGCGCAGGAAGCTGCCGAGGCGCGCTGGGTTGCGGCGGGTGAGGCGTTGGAGAAGGTCTCTTAGGGCGCAAGCTTCCAATTTTACTGTTCTCAATGGCGTAATTTTCAGCCAAAGTAGGTCTGCGCAAATTGGCGCCGGCCTCGCATAGCTATATTGCTAATTTATCTCCGAAACGGATGCAAATATCGCCGGTTCTAGTGCAGTATGACGCGATTTAGCCCGTCTGCACCTTTACGATCCAGCTATTACAGTTTTGCTTGCGTGTGCGTGGTTCAGAAGATCGTTTTGCAGGCGCATCATTCCAAGCGGATGTGAAAGCAGCATATTTCGGTTCATTCGGCTCCTAATATCGCGGCTTTTGCCGCCGCGAAGCGCGCTTCGCCGATCCCCTGAATGCGGACGTAATGCACATCATTTCTGACGAGTTCCAATGTGCACCGGTCAAAAAATTGCCGTCGCTCAGCAGGTTGCGCATAGACGCGAAGGCCATCATTTACGAAGGGGAGGTCAATATCCAGCAAAAGATAAAGGTCGGAAAAGCCTTTAAAGCTGTCGAAATAGCCGTCGCGCAGATAGCCCGGCGTTGCGCCGAACATCATGTCCGCCCAGACGGCGGTGATGAGTGGGTCTGTGTCAAACAGCACAAAGCCAGCGCCCAGTTCGCTTGCGCGCGCAGCGGCGGCGCGGTTCATGGCGTCTTGCGTCTGCGCGATGTGGATCAGTTCTTGTCTGCCAATGTTGGTGCCATGCGCCTCACAATATGCCCGGCCATATTCGGGTACGACTTCGCATCCGAGTTCCGCCGCGAGCCGCGTGCCCAACGTCGATTTTCCGGTACTTTCGGGGCCGTGAAGGCAGATACGCTTCATTTTTGCTCCGCCTTGCGCCATGCGATCAGTCCGGCAACAGATAGGACAAGGAATAGCCCATAAAGGCCTGCAGTCAGATACAATTCCTTCATTGCATATAGGGGAATGGAAATCAGGTTGACGATGATCCAGAAATGCCAGTTTTCTACAAAGCGCCGTGCCATCAATATCTGTCCGGCAATGGAGAGCATCGCGACCGACGCGTCCCAATATGGATAGGCGGCATCGGTTTCAGAATGCATTACGGCGCCCCATGCCCAAATCGCGGCAATAGCGCCCAATATCCACAAACCATAGCCCATAGCAGAAATGCGCCGTACAATGATGTCTCCGCTGTCTGCCTTGTTCCGCGTCCAGCTCCACCAACCGTACAGATTCACAGCCGCAAAAAATATTTGTAGCCCTGCATCGCTGTACAGCTTGGCATCACGGAAGATAACGAAATAGAGCAACACCATGATTATCGCGACGGGAAAATTCCACACCGATCGCTTAATAATTAATAAGATATTGGCAATACCAAGCAGAACGGCAAGGATTTCAAGTAAGCTCATGCTCGGTGATTTAGCGGCCCAGTCGCGGGACGCAAGTGCCGTGCATCAATGCGGTTAAGTGAAGCTAAATTCGGCAATTCCAACGCCACTGACATCGGCGACCCTTGCCAGGTCCTAAACTAAGCAGACATAGCAAGTGGCTCGCGCGCGGGGGTCATTGCGTGCACATCGGCCTGCAACGTATATCCAAAGCCGTATAACGCGCTGAGGCTAATGCCACATGCCGGGTCGAGTTTCAGGTTCTTGCGGAGCCGCGCGACATGTGTGTCGATAGTCCGCGACTGATAATCCACCACCTTGCCCCACAAAGTCGCCGCGAGATATTGGCGCGACAATAACCGATTGGGGTTGGTGAAGAACATCAAAGCCATGTCGAATTCGCGCTTTGGCAAAATCATGGCTTCGTCGTTAAAATACACCGTCGATGTAGATGGGCGCAACAAATATGGTCCAAGCACAACCGATTCCGGACGGGTACGCACATTGCCATTATAGCGGCGCAAAACCGATTTAATTCGCAAGCGGAGAATTTCGGGGTCAACCGGCTTCGACACGAAATCATCCGCGCCGGCTTCAAACCCGCGAATGACGTCTCCGCGATCATTGCGTGCCGTCAGCATTATTGATGGCATGTCAGGATGAAATTTCCGCGCGTATTCAAGGATCTCAATCCCCGTCAAGTTGGCTAGTGACCAGTCGACGATTAAAAGATCGCATTCTTTTTGACGAATATCGGTCAAAAACTTTTGCGCAGAGCTATAGCTGGTTACGCCATATCCCAATCCACTTAAAAATTCTTCGAGTTCAGCCGCAAATAACGGGTCGTTTTCAACGACGGCAATGTGATAATTGTTCACCGCACGGCCCTTTTGAGTTTGATATCATATTAAAACAGTAATTTATTGATTGATTACGCTGCTCCCGCACAAATACATCGCCAATCTCCCCCGAAACGGATGAAAACAACGTTAATTATCATGTAAACTAAAGTAAATTTTTTCCATTTGCGTCCCCGCGGTCCAGTCGTGGGATGCGGGAGAGCGCATCAGTGCGGTTGTGTAAGGCTGAACTCGCCAAACACGGGGCCTTGGCCATGTGTAGCTCCGGCTTCCTGAAACATCATGGCGTCATCGATGGAAAGGCATCCGTCCACAAGGATGCGCGAAATACCCATTGAGGCCACCAGATTAACGAGTTTTTGGGCCGGGGATACGGGAATGACGTGCGCGCGTACCATGCCAATTAGGCGTGGGTCAAAACGGACTACGTCAACATTATGTACCAATGGCCAAAGCGCCGGGACGGCAGCGTAGCCAAATCCGTCAATCCCTATGCTACAGCCTGCTCGGCGCCAGTTTTGCATTGCGCTGCTCACAGCATTGTTGGCCGCGTCATTGTCTGTCGCTGCCAACAAAACACTTATATGCGTGCCTTTGGATAGTAGCGAACGCAACGCCCATGCCATTTGGTTCGACAGGTCCAAAGCCACGAAAATGTCAGTCGGGACCGATAAAAAGATTTCTGACAAGGACAGCAAACCCGCTGTTTCCAATATATGCTGTAGGTCAACCTCCGACAAAATATTCCGGTTGGGTAGAAAGCTATATTGGTCGCAGGCCATATATTCATAGGCCATGACCTGACTATTGTGCAGATCGACGACAGGCCGTGATGCAATGATCGAAGTCGCCGGTGATGATGGAACGTCATCGAAAACATCGAGCAAGGACAATTGCTCTGGAATAGTTGGCATAAGGGACTGTCTTAATAAGGAAAGCCCGTTAACATAGTGTGAACTCAGCAGGCATGGCAAGCGGCTCGAGCAGGGGTTTTATGGCGTGTACATCGGCCTGCAACATATATCTAAAGCCCTATGATGCGTTAAGGCTTATGCAATGCCGGGTCGAGTTTCAGGTTCTTGCGGCGCCGCGCGACATGTGTGTTGCCAGTTGGGGGGAGGCTGACACCGTCAATGCAGTTTTGTATTCCTGAATACTGACTTTATTGCTTTTTTAGAGATGTGGCATGTCGCCGCATGATTGAAGTTGTTTATGTCTTCGGGTGAATTTCGTTGTGGTGGTCGATGATCGCGCGGGCAACATTTTGCATCAGGCCGTTCGTTACCTGCATATTGGAACGTGTCTGCGCGATCATGACAGCTACCGGATAAAGGCAACCATCTGGTGCCTTCATTACGCCTACATCGTTAATCGCGGTCGACGTCGAACCAAGGACTTGTCCGGTCCCCGTTTTATGCGCGAGGCTCCAGTGCGGGGCGAGCCCTGAGCGCAGTCGGGATTTGCCGGTGTATGTGCCTTCCATCAGCTTTAGCAATTTTGCACCGGGGTCATTGGGGCCACGTTCACTGAACCGCTTTAGTACCAGAACAATGGTCCCGGGCGCGGCGCCATCAAGGGGCGCTTCCAGATAGGCTGCCAATGCTGCCTCACGCTTTTCCATCGGAATACGCGACCGCTGCGCCTTGAATGCATTGCCTTGTCGATATTGTGGTTTCCACTCAACGCCAGCGATTGCGCTTTGCAGCAGGACTTCGCCCGGACCGAAGCGAATGGACGTTACCTTGCGCCGGTCAAGCATCTTGTTGATCGATTTTGGACCACCAGCTAAGTGCAACAACACGCTGTTCGCCAGATTGTCACTGGCATTAATGGCGTGCGCGAGCAATTCGCGTATAGGCATTTCGAATGAGTCCCGACCGTCGAGATAACGTTTTAAAGGCTGGCTGAAGACAACTACGTCGTCGCCGCTGACCCGGATGCGCTTATCCAGCGACAATTTGCCCGCAGCCTCCTGTTCCAAGATCGTCAGCGCAACCCACATTTTGGAAACGCTTTGCTGCGGAAAGCGTTCGGTCTGTCGCTTGCCGATAATCTCGTTGGAAAGTGGGGGATATATGGCAATACCAACGCGGCCCGGAAACTTCTTCCAGAGCGCATCAATTTCAGACTGAAGCTTGGCATCCGCTGCAGCAATGGCATTGGTCGTTTTATTGGGTGAAGCCTCACCGGCTAAAGCTGTTGCCGTAAATGCCGATACGCCCAGGGCGATGGCGATAGCCTTTATATAGCCGCGCATGATATTTAACTTTTTGTTGGAGCCGGGGCAGCGGTTGGTATGCCAGCCTTCATGGGAGATTTTACCGTGGCTGGCGTGGAGCCGAAATCGAACCAACGCGAGTCACTGGCTGCAGTCACAAGCAGGATGGAGAGTATCGCGATCTGGATCAGAACAATGATAGCTATCCAAGCCTTTGCATGGCGAAGAATTTGGGCAACAACAATGCTGTTCGCCTCAAATTCATGGTGAATAAGGTCTGTCGTCATGCGGATTTCTGATACGGAAAGACTGTGGCTCTGGCGCAATTCGACCAACTCTTTCTCTAGCGCGCGCACCGTTTTTACGATTTCAGCATGTCGCTGCTGCGTGCCATCCTGAATGCTATCGAGATGCTCACGGATCATCTGTTCCGCACTTGCAGGCTTAACGCCAGCGGCTTTCAGTAGCCGCCCAAGGCCCTCAAGCTGCTTTACCTTAGCTGTCATTTTTAATGGCCGTTGACCTTGTTTTGAAACGTGAATGCGCCATTGGACCGGTCGAAGGATGGCGTAAACTTGTTCCTGAAGGTTGGGCATTAAGATACGTCGCGGCTTGTCTCTAGTTCAGATATACTTGTTTGCAATTGTTCACATTGCGAGGAGTATTTGACCAAATGGTCGGGCCGTGTAATTCTGCGCAGGAGGGCAAAGGAGAGGACCATGGCGAGCAAGGCGGAAACCGGCGGAAACGCGAAAACGGGCAAAAAGAAATCGCAAAAGAAAGGCGCGCCTTTTTCGGGGATTGCAGGGGCATTTGATGCTGCTAATGATGCCACCATGGCGCTCGGCCCGCTCGCCGGTTTGGCGCGAGAGGATTTCATTGGCGCAATTGGCCTAATGCTCCGCCAAACCGCGACCAACCCTGATAAGGCTTGGAAGGCGACAACCAACTTCTCCGAAGATGTTATTAAGATCATGACCGGAAAGTCCGACCTTGCGCCTGACCCCAAAGACAAGCGTTTCATGGACCCGGCATGGACCTTCAATCCGTTTTTCAAGGCAGGCGCGCAATATTATCTAGCGGTGCAAAAGGGCGTCAAAAGCTATATTGAAGATCTCGACCTTGATGCGCTGGAGCGCGACCGCGCAAACTTCATTTCGCAGATCATCATCGACGCAATGTCGCCGACGAACAGCTTGATCGGTAATCCGACCGCACAGAAACGGCTTGTAGACTCTGGCGGCCTTAGCCTCGTGAAGGGCCTGAAAAACGCATATAATGACATGGTCCACAACGATATGATGGTGAGCCAGGTCAACAAAAAGCCGTTCAAGCTTGGCGAGAATGTCGCGACCGCAAAGGGTGCGGTTGTGTATCGCGATGAACGTTTTGAACTCATCCAATATGCGCCCACTACCGACAAGGTGTTCGCAACGCCACAACTCACCATTCCGCCGCAAATCAACAAAATGTATATCAATGATCTGTCGCCGGAAAAATCGATCATCAAATGGCAGACCGACCACGGAATTCAGCCATTCATGATTTCATGGCGTAACCCCACCCACGACATGGGCGTTTGGGGCATGGCCGAATATATCGAGAGTTGCATCAAGGCACTTGATGTCGTGTGTGAGATTACTGGCAGCAACAAAGTCAATATTTCCGGCGGCTGTTCCGGCGGGCAGACGATGTCGGTGCTGCTCTCCAAACTCGCATCGATGGGGGACACGCGCGCTAATGCCATCACCATGATGGTATGTGTTCTCGAACCCAGGCCCGGCGACACTGAGGCGGCGAGCCTTGTGTCGCACAATGGCATTGCGCTGGCACGGCAACGCGCCGCGAAAAAGGGCGTGATTGAAGGCAGCAGCCTTGCGCGCGGTTTTGCATGGTTGCGCCCCAACGACCTGATCTGGAACTATGTCATCAACAACTATCTGCTCGGCGATGATCCGCCTGCGTTTGATATCCTGTTCTGGAATGCCGATGCGACCAACCTGTCATCGGCGTTGATGGGCGACTTTTTGGAGCTGTTTGAGGCCAATGCTTATGCTGCGCCGGGTACGCTCGACATTGCAGGACATACGCTTGATTTGACCAAGGTGACGGGCGATTTGTTCGTTTTGGGCGGGACAACCGACCACATTACGCCATGGCGCGCATGTTACCGTTCGACGCAATTGTTCGGCAGCAAAAACGTCGAATTCATCCTGAGCCAGGCTGGCCATATGCAAGCGATCCTCAACCCGCCCGGCAACCCCAAGGCGAAATACTGGAAGCATTCAAACGGCAAGACCCCAGCCGACGTCACTGAATGGATGAAAGGCACCGAAGAAGTCGCCGGAAGCTGGTGGCCATATTGGATGGAGTGGCTCCACGCCCGCTCCGGCGCAGAGGTTGCTCCACCTGCAACCCAGGGGAGTAAAAAGCACCCAGCTATGGAACCCGCACCTGGACTGTACGTTTTGGAGTGACGCGTTTGATCAGGTGTTGTGGCATCGCTTATTCTTCCTTGCGTGCAGGGGACCAGCCGCTAAACTGTATGCAACGCCCGCGATAGGCACGGCAAAGGAACATATATGAGCAAAAACCGCGCGCCGACATTCAGCATGGAAACCGTTGATGGCCGAGTATTGCGGGTCGCGGTTTGGCGTGCCAGTGCGCCAACCCATAATCTGCCGATCTTGTTCTTTAACGGCATTGGCGCGAATATTGAGGCGATGGCGCCGATGGCCGAACTGTTGGATGACCGCGACTTTATTACTTTTGATATGCCCGGTATCGGCGGATCTCCAGATCCGGTTGTGCCGTATAATGCGATCCTCATGTCACGGATTGCGGCATTGCTGCTTGATCGGTTTGAGATGTCCGTTGTCGACGTGATGGGCGTCAGTTGGGGCGGGGCGATGGCACAGCAATTTGCGTTGCAGAATCCAGCGCGTATCAACAAACTCATCCTGTGCGCAACCAGCGCAGGCATGTTGATGGTGCCTGGTAATCCTGCCGCTTTGGTCAAAATGGCCGACCCGCGGCGTTACACAGACCCCGACTTCATGGCGAAGCATTTCAAGACGCTTTACGGCGGCATGGTGGGTAATAAGTCGGAGCATATTAGCCGGATCACGCCGCCATCGAAGACCGGATATTTCTACCAGTTGATGGCGATGATGGGATGGACCAGCGCGCCATTCCTGCCTTTTTTGAAAACTGAAACATTGGTCATGATGGGCGATGATGATCAGATTGTACCGCTGGCGAATGGTAAGTTTTTAAATTTCCTGATCCCCAACAGCGAATTGTTCGTGGTGAAAAATGGTGGGCATTTGTTCCTGCTGAGCCATGTCGAAGAAAGCATCACAGCTATTCGGGCATTTCTTGATCGCGATGCGGGCAAGGCACGCAAAGCAGCCTGATCTCCGGCTGTGTTCCGGATTCTACAAACGACATGATAATGTCGCGATAGCGCGTTTTCCCTTAATTTTGAATTGTCACGATAACTTCGCAATTCACCCGCTAGAACAATATCTTATTCAAAACGGGGGCAGGCACAGTATGTTTAGAACTGTTGGTGTTATCGCTGGCGTGGACGCCGAAGCGGCTGCCCTGTTCCCCGGTCAAAGCGCAAATGTTGAGGCGCTGCACGGCTTTATGGTGCGGCAGGTGCAATTTGCGGACCGTAACATTGCCATTACGTGCAGCGGCATTGGCAAGGTAAACGCGGCAATGGCCGCAATGATGCTGGTTGAACATTATCATGCCGACCTTTTGATTGTTGTTGGCACGGCGGGTAAATTGAATGGCCGCGACGGGGCTTGCTTTCAGATCGTGGAGGCCGTGCAGGGCGATTATGGCGCATCACGCGCCGACGGCTTTGTGCATTATAGGGCAGGGGCATGGCCAATTGGAGAGGCGCATGCCGAACCTTTCTGCGCCGCTGTCATGCCGGAGACGGGCCTACCCAAGGTGCGTGTCATTACCAGTGATTGCTTTGTGGAAAGCGCTGACCATGGCGAACGGCTGCATAAGGCGTTGAGCGGTGATATTGTCGATATGGAAACCGCCGCCGTAGCACAAGCAGCTGCGCGCATGGACATTCCGTGGGCCGCGATAAAGGCCGTCAGCGATGATGCCAATGGCAATAGCGCGGGCGATTTTCAGGCCAATTTAAAATATGCTGCACGATTGGCGGCAGAGGCAACACAGCGCATGATTGCCGATTTACCGTAGCGCTAAATTAGCAATCCCACGGCATGGATGATGATACCTGCCATGCCGCCTACCAACGTGCCGTTGATGCGGATGAACTGAAGGTCGCTGCCAACCGCATTTTCCACGCGATCCGTAATGGTGGATGCATCCCAGCGGGCAATAGTTTCGGACACCAGCTTGACGATGTTGTCGCCATAATTCTCGGTTGTGCCAACAATGGCGCGGCGGGCAAAGCGGTTGATTTGATGCTTGAGCCGTGCGTCTTCTTGCAAGGTTCCGCCAAGCTTAATCAGCGCATCGCCAAAACTTCCCGCCAGCGCCGCATCGGGGTTGCGGGCCGCCTTTAACAGGCCATCGCGGCCTTGATCCCACAGGCTGTTGATCCATTTGCTCATCGCAGGGTTTTCGAGCAATTGTCCCTTCCAGTGCGCGACCTTGGCTTGCAATTCCTTGTCATGACGCAGGTCGTGGGCAAGCTTTGCAAGCCCTTCTTCGCCCTTTTCCCGCAACGGATGATCCGGGTCTTCGACCATTTCATGCAGCAGCTTATTCAAGCCATTGACGATGGCGTTAGCCAGTTTTTCGTCAAGGCCAGTCCAGCGCATGATCGTGTTGGCCCGTTCCTCAACCATTTCGCGGATGAGATGTTCATTGGCCTCCAACGTTGCCGACGCCCATTTGATGATACTGTCGAGCACAGGGATATGCCGCCGTTCGCGGATCATCGCGCTCAATAGCTGCCCAAGCAAAGGCGCGATATCGAGCTTATCAAGTTGTTTGCGGATCGCGCCCTTTGCAACGCCGCCGAGGCGTTCATCATCCAAAGCCGCGATGATATCACCCATCAGCCGCGATGCCCCCATGCGCATGCGACCTTCGCCGCCTGAGGGGGCACTGAGGAATTTGCCCATTGCGCCTGCCACATCCATGCGCTGCACGCGGCGGGCAACGACCTTGGTTGTTAGGAAATTGGTGCGCAGGAAACTGGCCAATGTGCGGCCAAGCCGTTCCTTGTTATTCGGAATGATCGCGGTGTGCGGAATGGGTATGCCTAAAGGGTGCCTGAAGAGCGCTGTGACGGCAAACCAGTCGGCTAGGCCACCAACCATCCCAGCCTCGGCAAAGGCCCTTAAAAAGCCCCAATAGCCGTCGTAACGGGTTTCCATATATTTGCCGAAAACAAACAATGCCGCCATGCACAACAGCAATGCCGTTGCGATAATGCGCATTTGGCGCAGTTCGGCGTCGCGTTCGGCGTAACGGACTTTTTCCGACAGGCCCAGTTGATTGGCAGATTTCACATCATTGCCTTAGCCAAGGCGCGCCATGCTGCCAAGCACAGCGTCACTCTGCCGGCTGAAGTCCGCCCAAGTCGCCTTTGCCGGGGGCATTGCCGGTCGGCTTAGCGGGCTCCGCAACTATCTCTTTATCCTTTGTGGGATCATAGGTTAGCAACCGCGAACGCAACCATGGGCCAACGCGCTTTTCAAATCCGTCGGCCAGGCTGAACCCGGCAGGGACGATAAGCAAGGTTAGCAACGTCGAGACGATAAGGCCGCCAATGACGACTGTGCCCATGGGCGAGCGCCATTGGCCATCACCGCCTAACGAAAGCGCCGTGGGGACCATGCCAGCTGTCATGGCAACGGTTGTCATAACGATTGGCTGGGCACGCTTATGACCAGCTTCCATAATCGCCTGAAACTTTGGTACGCCGCGCGCCATTTCCTCAATCGCAAAGTCGATTAACAGGATCGAGTTTTTCGCCACGATACCAAAGAGCATTAAGATGCCGATGAAGACAGGCATTGAAATCGGCTGACCAACCAGTGCAAGCGCAACCAAGCCGCCCAACGGCGCGAGCAAGAGTGACCCCATATTGACCAGAGGGGACATGAAGCGATGGTAAAGAAGAACCAGCACTGCAAACACCAGTAAGGTTCCTGAAATCAGCGCAACCAAAAAGTCCTGTTGCATTTCCTGCTCCCATTCTTGACTGCCAAAGGGTGCACGCGAGACGCCCGTTGGTAGGTTTTTCATTATGGGAAGGTCATTGATTTTCTTGTCCGCGTCAGAGGACACGATGCCAGGAGCAAAGTCTGCACCAACAAAGGTGCGGAAATTCTGATTACGGCGCTGAACCGATGTTGGACCTGCGCCAAAGCTGATGTCAGCCACGCGGGACAATGGAACAGATCCGCCAGTCGCCAATGGCACAGGTAAGTTTCGAATGACATCAAGGCTTTGACGTGACTCTCTCGCCAACATCACGCGGATCGGGATCTGACGATCAGACAGCGAGAACTTCGCGCTATTCTGGTCAATATCGCCCAGCGTTGCGATGCGTATCGTTTGGCTCAGCGCTACGGTTGATACGCCAAGCTGTGACGCGATGTCATTGCGCGGCGTTATGATCAACTCTGGACGCTGCAAATCTGCGGAGATGCGGGGTGCACGCAGTTCGGGCAAACCCTTCATTTGTTCGACCAGCGTTGCCGCTGTCTTGTCGAGCATCTTTGGATCTGATCCTGATAGCATAACCGAAACATCACGGCCTGAACCACCGCCGCCACCGCCGCCAGGGCCGTTAACCTGAAACGTGACCCGGGCATCCGCGATTTGCGTAAGCAAAGGCGTCAGGTCCTCTTCAAATTGCTGACTGGTCCGGGCCCGGTCATCATTCAATGTAATAAAAATGCTGGCGCCGCCTTCGCGAACGCTTTGCAATGCTGTTTTTACCTCAGGCTGTTTTTCGATGATCGCAGCGGCTTCGCTAGCAATTTCCCGCGTGCGTTCCAGCGTGGTTCCGGGAACCATTTCAATGCGTACGCGGCTGAAATCGGTATCCCCATCGGGGAAGAACTGCTTTGGTAGGATGACAAGCAACGCAACCGTGAGCGCCAAAGCCATCGCACCTATACCCATCATCCAACGTCGGTGACCAAGTGACCAGCGCAGGATTTTCATATATCGATCGATCCAGCTAGCTTCGCCATGTTCAGCCAATCCAGTGGATTTAAGGAAATAGGCGGCAATCATCGGTGTGATCATTCGGGCCACAGCAAGGCTCATCAGAACCGAGGCAACAACAGTCAGGCCGAAATTCTTAAAAAACTGCCCCGCTACGCCGGGCATTAGGCCAACTGGTAAAAACACTGCGACGATCGAAAATGTGGTCGCAACCACGGCAAGCCCGATTTCATCAGCGGCATCTATAGATGCCTGATAGGCGGATTTGCCCATCCGCATATGCCGGACAATATTTTCAATTTCCACAATGGCGTCATCGACCAATACCCCGGCCACAAGACCAAGCGCCAACAGCGACATGGTGTTCAGCGTGAAGCCCATCAGGTCCAAAAACCAGAAAGTCGGAATGGCCGACAAGGGAATGGCAATCGCTGAAATAATCGTCGCGCGCCAATCGCGCAGGAACAAGAACACCACGACGATGGCTAGCAAAGCGCCCTCAATCATTGCTGCCATCGAGCTTTTATACTGGCCCTTGGTGTAATCGACGCTGTTGAACAGCGTGATGAAGTTAATGCCGGGATTTTCTTTTTTTATTTCCGCGATTTTGACCATCGCATCATCGAACACGGTAACATCGGACGCGCCCTTTGCGCGGGACATGCCGAAAGTCACAACTTGCTTGCCGCCTGCAAAGGCCATGGCTCTCTGCTCGCTGAAACCGTCAGTCACTGCAGCCACATCGGCCAATTTGATTGAACGCCCGCCGCTGAGGCTAATTTGCGTTTGGCTCAGTTCAAAAGCGTTGGTCGCGTTGCCGAGAACGCGAACAGACTGACGTGAACCGGCGATTTGCGATTGGCCGCCGGACGCGTTGATGTTTTGCTGGCGGAGCACAGCGTTAATCTGGCTGGCGCTAACACCAAGTGATTGCATTTTTGCAGGATCAAGTACGACGCGGATTTCTCGGTTTACGCCGCCATTGCGGCTAACCGACGCCATGCCTTCAACCGACAGCAAACGGCGCGCAACGGTATCGTCGACGAACCAGCTTAATTGTTCAAGCGTCATGTCACTCGCTTCAACCGCGAAATAAGCGATTGGATCGCTGGACGTGGCAACCTTGAAAATTTGTGGTTCCAAGATGCCATCGGGCAAATCGCTGCGGATCTGGTCAACGGCGTTCTTTACTTCACTGACCGCGGCGTTGATGTCATCGCCAATTTCAAATTCAGCGCTAATCGTGGTGTTGCCCTCGGTTGAAGAGGCGTCAATGTTACGAACGCCTTGAACACTGCGAATGGCAGATTCAACCTTCTGCGTAATCTGCGTTGTGATTTCGGTAGGTGCTGCACCGGGTTGAGAAATGGAGACAACAACAACGGGAAATTCGATATCGGGATCATTCTGCACGTCCATATTTATGAACGCCATGATCCCGGCAAGGGTAAGCGCGACGAACAAGACGATTGGCACCACCGGGTTACGGATGGACCATGCAGAAATGTTATTCAAATTCATATTTTTATC
>Ga0315899_10005293_pt1 | contig 13920 bp, 9 predicted proteins | sample LakEriMetagenome_2_FD_203518 | JGI IMG/M metagenome (GOLD analysis project Ga0315899, IMG submission 203518) | Freshwater fungal communities from buoy surface, Lake Erie, Ohio, United States - Buoy 4 MA112 | ecosystem: Environmental > Aquatic > Freshwater > Lake | place: USA: Lake Erie, Ohio...
TGATTCAAACTCCCGAGTAGGGACTAAACGCAATCAATTCAGATCCCAGAATTAGAAAATCCTAAATGCCCTTAGTCAAGTCGCAAAACACAAAAATGGTGTGTCCCCAAATGATGCCAAGATGATAAGATGATCCGGCGGCATGTCATCCGCGAGGCGATACTGGATGCCGGTGTAAGCAAGTTGAAGTCGAACTTATTTTGTTTTCTCGCCAAGATGATTGCGATTATTGCGAAGCACGGGAGGTTGCGGATTCTCCCATCCTCCAGGTGCGCCGAGAACGACCACCGGCTTTCCTGTATTGTCGTCAATGCGAATGTTGTCTTCAATCCGTCCGTTGACAGATTTTCGCCAGCAGTGAATGGCGAGTCCATTGCTCTTGATGATATTGTCGATCACTTCATATCCGTCGAGCTGGAAGTTAGGTTCGATCGATGTTGTATCCGTTTCCATATAGTTGTGATTGCACTTCACATCTCTCAAATGCCCTCGATGCGAAGGGTGTCCAAGCAAATAGCCGCTACCCTTCGGATTAATTGTTCGCGTGTATTGGATCAAAATTTTCTCAGCGTCGAATGATTCGCCGGGTGTAACTCCACCACCAGCCATAAATTGTCCAGTGTGCTCACCGTAGACCATGACCGATCGCATCGTATCGGTCATCGTGATTCCTTCGACCGTGATATTCTTCGCTCGGCCATGAACCAGAACACAAGCGTTGATATTCTTTACCAACCCACTCGGAAGGACATTGTTCGTCGCATTCAGATCGATTGTCCCTTTTCCATGTATCCGTACATTCTCAATCGGTTCGACTTGAAGCCCGTGACCAATGCGGATGCCATAGGACTCACGTCCATCATAGGACAGGAACCAAAGGCTGCCCATATTATGACCCATGGTGTGTTCGAAGCGAATCTTGACACCATGGTTCAATTCTTGCCAGTCGCCAGTGATCGGAATCTTTGTCTTATGCTTGGCAAATAGCGGTCCAACACCCCATGCGAAAGAGTCCGGATTGCCATCCTTTCCTTCGCCATCAATTACAATCGTATAGACCGTATCTTTGAGCCCCAAATCATATTCGCCACCGGCGGATAAATCATCCAGCTTTTTCGGGGCGCCATGATCGGTAGTGATCTCGGCTGTCGGTTCCAAAATGGTCTCGCCGTCTGCCAACTTAAGCGTTGCGCCTGTTTGCAATTCAATTTCAATCGACTTGTCGACATATAGCAACGAACGATGTCGTGCCAACTTATGTTGATGTAACCCCGGCAAAAAGACGAGACGATCACCGGGTGTTGCTCGGTCGAGCACCTCTTGCGGAAAATCCCCCGGATGTATTCGATGCTCTTTTGCTGTTCGGAGATCGTCTGCGACAGTCGCTTCAACGAAGACAATCCATGCGAAAAGCAAACGAACAATTGGGTATCTTCGTACCATGTATAGAATCCTCCGTTTCAGTCCTGCGCTTTACGTCGATAGGTTCCGCTCCCATCCGAGCTGGACGCATTATAGCGACACGGTTTGATCGTTGCTAAGCCGGATGGACCTGAGCCTCCTTGACTCTGATTGGGTGTGAACATGACGGTGCCAGGAGGAACCGGTTGATCTTTCAGTGCTGGCGTGTTGCTTCTTCGCCGCGCTCAAACGCATATTCTAGCGCGAGTCGTTGCACCATTTTGTAGTCGGCAGCTCTCATGGCTGCGTAAGCGACATATTTTCAATTGCAATCCAGTGTGTATTCACTTGAACGTTGGAATAAGTCTCGCGAGTTCCTGAGGGCCAATCCAATTCGATCCGGTCTACTTGTTCTGCTGATCCAAGGCCAAAATGAAGAATCTTCTCATTGGTTGCCATGTACCCGCATCCACTCACTAATTGTTGTGAACGCTGATTTCCTGCGACCGTAACGATTACATTGGTTCCAATCGCGTCGCGATGCGACTTGGTGCCCACAAGGCGAATTGTCAAATAGTTGCCTGATTGCGAATCATTGCGAACCAAGCTGGTCGGTCCTTCCAGATCTGTCGCAGCAAAATCTTGTCTACCGTCCCGATTGAAATCGATCAGTGCCAATGCTCGGCCAAGCCGCTCCCGTTCAAAATAGGGGCCAAGCTCGTTCGGTGCGAGTTCCATCCATCTTGATTGACCGTTTCCCAAGAAGAATTGTGAGCGCATCCGGTACCCCATCCCAGCATGTGTCATGTCATCGATATGCCCGTTCAGAACCACCAAGTCTGCCTCGCCATCATTCTGGGCATCGAGAAATTGGGTCCCGAATCCCAACATCTTCAAACTGGGGGCGACCAGTCCCGAAGAACGTGTCGCATCGCGAAAGATGCCATTCGGCTCTTGTAGATAGAGTGTGTTCGTTTCATCAAAATAGTTTGTCACCAGCAAATCCATTGCCCCGTCACGGTTGGTATCTCCTGCAGCAACTCCCATGCACGCTTGTGCTTTGCCTTCGCCATCGTAAGCCAATCCACTAAGCAACGCATGGTCTTCGTATCGAACCCCAAGTGAGGAACTCGCATCTGGTATGGGGATGAGCATCAAATTGGCTACCTGATCATTGGCGATAAAGATCGAGGGAAGTGATTGATCCTTGAGTCGAAAAACAACCAGTCCCAAGGCGTTGCCCGAATGGATAGAGCCCGAGGAAAATGGCTCAGCTATCTCGCCAAACAAACCGGTTTCGTCGACGGATAGCAACCGCCCCTTCGAGGGCCGGAAATTGAGAGGCGAGCAAGCGCGAGGAATACCCTTCAAGAGACAGCGGCGAGTTGTGACGTCGTCTCCCTCGACATAGTTTGCGTCGACAATCTCTGCCAATCCATCGTTGTTCAGATCAGCAATCGCAGCGCTCACTGTCCATTGCGGAGGTAAAGGCTCGATGCATGAAGAACCATCGCGAAATGTCCCATCACCCTGGTTCAACCAAAGCTGATTGACTCCGAAGTTGCAAACATATACATCGTCGAACCCATCGCTATCGACATCCCCAATCGCTACCCCCTGCCCAAATGCATGCTCGCGAACGCCAGCGAAATCTGTCACATCCTCGAACAATTTCACGCCAGAGTTGCGCATGCCTACATTGCGTTTCAATCGATCAGAGTGTTCCGACTCCGAACCCGGCGGCCAATCGCAACCTTGTGCAAGGAACAGATCGGGCCAACCATCGTGGTCGTAATCAAGAACACCCACACCGCCTCCCGTCATTTCGAACATGCGGCGTCCATCCTCGAACACGGTGCGAGAAGAATAATAAGTGAAATCAAGCTCCTCTCCGAGGTCCGTGAATCGAATCGTCCGCGCACCGTGATCAGACTTATCAGCTAGCGACGGAGATCTGCTGTCCGTAATTTTCCAGTCAGGCAACTTGAGAGTTTGAACCCATCGAATGTCGATCAAATCCTTCTCTAAAAGCGTCCGGGTTGTTTGCCGATCGAGCTTTGGTCTTGATAGCTCTGCAATTCTTCGCAGTTCAGATTGCGCTGGATCAAATGAGAGACCATATTGACACCAAGCCATCGATTCCCAAAATCGCCCAAGATCGAATGTCTGCTGGGCGGCTGCAACGATGGGGTCCATGATCCCTTTAGATCGCATGGTTTGGCCAATCTCTGCGGTTGAGAGCTTCTGTTCTGCCACCGCTCTGCGACTAGTCCATTCATTGGACATGATCCGTTCGAATACATAAGACAATTTTTCAAGCTTGGTAGCTCGCTGCATAAGAGACTTGGCTCGCTCGGATTGTCCCAGACTCCCAAGCGATTGCGTCAATGCGTTGACCGCCGCTAGATGATCCGGATCTAATCGCACCGATTCAGCGAAACACCTTGCGGCGGCTTCGGGTTGTCCATGATCGCGGGCCCATTCACCTCGTATCAACCAAACCATCGGATGTGTTTCAGCAGTGGCTGGTAACGAGCGATTCCAGTCTACGATTTTATCTGGGTCGACTTGCTGAAGCAGCTTTCCAAGTTGCACATGCGCTTCCACTAGATTTGGAGACTGTTCGAGCAAATCGGACAGTAACTTCCCGGCTTCCGCTGTGGCTCCTGCGCGAAGACGAATCCTTGCTAACCCAAGTAGCGGCATTCGGTCATGCGGTGATGCCGTGAGAAACCCTTTCAGTTCCTTTTCGTTCTCAACTGGCATCGCGATGTTTCCCAAGTACAACAGATGCTGGACAGACCATCGATTTTGTTGCACCATGGCGAACAGATGGGGAAAAGCATCCCATCTACGCCCAGACAAATTGAATAAGTAGATCAATCGATCGCGAGCCTGGTCCATGCCCGCATCGAGTGCAAGCGACTGTTCCATGCGTTGCATGGACACAGACATCTGCCCCATTTGTAGCGCCACTTCACCTGCTGCCCACCTGGCAATCGCTGCATCGCTACCTGCTGAATCGGGGATGCGATCGTAAAGTTCAATCGCCTCATCGTATTGTTTCAGTCGAGAAGCTGACTCGCCTGCCATCAACAATAGCTTTGGCGAATCCCGCTGCTTCGTCAATAACTCTCTACAGATCGAAAGAGCTTCCGCGTGATTGCCACGATGAAAGGCTGCTTTCGCTGCGGAATAAGTCAGGTCGGTGCGAACCGCTTTCTGTTGCCCAATCCAGAGGTACGCAATGAATGACGATGCCAAGAGGATCAAGAGAGTCACCAAACCAAGCGAGATGCTCCGACCTGGTGCCCGCATTACTTCCTCTCCAAGTTTCCTGGAAAGTCTCTCTCGTACCGATGCAAAAGGTCGGTGACGTTGTTGCGGACGATATAGATTTTCCCTCGAATCGACTTGGATTCGCCTGGATTCAATCCTCCGATGCGAAAATCGGAATGCAAGCAGCGAGCCACGCCCTGAAACAACTCTTGGTAGGGGTCAAAGGCGACAGCGAAAATCCACTTTTCATCGCTACTGAAACAACCGATGAGCCCATTGCTTGGAATGATCTCGCTCAGTGGGCGAGGGTTCACGTCCGTTCGGGGAACTTCTTTAGGACACCAGACTTGTCCGGGAACATAGCGAGCTTGCTTGTTCCAGGGAACGATGCTGTGCATACGAGCCAGTTTGCCGTCGACAAAAATAAAGCACTTGGGCAAATAGTCGTCGATGTCTTTTCCTTTGTTGTCGTAACCGGTGAAATCGCCCAATCGAATGCATGGCTGAGCCCAATGGATTTCCGAATTTTTTCGGGTCGGGTTATGAGCCATAATCTTAAACGTGACTTCCTCGTCGCTCGCACTGATTTCGTGATCAACGATGACACCGTCCGAAACTGTATCTTTGAGTTTCAAAGTCTTCTTGTCAGAACTCAAAGAAATGAGCTTTGGCGAGTGCTTGATGACGGTATGCTGCACCCAGTCTGCCTCCGTCGATCCCGCTCGACAATAGGCTTCCAAATAGTTGATTCGGATTTCTTTGCCAGGAAAATGCTCGCCGCGAATGACCAGCCAATGAGGTGGCAGATAGTCGAGAGAAAGGTCCGTACTCTGTGCCCCAACCGTTGGTGTTAATGTGACTAACAGGATCAAGAGTGCTGCAACGCTTACGTGGTTGAACATGATTCCGAATTGCCTCTCCTCATTCACTCGCGGCCAAAAATTGCTCCTCGCGTGGTAGGGCAACCACTTTCCAACTCGCCCAATAAAATCGAACGATTCGCCTCAGACGAAACCCCTCCAGCAACATATCACATTTCACCTAAACCTGTATGCCTCTGCTGCTTGGTTCCATTGGCGAAGGGTTACCAAAAAAGTCACTCTCCCCGGGTGAGTCGGCCAAAGGCCGGAGAGGTAAAACCGAATTGTACCATGGTGGATGGCAAACCACCCTCCCCTCGTTAGGCTCGCCCCTCCCAGCGAGAGGGTTACCATGTGGCGATCGGTGCGCATGTTGCATTCACTTATTGCAATTCGAGGACATTTGGCCTTCCTGCTTCGAACATCTGCCGAAGTTCACTCTCTAGCAACGCACGATTCCAAATCGCCAACTCATCCATTCGACCGCGAAAAGCGCGTGTCCTTTTTTCCAAATGCTTTTCCGACGGCAACCAGTTGCCAAGCCGACACAAACTTGGCCTGATAAGCACTTCATGATCGATAGCCCCTTGCCGAACCAGTATTCCATTCGCAAACACTTGTCGAGTTTTGTCTCTCAAGGAGATGACCATAGCCACGTGCACCCATTTCCCGATAGGCAGTGGATCTCCGATAAAAGAGTCACTCGCGTCGCTACCTTGCACGCCTCCCTTGGGCAGTCCTTGTCTGGTAATCTGAAAATGCACATCGCCTTCTTCCAAATCATCTGAATTCAAAATTGCATTCATTTCATAATCCAAGCGATCAATCTTGATCCACGCCGCGATGGTGTACTCTCGAAACGCTCCAGGGATACTCAATTCCACACGTTCGTTGTCCCCGTCAAAGAGCAGCGAGTCTTTTCCGGGCCAGCGTCCCGATACCCAACGAGCCCCAACGATTTGTCCGTTGGGGATGGCATGTTCTGTGTGCCTGAGTTCGTTCTCCAGAACCGATTCATCGTTCGTTTTGTGGAACGGGAAAAAGGCGATCAATCCTGGGGCTTTCAGTAGTTGTTCGATGTGACTTTGCCAACGTACCAAGCCGATTTGGTTAGGTGTGGGAAAATCCGCTGCATCCATCTTAGGAGCTGGCTCGGCAACGCCTTGGCTATAGCGATTGGCTTCGCCTTCAAACACCTCTTGCATCACTTGTTTCGACGAATTATTTGCCACATTCACTTGACCATCGAATACATAAAGATCGCTTGCGCCTACACTCTTATCGACCCCCAATGCAAACTCGGTTCCCAAATCGATATACTCCGCATCGGGCGTCATGATCGAAAACCCCTTTGCCGATGGCGGAACGATCGCGCGCAGCTTTCCGTACTCGACTCGAACATGCATCGAATCCAAGATCGTCCAGCGTGCGGGCGCGTTGAGAATCACTTCAGCGCCCAAGGCGAACCGCAGTTGTGCTACGCCAGCGACCAATTCGTAATCTCCCGGTTTGAACTTTCTTCCAAACGGCCCTCGGTCCGAAGCGAACTTGGCCCCTGCTTCATCGACGAAAACGGCTACACTTGAGTTGCTATTTTCTGAAATGTCATTGATGGAAACAGCTGGTGTGCTTGCAACCTGGTTTCTCGTTGCGTTTGCTAACCAAAGCCAGGTTCCAACAGAAATCACGACCGCGGCAGCTACCGCAGTAATAGAGTATGCGATCGCATTGGAAAACAAAGCCCTTTGATTCAGTTGAACGATGTCATCGATTGCCGCTTGTTTGCCGGGTAAACCTGCAGCAACTTCGGCCAACGCTGAATCGATGTTGAGGTGCTCTGCAAACATCTGCCGCGACTGTGCGTTGGACCGCAGGATCTCGTTTAGCTGTGCAACTTCATGCTCGGAAGCAAGTCCGTCGATATAGCGATTGATCAGGAAATCAAGATCATTCATACGCATTTTTCTTACCTAGCCACTTCTTGTTGAACACAGTCCAAAAGGATGCGTCTCATGCGATGCAACCACTGGTAAAAGGCACCGACCGATCTACCGCTAGTAGCCGCAACCGTTTGAATCTTCAAGTCTGATCGATAACATTCGAGAAGCAATTGTCGGTTGTGCGGAGCAATCTTCTCAAGGCAGAGCTGAAGTGCTGTGCGTTGTTGTTCAAGTAGAGACTCTTGCTCAGCTGACTCACTCGCTATCATCTCCGCCACATCACCGGCGAGTACTAACCGATCGCGTCCATGATCGCGCAACCACGCTAGCACCTCGTATCGGGCAACGCCGAAGGCCCACTTTCGAAAATCCCCATCTTCTCGAAACTGATCGAACTTATCCCACAACACCAACGCGACTCGCTGCATAACATCATCCGCATCAGCTCGCGCGGGGAGCAGCCGTCGAACGTAGGCGCGTACACTCGATTCATGCATGGTGAAGGAGCGTAGAAACAGCGAGTGTCGACTGGGTACTGAGCTCACTTCAAATCGAACTTGAATTCGTTGGGTCCCGACTCGGTGACGTCTGCAGTCAGACCAGACTTGGTTGGTATCGAGTATTTTTCAGGAATGATCCACTTAATCTCGGGGGGGAGAGCGACACCACCAGCGGAAACGTCGACGTCTTTTGGCGTCTTATCGATAACCTCGACCCGACGAATCGAAACAATGTGGGGGCCCGCCACCACTCCATCTTTCTCGACATGTGTTGTCAAATGAAAACGACCAGCATTGTCTGTTTTGCCAACGCCTGTTGAGTTCCCAGCTTTGCTTGTGAAAGTGACTTCAGCGTTTTCGATTGCCTTTCCTTGGTAAGTGACCGTTCCTGATGCGCGGAATCGCTTAGGCCAATTGGGATTTTCTTCTTGTCCGCCCGTGCATCCAACGATGGATAACATTCCCAAGCAGACCAGGGAAACACAAAAACAACTTTTCAACATCTAAACGCAGCTCTCTTTGAATTGACTTAAGTGGGATTCATCGGAATCTCTGTAGTGCCGCGAGTGCCGGCGAACTCGATTACCGCACAATTTAGCTTACCGAGTTCAAGCTTAGCTTACCAAGTTCAAGCCGAGTCGCGATGCGACTCGGCCACCATTGCACATCGAGTTGCATTACTGTTCGCTGGCTACTTCGCCACCATTGATGGTTGCGAGCGCACCCCAAACTCCGTATGGACTCGGTCCGCTTAGACTTTCGGGAGCCCCTGAATTCCCGGCATCGATACTCTCAGAAATGAACCGAACGGAACCATCGCCGAACACACAGCTCACGCCGCCCGTATGCCAGCTTTGCGCGGACATCACACCTTGTGTATTGATATTCCCGATCAAGCAGGACGGGGAGTTGGGAGGAAGAATCGCGTTGAATCCAGTATAGATTGGCATTCCATCATACGCTCGCGTTCCGCCTGTTCTGAAGCCTGAAATACATGGAAATCCACCACAGGCAGGAATTGAAGGAAGGATCTGACGAGTCGCTCGATTGACCTGCGCTAAGCAAAGCGCCGGATTGGTTGCGATTCCAGTCAGTCCCTCAATGGTGCGTCCAAACAAGCTACGATCTCCTCGCGGAAAACACCTCTCGGAGATTGCCATTGTATTGCTTGTTCCATCCGTGATGTCCTTGAAGCCCGTCCAACTTCTAGTGCCAAACATTCCGCGTCGTTGATAGGCACCTTGATCCCTGATACCAGTTTGATGATCGCCGTGGCAGAACGCATAACTTGTCGTCGCGGCGGCACCACCTGCCCAGCGTCCACCGCGAGGGTCGCCGACAGGGCTATCCGAAGGGCAATTCATCCCTTTCACTTGAAATTGCGAGCCCCAAAGATCGTAACTTGCTTCCCAAGGAGCGGGGCCACCTGGCGGAAAAGAATTGGCGCCAAACGTCTGCGGAGCTTGAATCATGTTGTAAAGGGCACTTTCCTCCACAAAAGGCAAAAGACCGACCATCGCATTGATGCGATTGTGGTTACTTCTCGGATTTCCCAGACCGGTTGGACCGCCAGATCCGCCCGACCCTGCCGGGAATCTCTTGTACGCATCCGCGTAATTATGCAATGCCAACCCAAACTGCTTCAGCTGGTTCGTGCACTGCATTCTTCGCGCCGCTTCTCGAGCCGCCTGAACTGCTGGCAATAGTAAACCCACCAAGATCCCAATAATCGCAATCACTACCAGTAACTCCACCAGAGTGAATCCGTTTCTGTACCGCCTCATCATGCCTTTACTCCATCCTAAAAAAACAAAAACCGCCGAATTTGAAACCCGCGTTGTATCTCTCCGGAAGAAACCCGTCTTTTACGAATGAAATTGAATTAACAAGGCAAAAATCTCCTAAGGAGCCTTCCATGCGTGCAATTCGCCACCCGTATCACCGATAATTACAGTTTCGCTATCGCTCGACATGGCCACTCGGATCGGCAGAAGTCGCACACCCTTCGGAGCCCGAAACTCTGCCGACACCAATTCGTTGAGCAGGATTTTCGATTTTTCCATTCCATCAGTAGACCAAAGCTTTACTGTGCCATCTCGACCGCAAGTCGCTAGTTCCCCCTGCGGTCCAAACCGACAGTCGAGTACACCACCGGCGTGAGCGTCCGGTTTGGTCGCCAATGGCCAACCATCTTTCACGTCCCACCACACGAGGGTTCCATCTTCGCCGCAGGATGCGATCACATTCGAGTCGCTCCGCCACGAAAGAGCTCGGACAGACTTTTTGTGCTCGGAAAGGGGGAGGATCACTCCGCCGGTCGCTCCATCCCATAGATGGATATTGCCGATTCTATCCCCTGTCGCCAAATACTTTCCATCGGGAGAGAATGCGACTGCCGTAACCCAATCGGTATGCTTGTCAATCGTCGCTTGAAGACTGCCATCTTCCGTCGAATAGAGCTTTACTAGCCGGCTCGTGCAGCCGATTGCCACCCGTTTCTCGTCAGGTGAGATATCGGCTGCGATGATCGCATCGGGTTCGTCTCCAATCGTCGCGAGGCGTTTTCCTGTCGCTACGTCGAAAAGCACCACGGCTCCACTCCGAACTGGTTTGCCGCCAGCAACGAGAAGAAGTCTGCCGGATCTGCTGAATGTGATCGCCAGTGGCTCACCCTCTGGAAATGGGATCGTCCCGAGCGGACTTCGCGATGATGGGGTTAGAAGTTCGATTGCCGTGTACCGACTGGCAGCCACGACTGGTGCACGTGGGCTGGTAGCCAAGGCTAGTAACGGATAGGGGCGTCGTGTTTCAATCGGGTTTATTGCAGGCAAGTTCGTTGGAACCGCCCCCAGCGCCCCATCGACGAGTGGTGCAGCTTTGAACCCGAGTGTTCGCATCGCTGCCACCGAACTACCAGCGTTCTCCCTTAGTCCAGTATCAATCCACTGCGAAATCATGGACAGTGCCTCGATGGACAATCTTTCTCCGTCCGGAGGCATGCGTTCCCCTTCTTCCGTTGACCTGAGTACTTCGATGAGCCGGCTCGCCGAGGACCGGCCGGCAACGACAATTTCACCCCCTCCACTCCCTTTCATAACCGCCGCATAGTTTGCGAGGTTCAAGCCAGCCTCCTGCTTACCATCGCCGTGGCATACAGAACAGGACTTCTTAAAAATTGCTGCGACATTGTCCTCGAACGTAATGGGTTTGCCATTATCTTCCTTACCATCTTCAGCGCGGACGTTGGCCATGAATGCAAAAGTCAGAATCACTGCAAAAATCGGAAGAGGCAGGCGACGTAATAGCTTCAAGGTAATCTCCGAGTCGAGTGAGGGTTGAACGGCGCAGTCCGAACCTGTGATGCCGAAGCATTAATGATTAAAGAGGAACTCGCTAGAGCTGATTAGTCCAGCGAAAATGTCTTGATAGATAGAAGACGAATTGTTCTCCTCGACAAGTTCGAGCATGGACTCTAACTCTTCCTTGGTTGGGCGTCGAGCAAGAACGCGAATGAAGATCGCGTCGATGATCCGATCCGGAGTTGAATGGGCATCCACGATCTCTTTGAGAACTCCGTTCTTAGCAGCGGTATGGACCCTTGTACCAACAGTGTCACCAACCAGAAGATGCATGACCTGCGACAGCGATGGATCGGTCCTGGTGTCACATGCACAAACGGTCTTCCGTGGCGACTGCCCAAAGGTATCGAGCACGAAATCACCCGTAGCTGCGTAGGATTGTTTGCGGTTAATGTAATTGATGGCCTTGGTGCCGACCGGTGAATTGGGAAGTGATCGAGGTACGCCCGTGACAGCTACAATGGAGTCGAGCAGCACATCTGCTCGAAGTCTTCGAAGGCGTGCGTGCGAGAACTGTCTGGTATCATCTCTTCCTGAAGGAGTCGGCTGAACCGATAGCTGGTAGACTCGAGAATTGCAGATGTCACGGAAGATGGGTCGAATCCGACGCCCGTTCTCCACGAACCGAGCCGCAAGGGCGTCGAGAAGTGGACCGTTAGACGGCGGATTTGTGGCACGGAAGTCATCTACTGGATCAACGATTCCGACACCGAGCAATTGCGCCCAAATTCGGTTGACAATATTTCGATTGAAGAGGTCATTTGCTGGGCTTTTGATCCAATCTGCAAGAGCACGACGAGGATCTCCTTCGCCTCCAACGGGCGTTAGTTCTCCGAGCAACTTTGCTGGGACTGGCCGGCCATCAACCGCATGCATCGCCGGCGGCGCTGATGGATCAAATACGACACGACGATCGCGACTGTCGCTGCCTGTCTTTCGCTTGACGCATGTGAAGAAGCTGACGAAACCGTAATAGTCGTCCATCGTCCAACGGTCAAATGGATGGTTGTGGCATTCGGCGCATTGCATTCGCACTCCAAGGAATAGTTGCGAGAAGTCCGCCGCCAATACTTTGGGATTGAGTTTGTAGTCTTTGATCAACATGGTGTAGAGGCCTGTCTGGCCGTCGATGTTCGTGCTGCCAACAGCAGTCGCCATATCAGCGACGACCTCGTCGAACGGTCGATCGGCTGCTACCTGGTCCCGTATCCAGCCCAAGAATGCGTTCGCTGGTTTGTGAGAATCAGCCCGTCCGGTATAGTCATGACTGTTCACCCGCAGGAGTTCACCCCAAAGGGCTGTCTGGTAATCGTTGAAATCTTCGCTGTTGAGCAAAGCATCGATTTTCTCCGCCCGCTTTCCAGCTGACATGTCCTCGTTGAAGGATTTGTATTCGCCAACCGTGGGTGGACGTGCCGCAAGGTCGAGAGTCACGCGTCGAAGAAATGTCTCATCGTCGCAAATTTCGGTAGGAACAATCCGCAACTTCTTGAGCCGTTCGAACACAAGAGTATCGATGAAATTGTTCTCCGGAGGGTTGGGCCATGCAAAATGATCGCCCGGCGGCAACACGATTACCTCGGCACCGACAGTGAAACGGCTGAAACGGGCAAAGACGGTAGTGTCACCTGACCCTCTGGCATTGACCAGACCCTCTGAATCGATGTCGGCGACGCTTGGATTGTTGGTACCAAACAGTGCTAAGGATGTGACATCACGAGTGGATCCGTCTGCGTAGGTGGCCGTGACTCGCATGTTCTCCGTCCCGCCGACTTTGTCAAAGACCATTGCGGGCTGCGAAACGTGGATGCCTGCTACATCAGGTACGATACCAACGTCGTCGGGGGCACCAGCGTCAATCCAAGCAACAAGCGTTTTAGCCAGATCGCTGTCGGACTCGATTCGCTTTCCGCCGGTATGAGGCACTGCACCTAGGGCTTTGAGCAGCAACAAACTCTCGCGCGGCATGGCAACATTGACTCGGCGACCCGGTATCTCTTCAACCGCCCGGCGATAGTCGCCAGCGGGATCGTACCCGAATAGCGAGAGCATGAAACCGTCTTTGCCGCGTGCTGATCCGTGGCAAGTACCGGAATTGCAACCGGCTCTGAAAAAGACTGGCATCACATCGCGCCGAAAACTCGGCACTACCGTGCTATCGGCTGTTGTCGCTTGACCGGCTGTATCCGATGCCATCACTGCAGTTCCAGCCACTTCCATAACCATTGCCAATAGTAACAAAATCGACTTCATATTCACGATATTCACAAAGGTGGTCCCTGTTCCGTTTTCGCTTTCCGATCGATTGATCCAACTACTTTTCCAATCGCGGATCGATTCGCAATTTCCCCGAGCCCGTTCGCAAGTGAATCTCTTCACCGTTTACGGAAAACTTCACGTCGCATTGGAGATTACTTACCATACCTAGGAGCGCTTGATCGCTAGCCTCGAGTTCTATTGCGACATCAGTTGAAGATTCATTGATAGATGGCTCAGGGCCTAATGCAGTCACTCCTACCGGTAGTCCAAGTATTCGGACACTTGGCTGTCCCTCGAATGGGCGCAGCTTTTTGACCGCCCA
>Ga0315899_10005298_pt1 | contig 13915 bp, 7 predicted proteins | sample LakEriMetagenome_2_FD_203518 | JGI IMG/M metagenome (GOLD analysis project Ga0315899, IMG submission 203518) | Freshwater fungal communities from buoy surface, Lake Erie, Ohio, United States - Buoy 4 MA112 | ecosystem: Environmental > Aquatic > Freshwater > Lake | place: USA: Lake Erie, Ohio...
TGGGAGTTTGCGAGGCGATGACCTTGGCCAAGGGGCTTGAGATCGATCCCGCAATTCTCGTTCAGGCCTTGGCGGGTGGTGCTGCGACCAGTTGGGCGTTGCAGACGCTCGGTCCTAAGATCTGCAATAGTGATTGGGCGCCCGGGTTCATGGTGGACACGCAGCAGAAAGATATGCGATTGGTGGCAGAGGCGGCGGAATCGGCCCAGGTCGCTCTGCCCGGTGCCGCATTGGTAACCCAGCTTTGGCGATCGGCACAAGCTCGCGGAGATGGTGCCGAAGGGATCCACGCTTTAGCCAAAGTCCTCGAACGACTCGCTTCGAAATCCTAACTCCAACGAATCCAAACTTGCAAACCCAACCTGAACCCTTTCTTACTTCGATCAATCCCTCGATCCTAATTTCGAACCCTACGACGTTTTGTAAAATCTATGCCTGACCCCAACCGCGATCCCAACACCAATCCTCCAAGCGACTCACCTGGATCTTCCGCAAAGGTTGGACCAGCGTTTGATGGATTACGCGTCGCGGCGCTCGAGAGCAGGCGTCGCGATGAGTTTTCTCGGATGATCGAGAAGTTTGGCGGAACCCCATTCGTAAGTCCGTCGATGCGTGAGATGCCGATCGAACGCAACAAGGATGTCATCGATTTCGCGTACCGCGTGATGACTGGCGAAGTTGGAGCAGTGATTTTTTTGACTGGGGTCGGATTCAAGCACTTCCTCACGTCCGTCGAAAAGCATGTCGACAAGCAACGATTGCTAGACTCATTGTCCGATATCGTGACCATTGCGCGGGGACCAAAGCCAGTGGTCGCGATGCGCGAGGTCGGCTTGCAACCGACGTTCCGGGCCCCGGAGCCGAACACATGGCGTGAGGTCTTGCAGTTGATCGATCAGCAGGTTCCAGTTGCGAATATGACGGTCGGTTTGCAGGAGTACGGTGTCACCAATCACTCGTTGATCGCAGGTTTGGAAGCGCGAGGAGCACGTGTGGTGAACGTTCGCGTTTATCAGTGGGATTTTCCCGAGGATACGGTTCCCTTGCGCCAGAATATCGAGGCGATGTGTGCGGGGGAAAGGGATCTTCTCCTGTTCACGAGCGCTCACCAAGCGGTCAATATGTTGCGTATGGCAAAGGAACTGGGTTGCGAGGAGCAACTCCGATCGTCGTTGAATCGTATGGTTGTTGCATCGATTGGCCCGACCACAACGGAAATGTTGCAGCATTTGAATTTGCCCGTCGATATTGAAGCAACTCCCAACAAAATGGGGCATCTGGTTCAAGCTGCCGCTGAAAAATGTCATCGTATCCTTAAAGCAAAGCGATTTGCGTCGTCGAGTTCCACCATGAACAAAGCCTCCACTCCGGACCCAAATCCTGGCTCCCATAAACTCGATCGCTTAGGCGCATCCCTTTCGAGCAGCCCTTTCATGCAAGCGTGCTATCGTCAGCCCAGTGACGTGACGCCTATATGGCTAATGCGACAAGCTGGACGCTATATGGCCGAGTACCGAGCGGTTAGGGACAAAGTTTCGTTCCTTGAGCTTTGCAAGAACCCGACGCTGTGCGCCGAGGTGATGGTGACCGCTGTCGAAAAATTGGGAGTGGATGCGGCAATCATCTTCTCCGATCTGTTGCCGATCTTAGAACCCATGGGCTTTCATTTGGAGTTCACCCAAGGTGACGGGCCGGTGATCCACAATCCGTTGAGGCACGCCAGCGATGTGGATCGCGTTCGAGTCTTGAGCAACATGGACTCTTTATCGTTCGTCCCGGAAACCGTCCGTCAAACGCGAGCTGCTCTCCCCGATCGTATCCCTGTCATCGGGTTCGCTGGATCCCCATTCACCCTCGCTAGTTACATGATCGAAGGTGGATCGTCTCGCAATTACGTGCATACCAAAACGCTGATGTACAGCGATCCTGCGGCATGGAAGGTCTTGATGGACAAATTGGTAGAGTCGATTTCGATGTATTTGAACTCGCAAATCGTCGCTGGCGCGCAAGTCGTACAGCTGTTCGACTCTTGGGCCGGTTGTTTGTCCCCCAACGACTACCGGATTCATATCCTGCCTCATATGCATCGCTTGCTTGAGTCGATTATCCCTAATGTTCCGGTCATCAACTTTGCGACTGGAAACCCAATGCTGATATCGTCGCTGCGAGGGGACGCCCGAACCGTGGTTGGTTTGGATTGGCGGGTACCTTTGGATGTAGGATGGGATATGGTGGGTACAGATCGCGCTGTCCAAGGGAACTTGGACCCGACGGTTCTGTTCTCCAACGTCGATACGATCCGAGAGCATGCTCAGTATGTCTTGGCCCAAGCCGCAGGGCGGCCGGGACACATCTTTAACTTAGGGCACGGTATCCTTCCGGGGACGCCGGTCGACCATGTGATCGCCTTGGTCGATATGGTCCACGAAATGACCGACCGACGCAAAGCCTAAGCTGGCCAGTTGTTGCTCAACGAATTCTTATATCTGTCGATAGGAGTCGTACGATGAATACGAGTGAGAATACTCTCAATGCATTGCGGCAGCATCTTCGTGATACCGCTCTGCTCGAGAGCACGATGGCGTTGCTCGAGTGGGATGAACACACCGGCATGCCGGACCGGGCAGGCGATTACCGCTCCGAGCAATTGATGCTGCTAAGCGGTTTCGTGCATCAACGAAAAACCGATCCGCGGATCGGTGAATGGCTTGAAGAACTAGCAACGAGCGACTTTAGTGCGGATCCGCACAGTTCCGTCGGTGCTTTGATACGATGCGCGCGACGGGATTATGACAAAAACGTCCGATTGCCCGAAACGCTCGTCAAGCAATTGGCAAAAGCGACGAGCCTCGGCCAGCAGGTCTGGGTCAAGGCAAAGCGTGATAATGACTATGCTGCATTCCAACCCGCGCTTCAAGAAATCATTTCCTTGAGGCGCGAGGAGGCGTCACTGCTCGTTTCCGATGGAGAGCCTCTCTACGATGCGCTGCTCGATCAGTACGAAGAAGGAGCTAAAAGTCGGGATGTTGCATCGGTGTTTGAGAAGTTGCGAGATGCTTTGATTCCGTGGGTGAGAAACGCTCAAGAGTCCGCGAAGCATGCAGGCCCATCCTCAGTAGAAGGTGTGTTCGATATCGAAGCCCAACGAAAGTTCTCTCGATGGGTGGCGGAAAAGATCGGATTCGATTTCGAGCGAGGACGACTCGATGAAACGGTTCATCCCTTTTGCACGACTCTCGGACCCCATGACCATCGCATACTCACGCGGTACAGCGACAGTAGCTTTTCGACAGGGCTCTACGGGGTTCTTCATGAAGCCGGACATGGGATGTATGAACAAGGTCTCGAACCGGATTGGTACGGTACGCCCGTTGCAACCGCAGCATCTCTCGGTGTGCATGAGTCCCAGTCGCGGCTTTGGGAAAATATGGTCGGGCTGTCGCGTCCGTTTTGGGATTGGTGCATGCCCGAAGCTCGAAAAATGTTTCCCTCACTCGAGGCTATTGCGATCGACCGTTGGGTGCGAGACCTCAATCGTGTGCAGTGCAGTTTGATCCGAATCGAAGCCGATGAAGTAACCTACAACATGCACATCCTGATCCGTTTCGAACTGGAGATGGGATTGATCGCTGGAGATTTGAATGTTGCCGAATTGCCGGAAGCGTGGTCCGACAAATACCAAAATTATTTGGGCATTCGACCTCCCAACGATGCGCTCGGAGTCTTGCAAGACGTCCACTGGTCCGCTGGTCTGATCGGCTATTTCCCGACATACACGCTCGGCAATATCTATGCGGCCCAACTCTACGAAGCAGCGGACCGGGAACTCGGAGGTGTTGGGCGTCTGGTAGCCAAAGGTGAGTTTACAACGCTATTAGCATGGCTCCGTGAGAAAGTTCACCGGTTTGGGCGTCGCTATCCACCGATGGAACTCATCGAGAAGGCGACCGGAACTGCATTCAGTTCGGATGCCCTGGTCCGTCATCTTCGCACGAAGGTCGCTTGATTCAATCTTGTCCTAGCGAAATCGGGACGAGGTTCGATGAAGAAAGTGATCGACTCGCCGAAAGAATCGAGAGGCTTGTGCCCCTCGAAGGCTAGGAGTTATCGAATTAGAAACCGTCAGAGACGGACTTATTTCTTGACATCGTCTTTCTTGATGTCATTGAAGACTTCGTCAAACTTTTTCAGCTTAGGAACAATCACCGCTTGGCAGTAAGGGTTCTTTCTCGCATTCAAGTTGAAGTAGTTTTGGTGGTATTTCTCGGCGGGATAGAACTTGGTGAGAGGAGAGATCTCGGTCACGATCTTGCCATCGAATACCTCTTTGTTGAGCTTGGCTTTGTACTCCTCTGCGATCTTCTTTTGTGAGTCGTTTTCGTAGAAGATGGCCGAGCGATACTGCGTTCCCTCGTCGTAGCCTTGTTTGTTGAGGGTGGTCGGGTCGTGCGTTTTCCAGTGGACTTCGAGAAGCTTTGCAAACGGAACTACTTCGGGATCAAATTCGATTTGGATGACTTCCGCGTGGCCTGTGGTGCCGGTGCATACTTGCTCATACGTCGGGTTTTCCACGGTTCCACCGGTGTACCCAGAGACCACGGATTGGACACCTTTGACGCGTTGGAACACGGCTTCGGTGCACCAGAAACATCCACCCCCAAACGTTGCTTTTTCCAATTTCTTATTTCCTTCTTTGGACTTTGATTCGGACGTTGCTTGTCCAGTGGTGCCTTGGCCGCGAACGATCGAAGCCAGTCCGATCCCCTGAAACAGGACTGCGGCAACGAAACAGAGCCAGCATTGCAAGGACTTTGATTGGTACCATGGTCTTGATTGGATGATCATCGATTCACCGAAATTCGATTGGGGGACTTAACGGAAGTTTATTGGGATTCGAAGAAGGGTTCAGGGCGATTTGTAGTTTGACTGGCAGTGATTTGATAGTCCTCTCTTCGGACCAGACGAATGGTCCGCGATGAGGTGCCTGAGATCGGCCACCGACTCCGATAGATTGTATGCGTTCGGGAAGTTGTTCCAAGGGCGGGCGTTTTCGCGCCCCTCTGCCGTTCGCCTGCATTACAATGATCTCCAGCGTGTGAATTTCGTCCGCTTGATCGGTTTTTGTTGCTGAAGCGTCATGCCACCTGATTTCCGGGAAGCTCGTTCGTTCGCTGGTCGTCGGGAATTTCTGTCCGGGCTCGGCGGCGGTTTCGGATTGTTGGCGTTTCAGGCATTGGAACGGGGGGCGGTTCTAGGTCAGGACCGGCTGGGAGTCGGTGAAGTTGATCCGCTGCAACCTTATTTGCCGCGCAAGCCCCATTTCACACCTAGGGCCAAATCGGTCATCTTTCTGTTCATGGTGGGGGGGCCATCGCAGATCGATACCTTCGACTACAAGCCGGCACTCGTCGATTTGGATGGCAAGCCTGTCCCCGAATCGATTCGGGCGGCTCTGAATGGGACACGCCATGCGAACGTCTTCCATGGATGCGATGATGTGATCCTGAAAAGTCCGTTCCGGTTTGAACAGCGTGGGCAGAGCGGCATGTGGGTTAGCGAATTGATGCCTCATGTGGCAGAGCACGTAGATGATTTGTGCTTCATTCATTCCATGCAAGCGGACTCGAACAATCATGCCCCGGCGAGTTATCAGCTGCACACGGGGGATGTGCGAGCTGGCAAGGCGAGTCTTGGGTCTTGGGTTACCTATGGGCTGGGTACCGAGAACTCGGATTTGCCGGGTTATGTGGTGTTGTTTGACGCGGGGCCCCTCGGGGGAGCCGCCAATTACACCAACGGCTTCTTGCCTCCCGCATTCCAGCCCACTCGATTTCGCCATTCCGGGCCACCCGTCAGGGACTTATTACCTCGCCCGGGGTTTGCCGAAGGGCAACGGGCATCGATCGACCTCCTGCAGCAACTCAACCGCGAGCATCGGGAAGCGAATCCCGGATTCTTGGAGTTGGATGCACGGATCGCAACGTATGAACTGGCCTATCGAATGCAGTCCGCGGCTATGGAAGTGAGCCAACTCGACGATGAACCGGAGCACATTCACAAACTCTATGGAATTGGCGATCCGGAAACACGCACCGCAAGCTTCTCTCGCAAGTGCTTGATGGCTCGCCGGTTGGTGGAACGCGGAGTTCGATTCGTCCAGCTGTATGATATGCCCGACAAAGATGGATGGGATGCACATGCCAAATTGGTGGACAACCATAAGCCGCGAGCCAAATGGACCGATCAAGGGGTCGCGGGGTTGCTCGCTGATTTGAAACAGCGAGGACTTCTCGAATCGACATTAGTGATTTGGGCAAGTGAGTTTGGGAGAACTCCGATGCGTCAAGGAGACCTCGGTCGGCAGCATAATGCCGCAGGATTTACGATTTGGATGGCGGGCGGTGGTGTCCGAGCAGGTACCCGTATCGGTGCTACCGATGAATTAGGATTGATGGCCGTCGATCGCCCTATTCAATTCCGAGATCTTCATGCAACTATTCTGACTGCCTTGGGAATCGATTACGACAGGCTCTCTTTCTCGGTGAATGGCAGAGACGAACGGATCACTGGTGTCGCAGGTTCCCCAAAACCGTTGATGGATGTCTTGATATGAAAAACATGTCTCGAACCTTCGACCAAAGCCGAGCGATGTCGCTGCTGAAGTGGACCTGCGGCCTTGCCGTATGCTGCATTGCAACATGGTTCGTAGCGCTCGCGGATGAACCGAGTTCCAGCATCGGAGAGGATAACGATAAAGTCTCACACGCCGAATACGGAAATGCTTGGGTCGATCCCGATAATCCAATTCGTAAACTCTACGGTGGTGAGCGACTCGATCTTTGGTCCTTGAAACCGATCGCTCGACCGGAGATTCCGATCCTGTCCGACAGTTCGAACCTAGCCCATGGTTCGAATGGTTGGTCCTCGCATCCGATCGATCGATTCCTTGCTCGAGATTGGCAAAACAGGAGTCTCGTCCCTGCCCCTGACGCCGAACGCAATGCATTGCTGCAACGATTAACCCTCGATCTCAACGGAGTTCGAGCAACGATTGACGAGGTGAGGCGTTTTGAAAGTGATGAGCGACCGGATGCATATGAAAGGACTGTCGACCGATTGTTGAGCAATCGGGAATTTGGTGAGCATTGGGCCAGAATGTGGTTGGATGTGGTCCGATACAGCGACAGCAACGGCTTTGATTGGGATGAGTTTCGAAAAGAAGCGTGGCGATTCCGCGACTGGGTGATACGTGCGTGGAACGATGATCTCCCGTTCGATCAATTCCTCACGATGCAAATCGCTGGAGATGAACTGGTATCGGGTGCACCTAAGGACCAGGCCGAACTGGACTCGCTGATTGCAACCGGATATTTGCGCCTGGGCCCGTATGACAACGCGGCGAAACTTTTTAACGAGCAAGACCGAGCACGCGTTGAGGTTCTTTCAGATCTTACAGAAACCACCGCAGGTGCATTCCTTGGGTTGACCATGTCCTGCTGCCGATGCCACGACCACAAAACGGATCCGCTGTCGCAAGCTGATCACTACCGATTTAGGGCGTTTTTCGCAGCCGCGCAGTTTGCCGATAGTATGCCGATCGATCTCAAGTCGACTCAGGACGAAATCGCCGAGCACAATGCAGCCATCGAGAAGCAGATTGGCGAGTTCGACACCCGAATAAAGTTGATGCTCGATAGCGTCCGCGCGAAGATTGTTGCTGAGGACAAGAAGATCATTGCTGAGGGTAACCAGACGGGAGCGGATCAGGATGCCAATTCAGTTCAGGAAACTGATTCTGGTCTGGACCGGAGAGGTCAGGATCGGAGTGAACTGGCCGAGCCGATTCAGAAGGAGAATGAGAAGGTCAAGCCGCTGACGGACGCCGAATTGCGATCGAAGCTTACCGATGCAGAGCGCATCGAACAGGAGCGTTGGCGTGGAGAGATCGATCGACTGCGCGGGGAGCTTCGCAAGCCAACCGTTGGCTTATTAATGAAGGACGACAAGGATGCTGTGGATACTGTCAGGATTTTGTACCAAGGAGACCATCAATCGCCACGCGATGAGGTTCAGCCTGGGTTTCCAACGGTACTTTTTCCAAGGCCACCCACCATCCCGGAGACGACATCGGCGTCGTCGACAGGGCGGCGACTGGCTTTGGCGCGATGGATGGTTTCGCCGGAGAACCCGTGGACAGCTCGAGTGATCGTCAATCGAGTTTGGCAAGGATTGTTTGGCGAAGGCATTGTTGCGACAGCCAACGATTTCGGTGTCACCGGAGCCCCGCCCAGCAATCCCGAACTGTTGGATCATTTGGCGACCTACCTGCGAGATTCCAATTGGTCGATCAAATCGCTGGTACGCTATATCGTCACTTCCCGTGCGTATCGGATGAGAGCGTCTGCGATCGTCGGTACCTCGTCGGATTTGAGCGGTGAAACTATCTCGATGCGAAATGGACTGAAGAGGATGAGCGCTGAGCAATTTCGGGATACGGTACTCCAGGTCACAGGACTCCTACAATTACGCCATGGGGGGGCTCCGGTTTGGCCAATTCTTAGCGAGGATGTCTTGCAAGCCAATCCGGCGGTTTTGGACGATAACGAGACTAAAACCAAAGGCTGGTATCCATCCCCCGAACGAGACCAAAGTGTTCGTACGATTTACTTGGTGCAAAAAAGGACGTTGCGGATACCTTGGCTGGAAACCTTTGATTTGCCAGAGAATACGGTCTCGTGCCCAAAACGCGAGGTTTCCATCGTGGCCCCCCAAGCGTTGTCGTTGATGAATAGCGAATGGATGGATGCAGCAGCGACAGAGCTGGCGAATCGCTTGTCGGAACCATTATCCGGGGAGTCTGAGGCGTCGCGCGATGCTGAAATTGGCGTTTGGATTACTCGACTATTTGAACGCGTGTTGTCGCGAAGCCCGAAACCGAATGAGTTGAACGCATGCCGCGAGTACTTGGTCGGACGCTCGCGGCGGGAGTTGGTATTGGTTTTGCTAAACACCAATGAATTTGCTTTCGTCCCTTAGCCAGTCCATCGCACGACTTGTGCATCGGTTGTAAAGCGAATCCTGGGTAATTCTACTCATTTCGTTCCGTCGGACTTGTTGATGTCTTAAGATTTCAGCATGTTCTTCTTAGTTGCGGGACGTTGGTAGTGGGCTTCGGCATTGCGATTATTGGTTAAGGTAGCACTTGCTGTGAGATCGGAATCGTTTTGGTTTCGCGGTCGAGTAGCCCTTACGGAAAAGATGTTCATCAAGTTTGTGAAAGCGGCGTATGCGATTGCGTGCATCGTCGATAGGAGATCCATCGTGGCATTTGGCAAGTTTTATCGCAGGGTACATGTAGTAGCGTCGTTTGTTTTAGCCACCGCGGTTTCATCTCTAGTTGCGTTTGCACAGTCGCCGAACAAAGGCCAAGAGGCGAGCAAGCCGACGATTTATTTTGGGGGGGATATCCTCACCATGCGCGGATTGCAGCCCGAGTATGTCGAAGGGTTGGCAATCAAGGACGGAAAGATTTTGGTTGCGGGGACATTGGCGGAGTGCAAGCGCGCCGCGGGGACCGATACCAAATCCGTTGATCTCGGTGGCAAGACTTTGGTCCCTGGTTTCATCGATACCCACGGCCACTTTGTCTACTTCGGAAAAAACCTGGTCGATGCCAATCTGTTCAATTGTGCTGACATCGCGGAACTTATCTCTCGGATGAAGAAACAAGTGGATCGCACCCCAGAAGGGGCTTGGATCGTCGGCTTTGGATATCAGTCGCGGACAATGAAGGAAGGTAGACCGCCTACGAGCGAGGAGCTCGATCAGGTTTCGTCCGATCGCCCTGTCATGATTGTGGACTCGTCTGGGCACCTGGGGGCTGCTAACGGTGCTGCGTTCAAGGCTGCTGGGATTACCGCAGAGACACCGGATCCGACCGGTGGGGCGTTCGCCCGAAAGGGAGACGGTAAATTGTTGCTAGGTCCTATGGAGGAAACAGCGTTGAATGCGGTGCGCAGCAAGCGACCTGCGCTTACGGGCGAGTTGGCATCGCGTGCGATTGTAGGAGCGGCGGAGGTTTGGGCGAGTTACGGTCAAACCACGGCTATGGAGGCCGGCTTGGGCCTCGGAAACGATGACATAGGAATCGTACTGAACGCAATTGATAAAAACCTTCTGCCGATTGATCTCTACGTTGCAGCTAAAGACTCAAGCCTTGATGACACGCTCGCCGCTGCGTACTCCGTTGCATCGCAATACAACCCTAACTCCGATGGCATCGTCGAAAAATTGAGAACCGCGCGTCCGGATCTCGACCGGCGTTATGTGAACCGCGTGCGAATGGGAGGAGTCAAGTTCTGGTTGGATGGCAGTCTCGATACCGCTTGGTTCACTCTGCCGTACACTCAGAATCCGCAAGGCAAGACGGGAGCTTTCTCAGGGTACCGTCAGATCCCTGACGAAGTTCTCGATGCCGTGTTTGAGAAGTACTGGGCGAGCGACTTGCAAATCCATATGCATATGAATGGGGATGCGGCCGCGGACCAAGCACTGTCTGCGATCGCCAAGGCGGTAAAGAAGCATGGTATGCGGGACCATCGACCCGTCTTTGTGCATGCGACCTGGTTGCGCGTGGATCAAATCGAAAAGATTAAGACCTTTGGGGCAATCCCTAGCTTTCTCACGGCGGGTATCACGACGGGTGGCGATGCGGTCGTCAAGATGTGGGGGCAGGAACGATCGTCGGGCGCGATGGCATCCAGAACCTTCTTGAGATCTGGATTGCCGTTCACGTACTCCCACGATGCCCCCGTTTCTCCCGTTCCCTCAATTCTGGCGCTTGTGGATGCTGGTGTGAATCGGTTGTCGGGAAGTGGTCAAGTCGTTGGCCCCGAGGAAACGATCCCCCCGTACCACGCCTTGCGAGCCGTGACGGCAATGGCTGCGTACCAACTGAAGGAGGAAACGAGCAAAGGGACACTCGAAGCTGGTAAGTTAGCGGACCTCGTCATTCTCGAGAAGAATCCGCTCAAGGTCGAAACCACTTCGATCAAAGACATCGCGGTCCTGGAGACGATCAAAGAAGGTAAGACGGTTTTTAAGAAGTAAGCAAGTTGTCATTGGTACGAATCGAGCACGAGCGTATCCGAATTGCTTTATCGCAATCGCACTCAACGTTGCGTTGCTCGTACTCGATTTTGTTTGTCACCTGTTGTGGTCTTCGCGATGTAACTAATTTTCGCGAGGTTCTGCCTCCATGAGCCACGATCCAGTTGAGCCATTACTGGCAACTACCGCCCACGCTCCCCTCTCTTGCTTCGTTGGGTCTTCACCTGTAGGGGGCAAAAAATGCGGGGAAAGGGCCGTGGTAGTAGCGGTCATTTGTTGCGTTCCCCCGGAATGAACACGGTGGAACGGAGATCCTATAGAGGTTAAATAGAGGATTTGTAGCGGAGTTGATTAACTCAAGTTCGACGGCTGTTTCGATTTCCCGGTCATCGTATCGGGTGGAATTATTTAGCGTTTTCATGGTATTGGTTTCCCTATAGTGGTTTCCATGAGTGCTCTACAGCCAATTCCCCCGATCGTCTACTTGCTTAGAAGATCGCTAGAATAAAGTGGGTATAGGCTTCGATTGAACCGGGAACATAGCCTTTGCCTAGGGGGGCGTTTTATGAGAAAACACCGAAATGCGTTCATTGTGCTCCTCGTTTTGTTGTGTACTTCAGCGTTTGTGAAGGCTCAAGAGAGGCGGCTGGAGTCGATACATGGGACGATGATCACCATGATCTCCGAGAAGCAGGGTATTGTTAGTGAGATTTGGGCCAAAGGGAATTACCTGCGATCAGAGATGGATCTCGGCGGTGAGAAGTTAATCTCGCTTCAACGTGATGGTGTCGTCTATGTCTACCCATCCAGGGGAAACATCGGAATGAAAAGGTTGGTTGGACGAGGTTTGGGTTCTCTAGGACTCGTGAAGCAGATCCATGAAATCAAATCGAGGGGGGAGATCCATGGCTCTGAGGAAATCGAAGGAGTTCTTTGCGATCTTTACGCTTACGATGTGAACCTTCCTGAAGAATCTGCACTTGTCCTCCTTTCGCGGGAAACCTCTTTGCCGACGATTTGGGTAAGTATTTTACGCACCGATGACCAGGAGCCTGTTGCTCAGCGGACGGTATTTAAGAATTTGGAAGCCAATGTGAAGATATCGGATGATCTATTTGAGATCCCCAAATCTGTTCGATTCAGCGAAGAAGATGGTTCGACGTTTCCTTCGATCCCGAAGTCGATTAAGTCTGGTGATAGCCATAAGGCATCGCTGAAGAAAGCCACTCGAAAAAGTCAATCAAATCTCTACGCGGTGAGCGCTGCCAAAGCGAAGGTGATGTCCGATGATGGGGTGGTGATTACGACCCTCCCCATAGGGACTGTTATTGGCTCAAGTCAATCGAAGGGCGAACTACGGTTGATTGAAAAGGGGTCGAAAAGCGGTTGGATCGATGACCGCGATTTGATCCCATTCGAGATAGCACGAGAGCATTTTTCCAATGAGCTACGCAACCGCCCCCAAGATCCCAACCTGTTGCTGGGGCGAGCGCGTTTCAGTTATTGGGTTGCACAATCAAAGCGCATGAGCCCGGGAAGTGATAAGGCTGAGTTCGACCAGATACTGGATTATGCTTTAGCGGATTTTAAACAATCGGCATTTCTACGACCGAGTATCGATGCATATGCCGGAAGTGGTTTTATCCATGCTCTTCAAGGGAACCACAAAGAAGCTATTGCTGACTTTAATCGAGGACTCAAATTCGATCCAAACGCAACGGAACTACTGCAGCAACGGGCTTGGGCTTGGCTGAGTTCTGGCGATTTTGACAACGCTATTGCCGATTGCGATCGTATCCTCGAGCACGATGAAATGAATCCGGCTGCGCATGGTCTGAAGTGCTACGCGCTCGGTCGTAAAGGGGAATGGGACAATGCAATGACCGAGTGCGATATGGCATTGCAAGTTGAACCAAGACTTGCCTCCGCGTTCTTTTATCGCGGCACTATTTGGGAAGGCAAGGGGGACGATTCGCGTGCAAAGATTGACTTTGATTCCGCGATTGCCTTTGGAGAAAATGCAGCGCGTTCGCACCGCGCGAGAATTTGGTACCAAAGCGGGAAAATGCGAGAAGCTATCGCAGACCTAAGTGTTTCTGTCGAATTAGAACCCAATAATGCGGATCTTTGGTTGCAGCGAGGATCGGCGCACTTGCAGTTGGAGAATCTAGACCAAGGTATTGAGGATCTCAGTAAATCGATAGAGCTAAAAGCAACACCTGAGGCACTGACAAATCGCGCGATTGCGTGGATCAAAAAAAATGAGGTCAAGTTGGCTATTGAGGATTTCAAGCGTTCCGCGATTCTCAATCCAGATCTGGCGTTAACCCACTTTAACATTGCGCGCCTCTATTACGACCTCGGGCAGTACAAAGAATCAGTCGCCGCTTTGTCGGAATACCTGCGCTTGATGCCTGAGGATCCTGACGGTTATGCACAGCGTGGAATGGCCCGTTACTTCTCTCAAGACTTCGAGAACGCAATCGCGGATTTTAGCTTCTCTATCAAGCGAAATCCGGAAAATGCGACTCTGCGTGTCTACCGTGGCTCTGCGTTCAATTCTACCAAGGATTTCGATCGAGCGATCGATGACTTTACGCATGCCATTGAAGTGGATCCGGGTTCCGCGATGGCGTACACCCTTCGAGGTGCCTCATGGAATGAAAAGGGGGATTCGAATAAAGCTGCAATCGATTTCGAAAAGGCTGTAGTGTTAGATCCAAAATCGCATGTCGCCTACATTAATCGAGGTGGTTTCTATTACTCGCACGGCAACTATGAAAAAGCGAAGTTGGATTTTGAAACA
>Ga0315899_10005300_pt1 | contig 13914 bp, 11 predicted proteins | sample LakEriMetagenome_2_FD_203518 | JGI IMG/M metagenome (GOLD analysis project Ga0315899, IMG submission 203518) | Freshwater fungal communities from buoy surface, Lake Erie, Ohio, United States - Buoy 4 MA112 | ecosystem: Environmental > Aquatic > Freshwater > Lake | place: USA: Lake Erie, Ohio...
GGGCGAGCCGGGATGGGCCAGGACGAGGAGGAGGGGCATGGGCGTGACGCTTGGAAATCCATTCTATCGGTCGGGCTTGCAGTGGCTTCGACCGCTCGTGACTTCCATCAATCGGGCTGCCCGGGGGGTGTGGCACTTTTGCGTCCCGGGTGCTGGATCCCGGCCGGATCGGCACGGATCGCCGGTGTACACTCGAAGGTTCCACCCGGGAAAGTGGTGCATGACTGGACCGGTGAAGACATGACGGCGACGACCGACCGCGAGACGCCCGCCTACCCGGCGGACGTCCCGGCGCGCGGCGCCCCGGGGGCCCTGCTGGAGCGACCGATCTCGCTCGCGCCCCGATCCTGCGTCGCGCCCCGCGTGCGCGCCGCCGCGAGCGCAACGATTCCTTTCCTTCGGAGCTTCAGATGAACCACCCGTACGTCGCCCCGGCCGTGGCCGCCGGCGTGACCGCCCCGGACTACGTCAGGCACCAGGGCCTGATCGACTGGGTCGCCCAGATCGCGTCCCTGACCCAGCCCGCCCGCATCGTCTGGGCCGACGGCTCGCAGCAGGAGTACGACCGGCTGTGCGACGAGATGGTCGCGGCCGGCACGCTGCGCCGGCTGAACCCGGCGAAGCGCCCGAACTCGTTCCTCGCCTGGTCGGACCCGACGGACGTGGCGCGCGTCGAGGACCGCACCTTCATCTGCTCGCAGCGCCGCGAGGACGCCGGACCGACCAACAACTGGACCGACCCGGCCGAGATGCGCACGACGCTCGCCGGCCTCTTCGCCGGCTGCATGCGCGGCCGCACGATGTACGTGATCCCGTTCTCGATGGGCCCGATCGGCTCGCCGATCGCGCACGTCGGCATCGAGATCTCCGACAGCCCGTACGTCGTCGTGTCGATGCGCACGATGACCCGCATGGGCCGTGCGGTCTACGAGGTGCTCGGCGAGGACGGCGGCTTCGTGCCCTGCGTGCACACCGTCGGCGCGCCGCTGGCCGAGGGCCAGAAGGACGTGCCCTGGCCCTGCAACAAGACCAAGTACATCGTCCACTACCCCGAGACCCGCGAGATCTGGTCGTACGGCTCGGGCTACGGCGGCAACGCGCTGCTCGGCAAGAAATGCTTCGCGCTGCGGATCGCGTCGAACATGGGCCGCCAGGACGTCGCCGCCGGCGGCATCGGCTGGCTCGCCGAGCACATGCTGATCCTCGGCGTGACCTCGCCCGAGGGCCGCAAGTACCACGTCGCGGCGGCGTTCCCGTCGGCCTGCGGCAAGACCAACTTCGCGATGCTGATCCCGCCCAAGGACCTCTCGGGCTGGAAGGTCACGACGATCGGCGACGACATCGCCTGGATCAAGCCGGGCGCGGACGGCCGGCTGTACGCGATCAACCCCGAGGCCGGCTACTTCGGTGTCGCCCCGGGCACGAACGAGAAGACCAACTTCAACTGCATGGCGTCGCTGAAGGCGAACACGATCTTCACGAACGTCGCGCTGACCGACGACGGCGACGTCTGGTGGGAGGGCATGACCAAGGAGGCGCCCGCGCACCTGGTCGACTGGCAGGGCAAGGACTGGACGCCCGAGGACGGCAAGGCCGGCCGCAAGGCCGCGCACCCGAACGCGCGCTTCACCGTGACCGCGTCGCAGAACCCGGTGATCGACCCGGCCTGGGACGACCCGCGCGGCGTCGCGATCGACGCGTTCATCTTCGGCGGCCGCCGCTCGACGACGGTGCCGCTGGTCACGCAGGCCCGCAACTGGGTCGAGGGCGTGTACATGGCGGCGACGATGGGCTCCGAGACCACCGCCGCGCAGGCGGGCGCGCAGGGCATCGTGCGTCGCGACCCGTTCGCGATGCTGCCCTTCTGCGGCTACAACATGGCCGACTACTTCCGCCACTGGCTCGACCTCGGCCACCGGCTGGAGGTCGCCAAGGCGACGCTGCCGGCGATCTTCTGCGTGAACTGGTTCCGCACCGACGAGCAGGGCAAGTTCGTCTGGCCCGGCTACAGCGAGAACATGCGCGTGCTGCAGTGGATGATCGGTCGCATCGAGGGCAAGGCGGGCGGCTCCGAGCACGTCTTCGGCCACTCGCCACGCTACGAGGACCTCGACTGGCGCGGGCTGGAGTTCGGCCGCGGCGACTTCGAGACGATCACCGCGATCGACGCGGCCCAGTGGAAGCGCGAGTTCGAGCTGCACGAGGAGCTGTTCCGCATGCTCGCCCACGGGCTGCCCCACCACCTGCCGGAGACGAAGGCGGCGCTGGAGAAGCGGCTGGCGGCGTGAGCGGTCGCTTGCTTCGATGAAGGAGCCCGGCTTCGGTCGGGCTTTCTTCGTCTTGTCCCTCGCGGCGGCGCGGCACCTCGCGTTCGTCGCCTGCACCGCGCACCTGAAGGCGACATGAGTTCCGACCGATCCGCCGGCCCTCGTCACCGGCCCGCGACGATGGCCCGCGGTGGCTGATCGGCGCCGCGTCGCGACCGTTGCCGCGCTCGGCAGCGCGCAGACGCTCGCCTGGGCGTCGTCGTACTACCTGCCCGCGGTGCTCGCGCCGGCGATCGCGCGCGACCTCGGCCTCGCGGTGCCGACGGTGTTCCTCGCGTTCTCGTGGGCGCTGGTGGTGTCGGCGGTGCTCGGGCCGTATGCGGGCCGCGCGATCGACCGCTGGGGCGGGCGGCCGGTGCTGGTCGCGACGAACGTGGTGTTCGCGGCCGGCCTCGCGCTGCTCGCGGCGGCCGATACGGTCGTCGGGCTCGCGCTCGCATGGACCGTGCTCGGCATCGGCATGGGAAGCGGCCTCTACGAGGCCGCGTTCGCCGCGCTGGTGCGGCTGCACGGGCGCGACGCGCGGCCGCTGATCACCGGCATCACGCTGGTCGCGGGCTTCGCGAGCACCGTCGGCTGGCCGCTGTCGACGGTGCTCGACGCGCAGCTCGGCTGGCGCGGCGCGTGCGTCGCCTGGGCGGTGCTGCACCTCGTCATCGGGATCCCGCTGAACGCGGCGCTGCCACGCGTCGACGACGCGCGCGATCGCGCCTCGGCCGCGGCGGGCTCGCCGGCGCAGGAGCCCGAGGGCCCGCCGCCGCCGCGCCGGACCGAGCCGGTGCTCGCGTTCGTGTTCGCGGTGGTCGGCTTCACCAGCACCGCGATGGCCGCACACCTGCCGGTGGTGCTGCAGCTCGCCGGCGCGAGCGTCGCGGCGGCGGTGGCTGCGGGCGCGCTGATCGGTCCGGCGCAGGTGGCCGCGCGGCTGCTCGAGTTCGGCGCGATGCAGCGGCTGCATCCGCTCGCGACCGCGCGGCTGTCGATGGCGGCGCACCCGGTCGCGGTCGTGCTGCTGCTCGCGCTCGGTGCGCCGGCGGCAGCCGCGTTCGCGATCGTGCACGGTGCGGGCAACGGGCTGCTGACGATCGCGCGCGGCACGCTGCCGCTCGCGCTGTTCGGGCCGAGCGGCTATGGGGCGCGGCAGGGGCGGCTGGGGATGCCGGGTCGTGTCGCGCAGGCGCTCGCGCCCTGGCTGTTCGGCGTGTGCCTCGAGCGGTGGGGCGTGGGGGCGCTGTGGGTGACCGCGGCCTGCGGCGTCGCGGCAGTCGTGGCGCTCGCCACGCTGCGGGCGCCTGCGCCGCTCACCTCGGGAACAGCAGCGTGACCGACAGCCGCAGGCCCCAGCCCTGCGGGCCGCCCTCGGGCGACTCGGCCCAGTACCGGATCCCGGCCCCGAGGCTGACGAGTTGCCCGCCGATCTTCGTGACCTGCGCGGCGGTCAGGTTGATCGGCACCGACCACCGCCGGCGCTCCCAGTCGTAGGTGCTCTCGGTGTTCAGCGCGACGGTCAGCGCGTCGCGCGTCGTGTAGCTGACGAAGGGCTGCAGGAAGGTGGCGTCGACATCGGGCCGCGACCCGCCGCCGACGGACCACAGGTGGTTGGCCAGCGCGCCGTACGTCCAGCCCTGCGTCTGCCGCAGCACGACCACCGTCGGACCCGCGCCCCACCGGCCGGCGCCGAGGGCGTCGTCGGTCGCCGTGGGCAGCAGGAACACCGGTCCGGCGCCCCAGATCCAGCCGCCCGGCCCGGGGGCGTTCGGCGACAGGAACAGGCTCTGCACGACGTCGCCGAGGCCCGACTGCCGGCCGCCCCCGGGCACGACGCCGGACTGCGTGGCGATCGGCACGACCGTGCGGGAGATCAGGTTCCAGTCGCGATTCAGCGCGATCGGCACCACGGGCTGGACGTTCAGCGTCCACTTGTCGCCGGTGCGGGTCACGCCGAGGTCCCGGTCGTGGTTCAGCTGCAGCGGCACGCTGATCAGCGCGGCGACCGGATTGGACAGCTGTTTCGCGAGCTCGGTGGTGTCCTGCGCGAACGCGGGTCCGCCGACGGATGCGCCGGCGAGGACGGTCGTGGCCGCGATCGCGACGGCCCGAGGCCCCGCGATCATCGCGCGCCCCGCGCCTGCAGCATCTCGGCGATCTCGCGGTAGCGCAGGTCGCGCGCGAGCTGCAGCGGCGAGCGCCCCTGGCGGTCGCCCAGCGAGGTGTCGGCCTTCGCGTCGAGCAGCGCGCGCACGCAGGCCTGGTGGCGCGGCCCGCCGTTGCCGAGCACGATCGCCTCGATCAGCGCGGTCCAGTGCAGCCGGTTCACGTGGTCGACGGGCGCGTCGGCGGCGATCAGGCGGCGCACGACGCCGTCGTGGCCGAGGTGCGCGGCGGCGATCAGCGCGGTGCCGTCGTACGGGCTGGTGACGAGCTTCGCGCTCGCGCCGAGCTCGAGCAGCAGCGCGAGCGTGGCCTCGTCGTCGGCGACCGACGCGATCGTCACCGCGTCGTAGCGCTGCGCATCGAGCGCGCCGAGGTCCGCGCCGGCCTTCGCGAGCGCGCGGATCGCGTCGGCGCGCTGCGCGAAGGCCGCGACGTGCAGCGGCGTGCGCCCGTTGCCGTCGCGGGCCTGCAGCGCGCCCGGGTCGGCCGCGGCGAGGCGCGCGAGCTCGGCGGCGTCGCCGCGGTGCGCGGCCGCGTGCAGCCCGCGGTAGGCGGCGAGCTCGCCGGGCGCGGGCGCGACCTGTGCCGCCGCGGGCAGCGACGCGGCGAGCAGCGCCGCCGCGACGATCGGTGCGAGGCGCACGGCGGTGCTATTCGGGCTTCACGCCCGCGACGTCGATCAGCGCCTTCCAGCGCACGAGCTCGTCCTGGATCTGCTTCTCGAACGCGGCGACCGACAGCGGCTTCGGCGGCGGCGAGTTCTGCTTCTGCTCGAAGAACTCGACGACCTCGGGCATCACCATCCAGCGGTTCAGCGCCGCGTTCAGCCGCTCGACGATCTCGCGCGGCAGGCCCTTCGGACCGAAGAGGCCGTACCAGGGGATCGCCTCGAGCGGGAAGCCCTGCTCGATCATCGTCGGCACGTCCTTCAGCTGGGGCAGCCGCTCCAACGACATCGTCGCGATCGGACGCATCCGGCCGGAGCGGATGTGCGGCATCGGCGTGGCCGCGTCGATGGTCGCGACCGGGATCACGCCGGAGATCAGGTCGGGCGGGATCTGCGCGACGGTCTTGTACGGCACGTGCTCGATCCGCAGGCCGGACTTCGCCTTGATCGACTCCATCACCAGGTGGCCGCCGGAGCCGATGCCCCACGACGCGTAGGTGAGGTCGGTGCGCGTCTTCGCGTACTCGACCAGCTCCTTCAGCGAGCGCACCGGCAGCGAGGGGTTCACGACGATCATGTTCCCGCCGCCGCCGCCGATGCGCGCGATCGGCACGACGTCGTTCAACGGGTCCACCGGCGGCTTGAGCATCAGCAGCTTGTTGGCGACCGTCGCGGCGGTGAACGAGATCAGCAGCGTGTGGCCGTCGGGCGCGGCGCGCGCCACCTCCTGCGTCGCGAGCAGGCCGTTCGCGCCCGGGCGGTTGTCGACGACGACCTGGGTGCCGAGCTCCTTCGACAGCCACTCGGCCATCAGGCGACCGAAGAGGTCCGCGCCGCCGCCCGCACCGCTCGGCAGCACGAGCCGCACCGGGCGTCCGGGCGTCGGGAAGGCCTGCGCGCGCACGGCCGGGGCGTGCGTCGCGGCGAGCGCGGCCATCGCCGCGGACAGGCGCAGCAGGCCGCGTCGGGAGGCGGCGGGCCCCCGCCGGGGGGGCATGCCGGTGGCGTCGTTCACTCGGGGTCTCCTCGCGGGCGCGCTGCACGGCTCGTCGCCGCGATGCGTGCCTCCTCCTCTCGATGGCCCGGATCGTACGTCGCCCTGTCATGACAGGTCAAACCCGCGGCGGCGACCCGAAGCGTGGCCGCGCGGCGAGACAGCCGACCGCGGGCGCGCTAGCCTGCGCGGGTCGACGGCGCGCGGTGCGCCGGGCCGCGCACGGGCGCGGCACGGGGGCGGGGCGCGGGGGAGGGGCGATGCATAGGATCGGGTGCGCCGTGTGCGCGATGCGGATCGCGCGGCGGGCGGGAGCGACGTCGTGAGGCCGATGGACGGGATGCGGGTGGTCGACCTGTCGCACGTGATCGCGGGGCCGACCTGCGGCCACTACCTCGCGCGGCACGGGGCCGAGGTGATCAAGGTCGAGCCGCCGGGGCGCGGCGACGTGCTGCGCGTCGGCGGCGGCCGCGCGCAGGTCGACGAGGGCGTGAGCGTCGGCTTCGCGGCGATCAACGCGGGCAAGCGCTCGGTCGCGGTCGACCTGAAGACGCCCGGGGGCGTCGCCGCGGTGCTCGCGCTCGTGCGCGATGCCGACGTGTTCGTCGAGAACTGGACGCCCGGCGTCGCCGAGCGGCTCGGCCTGGGTTACGACGCGGTGCGTGCGGTCCGGCCGGACATCGTCTACGCGTCGATCTCGGGCTATGGCCAGGAGGGCGAGTGGTCGCCGCGCGGCGCGTACGACCACGTCGTGCAGGCGATGACCGGGATGATGTCGCTGCAGGGCGAGGCCGACGATCCGCCGATCAAGGTCGGCTTCCCGGTGATCGACGCGGCCGCGGGGATGATGGCCGCGCAGGCGGTGCTCGCCGCGCTGCTGCGGCGCGCGCGCGGCGGCGGCGGCGCGTACCTCGACGTGTCGATGGCGCAGGCCGCGGTGCACCTGATGCTGTCGCCGGCGGTGCTCGCCGCGCACGAGGGCCGCGACCGGCCGCGGCCCGGCAACCGCGGCTTCTCGGGGAGCCCGGGCGCGGCCACCTTCCGCTGCGCCGACGGCTGGATCGCGACCGCGGCGAACACGCCCGCGCAGTTCGCGACGCTGTGTCGCCTGCTCGGCGTCGAGGACGTGCTCGCGGATCCGGCGCTGCTCGATGTCGACGCGCTCGCGCGCGGCGCGGGCTTCGTCGTGCCGCGCGATGCCACGGCGCTGCACGCGCGGCTCGCGGCGGCCTTCGCGGGCGCGTCGGCCGCCGCGCTCGAGCGCGCGCTCGCCGACGCGCGCGTGCCGGCCGCGCGCGTGCGCGGGCTCGCGGAGTTCATGGGCGAGTGGGCCGAGGGCGCGTTGGCGACCGCGCCGGTCGCGCGGGTCGACTATCCGGGCGGCGCGGTGCTCGACGTCGGCACCGGGGCCAAGTGGGACCGGACCGCGCCGCCGCCGCCGGGGCGGGCGCCGCGGCTCGGGGAGGACGACGGGCTGGTCGGGGGCGAGTGATGGGGCGTGCGGGCCACGCACCGTGGCGGCACGTTTCGCCTACGAGCCTGCGCGGGCCCGCGACTTCGGAGACCCGGGGACGGTTCCTTCGGCCCGTTCGCGAGTCGGGGTCCGCGGAGCGACTGCGCGCTCGAGCGTCAGGCGAATGAAGCGCTGGTAGGGCATGCGTGCCTCCTGGGCCGCCGCCTTGACCGCGCCGAGCAGCTCGCTGGGCATCCGCATGTTGACCCGCGCCTCCTTCGGCGCGAACTCGAAACGTACCGGGGTCATCGCGCAGAGGTCGTATCGGCTGAGATCGGCGTCGGCGATGACACGCGCCGCGGCGGCGTCAGTGCGGGGTGCGGGCAATCTGCGCTTCAAAGTGCCTGATCTCCTTCGCGTGCATCCAGCGGGCGCTGATCGGGCGGATCAGCCTCGGCTGCTCATGCTACTGCTGCCCCTGCACCCTGCGCTCGACCATGACCTCCTCGCGCCGCGCGGTGCGCGGCGTGCGCGGCGCGATGTCGAACACCACGCGCCGGATGCGGCCCTCGAACGCGAACGGCGGCGCGTAGTCGTCGCACACCGGCGCCTGCGAGCGGCCGACGTCCATGCCGGTGGAGGAGACCATCGCGGCGGTGCGCGGGATGCGCACCGAGCCGATGCCGGCACCGTCGAGCAGCAGCGTCGCGGTGGCCGCCTCGCCGTCGCGCTCGATGCGCACGGCGACGGTGCACGGCCCGCTCGGCAGCGCGACGTCCGAGACGACGCGCGTGTGCTCGTGGAAGTGGTTGTAGGCGAACGCGAGCCTGCGCTCGCGCACGTAGAGCGCATAGCCGCCGTTCGAGCCGCCGCGCGCGACGATCGCGCCGCCGCGGCCCTCGCCGAGCTCGATCTCGGCGGCGAGCACGAAGGGCCGCGTGCCGGTCGGCGGCGAGACGTCGGCGTTCCAGCGCGACAGCGGCGGGTACAGCACGTACCGGTCGCGCATCGTCGAGCCGCCGCGGGCGCGCGCCGCGCGGAACAGCTCGCCGAGCCGCCGGTCGTCGAGCGGCAGCACGCCGTGGCGCTCGGCCTCGGCCCACCACAGCGCGACCAGCTCGCGCAGCCGCTCCGGATGCGCGGTGGCCAGGTCGATCGCCTCGGACGCGTCGGCGTCCGCGTGGTAGAGCTCCCAGGCCTCGGTGTCGTAGTCCGCGCCCGGCTTGTGGAAGCACACCGCCTTCCAGCCGTCGTGCCAGATCCCGCGATGCCCGAACATCTCGAAGTACTGCGTGCGCTTGCGCGTCGGCGCCCCGGCCGCGTCGTCGGCGAGCGCGTAGGCCATCGAGGTGCCGTGCACCGGCATCTGCGCGACGCCCTCGAACGACTCGGGCGGCGCGATGCCGACCAGCTCGAGCACCGTCGGCGCGACGTCGGTCACGTGGTGGAACTGCCGGCGGATGCCGCCCGCGTCCTTCACGCCCGCGGGCCAGTGCACGATGAACGGATCGCGCACGCCGCCGGCATGGGTGTTCTGCTTGTAGCGCTTCAACGGCGTGTTGCCGCACATCGCCCAGCCCCACGGGTAGTTGGTGTGGCTGTCGGCGGTGCCGATCGCGTCGAGCCGGCCGACCGCGCGCTCGACGTCCTCCTTCATGCCGTTGAAGTACAGCATCTCGTCGAGCACGCCTGTGCGGCCGCCCTCCTGGCTCGCGCCGTTGTCGCTCATCGCGACGAGCAGCGTGTTGTCCAACCGCCCCATGTCGCGCAGCGCGTCGACGTAGCGGCCGAGCTGCGCGTCGGTGTGCTCGAGGAACGCGGCGAACGCCTCCATCAGCCGCGCGGCGAAGCGCCGCTCGTTGTCGGTGAGCTCGGTCCACGCGGGCACGCCCGGATTGCGGGGCGGCAGCACCGTGTCCGGCGGCACCACGCCCGTCGCCTTCTGGCGCTCGAACCAGCGCTCGCGCAACACGTCCCAGCCCTCGTCGAACGCCCCGCGCCAGCGCGCCAGGTAGTCGTCCGGCGCCTGGTGCGGCGCGTGGCACGCGCCGAAGGCGAGGTAGGTGAAGAACGGCCGATCGGGCGCGGCCGACACGTGGTCCGCCGCGTACGCGATCGCGCGGTCGACGAGGTCCTCGCTCAGGTGGTAGCCGTCCTCGGCGCGGCGCGGCGCGTCGACGTAGTGGTTGTCCTGCACCAGCTCGGGCCGGAACTGGTCGGTCTCGCCCTGCATGAAGCCGTAGAACCGGTCGAAGCCGCGGCCGAGCGGCCAGTTGCGGAACGGGCCCGCGGGGCCGGCCTCGTGCATCGGCGCGAGGTGCCACTTGCCCACCATGAAGGTGCCGTAGCCCTGCGCGCGCAGCACCTCGGCGAGCGTCGCCGCGCTCTTCGGGATCGCGCCGCGCATGTTCGGAAAGCCGGTGTCGAAGTTGGAGATCGAGCGCATGCCGACCGCGTGGTGGTTGCGGCCGGTGAGCAGGCAGGCGCGCGTCGGCGAGCACAGCGCGGTGGTGTGGAAGTTCACGAAGCGCAGGCCGGCGGCGGCGAGCGCGTCGAGCCGCGGCGTCGCGAGCGTCGAGCCGTAGCAGCCCCAGTGCGCGAAACCGACGTCGTCGAACACGACGACCACGACGTTCGGTGCGCCCTCGCGCGGGCGGGGCTCCTCGGGCCACCAGGGCGTCGCGTCGGCGACGGTGCGGCCGATCCGGCCGCGGAACGGTGCATCGGACACGGTGTCTCCTCCTTCGTCTCGTGCGGCGGTGGGCGGCCGTCGTGCGCGGGACCGCCCCGCGCTGCTCAGCGTGCCGCGGCCGTCGCGCCGACCGCGCTGCGCGCGAAGCGCCCGACGTTGACCGCGGTCAGGATCAGCAGCGCCTGGAATACCGCGATGCCGATCCAGACGGCGGTCGGGTGGCCGTGGTCCATCAGCCAGCCGAAGCCGAGCGGCGCGATCGCCATGCCGGCGTCGAGCCCCGAGTAGACGGTGCCGTAGACGCGGCCGGTCGCGCCGGGCGGGCTCGCGCGGCGCACCAGCAGGTCACGCGAGGGGCCGGCGACGCCGGAGCCCGCGCCCATCGCGGCGAACAGCACCGGCACGGCCCAGGCGGGCAGCGCGACCGTGCCGAGCACCAGCGCGACCGCGGCGGCGAGGCCGTAGCCGACTCCGATCGTCGGCTCGACGCGGCGCGGATCGCTCGCGACGAAGCCGCCGACGACGATGCCGGCGGCGCTCGCGAGCATGTATGCGGTCAGGCAGAGCGCCACCCAGCGCGGCTCGACGCCGTGCAGCGCGCCGGCCGACTCGGGCCCGAAGGTCTGGATCCCGCCGAAGGAGATCGCCATCGTGAAGAAGAACACGAAGCTCATCCACACCGCGGGCAGGCGCAGGAACGCGAGGCTCGACTCGGCCGGGCCCGCGTGCGCGGCGGGCCGCTCGGCGAGCACGACGCCGAACGCGCCGACCGGCCGGCCGGCGAGCCGCGCGCGCTCGTGCCAGACGAGCAGCCCGATCGCCGCGGCCACCGCGCCGGCGCCCGCGACCGCGACGCGCCAGCCGAAGAGCTGCGTCAGCCCGACGAGGAACACCGGCGCAGCCGCCCAGCCGAGGCTGCCGGCGATGCCGTGCACCGAGTAGGCGTGCGCGAGCCGCGGCGTCGCGATCCGCGCGTTGAGGATCGAGTAGTCGACCGGGTGGAACGCGGCGTTGCCGAGCCCTGCGAGCGCCAGCCCGACCGCGAGCATCGGGTAGCCGGGCGCGGTCGCGATCGCGAGCGTCGCGAGCACGAACGCGGCGAGGCTCGCGAGCATCACCGGGACGGCGCCGATGCGGTCGACGACGAAGCCGGCGAGCGCCTGCCCGACGCCCGAGACGAGGAAGAACACCGTCATCAGCAGGCCGAGCTGCGAGTAGCTGAGGTCGAACGAGACCTTCAGCCAGGGGAAGATCGGCGCGACGATCAGGTGAAAGAAGTGCGAGCAGCCGTGGGCGAGCGACACGACGCCGACGATGCGGGCGTCGTCGCGGCGCGAGGGCGCGGTCGCGGCGGGCATCGGGGCAGCATAGCCGAGGCGGCCCGTGCCCGCCGCGCCCTCGCGCGGAATCCGGCGTGGCGTCGGCGCCGTCAGCGCGGTGGGGCGCGGTGCGGCGTGCGGACCACCTTGTCGGCCGGGAAGCCCATCTCGCGCGCCTGCCCGAGCAGCGTCCCGAACTCGTCCTCGGTCAGCATCGGCTGGCGTGCCAGGATCCACAGGAAGTCGCGGCTCGGCGCGCCGACCATCGCCCAGCGGTAGTCGTCGTCGAGCGCGAGCACCCAGTAGTCGCCGCGCGCGAAGGGCAGCCAGCGCAGCCCGGCGGGCAGGAAGCTCACCCTGAGCTTCGCGTTCGTCGGATCCTGCGGCGTCGCGTGGCCGCCGGCCACGTCGAGCGCGCCCGACTCGGTGCGGCAGCGGTTGGTCACGTCGATCGTGCCGTCCGGGCGCGGCGCGTAGGTCGCGACCACGTCGCCCGCGCACTGCGTCTGGAAGCGGTTGGGCAGGCGGGCGACCTCGTACCAGGTGCCGGCGTAGCGCTGCGGGTCGACGCGCGGCACCGGGAGCAGCGTCGGCGGCTGCGCGGCGGCGGGCGCGGGCAGTGCCGCGGCGAGCGCGGCCAGTGCGACGGCGCAGGCGGCGGCGCGCGCGGTGCCGGCGAGCGGGGCCGGACGGGGTGCGGTGCGGTGCATCATGGGTCGAGTCTGCCACGCGGATCGGCGCCCGCCGCCCGAAGGCCCCGTGCGCGCGAGCCTGGCGCACCGGTCCTGGGCGCGGCGTCAGGCCTCCTGCGTCGTCGCCGCGCGGCGGTCGACCGCGGCGTCCCGGGCCGGTGCCGGCGCCGCGAGGAACTCTTCGAGGATCCGCGCCGCGCGGCGCGGATCACCGGCATCCGGCCGGCGGGGCGTCCGGGCTCGAACGCGCGCCAGACCTCGAGCATGGCGTCGGCCGAGGCCTGCATCGCACGCGCCACCGCGCTGTCGCCGATCTCGTCGTCGAACAGGCGTTCGCGCTCGCCGCGGTGCCGCGCCGCGTACCAGGCGAGGCGTTCGCGCAGGTGGTGCCAGGCGCCGACCGGGCCGAGCCGCGCGAGCTCGCGCAGGTGCAGCCCGAGCCGCGCCGGCAGCGCGCGGCGGCGCGGGTAGCCGGGCGCGTCGGCGTCCATCAGCGCGAGCAGCGGAAACGCTTCGCCCGCGGCGATCAGCTGGCGCGCGATCTCGTGGACGAACTTGCCGCCGAGCGAAGCGGCGCTCCACGAGCGCGAGCAGTCGCAGCGCGAGCAGCGAGTGGCCGCCCAGCTCGAAGAACTCGTCGTCGGGCCCGACCTCGGCGCAGTCGAGCACCTCGCACCACGGCGCCGCGAGCCGGGTCTCGATCTCGTCGGCGGCCCGCGGCGCCGCGCGGGTCGAGCACCAGCGTGCGCGTGTTCGACATCCGGCGACCGATCGGGATCGTCGCCGGCACGTCCTCGCGCGGGCAGCGCTCGAAGGTCGCAGCGATGGTCTTCTCGGTCGGGCCGCAGGAGTTGGCCGGTTCGGCACGCGCGACCGAGGCCCAGCGGCGCACGTCGTGCGCGGGCCGCGCCTCGTCGACGCGCAGCGCGGGGTTCAGCGGCACGCGGGTCGCGGCGGCCGCGATCGCGAAGGCGCTGGTCGCCGCCTCGGGTCCGTTCGGCACCGCGGTCGCGATGCGCGAGCGCCGCCCGAGCCCCGCGGCGCGCTGCGCTCGACGGTCGCGAACAGCCCGGCGCAGTCGAGGGGTCGGCGGCCCGGCGCGATACGTTCCGCTGCGACGGAGTTGGCGCTTCGGCGACATCATTCACCCACGGGCGTCACGGCGTACCGGACAATCCGGCGGATGGGTGCCATCCGATGACCGACTCCGCCCGCCTCGCCGGCGCGGCCGCCTGGAACGTGGGCGGCAAGCTCTTCCAGTTCGCGGTCGCGCTGGTCGCCGTCGCGGTGATCGCGCGCTGGGTCGGGCCGCACGCCTACGGCGTGTTCGCGCTGTCGTGGATCGCGGTCGGGCTGTTCGAGATCGTGGTGTCGGCCGCGCCGAGCGACGGGCTCGTGCAGCGCGGCACGCTGCGCCCCGGGCACGGCGACGCGACGTTCCGCGCGACGCTGGCGATCGCGCTCGCGGCGTGCCTCGGGCTGTGGGCCGCCGCCGACGTGCTCGGCGCGCTGCTGGGCGGCGGCGACGAGCTGGCCTCGATCCTGCCGGCGCGCTCGCTCACCCTGCCGCTCGCGGCGATCGCCTGCGTGCCCACCGCGCTGATGATGCGCGCCGG
>Ga0315899_10005302_pt1 | contig 13914 bp, 11 predicted proteins | sample LakEriMetagenome_2_FD_203518 | JGI IMG/M metagenome (GOLD analysis project Ga0315899, IMG submission 203518) | Freshwater fungal communities from buoy surface, Lake Erie, Ohio, United States - Buoy 4 MA112 | ecosystem: Environmental > Aquatic > Freshwater > Lake | place: USA: Lake Erie, Ohio...
CCGTGAAAGGGCGACGTCCTAGGCCACTAGACGATGGGGACAAGTGGAAGGCCAAGGGTATCTTGGATTATTACCTGATCAAAACTGAATAACGCGCTCAAAAATGCTCTGCTCATAAAGGTGGGAGAATTACCGCATGTCCTTTATCTCCAACTGCACAGCAGGTGCCATCAAAGATGCTGCCACCTCTTTGATCAATGGTGATCTAGTTGCCTTCCCAACTGAAACTGTTTATGGCCTTGGCGCAGATGCAGGCAATGAAAAAGCTGTGAAAAAGATCTATCAAGTAAAGGGCAGACCTTCTGATCACCCATTGATTGTTCACATATCCGATCTAAAGCAGCTAGATAAGTGGGCCCGTGAAATACCAGAGTATGCAATCAAACTTGCCAGATCATTTTGGCCAGGGCCAATGACATTGATCCTGCCAAGAACAGCCTTAGCAAAGGATTTCATAACAGGTGGTCAAGATAATGTTGGTATTCGTATTCCTGATCAAACACTTGCACTGGCTCTTTTGTCTGAGTTTGAACAACAAGGCGGTATGGGCGTTGCAGCCCCTAGCGCAAATAGATTTGGCAAGGTTTCACCAACAACAGCAAAAGCGGTTGAGGCAGAGCTAGGCGCCTTTTTAGATAGCAAGGATTTGATCTTAGATGGTGGCTCTTGTGAGGTCGGGGTTGAGTCCACAATCATCGACTGCACAACCCAAACTCCAATTATTTTGCGCCCTGGGGCTGTAACAATTGCGATGATAAAGGATGCAACTGGTCTTGATGTTGGTAGTGAAAATATCTTAAAAACAAAAGCATCAGGGCTTCTTGAATCCCACTACGCCCCAAAGGCCAAAGTTATTCTTGATCAAACTCCAAACAAGGGTGAAGGCTTTATTGCACTCAGTGATATCAAAACACCTGAGGGTGTAATTAGATTAGCAAGCCCAAAAAATAATATTGAGTATGCAAAGCAAATCTACAAAGCACTTCGCGATGCTGATGAGCAACAATTAAAAATAGTCCATGCACAGCTCCCCACAGGTGATGACATAGCAGTTGCAATTAGAGATCGACTAAAAAAATCAGCTAATTAATTTTTCAAATTTTGTTGCTAATTAGCAATAATAAGATGATTTTAAGTTATGATTATTGGGTTATAAAACACATTTAAAAATTATTAATTTATCTAACTATTTAACCCTTCGTATCTATATGCTCAATGAATGAGCAACCGCTACTCAAGCCAGGAAACCAATGAATGGCTGCGCAAAACTATGCTCAAATTAGATATTAAATCCTTAGATGAGCTTTCTAGCCTTACCAAAATAGATCGGGGCTCACTTTCGCGTTACTTCAACCAAGAGCGGCGCCCATCAATTGATGCAATTGATCCAATCTGTGCTGCCCTTGAGATTACAAGTGATGAGTTGTTGATTGTTCTTGGGGCAAAGGATCGCAATCCAGATAGTAAGTAAAATTAAAAGCTAAACAGCAACAACCTCACTTCATATACTTATCAATCAAGATCTTTCCAGTACTTATAATCTCATCATCTAAAACAGCTGTGTATATTCCTAATGTAACCATGGGGGATGCATGTCCCATCAAACGCTGCGCAGTAGTCACATGCACACCATTTGATTTTAAAACATATGCATAGGTCTTTCTAAGCGAATGAATATTGACCCCATTGGCATTTAATATCTTGGCAAGTGGTTTCCTAGTCTTTGGAAACTTCTTAAAGTGGCCAACATATGGAACTACCCTCACCCCCGCCTTTGTCTTTGTCGCCCCATGAATTGATTTATTTATATGAACAAGCCCGTCATATATATCCTCTTGCCGTAATGCCACCGCCTCACCCCATCTAAGACCGTGGAGTGCTAAAAACTTTATCTGCTCACTGTATTTACCTAGATCAACACCATTTAATTGATCCCAGGTTAAAAACCTGGTTTGACCAACTGTAATTGTTGGCAGCTTGCAACTGTCGGTAACAACTGTTGTTATTAAATTACGGCTCTTTGCCTCCCGCATCAATGACTTTCCCACCATCAAAGCTTGATAGGCAGATTGTGGTGGGGCATCTTTAATAGCCAGCAACACATCATCGGCAGTAATTAGCAAAATATCTTTATGACCAAGGGTTGGTGCTAAATACCGATTATATGAACCCTGGTAATTACTTCTTGTTTTTTTAGTAATGGGAAGTACTGGCATAACCAGCAAAGCGAGGGCGTCAAATAACATTTTTAGCCAACCATTCTTTTTGCATGTATCAAGTAGGTGGCTTTGCGATTCAAAGTCAGATTTTGATCTCTTAAATCAATCTAAACCTTTTGTTGCTTAAAAGCAACAAATTAATTCACTTATTTCCCGCTTAGAGGCGCTCATTGCTAATGAGGCGGTCTTTTTAACCACCAGCCGGGACCAGGAAATGCCTGGAATCGACTAAACGAAAGGAAAATAGTGAAAACTATTTCATTAAAGAAAGTATCTGCTATCGCAGTTGCTTCGCTTGGATTCGGACTTTTGTCCGTAGTTCCTGCGCAAGCGGCTGTATTTGCTTATACGACATCACTTGGAACTCTAACTCCTGCTGATGGAAGCGCAATTGTTGGCTCACCAGTCACAGTTCCGCTTGTATTAGACACAGCAGCAGTTAACACAGTTGCGTCAGTAATGACATACACCGCTGCATGGACTCAACGTCCTGTTAACACTGCCCTTACAGATGCTAGCTTAGTTGCTGGCTCTGCAACTAGAGCAGCAGCTTTAGCTACAGCTGGAGCGGCACTTACTCAAGCAGTTCCAACTGCGAATACAATCGTATTAACTTCAGGTGCAACAAATGCACCACAGCTTGTTACTACAGCTGCTGGTGAATTTGTATTTACACCTGATGTTCCTGGATTATATAAATTCAGCATTCTAGGTGTTGGTACAACTGGTACTCCTACAACAACTGATACTGCTACAACAGCAATTTCTATCATCGTTGGTGGAGCTCAATTAACACAGGCTACTTCTGGTAAAGGTGCTGCAACTGGTACCGCTACTACTGGTGGATCTGCTGTTGTTGCATACACAATGCCTGGCGCAACTGCCGCAGCAGCACGTTTTAACATAACCTCTTCTGGTGTTGGTTCAGTAACTAACCCTCAAGATTGTGCTGATGACTCTACAGTTCTAGTACTTAGTGCAACAGCTGTACGTTGTACAACTGGAGGCTCAACAACTGAAGGCTTTATCAACGGAGTTAATAACGCTGATGGTATCCAATTCACTAACACAACTGTAAGCGCTGGAAACGTTCTAGCGGCTGCGTCAGCACAAACTGTTGTGTCATTTGATGCCGCATCTTCAACTGCTGGTACTCAAACAATCACTATAACTTCAATCTCAAACTCTACAGGTGCACCAACAGTTGTTGCTTCTGTGACAATTACTTGGGGCACTTCACCTGTAACAGCTGCTTCACTTTCAACATCATTTATCTGTGCTGGTGCAGTAGTCACTGACTGTGCAGGACCTGACGCAACAATTAAGGCTGCTAAAACAGCCACAACAACTGCTGCTACACGTGTTGCTGGAATTAAAGTTGTTCCTCGTAACTCTGCAGGTACAGATCTAACTGCAACTGCAACTCTTACAGTTGTTGTTACTGGCCCAGGATCTGTTGGAATTGCAGCCAATGCTGGTGCAGCTTCAGCTGGCCGTGCTATCACAGGTACTGCCGGACAGAACTTCATCTCTGTACACGGAGATGGAACTGCTGGAACATCAACAATTACAATCTCACTAGGAACAACAGTTCTTGCAACTGAGACTGTTACATTCTTTGGTTCAGTAGCAAAAGTTACTGCTGTTCAAGGATTGAATATTGCAACTGCTGGTGGAGCAACTCTTGGAAATGGAACAGCAACTATTGCTGCAACATTTGCTGGAACTCCAGCTGTAGTACTTACACTTGCTGACTCAAATGGAAACGTTGTTCCATTACAGAATGCAGCGCTAAGTGCAGTTTCTTCTGATGCAACAGTTATGTCTTCTGCAATCGTTTCTGCAGAGGATAACGCGACATTAACTGGAGCAGGCGCTGGTACATATAACGTACAAGTTAGCTCAGCTGCAGGTTCTGTATCAGGCAAGAGTGCAACATTAACCTTCCGCTTTGCGGTAGGCGATGGAACATTTATTTCATCAGCTCCTGTAACTTTCAAAACTGGTAAGGCAACAGTTGCGACAGTAACAATGGCTTTTGATAAGTCTTCATACAATCAAGGTGATGCAGCCGTACTTACAATCACAGGCAAAGATTCACTTGGCAACCCAGTTGCTGATGGTGTTCAAACTGGTTTGTTTACTGCAACTCCTGTTTACTCAAAAACTGTAAACGGATCTCTACCAACTACAGCAATCACATTTATTGGTGGAGTCGCAACATTCAAGCAGTTTGCTCCAGCGAGCTCAGGTTCATACAACGTAAGTGCAACTGTTAATCCATTAGTTGCTGACGCTGCTGCATCTGTTTCAGCTGCATCATCAGTAGTTGATGGTAATGCTGCTCTACTAACACAGATCGATGCATTAAATGCAAAGATCGTAGCTCTTAATGCTCTTATCGCTAAGATCATGAAGAAGCTAGGTGTTAAGTAATAAGTAATTAACTTTAAGTAGTTAATTAATAGTTAAAGGATCAGGTTCACTTGCAAAAGGGGACCTGATCTTTTGCTGCCCAAAAAATTTAATTAAGAAATCTTTATAATAAATATAAAATGTAGTTAGAGTTTATTAAATTTGCTAAAAAGCATTTTATTTTTAATTTGGTTTTATTTAATATTCTCAAATGTTATTTAAGGATCTAGCAGAAGTTATGCTTGCGCAAAAAGATTTGCGTGATCGAACCTTTGAAAATTACTCAGGAGCATTGCGCCGTAATATCTATCCCCAGTTTGCTAATAGTGATGTTGTGGCATTAAATAGATTTGATATCACTAAAGCATTATCTAAATTACCAACTCAAACTCATTACCAAACCCTGATGGCACTGCGCTCTATCTTCCGTTCTGCAGTTGATCAGGGGCTGATTAAAGAGAGTCCGATAGAGGGTATTAAGACACCTAAGATCAGGGTTGCACCAACTAGGTTTATGACCTGGGATTACATGAAGGAACATAACTTTGGTCCATATGATGATCAGATTAGATTCCTAGCTCTGCATGGGCTTAGGTGGGGTGAAGCTGTAGTTCTAACAGAGCGTGATATCAAGGATGGCATGGTGGTTATTAATAAATCAATCCATGGAAAAACAAAATCTATTACCTCAAATAGATCTGTTCCATACCTTGGCTACTTCAAGCCCTTCCCTAAATCTCGTCATGCACTTAATAGATACCTAGATAAACATGATGTCAATATCCACTCCCTAAGAAAGACCTATGCCTATATCTTGAAGAGAAATGGAATACATGTGACCACAGCACAAAAGCTAATGGGACACGCCTCCCCAATGGTGACAATGAGGATCTATACAGCAGTACTAAGTGAGGAGATAGTTGAGGCGGGTGAGACCTTGAAGGAGAAGTTGAAGCTGGATTTTTGAGTAAATGGTTGGCGTAATAGTTGCTTTACTGGAATAAATATATACGAACATTTGTTTAAGGATGCAAGCCAGAGATTCTGGTACTTGTTGCGATTTACCTTGGAGGCGGAGTGAATCAATCAGGATGATAGAGAAATGAGATAACCCAAATGTCAGATTACATTTTGGACCAATATGCAAAAAGTAACTACAAAGACTCCAGGCCGCACCCAATTGGTAGGCCGCCAAAACTAACGGCTGAGATGATTGAACAGTATTGCGATCTATTAATTCAAGGCCAAGCAGTTTCAAGAGCTGCAGTATTAACTGGAATAAGTGAGAGCACGATTTACCGCTGGCTTACTTTAGGTAAAAAAGAGGGCGCTGAGCCAATTTATGCTGAGCTAGTTGAGCGAGTTACTGAAGCTACAGAGTGTTCAGAGTTTGAGCTTCTCCAGCGATTACGCAAGGCGGCAGATAAACCAGAACATTGGCGCGCAACCGCTTGGATGCTCGAGCGCCGTTTCCCGGAAAAATATGGAAAGAAGGGCTCTGATCAATCTGGATTTGAAAAAATTACTCCAGATTCAAGTTCAGGTGGTTTATCAGCGGTACTTTAAAGAATTACCTTTCAATCTACAGAGTTGCCCCAAATACACTCACAGTAATTGGGGCAACCACGACTTAGAGTTTTAGGAGTTTTGAGAGCCACCACTACTAAGCAAGGATGGCAATTTGCTTTGCGCACATATCAGCAATGCATTGCCCAGCGCAAATAGTGCGAAACGAAAGTTACTTTTTATATTACAAGCAAAATCCCCCGGCTATTAATAAGCCGGGGGATTTAAAGATTACTTATATTGCTTTTATTACCAGCCCTTACCGCAAACTACAGAGAGTAGATCTTTGGCGGTTGAGTTTAGAGTTTCAGCGGTGGTGATTTCAGAGGCTGAGGCGGTGCCAGCTGCCTTTAACTGAGTGATCAAAGCAGTAGTGGACTTGATCTCAGCATTTGTGTTTAAGCAATCAAGAGTGACCCAAACAAGCTTTTTAGCAGCAGAGCCCTTTGAGATTGGGTTGGTTGTGCACTTGTAGGTGTCGGTAATTCCACTAGCTGTTACCTTTGTGGTTTTGTTCTTCTGCTTGGTAGTGCATGAGACACCTGTTGATATCTTGGTAGCAGCTGATGCCTCAGTTGATAGAACAACTGATCCAACAAGAGCTGCAATTAATACAACTGCCTTTGTCTTTTTCATCATTTGCTGCTCCTTTGATCTTTGAAATAGAGCCATAAGGGGCTCTAACAGGGCTTACTTTAGAGGGTAGTTGGGGTGAAAGCCATTAGCAATTGGGGTGATTAGGCTGAGAATAAGGTTAATTGTTTATATTAAAGCACCAATCTACACTTTCCATATGAAGATCAAGATCTGGCTGGCAAGCCTATTGCTCTCGGTAATTACACCCATCTTTATTGCAACACCTTCTGCTACAGCCGGATGCCGGGATTATCCAGAGTCGATCACACCAGGTTGCGTTGCGCAAAATCTTGCAGAGGAACAAGCAAGGCAAGTAGCTGATCAAGCCAAACGTGCTCAAGATTTAATTGATGCTGAAAATCGTGCCAAAGCACAAGCAGCACAAGAGTTTGTTGCCAATGGATCTCGCCCATGTTCTGTTTATCCAGCCTCCATTACTCCAGCATGTGTTGCTGAAAATCTAGGAGTTGAACAAGAAAAACAAAAGAGTGCAATAGATAATCAAGCCCAGGCTTTATTAGATGCAGAGGAAAGAGCTAAAGAGAATGCTGAAAAAGATTACATTGCAAATGGCTCTCGCCCCTGCACACTTTATCCAGCATCTATTACCGCTGCCTGTGCTGCAGAGAACTTAGAGTATGAAACAAAGCGACAGATAGCATCTACCGCAAAGGCAGAGGCTGATCAAGTAGAGGCAGAGCAAAAAGCATTAAAGCAAGCCAAAGATGATTACATCCGCAATGGCTCACGTCCTTGCTCAGTATTTCCAGCCTCCACAACCCCTGAGTGCGCTGCAGCAAATCTAAAATATGAAGAGATCAAAAAGGTTGAAATCGCTGCCCTTACCGCTGCAAGAGAGATAAGCACCAAAGCGTTGATCACTACAAAGGATGATAATGGTTCACTACTTGTAGCAAGTAATATTCCAAAGGGTGTTGATCTACTTAACACCAAGGTGAGGTTAGTAAATAGCAAGGGCAAACTGGTTGACGCAGGTGAGATCAGATATGACAGTGCTGGTAAGCCCTACTTTGTCTTTGATAAGCAGATAGCGAAAGGAAGTTACAAGATTGAGTTATCTATCCCGAAGAAGAAATCAGCAACAATTGCTATAAAGCTTTAAGAGAGCTTAACGCTCTTTAATACTTTACTTCCGCTTTTAATCTGGATTTTATAACCAGAAAGATTTGATTTTGTAGGTAGAAATAACTCACCTGTTGCATCAACAGATAGCTTTAAAAGCTTACTCTTTGCCCCTGGCTTTGATGCAATTACTGTAAGTGATTTATCAATCGCAGAGAAGTTTGTAGTTGAAAATAATTGATACCCATCACTTTGCTTAATCGCGCTGATCTTAGCCGTTGATATCTCTGCATCAACCTTGGCCTTAAGAACCTGATCTGTGATTTTGTCATATGTTGGTGGAATAAATGAGATCGCTTCACCTTTGTCATTAAAGCCAACTAATGGTTTTCCATTTGCATCAAATGCCTGCACACTAGATGGTGTTGGTGTTGGAAGTGCAATGGCTTCTCCCTTGTCATTAAAACCAGGGAGCGGTTTGCCATCTGGACCAACAGCTAATGTGCCATCCTTGGTAAGAGGTGGTGTAGATGGAGCAGGAAGTGAGATTGCCTCACCCTTGTCATTAAAACCAGGAAGTGGTCTGCCATCTGGCCCAACAGATAAGACAGGAGGCGTATCAGCAAAGACTGGTGTAGTTGCTGTCAGTAATATTGTGGCAACAATTAAAGGCTTTAATCTCATTAAGCAACCTTCACACTCTTTAATACCTTAGATCCCCGTTGGATCTGGATTGAATACCCAGTTAGATCAACTGTGGTTGGCACAAACAACTCACCAACAGAATCAACTGTTAACTTTAAACTCCTTGGTTTTACGCCCTTTTTAACTGCAACAATCTTTAAAGCAGCATCAACTGCAGATAATTGATCATCTGTTGCAAGTTGGTAACCCTTTGTGGTTTTAACTGGAGTGATATCTGCTGCCTTAAGATCTGCATCAACCTGCTTCTTTAATGCGGCATCTTTAATTACAGATGGCAGTTGAATACCAGTACTTAGATCAACCTTCTCTCCTGTTACATCGGTAATAACACCATTTTGAATACTTCTACTTATCTCTTTGCCATTAACAGTTGAGATTACTTTAAATACCCCACCTTGATAGATAACTTTTTTATCTGTTGTGGTGGTAAAGCCACCCATGCTTTGTCCAGTAATTGGATTAGGCGGAACCTGCATAACCAGCTTGCAACCACTAGGACAGCCGCCCTTTGCCCAATCTGGTTCATCAATCACGCCGCCTAACTTGCCAGCTTGACCGCATACAGAGGTTGAACAATCAATGGTGTTAATAACGAGACCATTTTTATCAACAACTGCCCAAGTTCCCTGTTGTTGCTCAACTGGGATGGTGCTTTTATTTGCTGTTAGATCAAATGGTTTAGATCCAATTACGTTGACATCATTGGTTGTGCCATCTGGATTAATAACTGGTGGCAGATTAGATCGATAAACCACCTGCACCTCTTTGCCAGTGAGTGGATCAACACTTGAAACTGAGATCAAACTGCCAGTAATTGGCCCATTGCCAGCAAGTACTTTTCCATCGCTGTCATAAAAAGGTTTGATTGCAACAGTACTTGTCATTGCAACACCATTAACAATTGGAATATATAAACCACTCTTTGCATCCCATTGATACTCAAGCTTTGTGCCATCAGCCCGCTCTGGCATAGGAAGTGGAGAGCCCGGCACAAATGGTGTTCCATCTTGATTAAATAAAGGTGGTGCTAATGGAACTAAACCTGCAAATGGATCCCTTGCCTGTGGTGGTGCTGCCCCTGGTGTTAGTGGTACATACAAATTAGTAATCGGGTCATACTGATAGTTGTATCTGCTTGCATCTGATCCTGGTGGTAGTGGCAAAGGTGAACCTGGAACAAATGGTGTTCCATCTAAGTTATATAAGGGTGGTGGTAGTGGCACTACACATGAATTACAAATAGATCCATCTGGATTTATTGGCAAGGTTGGTCCATTAATACCTGTTAATGATTCAACTGGACCACTAGGTGGTGGTGCATTAACACCCGGAATTATTGGGAAATCAATCCCTGGAATATTTGTTGGTCTACCTTCACTATCTGTGTCAGCGTTAACAGGTGTTACGACACCTACCAAAACAAATAGAGTGATTAGCCCTCTAAATAACACCTTATTCATACTCAATATTTTGAACTATACGGGGCTGATAAGCAACACCTTAAATCGTGATTTGCGTGCTTTGCGCAGATCTTTTGGGATGTAAAAAGCCCGGCCCCTGCGTTTTAAGCAGGAGCCGGGCCTTATTACTTTTAACCCTTACGGATTAATTATTACTTAACACCTAGCTTCTTCATGATCTTAGCGATAAGAGCATTAAGAGCTACGATCTTTGCATTTAATGCATCAATCTGGGTTAGTAGGCCAGCGTTTGGATCACTAACTGTCGCAGTTGCAGTGATCTTAGTTCCACGAATCGCTGAAGCAACATCTGTATCAGATGCATCAATTGTTGCCGAGAACGTGAATGGACCAGCTACAAGTGGTGCGTAGTAGGTAGTTGTAGCAACACCAGCACTGATAGTGATATCAGCACCAGAAGCAGCAAATGCTGTTCCAGTTAGTGACTGAGAAACTGTGTTAGCAGCATCTAGAAGTCCGTATGCACCTGCACCAAGAAGATATCCATCTTGATCCTTAGCTGTAACAGTAAGGGTGATCTTTTCTCCAGGTGCGTAAGTTGCCTTATCTGTTGAAAGAGCAACAGAGTAAGCAACTGCCTTTGTTACACGGAATGCAACAGATGGTGAGTTAGTTGTAGTTGATCCTGGCATAACAGTTAAGTTAGCAGTTCCAACAGATACACCTTGAACGTCACAGTAGTAAGCATTCTTCTTGTAACCAAGTGCAATCTCTCCTGCTGTTGCCTTATTACAGTTAGATACTGTTGAAGAAACAACTCCGATTGCATCAGACAGTGCTGTAACTGTTAAGTTAGCAGCTGCACCATTTGAATCAACTGCATAAACTTCTAGTGCATCTGTATTTGCACCAACAACAATGTGTGGCTCAAATGCTTTAGCAGTAATAGTTTTAGCAGATCCAAAGAATGTTACGGTCTCAGTTGCGATAACTGTTGAACCAACAGAGATTGTAATTGTCGCAACTCCGCCTTGACCATCGGCGTTAATGCCTAGGTATGCAGTGTTTTCAGATGCTGAAAGTACAAGTGAATCTGCACGTACAGTACCTTGAGTTGCTTGAGTTGCTTGGCTCCACCTAACTAAGCCAGGTCCTGAAATTGTCGCACTCAAAGTCTTTCCATATACTGGATTTGAGTACTGATCTTTCAGAGTTACAAGTACGTTTGCGCGTTGTGTTCCAACAGCTGCATCAGCTGTCACAGCGTCATCAGTGCCTGCAACTGCTGGGTTACCGGTACCAGAGCCTAGAACTGAAGTTGATGTTCCTGCTGATAATGCAACTGCAGCACCGTATGTAACAGTGGCAGTTGAGAAAACTGTCTCAGCACCAGTTGTTGCATTGAAGTACTTAACAGTAACTGTTGCTGATGTTGCGCCAGTGCTTGGAGTTAGAACAACATCAACAGCATCACCAATTTGTGATGAGGCTGATGTGAAGTTAAACCCATCTGCAAGGTTCGTGTTATTGCTATTGGTAAACGCAGAAAGTGTATCGCCTGCTGCCGTTCCACCCGCTTCTTGTTCAGTATATGAAGCAATTGAAGCCCCTGACGCAGTTACATAATATTTCACAGTTGAGTCAGTTGAGAAATTAGTGAATCTGACTGTGGATTGTCCTGGATTTGATGCTGCCCATCCAGTTGTAACATTTGAACCTTGTGTTGGAAATGCAGTATTTGGGTATGCAGCACTTGCTGAAAATCCTGCATAAACCGTGAAGTCCACAGTAGATGCAGTGGATGAACCCACGGTAATCCGGAATACATAAATTCCTGGTTTATCAGGAACAGCACTAAACGTTCCTAATCCAGTTGCCGTGGTAGTTGCTGTTAACTGCACGTTAGCTGTATTTGGGTCAGTCAGAGTAGTAACACCATTTGTGATTGTGTCTAGTGATGAATATGGAGCAGCAGCGCCTGCAATACTCATACCAAACTCAGCTGCGGTAGTAATTGCAGTATCTGTGGTGCCATCTGAATCATCAGCTGTGATTGCCATGCTTGAGTCAGTAGGTCTAACACGTAGTGATGGTGTAATCGCTAGTGTATCTTGGTCGGTGGCAACTGATGAAATCAAATTGACTTGAACTGATGCAACGGAGCCAACCGCAACACTTGCGGAAGCGCTAGCCAATGAAACAGTAGAAGTAGCAACCGCCGCACCCGCTGGAACTACAGACAAAAGTCCGAATCCAAGCGAAGCAACTGCAACAGCAGAAACCTTCTTTAATGAAATAGTTTTCACTATTTTCCTTTCGTTTAGTCAGATAAAAGACGATCTTTTATCTGGCTGGTGAGAGGCGGGATACTCATTAGCAATGAGTGACCCTTTTCCCACCGGTTGAAATGAAGAGCACGTGCTTCCTCACTTCATATCCCTGCTACCTATAGGAGGCAACAGGAAAGCTAGTTTTGAGTAATCGTTAAATTACCCCTTCTTGTTGTGTTGAGCCTGAGAATAAAATCTGAGCTGACTGGGCGAGGATCTCTAACCCATCTGCGGATACCTTAATTCTAACATTTATAGCTGATGGGCTTTGACCATCTGAGCCTGTGTTTGCCAGTTTTAGGGAGGTAATGACCAGTTTTGAGCCATCTGAGCCAGTAGTTACTGATTGCTCAGTTGAGGTGATTACCGCTGGGGTGTTGGCAGGGGCAAATAGGGGCAGGATGGTGGCGGTCAGCTTGCCATCAACATAGAAGAGGTCTTGGGATAGAAGTAGTTCAACACCATTTTGGCTCACCTTAAAGATTGAAGATGATGACTCAGTTGAAAGATTTGGGAACTTAATCAATTGCGCGCCCGCTGTTACACGAGATCCTAGGTTTGAAGAGAAGCCAACTGGTGTGCCGGAGGCATCAAGACCTGCCCAGTTATAAACAGCAACTGCTTGGCGAAGGAATGAAATTTGAGAAGAAACAACCTTAATCTGATCTTGGAAGGCAGCAAGCTCAACTGAGATATCTGCATCAACTGTTTCAGTTGATTCTGTTGAATCAGTTGTTGATTTATCTGTAGTTGATTTATCACTTGGCATTGTAATTGCTGAGCCATCTGGTGTTACAACACCTTCACGGCCAGTTAAAGTATTAAAACCAAGGAAGGCAGCAACAACAAGGATAAGAGATAGGGCAGCCTTTGATGATTTTGCAGCGATTTCTGCTGCTTTTTTGTAGGTGGTAGAAAGTGCATCAAGTGCAGTTAAACCACGCTTTTCATCAACGATAAGTGTAGAAAGAATCTTGCGCATTGAAGCACGAGCACGAGAGACTGTGTGACGAACAGCAGACTCTTTGATACCAAGCTCTGCGGCAATCTCTGAAGTTGAACGTCCTTCAACCTCCCACATCACAAGAGCTGCGCGCTCTGCAGGGGATAGTAAGGAAAGTGCTTGGCGGATAATTGCAGCATCAGCTGCTGCTGAGATAACCGCTTCGTGATCTCCTGAAACTTGGTAACTTGCTTCAACCTCAGCTGTCGCATCATCGATAACCACAAGATTTGGACGGCGTCCTTCCATGCGGAATAGATCGATGCATAGGTTTTCAATTGTGCGGTGGATATAAGCAAGTGCGTGATCAGTTGATTCCAATTCAGGAGCCGCTAACATAAATTTAATTAGCGCATCCTGGGTAATCTCCTCAGCTTTTGCCGAGTCTTTTAGAACACGATTTGCATGGGATAAAAACTCACTGCGGTGGGTTGTATAGAAAGCGCCAAGCTCAGTAACAGACCAGGCTTGTGGTGAAACAGCCTCAATCTGACTCTTGGTAGAACGCTTAAATGCCACGACTAGTGTCCTTCTTT
>Ga0315899_10005303_pt1 | contig 13912 bp, 10 predicted proteins | sample LakEriMetagenome_2_FD_203518 | JGI IMG/M metagenome (GOLD analysis project Ga0315899, IMG submission 203518) | Freshwater fungal communities from buoy surface, Lake Erie, Ohio, United States - Buoy 4 MA112 | ecosystem: Environmental > Aquatic > Freshwater > Lake | place: USA: Lake Erie, Ohio...
ATCGCAAACCGTAGTCCCTCTTCCATCGCTATCGGGTTGATCAGCTTTACCGTGATCGATACGTTATCACCAGGCATAACCATCTCTTTGCCTTCCGGCAGCTCAATGGCGCCCGTTACATCCGTCGTACGGAAGTAAAACTGCGGACGATAGTTGTTAAAGAACGGCGTATGACGACCACCCTCATCCTTGGACAACACATAAATCTCACCCGTGAAATGCTTGTGCGGCTTGATCGAACCAGGCTTGGCCAGTACCTGACCACGCTCTACGTCTTCACGCTTAGTACCACGCAACAATACGCCCACGTTGTCGCCAGCTTGACCTTGGTCCAACAGCTTCCTAAACATCTCAACACCCGTGCACGTTGTCTTCTGCGTATCACGTATGCCAACAATCTCAATCTCTTCGCCCACCTTAACAATGCCGCGCTCAACACGACCTGTCACCACGGTGCCGCGGCCTGATATGGAGAACACGTCTTCCACAGGCATCAAGAACGCACCATCAATTGCACGCTCAGGTGTAGGGATATACGTGTCCAACGCTTCTGCCAGTTTCATGATGGCTTCTTCGCCCAATGGGCCCGTGTCGCCTTCCAAGGCCAGCTTGGCTGATCCCTGAATGATCGGCAAATCATCGCCAGGAAATTCGTACTTAGACAGCAGCTCGCGTACTTCCATCTCAACGAGCTCTAAGAGTTCAGCGTCGTCAACCATGTCGCACTTGTTCAAGAAAACGATGATGTAAGGAACGCCAACCTGACGCGCCAACAAGATGTGCTCGCGAGTCTGAGGCATAGGGCCGTCAGCTGCTGAACAAACCAGGATCGCACCGTCCATCTGCGCTGCACCCGTAATCATGTTCTTTACATAGTCAGCGTGGCCCGGGCAATCAACGTGTGCGTAGTGACGATTCTGGGTCTCGTACTCTACGTGCGCTGTATTAATCGTAATGCCACGTGCTTTCTCTTCAGGTGCCGCATCAATCTGGTCGTAGGCCTTGGCCTCGCCACCAAACTTCTTCGATAGCACCGTCGCAATCGCCGCCGTTAACGTCGTCTTGCCATGATCCACATGGCCTATCGTGCCCACATTCACGTGCGGTTTGTTCCGCTCAAACTTGCCTTTTGCCATCTTGTGCTCCCTAACTATTTGATGAGAATGTTCAGGCACGCGCCCGACGCTAACTAAAACGATAAAATTTTGGTGCCCTTGACGTGGATCGAACACGTGACCTCTCCCTTACCAAGGGAGTGCTCTACCACTGAGCTACAAGGGCCTACCTGTTGCCCGTTGCTCCAGTCAAACCAGGGCACGTCCAACAAAAACTTTGGAGCGGGTGAAGGGAATCGAACCCTCGTCATAAGCTTGGAAGGCTTCAGCTCTACCATTGAGCTACACCCGCAAGGGCGACAACCTCGGCCACTACCACTGCTCAATTCGTCTGCAAAACCGCTAACAACTATTGCCTGGTGGAGGGGGCTGGATTCGAACCAGCGTACTCGCAAGAGGGCAGATTTACAGTCTGCTGCCATTAACCACTCGGCCACCCCTCCGCAGGGAACCGCACACTGTAGTGTAGAGCACTGCTTTTGTCAATTGGAATTATCCCGTAACCCTTGTTTTCGCAAGGATTTTCAGGAAATCTTGAGGTAATCAATAAACGACCACTAACTCACACTAGCTTAACAACAGCAGCAACAACAAAGGCCAGCAAAGACCAAACCAAAGAAGAGCCAAAAGGCAGGCAAAACACCATGCCGCGAAAACGAAACCGCACATCCCCAGGCACTTTACCTATGTAAAATTTACCAAGAAACGGTAAAAGTGGGTAAAAGACAGTAAATAACAAGAAAATAGCCAAAACCCAGCGTATCAATGGAGCTCCTTCAGACAAATCTAGAGATCAGTGCAACAACCAAGGAGATCAAGATGGTGGACGCAAAAGGAAGAAATATTTTTTTACCAAAAAAGCTAAACCTAACATCGCCAGGCAAGTGACCAATGCCCAGTCGCTCCAGCCACGGTAACAACGAAGAAAATACCATCAACACGAGGAATATGATTATCAACCAGCGAATCATTGATTCCTCCATGATAGTGAACACACACTTTTAATCATAGCCTGTAGCTTTGATCGTTAACCGTAACTGACCGCGGAAGCTCAACCCGGCTCGACAGTAATAACACTTTAAATAGCTCGCCCATCTCGGCAGGTGATGTCAGCTTCTGAACGGCATTGGCCATGGGTAACCATAGGCTTGCATCCTCTGGCCGCTTTTTTTCTAACAACTGCAGCAATCCAGCGCTGAGCAAAAAAGCAGCCTGACTCATATAACCCGCCACCTCCAGACCCTGCGCTAACCCTACGCGAGCCAAAGCAGTGAAATCCACATGAGCTGTTATGTCCTGAAGGCCAACATGAAGAAAGGGATCGTCATGCGCATGATGGCGGTAATGGCACATCAGCGTGCCTTTACAACGCTGCAGATGGTAATACTCGCGCGCCGGAAAACCGTAATCAATCAAAACCGCCATCCCACCCTCGCCGGCGTTCAGCATATCGCCCAGCAAGCGCATGAATCCTTCCTGCTGGGGATGAACTTCGGTGAGATAGCCCTCGGGTAAATCATCGCAATCGGGAATGTGGCGACAGATTTCCTGATCAGCCAAACGATCACTGAACACAAACTGGTCATCACGGATGGCCACTCCACGCTCTAACCATTGACCATTTTTACGCACTACCAGCGGTACAGGCATTGCATCCATGACTTCATTGCAAAGCACTAAACCAGAAAATGCCTTCGGGGGCGACATCAGCCAAGCAACCTTATGGTTTTCAGTCAGCCTCTGCTGCTGACGCTCCCGCAATTCAGACGACAGCTCCACAATGGAGTAATCAGCGATTTCCAGACCGATTTCACGCGCCGACCGCAGAAAATCTTCGGCCAATTTGCCACTGCCAGCCCCAAACTCCAGTACCCTAACAGGGTCGGGCAAGGCTAACGAAGAGGCAAAGCTGGCCAAAGTAGCGCCAAACAAGGCCGTCATTTCCGGCGCAGTTGTAAAATCTCCGCCTTTACCTAGCTTGGTGGAACCGCCCGCGTAGTAACCTAGGTTATTGGCATACAGCGCAAGCTCCATGTATCGAGCGAATGAAATCCAGTTCTGACTTACACGGATTTCTTCTCGAATCAGGGTCTCTAGCTCGCGGGATGCTGACACAGCATCTGGAGAAGGATCGGTTAATTGCATGCCGCTATTGTAGAGAACACAGCACCCGGAAACGCAGATATTTTATTTACAGCTTAATTAACAATAGCCACCACGAACTCGAATGAAGCCAAACACCACACCACGAACTGCTTTAGTTACCGGCGCAGCTAAGCGCCTGGGGCGCGCGATCGCGTGTGGAATGGCAAAAGATGGTTGGGATATCGTTGTGCATTACCATGCCTCGGATCGTGAAGCGCTTGAGACTGTCGATAACATAAAAACACTAGGGCGGCGTGCGGTGGCTTTGGGCTGTGATCTTTCTGTTGAAAACTCCGTGCGTAATTTGTTTACGCGGGCATCCGATAGCCTGGGACCCATATCTTGCGTAGTCAACAGCGCCTCAGTTTTCGACTACGACGACGCTAGTACATTTTCGATTGCCAAACTCAATGCGCATATGCACGCTAATTTAGCAGCGCCGATACTACTCGCGCAGGCTCTGCACAACGCAACAGCTGATGGCGAGCAATCGGTGGTGATCAATTTACTCGATCAAAAACTGTACAACATGAATCCGGACTTCTTGTCGTACACGCTATCAAAATCCGCCTTGAAAACTGCGACCACCATGCTGGCACAATCTCTGGCGCCCAAGTTACGTGTCGTTGGACTTGCTCCGGGACTTACGCTGGTATCAGGCGATCAAAGCGAAACTGAATTTGCTAACGCTCATCGTAAAACGCCTCTAGGCAAAAGTAGTACTCCTGACGATATCGTCGATGCCGTTTGTTATTTAGCCAATGCCAAGGCAGTAACCGGCACCGTTTTAGTCGTCGACGGCGGACAGCATCTCATGCCACTACATCGCGACGTTATGTTCCTCACCAGGGAATAATGTTCGCCATTTCCTTCTTTTGAAGAACTTATGTCATCTCTATTATCTCATCCAAAATTATCTGATTGTCGTCGTCTTTTTCTGCGCAACTATCAAGTTATGAGTTACATCGGCGTTCATGATTTTGAAAAAATCAGCGAACAGCGCGTGCTTTTTAATGTGGCGCTTTTTATTCCGCTGTTAAGTTCAACGCCTATGCAAGATGAGCTAGCTGAAGTAGTTGATTATGATTTCATACGCGAGACAATTAAATCGTGTGTGGGTAAAGGTCACATACAACTACAAGAAACTCTGTGCGATGAAATAGCGCAGTTATTACTCAAGCATCCCAAAGTCAGAGCGGCGCTAGTTTCAACCGAAAAGCCGGATGTGTATCCCGATTGCGAGTCTGTAGGTGTTGAAATATTTCACATAAAAGAGTCATGAAATGATCGCCACACCTACAGCGCCTAGTGTTAAGCAGGCAGAAAAAATCGCCTACGAAAATAATAAATTACACAAGAGGCTATGCCGTCTTGTAGGCGAGGCTATTGGCGACTTCAATATGATAGAAGAAGGTGACAAAGTCATGGTGTGCCTTTCCGGAGGCAAAGACAGTTATGCGTTACTCGACATTCTTCTTACCCTGCGTGAACGCGCACCTATACAGTTCGACATCGTCGCAGTCAATCTCGACCAAAAGCAGCCTAATTTTCCTGCTGAAGTTTTACCAAATTATCTACGCAGTATTAATGTACCGTTTCACATAGAAAATCAAGATACCTACAGCATCGTTAAACGCGTCATACCAGAGGGCAAAACCACATGCTCGCTTTGCTCACGTCTGCGCCGCGGTATTTTGTATCGAGTCGCTGACGAATTAGGCGCCACCAAAATAGCGCTAGGTCATCATCGAGACGATATTTTAGAAACCTTTTTCTTAAATATGTTTTTTGGAGGCAAACTCAAAAGCATGCCGGCCAAGCTGCAATCGGATGACGGCAAACACATTGTTATTCGACCCATGGCCTATGTGCGCGAAATCGATACAGAGCGCTACGCCAAAGTAAAAAATTTTCCTATTATTCCGTGTGACTTATGCGGCAGTCAGGAAAATTTACAGCGCAAACAAATCAAAAATATGTTGCGCGAATGGGATAAAAAACATCCCGGTCGAGTAGAAAGTATTTTTTCTTCACTTGCTACCGTTGTGCCATCCCATTTACTCGATAGATCGCAGTTTGATTTCGCCGGATTGAAAATTACGGGCATGGAGACACCCAATGGGGATATCGCATTTGATGACGAGCCTTGTGCAAGCCCACACACAAATACCTTGATCCTGCAAACCATACAGTTACATAATCAACAGGATGCAAAACATAGTGATGTCGATGCAGATTGATCGCCGCTAAAAATCTCCAAACTTCTGTCATCGCCAGCGAGATTATCGATGGCGTGCGTGCTAAAATTTTGAACTTCTTATAATTTTGCCTATGAACGTCGTCATACTCGCTGCAGGCATGGGAAAACGGATGCAGTCCGACCTGCCCAAGGTTCTGCACGCATTGGCAGGCAAGCCACTCCTATCTCACGTTATCGATACTGCTCGACAGCTCTCGCCTACGTGTTGCTGCGTTGTGTACGGCCATGGCGGCGAACGAGTTCCTACACAATTAGCGGCAGACGATCTTAAGTTCGTACTGCAAGAACCCCAATTAGGCACTGGCCATGCCGTCATGCAGGCCGTATCACTACTCCACGACGATCAACCCACACTGGTGCTGTATGGCGACGTGCCACTTACAAGTGTTGCCACATTACGATCACTCATCGACAAAGCGAGCAACAACAAACTCGCCATCCTTACCATCACTATGGACGATCCTACGGGTTATGGTCGCATCGTCCGTGAGCAAACTAAGATCGTTCGTATCGTTGAACAAAAAGATGCCACTGAAACCGAGCTTCAAATCCATGAAATCAACACCGGCATTCTTATTGCGCCTACTCGCCAATTAAAAGATTGGCTTTCCAGGCTGTCCAACCACAATGCGCAGGGTGAATACTATTTAACTGACATCATTGCGCTGGCCGTTAACGATGGTGTCAGCATAGACTCTGCCCAACCAGCTCACGCATGGGAAACCTTAGGCGTTAACAGCAAGGTGCAGCTAGCAGAGCTTGAGCGCATACATCAACAGAACCTCGCACACCAGTTACTCGAACAAGGCGTCATGCTTTCCGACCCAGCTCGTATTGATATTCGAGGTGAATTGCATTGTGCTCGTGATGTGAGCATTGATATCGGTTGCATATTCGAAGGTAGCGTTCATGTTGGCAAAGGAGCGACGATAGGCGCGTACTGCGTGATTAAAAATGCGCGCATTGCTGACAACGTCAACATCAAACCGTATACGCACATAGATGATGCGACGATAGGTAGCGATTCGCAGATCGGCCCTTATGCACGGCTGCGTCCGGGCACTGTATTAGACGCTGATGTTCATGTTGGTAACTTCGTTGAAATAAAAAATAGTGCGTTCGGTGCGCATAGCAAAGCCAATCATTTAGCCTATGTGGGTGACGCCACCGTGGGATCCCGTGTGAATATTGGTGCTGGTACCATTACCTGCAACTACGATGGCGCCAATAAACACCGCACCGTCATAGAAGATGATGCATTCATAGGGAGCGATACACAATTAGTCGCTCCAGTCACTGTCGGTAGAGGCGCAACCATAGGCGCTGGCACCACTCTTACTAAAGATGCGCCGCCAGACAGCCTTACTGTGTCACGCGCCAGACAAACCAGCATTGCGGGTTGGCAGCGGCCCGTCAAGCAAAAGAAATAGGAATTCCCATGTGCGGCATTGTTGGTGCAGTCGCAAAGCGCGATATCGTTCCCGTACTAATTGAAGGCTTAAAGCGACTGGAATATCGCGGCTACGATTCGTGCGGAGTCGCCGTGCACCAGCAAGGGCTCAAACGTTCACGCAGCGTGTCGCGTGTCACAGAACTCGAATCACAGATAGCTGAGTCGCATTTCACCGGTCACACAGGTATTGCACATACGCGTTGGGCCACGCACGGCGCACCTGCGACTAACAATGCTCATCCTCATTTTTCATCTAAAAACGATGAAGCGCGAATTGCAGTCGTCCATAATGGCATCATAGAAAACTATGAAGAAATTCGTAATGAACTAACTACACTTGGGTATGTGTTTGAATCCCAGACTGATACCGAAGTTATTGCGCATTTGATTAATGAACTCTACGACGGTGATTTGCTACGTACTGTGCAAAAAGCGGTCAAACGATTGCATGGTGCTTTTGCGATTGCCGTCTTTTGCAAAAATGAACCAAAACGAGTCGTAGGCGCTCGTCAGGGTTGTCCTTTAGTGGTCGGTGTAGGCCATGGCGAAAATTTTCTTGCTTCGGACGCGATGGCGCTGGCTGGTACGACGGACCAAATCATTTACCTTGAAGAGGGTGATGTCGTCGATGTGGGCTTAAGCGGAATTAGCATCACCAATCGCTCAGATCACAAAGTCAGCCGCACTGCGCAAACCGTGAATGCTTATTCGGGCGCAATTGATCTTGGCCCGTATCGACACTACATGCAGAAAGAAATCTTCGAGCAGCCGCGCGCTATCAGCGACACACTCGAAGGTATTCTGGGTTTTAGTCCCGATGTATTTGGATCAACAGCAAACGATGTTTTTGCAAATATCAACGCCATACACATACTCGCCTGTGGCACCAGCTACTACTCTGGTATGACTGCCAAATACTGGCTAGAGTCATTAGCTGGAATTCCAACGCAAGTTGAAATCGCCAGTGAATATCGCTACCGCGTACCGGCGGTTAATCCCAATGCTCTCATCGTCGTTATTTCACAGTCAGGCGAAACTGCCGATACCTTAGCTGCATTGAAATACGCCAAAGAATTAGGACACCGCTACTCGCTATCGATCTGCAATGTCGCAACCTCCGCGATGGTGCGTGAAACCACCTTGTCGTATCTTACACGTGCAGGTGTTGAAATCGGCGTAGCCTCGACTAAAGCCTTTACGACTCAATTAGCAGCCTTGTTTTTGCTGACACTCACGCTGGCAAAGCTTCGCGGTCGGCTAGACACCCAAGCTGAGGCAGCTCAGCTGAAAAATCTGCGTCACCTACCTGCTGCACTGACTGCCGTGTTAGCACTCGAGCCGCAAATCATTGCCTGGGCTGATGCTTTTGCTCGCAAAGACAATGCTCTATTTCTAGGACGCGGACTGCATTATCCGATTGCCTTAGAAGGCGCTCTCAAACTGAAAGAAATTTCGTATATCCACGCAGAAGCCTACCCCGCTGGTGAACTTAAGCACGGGCCTTTGGCGCTGGTCACAGAAGATATGCCCGTGGTCACGGTAGCACCCAATGATGCGCTGATAGAAAAACTCAAATCCAATATGCAAGAAGTTCGGGCCCGCGGTGGACAGCTGTATGTATTTGCCGATGCCGATTCTCGCATTTCACCTAGCGATGGCATACACGTCATACGCCTGCCAGAACATTACGGCTTACTCTCGCCCATCCTGCACGTTGTACCGCTGCAACTGTTGGCGTATCACACGGCCCTAGCCAAAGGCACTGATGTCGACAAACCTCGCAATCTGGCGAAATCTGTTACCGTCGAATAAATCGAGAACGCCGATAAAGCCGCACTAAAATAAATCGTTTTTCTTTTCCTTGAGCGCAAGCGTGATGCAATGCTCGGGAATGGTGCGCACTTAAAAAGTGCTTCACTTTGATGCGTCGATATTCGAACTAATTAATCATCGCGACATTCAAATTTTTTAAAAAAAATTTTCCCATTTAGAGACTTTTTCCGTTTTGATGTTACGAACTCGTCTGAGCGGCTTACTTCAAATCAATAACCATTGATTGATAAAGCACTCAGCCAATTAATTCATCGAATGGAAAAAATATCATGCCAAGCATAGGTAAAAATATATCTACCAATAGCAGCTCAGAAGTAATCTCCAGCGCAGAGTCTGACTCTGACTCTGAATCGTCTAGTAGCATCGGAAATAGTAACGGCTCTGGGGATGAAGGTATTACGATCCCACCAGGAACTGCAAGCGATGTGGCAGTCACAGGCGAATCCACATCCCCCTTTTTTTCCTGCTCTTTAAAAACAATCGTTGGCACCTTCTGCGCACTGACTGCGATCGGTGGCGGTATCCTGCTTATTTATGGTGGCAATGCTTTAAATGATCCACAAGACAATCATGCAGGACTCCATCGTGCAATGCTGGGTACGGGAGTAGTGATGCTATCTATAGGCTCAATGATGACCTTAGGCAGCCGCATTAACTTTAGCGAGGTTAGCAGCTAATTACATTTACTGTAGCCGTCACACATGCTAGCAAGTGCTATTAACTAGTGGCACTTGCTATCTTATTAGACTATCGATCTCACCTATGACTCCCTTGCTGATTGAAGCCACATCGGCGATATCTCACGTCGTCGATTCATACACCCGCGATCTGGTACAGCTGGCCATAGACCAGTTACAAAAGCTGCCTGATTATTTTTCAAAATTCAAACTACAGCTTGAACAAAACCAAACGCTAGCCACGTGTCTTGGCATTTCAAACCATGAACTGGAAAACGCCTACGACTATGCATGGGGTCTGTTTCGACAGAAAGAGTTTTTATCCGCATTGCCATTAGCGCTGTATTGCTCGACATTTAAATCAACCGAGCCTCGCTATGCCTTCCTTGCCGCATCTTGCCTGCAGCGACTAAACAAGCCAGCAGATGCTGCCAAACTTTATAAAATCGTGCTTCAGTTGGATCAAACACACATCGCAGCCGCGTATCGCTTAGGAGAGTGTCTGCTTGAGCTTAACGACAAAGAAGCGGCTGCACATTTATTTGAATGGACGTTAACGCTCTCGCGAGGAAATTTCGACTACCGCGAATTTCAAGACTGGGCTATGAAGCGGCTAGCAGCCACACGATGAGCTGCTATACAACCACTCATCACCCTCACCAGATTATGTGGACTCAGCCCTTTTTAATAAAAATCCCATGCGCGGAAAATGAACATGGACCTTACCTACTTGTGCATCTTCACGACTTAGCGTGTAGCGAGTACGCGTTGCAGCCTCCAAACGTCCCATCGTTGGTTCCAGACCAAAGCTTTCAGCGGTTATCCTCACCATAGAACCCAATGCAATGCCGTGATCATCTTGATGAGTTTCTTCACCGAGACTACCTGGTGTGGAATCACGGGCGATAGCCAAAGCAGCTTCGGCTGTCATCTGCGTTGATGTGCCATGACCAATACTGGCCATGCGATCCATCCACGCTAAAACTGCAGGTACGGAATCAAGAATACCCGCCACGGGGGGCACCTGATGGCGCGTAAACCATAGCGCGTGATACACCGAAAAATCTGCCACCGATGGTTGATCACCCAACAGCCACGAGTGATGCTCAAGCATATGTGCAATTCGCCGTAAATAACTGCGATACGTGGCCGTAGCGTCTGCGGGCGGCATACGCTGCGCGTTGTTACGCATAGCTGCACGATCAGCGGCAAAGTGTTTCAGCTTCTCTGCGTCGGGAAACATATAGGTCGCTCCGGCCGGCTGAAAGTTATAAGCCATTGCTACCTGAAACAACGTAGTGTCCGCCCATTGCGCCACGGTACGCGCCAATCCTTTTTGAGCATCAGGATATAAGGTCGGCTCAGGGGCTATATGCTCAAGAACATCGCATATCAACGCCGTGTCGCAATACACATCGGCGCCAATTTGTAAAATAGGGATACGACGATAACCACCCGTCAATGCAATCAAATTTGGCTTGGGCATGATCATGGGTGCTAGCACCGATTGCCACGATAATTTTTTGTACCCCAGGATCAGTCGCATTTTTTCTGCGAATGGCGATTGCGGGTAATGGTGCAAAATTAAATCCGACATTTGCTCTCCAATATAAGGGTCTAGTACCTATATCCTACCCGAGCATGCCGCACCCGCATGTAAGCTTATTTTTCTGCTAATTCAGGCTGGTCACTCGGGCGGGTTTTACTAAGTTTCAGGATATACTCAAATCATTGACGTTAACGTAAGCGTCAACCCAGCCGCAACCGCACGGCACACACTCCGGAGAACTTCATGACCGATTTGTCGGTGTCACAAAAATTGACTTCCTACACACCCGCCAACAAAGTGCGCTTTGTTACTGCCGCTTCCTTGTTTGACGGTCATGATGCCTCGATCAACATCATGCGACGCATATTGATGTCGCAGGGTGCTGAGGTCATACATCTGGGTCATAACCGATCGGTTGATGAAATCGTCACTGCCGCGCTACAAGAAGATGCGCAAGGTATCGCCCTATCGAGCTACCAGGGTGGTCATGTCGAGTACTTCAAATACATGATCGACTTGTTAAGAGAGCGTGGGGGTGCGCACATCAAAGTCTACGGTGGCGGTGGTGGTGTGATTGTTCCTTCCGAAATTAACGATTTGCACGACTACGGCGTGGCACGTATTTTTACCCCCGAAGACGGGCAACGCATGGGGCTAGCGGGTATGATCAGTTTCATGATTCAGGCCTGTGATACCGATTTGTCGGTGCACGCACCCAAGACTCTGGCGGCATTGACTCAAGGTGAGTTAACTAAACGTCAGCGTCCGCTTGCACAACTCATTACCGCACTCGAAAACGATAAAGTTTCTGCTGAACTGAAAAAATCACTGCACGATGCAGCAGCACTATGCAAAGCACCTGCGCTTGGCATTACAGGTACCGGCGGTGCCGGTAAATCTTCCCTCACCGATGAACTGATACGTCGTCTGCGAATTGATCAGGCCGATGCCGTAAACATCGCCGTTATTTCCATCGATCCATCGCGTCGTAAATCAGGTGGCGCATTACTGGGAGATCGCATACGCATGAATGCGATTGCTCCTTGGGGCGGCAAAGAACGTGTCTTTATGCGCTCACTAGCCACACGCGAAGCCGGATCAGAAATTTCTCAGGCACTGCCTGATGTGATTGCGGCATGCCGTGTTGCTGGTTTTGATTTGATCATCGTAGAAACCTCCGGCATAGGCCAGGGCGATGCAGCGATAGTTCCTCACGTGGATTGCAGCTTGTATGTGATGACGCCTGAATTCGGTGCTGCATCACAGCTTGAAAAAATCGATATGCTCGATTTTGCAGATTTTGTAGCTATCAACAAATTTGATCGCAAGGGCTCACAAGATGCCTTGCGTGATGTGGCAAAACAAGTTCAACGTAATCGAGAACAGTGGGATAAATCGACCGAGGAAATGCCCGTCTTCGGCACCCAAGCATCGCGCTTTAATGATGATGGCGTAACAGCACTCTATCAAGGAATCTTGCCACGATTAACTGAGCTGGGCTTGAAAACAGCTGCAGGTAAACTCGCACCCGTTAACGCGCGTTTTTCATCCGGCCGCAATGCCATAGTTCCACCTTCACGCAGTCGCTATCTGGCTGAAATTGCTGACGCCGTGCGCGGCTATCATCGTCGCGTTGAAAAAAATGCACTGACAGCGCGCGAGCGTCAACAACTCAACGAAGCTAAGCGTTTACTGCTAGCAGCTGGCAAAACCATAGACGCCGACGAGCTCATCACACAGCGTGAAAACGCGCTTGATGCAGAAGCCAAGCAGTTATTGTCGCAATGGCCTAGCGTGCAAGCCACCTATTCTGGTGAGACGCATGTCACTAAAATTCGTGACAGAGAAATTCATACACAATTGGATTGGAAAACTCTCTCCGGCAACTCTATACGCAAAGTCTCTCTGCCTAAATACGCTGACCATGGCGATCTTCTGCGTTGGATGATGAAAGAAAATTTACCAGGATATTTTCCTTATACCGCTGGTGTATTTCCTTTCAAGCGCGAAAATGAAGATCCTACCCGTATGTTTGCCGGTGAAGGCGATGCCTTCCGCACCAATCGTCGCTTCAAGCTGGTATCCGAAGGCATGCCCGCCAAGCGTCTTTCAACCGCATTTGACTCTGTTACGTTGTATGGTGCCGATCCTGCGATACGTCCCGACATTTACGGCAAGGTGGGTAACTCAGGGGTATCAATCGCCACGCTAGAAGACATGAAAGTTCTGTACGATGGGTTTGATCTGTGCGATCCCACCACGTCGGTTTCCATGACTATCAATGGTCCAGCACCGACCATACTTGCCATGTTCATGAACACGGCGATAGATCAACAACTCGAAAAATTTAAAACAGAAAAAGGTCGCGAACCCAATTCTGAAGAAGCCGCTCAAATTCGCACATGGGTTTTACAAAATGTACGCGGCACGGTGCAAGCCGATATTCTGAAAGAAGATCAAGGCCAAAATACCTGTATCTTTTCTACGGAATTTTCATTAAAAGTGATGGGCGACATACAACAATATTTCGTCGATCATTTAGTTAAAAACTTCTACTCTGTATCGATTTCTGGTTATCACATCGCCGAAGCGGGTGCTAACCCCATATCGCAACTTGCGTTTACTTTATCTAACGGGTTTACTTTTGTTGAAGCCTACTTAGCCCGCGGCATGAGCATTGATGATTTCGCACCGAATTTGTCGTTCTTCTTTTCTAATGGCATGGATCCCGAGTACACCGTGCTTGGTCGTGTCGCGCGCCGATTATGGGCAGTCGCTATGCGTGAAAAATACGGCGCCAATGATCGTTCGCAAAAACTCAAATACCACATACAAACATCAGGTCGTTCACTGCATGCGCAAGAAGTGGATTTCAATGAC